>Ga0308170_10000036_pt1 | contig 332734 bp, 292 predicted proteins | sample PhyBR2_2_FD_202136 | JGI IMG/M metagenome (GOLD analysis project Ga0308170, IMG submission 202136) | Phyllosphere microbial communities from UC Gill Tract Community Farm, Albany, California, United States - DLSLSB.R2 | ecosystem: Host-associated > Plants > Phyllosphere > Unclassified | place... | reverse complement strand
TGTTGTAGTGTTTAATTTTTCTTCTTTTGCAAGACTTTTTTGTGCTAAGGGCATTTGGTAAGCGAACACTTTTGCCAAGATAAATAGTGTTGCCACTACCGCAAATGGTACGATGTGTTTCTTTAACATTTTCCTCCTTTTTTTGGTGAACTTATATAAAAACGTTGGCAAAGGTAAAAAATAATAAGCACATTATCAAATAGTTACAAAATTACCTGCAAAAATCAGCCTTTAAAGTACTTTAAACAGCGATTTTCAATTTTGATTTTTAGTCCTTTTTTCCTATTTTAGAAGCTATTTTTTTATCTGATTTTTCCGCTCCGAAAATTGTTATGTTCAGCTATTTTTTATAAATTTGCAGCCCGCATTTTTAATGCGGTTAAAAGCGTATCATGATAAATAAAAACAACAGGAACAGTCGGGATGACAAATCCAAAACAGGTGGTCGGAAAACAGAAGGCAGAAGCAATGCTTCCGGATCTGATAAAAGAAGATCAGACGATAAAGACAACAAATTCAAAAAATCATCCGATTCAAAAGAAGGCTTCAAACCCCGAAGCGCAGACAGAGATTTCAAATCTAAATCATTCGGAGACAAAAAAGATTTCAAACCAAGAGCCGGCGGACGTGATTTCAAATCGAAAGATTCAGAACCACAGAGTTTCAAATTTGGCGATCGTGAATTTAAATCAAAAGATATTGGTTCAGCCTCAGAAGATCGTGGCTTCAAATCAAGAGGCGGTGGATCTAGAGATTATAAACCAAGAACGGGGGATAGAGATTTCAAATCAAGAGAAGGAGGTTCGAGAGATTATAAACCCAGAACAGGTGACAGGGATTTTAAACCAAGAGAAGGTGGAGCAAGAGATTACAAGCCAAGAACAGGAGAACGCGATTTCAAATCTAAGGATGGAGATTCGAGAGATTTTAAACCGAGAACTGGCGGTCGCGACTTTAAATCAAAAGATGGCGACAGAGAGTTTAAACCTAGAGAAGGTGGTTACAAGGATTTCAAATCGAGAGGCAAAGGAGATGGTTTTAAACCAAGTGCCGGAAGCTCTAGAGATGTAAAACCAAGAGAACCGAAAGATGGCGATACCCGTCCGTTCAGAAAACGCGAAGAGGTACAGCCAAGGGATACGGAGTTTAACCGTCCGGAAAGAACAGTTATTGCCCCGGCCCGCAAAACAAACGAAGATAAAGGCTTAATTCGCCTAAACAGATATATTTCTAATGCAGGTATTTGCTCACGCCGTAAGGCCGATGAGCTAATTGCTGCCGGCATTATTACCGTAAACGGTGAAGCAGTTACCGAACTTGGTCACAAAGTTGATCCTGGAAAGGATTTAGTGCGCTACAATGGTGAATTGCTTAAACGCGAGAAAAAAGTTTACGTACTGCTAAACAAACCAAAAGACTATATTACGACTACCGACGATCCGCAGGAGCGCCGTACCGTGATGCAATTGGTAGACAAAGCCAGTCGCGAGCGCATTTACCCGGTTGGCCGTTTAGACCGCAACACTACGGGTTTATTGCTGATGACTAACGATGGTGACCTGGCTGATAAATTATCGCACCCTAAAAACGGTATCACCAAAATTTACAATGTGGAGCTTAACAAAGCTTTATCGCAAGGCGATTTAAACAAAATTGCTTTCGGTTTAGAGCTTGAAGATGGCTTAATTAAACCTGATAACATTTCTTACGTTGCCGGTGGCACAAAAAAAGAAATTGGCATCCAGATCCACAGTGGCAAGAACCGTATTGTACGTCGTATTTTCGAACATTTAGGTTACAGTGTAGAAAAATTAGACCGTGTAGTTTATGGTAATTTAACTAAAAAAGATTTGCCACGTGGCAGATGGCGTTATCTGGAAGATCACGAATTGATCCAGATTAAACACTTAATTAAATAATACTCAAGGCAATCGTAAGATTGCCTTTTTTTTTGCCTAAAACTATCGTCCTCGTTTGTAACGAGGATGCAAGAGAAAGGCGATTCTATCGCCACAATTAAACAGCATTAAAAATGCAAACCTCAACCATCCTCGTTATTTCAAAGGAATCACTCTGCGACAAACGATGACGATTTATAATTTTTTCCCATATTTGTTAAAAACAAGATCACCTTTTTTCTATGAAGAAGTATTTTTCTATCTTATTAATGTCGGTACTATCAACAGCTGCCCTGGCGCAAAAAAGCAATTATAACCTTATTGTGGGCACCTACACTGCTCCAGGCAAAAGCGAAGGTATTTATGCATATAATTTCAATACTTCGACAGCTGATGTAAGCTTAAAACACATTACAAAAGAAACAGCCAACCCAAGCTATCTGGCCATTTCGCCGGATAAAAAATATGCCTACGTAGTTAACGAAACCGGCAATACCAGTACGGTAAGTGCTTTTAAATATGATGCAACAACAGGCGCACTTACTTTTATTAACAAAGTGAATAGCCAGGGTGCTGATCCTTGCTATATTACCGCTGATGCTAAAAATGTAATTGTTGCCAATTATTCGGGCGGCAGTTTGGCTGTATTTTCGCGTAATGCAGGTGGCTCTTTAACTGAAGCTACACAGGTAATTAAACATACCGGCAAAAGCATCGATCCGAAAGGCAGGCAACAAAGCGCCCACGTACACATGACCTTGTTTACGCCTGACCACAAATATTTAATTGTTAACGATTTAGGTGAAGACCAAACCTACATATACAACTACAACCCAACAGGTAAAGACAAAACATTAACCCAAAAAACCGTTATTAAAACCAATGCAGGTACCGGACCAAGGCACATTACTTTTAGTCCGAATGGGAAGTTTGCTTATTTAGCGCACGAATTTAATGGCTCCATTACTGCGTTTGCTTATGCCAATGGGAAGCTAACCAAAATTGAAGAAATTGGCACAACCGCTAAAGATTTCACTGGCCGTGTTGATGCCGCAGACATCCATGTATCGGCTGATGGAAAGTTTTTATACGAAACCAACCGCGGTGATGCCAACAGCATTTCCACTTTTTCAGTTTTATCAAACGGAAAGTTGAAGCTTATTGAAACCATAAGCACTTTAGGTAAAGGCCCGCGAAACTTCAGCATCGATCCGAGTGGTAATTTCTTGCTGGTTGGCCACCAATACACCAATAACGTAGTCATTTTTAAACGCGATAAAAAAACAGGCAAATTAACCGATAGCGGAAAAAGGATTGAGGTGGGGGCACCAGTTTGTTTAGTATTTGATTAATAAAACACCATGGAAAATTTCGATTGGACCAAATTCACTCTAAAAGTGGCCATTAAAGCCAAACTTGAAGATATCTACAACGCCTGGTCTACTGCCGGTGAGATTGAAAAATGGTTTTTAGTCGACGCAGAATTTTCTGATGAAAACGGACTAATTTTAAACAAAGCTCAAAACGCGCTCAAAGGCGACAAGTATAAATGGATTTGGTATTTATATGATGATGTAGAACGCGGTACCATTACCGAAGCCAATGACACCGATTATTTCCAGTTTACCTTTGCTGGTAGCTGTTTGGTAGAAATTAATTTGCGTACAGAATTTGAGTATACAATTGTAGAACTTACCCAAAAACACATCCCTACCGATGAGGCTTCAAAACGGAACATCCGGTTGGGTTGCCACAATGGCTGGAGTTTTTATCTGATTAACTTAAAATCGGTTTACGAAGGCGGATTGGATTTGCGCAATAAAGACAATCGATTTAAACCGATGCTGAATAATTAACAAGAATTGAAAAAGTATCAGGAAGAAATTAACGAAGCAGGTTTTACGATTTTAAATGATATATACGCTGCTGAAGAAATAAACAACATTGCAAAAGCCATTGATGCCGCGGACGCAGATCGATCAAATTTTCGAAAATCTGGAGATCTTTTTGCCATCAGGCAGTTTTTAAAGGAAATTCCAGGCTTAAAAGATTTAATCTTCACTCCTGCCCTAAAAAACGTAATCGATCAGCTTTTTGGAGATGATTATTTTCTGGTTAAATCAATCTATTTCGACAAACCCGAAAGCTCGAATTGGTTTGTTGCTTACCATCAGGATTTAACTATATCTGTAGATCAAAAAGCTGAAATATCGGGATTCGGCCCTTATACCAATAAGCATAATCAATTCGCTGTTCAACCACCGTTGAACATCCTTGAAAATAGTTTTACAATCCGCATTCATCTTGATGACACGAATAAAGAAAACGGAGCACTAAAAGTAATTCCTGATTCGCACAGTAAAGGGATTTACCGGCCGGAAAATATTGATTGGGCTACCGAAACAGAAGTAAGCTGCGATGTAAAGCGTGGTGGTATTATGATTATGAAACCTTTGCTTCTGCATAGCTCAGGCAGGACAACCAATAATCAGAAAAGAAGAGTAATCCACCTGGAGTTTAGCAATGTGATGTTACCAAAAGAGCTGCAGTGGTCAGAGTACATGGCCATTTAGTTTGTTAACACAACGATTCCCTTTCAAAAACCTTCACCCTGATGATTAATTTATTTCATAAAAATCAATTTGAGTGACAGCTCATCCGGGGTCGTCATTTCGAGCGGAATGCAACGTAGTCGAGAAATCTGTTTGGATAGATTTCTCCGTTTCGCTGCGCTTCAGTCGAAATGACGATCGACTTTTGAATTCTGTCAATGGTAACCTTGTTTCAGGCCCTCTCCATCCTTGCAGAACATATGTATCAAGATGATTATCTTGTACCACAAGAGATACTGAAACACCCGTCAGGACGGAAGTTAAGTAGGACGAGCAGAGAGTAATTAAACAAAAAAAGACCTGCCCAAAGCAAGTCTTTCACTTATTTATATCTTAAAATTAAGCAGGCTCTGCCACTTTAGCTACGTTACGGTAGGGATAAGAATTGCAGATATGGCGGCGGGCAAAGCGGCCCGGAGAATCGGCATTTACCAGTTTGATGTAAATTGCACGTGGAACATCAAAATATTCGTAAGCACTGCCATCAAAAAACTGGATATTTAAAACCGATTGTTTGTATTCGAAATCTAAAATATTAGAATTGGTAATCGTTTCGGTATAAGTTCCGATATTTTGTTCGCGTGTTTCAGGAGCAATACTTACTAAGAAATGATAAGCTTCGATAATCTCTTTACTTCTTGCTTCCGCAGCCAGTTTCTCCTCTTCTACCTGGAATTTATCAGGGTGACACTCTTTCATCATGGTACGGTAAACCGACTTAAGCGCCGCAAGCTCAGCTGCTTTATCAACATTCAACAGCTTTCTGTAATCTACTATTTTCTTCATTTGGCGCAAAGGTACGATTTATAATGATTTGATTTTGAGAAAGTTTTGTTTTCGCAAGTATTTCTTTTGCAAGGTGTTTAAACTTTTTATTCGAGTAACATCAATTTAACGCCAGCGCATTTAAAATCGTTACTGTTACAGCTAAATAAAAAGGCCAACTAAAAGGAATCAGATGGCCCTAAATGAATTCAGCAAATCAAAAACCTAATATTTGGTTTCTAACGATGCTTCTATTACTTCTTTATAAAAACTGATGTACGAGGGCAGAATTTTTTTAAGGTCAAAATCCTGTGCACGTGTAAATGCATTTTCTTTAAAGCGTTTTAATGTCTCGTCGTCTTTTAAAATTTCTATTGCATGCGCTGCCATATCATCCACATCGCCAACATTGCTCATGTAACCACAAAAGCCATCAACATTCAACTCTGGCAAACCACCGGCGTTGGTAGTAATTATTGGCACTTTACAAGCCATAGCTTCTAAGGCCGCCAAACCAAAACTTTCCGATTCTGATGGCATTAAGAAAAGATCAGAAACCGATAAAATTTCCTCTACTGCATCTTGCTTACCTAAAAACCTTACATTTTCGCAAATATTTAACGATCTGCAAAGTTGCTCATTGTAAACACGTTCCGGCCCGTCGCCAACCATTAACAGTTTTGATGGAATTACAGCCTGCACTTTTTCAAAAACGCGAATCACATCGCCTGTACGTTTTACTTTACGGAAATTGGAAGTGTGGATTAGAATCCGTTCGTTATTGGGTGCAATGGCTTTCTTAAAGTGATCTTTGGCCTGCAAGCTAAAGCGGCTGAAATCGATAAAATTGGGGATTACTTTAATATCCTTTTTAATTTCGAAATGATTGTAAGTGTCTTTTCTTAAATCGTCAGAAACGGTAGTTACGCCATCGCTCTGATTAATGGAAAATGTAACCACAGGTTTGTATGTCGGATCTTTACCTACCAGCGTAATATCGGTACCGTGCAAGGTAGTTACTACCGGAATCTGGATGCCATAGCTTGCCAAAATCTGCTTCGCCATAAAAGCTGCCGAAGCATGCGGAATAGCGTAATGCACATGTAATACATCCAATTGTTCGAAACGCACCACATCTACCAGTTTACTCGCCAATGCCGATTCGTATGGGGCATAATCGAAAAGTGGATAATCTCTTACCGAAACCTCGTGATAAAACAAATTAGCTGAAAAGAAATCGAGCCTGGCCGGCTGACTATAAGTAATAAAGTGAACCTGGTGCCCCTCGTTAGCAAGTGCTTTACCAAGTTCTGTTGCAACTACTCCACTACCGCCAAAAGTGGGGTAGCAAACAATTCCTATCTTCATCGTAAATGTATTGTTGTTACCGCAAATGTAGCCCATTTTAAGCTATTATGCGTGTCGGTTTATTGCAATAAAAATAGTGACATTTCTGTGTTGTTTTCCCTCTTTTACCTAAAAAACCACTGTAGGGTATTTTTATTTGAAGCGCAGGGTCACCAGCTATTTTAAAGTTAGTTCCTGCTTTACGCTGTAGCCCTTCGTACCTCAGGGGCTGCCGCTTCAATCAGGGCTAAAAAGCATAAACAGTAGCCGGAAATTGAGGAAGATTAAGAACAAAAAATGGAATTATTTAAGGTTCCGCATTTCCTCTTTTATCACCAGTAAAAGCTCGTTTGGTCTTTGTGTGCCAATATAGTATTCCAAACCATCACGATCGGTTAATACTACCGCATCTTTACCCGAAGAGTAAAAACGGATGGTACCTTTGGTATGCAGGTTATATACCGGGTTGTTAAAAAAATAGCGACTGTAAACAGCTTTACGAACATCCACAATACTATTTAAATCAATTTTCACCCGTTTGGTTGTCCACAAGCCATCTAAGGTCATGCTGCCATTGTCGACAATAATTTTGTACTGGATTAAAAAAAGCAGCAGCATCGAAACACCAATAATCCCGAAACCTACCACCAGAAACAAATCTTGTGTGTTGTCGCGGTCGCGTTCGTAAACATAGGCAGCAAAACAGAAAGCAGCCATAATTAGCCTGATGAAAATGCGCACATAATCACGGCCGATGTATTGTTTTTCGATATAGGCGTATTTGCTTTCCACTTATTTTATTTTGAGTTCGAATATAGCAACTTTTTTGGTTGCGGGGGTTAATTTATATCGGTTATCCTGTCGCATACCCACAATCCAAACAATTTCACCATTTCCATTTACCAATATCGGCGTTGTATTTTTTAAATGCAAGGGCACTTTTTCATCAATAAAATAATCGCTTACCTTCTTCGGGCTGCGCATCCCCAGCGGGATAAATTTATCCCCATTCTGCCATTTTCTCAGCACCAAAGGGTAAATCAGCTTATCGGCATTTACAAAAGCCTTGTTCACATCTGTATCAAACTTTACCTCGGTGCTAAAAGCCATGGTAATTTCGTCGTTCGCAAATACAATGCTTGCAGTATCGGGATGGATAAACTGGTTTGCAATTACAGTAACATCTTTTTCTACAATAACCAAATCGTTCCGGTTGATGATCGCCTGGTGGCTTGCACTAAAAAAATGCGTTCCGCTTAATGCTTTCAGGCTATCCAGAATTTCCTGTATTACATTTTCACCAAACCCGAAAGGCTTTAACAGTTCGTACAGCAATAATTTTTGTGGATTTAAAGCTGCAATCTCTTTTAAATCGATATATACCCCATCCGCTCGTTTATTTAAAATTCTCTCCTGCAATTTCTGTACTTCCAGATTTAAGAAAGTTTCAATCTCAGCAAATCGTGCCATGTTTTCGGCAAAGGTTTTCTCCAGGTAGGGGTTTATCTCCTGCAAATGCGGCACCACCTGTAATCTCAATTTATTGCGGGTATAATGGGTACTCAGGTTCGAACTGTCTTCAACAAAATCGATATTGTTATTTGCTACAATTTCATTCACCTGCTGGCGGTTTAAAAACAATAACGGCCTGATTAGCTTATCGCGTTTAGGCAAAATGCCATGCAAACCACTAATTCCGGTACCACGCACCAAATTAATCAATACTGTTTCAACAGCATCGTTCTGGTGCTGGGCCAAAGCAATGCACTCGTAACCTTCGGCACTTCTTATTTCTTCAAACCAGTTATACCGCAACTCACGTGCAGCCATCTGTGTCGAAATTTTATGGAGCGTAGCATATTTTTTCGTCTCAAAATGCGTTACATAAAAAGGACACCCTAAATTACTGGCCAAAAGGGCTACAAAATGTTCATCACGTTGTGCTTCATCGGCCCTTAAATTAAAGTTACAGTGTGCTACACCAACATCAACGCCTATTGCCTTAAACAAATGTAACATCAGTACAGAATCTTTACCGCCGCTTACAGCCAAAAGAATGCGGCTACCTTCGGTAAACAGCTGCTGCTGTTCAATAAAATCGCGAAATTGCTGTAAGGGTAACATCCACCAAAAATATTTAATTTTAACTGGTATTCCGAACGTTCGGAACAAAAAACTAACTTTGTAGTGTGCAAAAACTATTTGTCTTTTTATTCCTTTTAATCAGTCCCGTATTTTTATTCGGTCAGCAACCTGCGTCGAAAATTAAAATCGTCTCCTTTACAAAAGTAACCGGAGATACCAAGAAAAAAATCAGTTATCTGCGAAACCCGGTATTCCAGCAGGACAACGCAACTTTAACCTGCGATAGCGCCGTATTTTATAGCGAGCGAAACTATTTCGAAGCTTTTAAAAATGTGCACATCAACCAGCTTACAACCGATATTTATTCCGATCAGCTCGAATATGACGGAAATAAAAAACAAGCGCATTTAACCGGAAATGTGAAAATGATCGACCCTACATCGATCTTAACTACCAACATTTTAGATTACAACACGCTCACCAAAATAGGCACCTACACCAGTGGTGGTAAAATTGTTAACAAAGATGTAACCCTCACCAGTAAAAACGGTTATTATTTTAGCGAAAGAAATGTTGCTTACTTCAGGTATGATGTAGTTGTGGTTACGCCGCAATCCACCATCAAATCGGACACCATGAGCTACAATACCCAGGATAAATGGACCTATTTCTATGGCCCTACCAATATTAAGGGAAAAGACGACAACCTATACACCGAAAATGGTCAGTACAATACCTTAACGGAAGACGCCTTTTTCGGGAAGAAAAACCTTTACACCCAGGCCACACGATCGTTAAAAGGCGATAGTTTATATTATTATGGCAAAAAAGGAATTGGTAAAGCGGTAAAAAACATTGTTTTTTCGGATACCAAAGATAAAATGAAGATGTTTGGTGATTTGGGTTACTACTATAAGGTTGACCAACGCACGCTGGTAACCAGAAATGCCTATTTAGGCATTGGCACCGAGGATTCGATCATGGTGAAGAATAAAAAACGGCCCGATAGTTTATGGATGGGCGCCGATACCCTCGAAACGCAAATGGTATTGCAGAAAACCTTAAAATTAATTCCTAAAATCTCGATCAAAGCCGATAACCAGGTTGGCGAAGATGATGAAGAAGGGGCTGCAAAAAAAGGAACCGGCGAGGCTAAGTATAAACCAGAAAGTGAACCTACCCAAAAAGACGACCGCAGTAAACGTAACTTAAGGAATAACAAAGCGGATAAGAAAAAGAAAGGTAAAGGTGATGCCGATATGCCCGATGCAACAGCTCTGCCGAAAGATAAAAACATAGATAGCTTAAAATTAAAGGTCGATTCGGCTGGGAAAGCCCTGCCTACCCTCCTCATAGATAGTCTGAAAAAAAATACTATTTTAAAGGCTAAGGCCGATTCCATTATTAAAAAACTACCTGCTATAAAAACAGATAGCATCCAGAAAAAGATAATAGCCAAAGCCGATGCGTTGATTAAACCAAATGCTAAAACGCAAATAGACAGCTTAAGCAAAAAAGTGCTAAAACCTGGAGCTAAAGATAGTTTAACCAAAGCCATCGGTAATTTAAAGCCAGGGACTTTGAAAAACGATACCGCTAAGTTTAGTCCTGCCGATACCGTACAGGCCCGTATTATTAAAGCTTATCACGGGGTAAAGGTGTATAAAACCAATATTCAGGCTAAAACCGATAGTCTTTTTTACACCAGCGCCGATTCTACTCTCCGCTGTTATAGCAACCCTATTATCTGGTCGGAAGGTTCGCAGCAGGTAGGCGATACCATTTACGTGCAGTTTAAAAATAAAAAATTAAACAACTTACAATCTATCCGCAATGCTTTCCTGGTAAATACACCTAAAGATTCGTTGAGGTTTAACCAGATTAAAGGCAGGTTGATGACGGGCTTTTTTCATGATGGTAAACTCAAAACCCTTTATGTTGATGGTAATGCTGAAAGTATTTATTACACACAAGACGATAGCACAAAGGTTTATAAAGAAATGAACCAAACCCTGAGCAGCAGGATCAAATTCATTTTTAAGAGTAAAGAAAACGCCATAGAAGATATTGTTTACATTAAAGGAGTTGAAGGGGCACTAAACCCTGAAAATGAAATTGCGAAAGATCATGTTTTGAAAGGCTTTTCGTGGAAACCAACCGAACGACCTAAATCTAAAAAAGATGCAGTTGGCTCGGCAGGGAAACCAAAAGCTAAATTAAAGCCCAAGGCTTTAGCAGGCAAAACTCCAGCAGGTAAATTACCGGTAAGCACTAAGGTCGGTACAGCTGCAGGCAAAACCACAACAACACCAACTGTTGTGCAACCTAAAACAACAACAATAAAAGATAGCGTAAACCTGGATAAGAAACTACCCCTGGCTAAACCTGCTGATAGTGCCAATTTTGGCATTAAGCCTATTTTACCTAAAAAGGATTCAACTCAGGTAAAAAAAGATACCACGCAGGTTAAGAAGGCTGCACGCAATTTCTAAAAAGTGTAATCGTCATTTCGACTGGAGCGTAGCGGAATGGAGAAATCTATAATAGATATCCGTAAATAGATTTCTCGACTGCGTTGCACTCCGCTCGAAATGACGATCTGGCTATTAAAAATAAGCAAGAACTTATAACTCCCCTTTCAAAAAAGCCATCATCTTTTTTAATGCAATGGCGCGATGACTAATTTTATTCTTTACGCTCATATCCATTTCAGCAAAAGTAATATCGTAACCATCGGGCTGAAAAATTGGATCGTAACCAAATCCTTTAGAACCTGATAGCTCAGTTCTGATGGTGCCTTCAATTATACCTTCGAAAATATGGTTCTTCCCCTCCTGCATTAACGAAATAACTGTTTTAAACCGGGCTTTTCTATTTTCTTCTCCTTCAAGTTTCGTTAAAACAAGCTGTATGTTTTCTAAACTGTCGCGGCTGCCCGAGTACCTTGCAGAATATACGCCGGGTTCGTTGTTAAGTGCTTCAACTTCTAAACCACTATCGTCAGCAAAACAATCCAAATTAAAATGCTCAACCACATAGCTGCTTTTTAAAGTAGCATTGCCTTCAAAAGTATCTGCAGTTTCCGGAATATCAGTTAAACAGCCAATATCATCGAGGTTTAGCACTTCGTATTTACCTGCCAGGGCCAAACGGATTTCTTCGGTCTTATGTTGATTATTGGTTGCAAAAACAAGTTTTTTCATTGCAGGCATTTAGAAGTTGGAAGGTTAAATATTGGAAGGTTAAAAAGTTGTAAGGTTGATTGTTATCGGACTGAATTTAACCGCTAGCTTGATACTCAGTACTTGATTCTCTAATACTAAAAAGCTATTTAATTTTCTGCAGATTACCCCAAAGCAATTTCTTTGCGGTTAAATCGCTGTCTAATTGGTGTAGATTAGGTGCAAAAATGATACGGGTGGTGCCGTGGGTAATGATCTCGTTCTGCCAAACCAAATCTAATTTCAAATGCGCAATTTCTACGCCGAAAGAAAGCATAGTAACTGGTTTAAAAAACTGATACAGTTCGGCAAAATCAGTACCCTGATACCTCGAGTAATTCAGAATGGCAAAATCAGGTGTACCGAGGTCTACCGCTTTAACAATTTTGCGCAACAATTCGCGACCTTGTTCGGTGCTCACATCATTGCTTTCATCGTTAACCAGAATGAGTACTGATTTTTTATTTCCCCCTAAAAATTTAAAGGTTTTTTCGGGTACTGGTTCGGCTACAACATGCGTAATTTCAGGCGCTTGGGGGTAAACTTTTGGTATTTCAGGTGCTTTAATTCCCGGAATTTGGGTTACTTCGGTCTTCACAACCGATTCTTTTTCCGTTTCAACAGGCACCTTATCAGCTACAAAAACAGGCTCAGCATTACGTGAAGGCCGAATTTCTACGCTTTCATCTTTTACCAGAAAAACCTCGTCGGTAAAAAATAAACGTAAAGCATTCGCATTGTTGGTAAGCTGGTTTTCCATTCGTATTTTTGCTGGATAATAATTTCTGTTAAAATTAGTTAAATATCTTATAATAGCGACGCTAATTGTTACTTTTATCCCTTAAAATTTATAGACTGCTCTGCGTGAGAAAAGCTTTTTGCCTATTTGTTTTTAGCTTTATTTATAGCTTTTCGTTTGCACAAAACGTGGCTGTAGTTAGCGGCAAACCAATAAGTACCAAAGAGTTTATGTGGGCATACAAAAAAAGCCACAACGGAACTATCAGCGTTTCGTATGATACTTTACAGGCTTATTTAAACCTTTATATAAATTTTAAACTAAAGGTTTTAGATGCCCGCGACATGGGGTTGGATAAAACCCCTGGCTACCAGGAAGAAATCAAAAATTATGAAGAAGCCCTAACCACCCATAAAAAAGCGGGTACGAGCGGTAAAGACCATGATTTTTTATTGAACGAATACCGCGAAGGTGTTTTGATGTTTAATGTTTCTGAACAAAAAATCTGGAATAAAGCCCAGGAAGATGAGCAGGCCATAAACGAGTTTTACAGTAAAAACAAACAAAATTATAATAAACCATTGAGCGAGGTTAGAGGCGACGTAATTGCCGATTACCAGCAAAGTTTGGAAGAAAAATGGCTAAATGGCCTGAAACAAAAATACCAGACCAGGATTAACGAAAGCGAGTTAAAAAAGCTCGCCAAGCTATAATCAAACTGGTTTTTTGGTAACCAATAAGTATTAAATTTGCAAAATATAAACAATAGAATGAAAAAAGTTTTTTTAGTAGCAACCGCTTTAATTGGCCTGTTTTTAAACAGTAATGCACAAAAGCATACTGTAGATAAAGTTGCTGCTGTTGTAGGAGGTAATATTATCCTGCTGTCAGATTTAAACCAACAATACACCCAGTACCTTTATCAGGGAAATCCACCTAATGAATCCATTAAGTGTAAAATTTTGCAACAAACACTTACTCAAAAACTGCTTAAACAACAGGCCGAAATCGACTCGATAATGGTTGACGATGGTGCAGTTGATGACGAAGTAAACAAGCGTATGCGTTACAGCATGCAACGTGCTGGTGGGCAAGAGCGTTTAGAGCAGTTGCTAAACAAATCGGTACTGCAATACAAGGATGAGATCCGCCCATCTTTAAAAGATGAGCTGATTGCACAAAAAATGCAACAAAAAATCACCGAAAATATTAACGTAACCCCAATGGAGGTTGAAAAGTATTTCAAATCGTTGGGCGATAGTATTCCTGAATTTAATACCGAGGTAGAAGTTGGCGAAGTGGTGCTAAACCCACAGTTAACCCGTGCAGAGAAACAAAAATTCCGCGATAAAATTGAGGCCTTAAGATTAAGGGTGAAAAGTGGCGAGGATATGGGCGTTTTGGCAAAAACCTACTCAGAAGATCCGGGTTCGGCAGCTGATGGTGGTGACTATGGCTTTATCGACAGAAACACCATGGTAAAAGAGTTTACTGCCTGGGCATTTAAATTAAAAGCTGGCGAAATTTCACCGGTATTCGAAACTGATTATGGTTTCCACTTTTTACAGGTGTTAGAGCGCAGAGGTGAGCAGGTACACGTAAGGCACATTTTAATTATGCCGAAAACTACCCCTGAAAGTTTAACCCGCTTAAAATTGCATGCCGATAGCATTTACAACAACATTATTGGTAAAAAAATAAGTTTTGCAGCAGCGGCCAACCTGTATTCGGATAACAAAGAAACCAAATACAATGGCGGTATGATGCTAAATGCTGAAAATGTACAGGCAAGAAGTACCTTAATCCCGGTTGATAAATTAGATCCTTCGGTCTTTTTGGTAATTGACACCATGAAGATTGGTGGCATTTCTAAACCTGATTTGTTTACTGCAGCTGATGGAAAACAAGGCTACCGTATTTTATATTTAAAAGCTAAAATACCGCCACACAAAGCCAACATGGTACAGGATTTTTCAAAAATCAGAGATGCTGCACAAAGTGATAAAATTAATCGTACTTTAAGCGAATGGTTTGAAAAACGTCGCGAAAGTACTTACATTAAAATAGACGACGAATTCAATACCTGCGATGAATTAAAAATCTGGACTAAAACCACAGCCGCAAAATAATACAAATGCAGTATAAGAACGAAGTAGAAGCTGTTGATGCGCTTCATCAATCATTCAACAACATTAAAGCCGAAATAAGTAAGGTAGTAGTTGGACAAGATGACATCATAAAATCTGTTTTAATCGCCATTTTTAGCAACGGACACTGTTTGTTGGTTGGCGTACCCGGATTAGCCAAAACTTTACTCGTTCAAACTGTAGCGTCGGTTTTAGACCTCGACTTTAACCGGATTCAGTTTACTCCCGATTTAATGCCAAGCGATATTATTGGCGCAGAGATTTTAGGCGAAGACAGGCACTTTAAATTTATAAAAGGGCCTGTTTTTTCTAACATTATCCTGGCCGATGAGATTAACCGTACCCCACCAAAAACGCAGGCCGCTTTATTAGAAGCCATGCAGGAGAAATCGGTTACCGCAGCCGGCCAAACTCATAGCTTACCCAAACCGTTTTTCGTTTTGGCTACGCAAAACCCGATCGAACAGGAAGGAACCTATCCTTTGCCCGAGGCCCAGCTAGACCGTTTCATGTTCAATATTCAGTTAAACTACCCTGCTTTTGCAGATGAGTTAAACATTGTAAAAAACACCACAAGCAACAAAACCGTAGCGTTGCAAAAAATCATCCACGCCGATGATATCCAGTATTTCCAAAAACTAATCCGCGATATTCCCGTTACCGATAACGTTTTGGAATATGCCGTAAAACTTGCCGCTAAAACACGTCCGAATACCGAGTTTGCTACCGAGGCAGTAAATAAATATATCAGTTGGGGAGCTGGCCCGAGGGCTTCACAGTTCCTGGTATTGGGCGCAAAATGCCACGCAGCAGTAACGGGTAAATACTCGCCAGATATTGAAGATGTTAAAGCTGTTGCAGAACCCATTTTACGCCACCGCATTGTACGCAATTACCGCGCAGAGGCCGAAGGTTTATCGATAGAAAAAATTATAAAAGATTTATTGTAGGTTAGTCGGGATTCATTCCAAACAACGGGAAAAGTCAACTCCAATCTGTATCTTGTGTATCGATACCAATCGTAATACCTCGTGCTAAAAGAAACATTCATTAGCCTCTTTAAAAATTATACGGACAATGACCTTATAATAGCAGAATCATGGGCTGAAATTGAGCAAAACTACACACATAAAAAAAGGCATTACCATACGCTCTCACACCTCGATAACCTGTTAGCGCAATTAACTGCCGTGAAAGATAAAATTGAAGGCAGGGATACCGTCTTATTTACTTTGTTTTATCATGATGTTGTTTATGATGTAATGAAATCAGACAATGAAGAACAAAGCGCAAAACTGGCTGAAAAAAGAATGAAGCAGATTTCAGCTCCGGATTATATTATCAAGAACTGCAAAAATCAAATATTAGCCACCAAAAAACATCTTGCCCATCCTCAATCAGATACAAATTATTTTACAGATGCTGATCTTTCGATATTAGGCCAAAGCCCGGAAAACTATATTGCTTACTCGCAAAATGTAAGAAAAGAATATTCAGTTTACCCGGATCTCGTTTATATTCCGGGGAGGAAGAAGGTTTTGGAACATTTCATAAAAATGGAACGGATTTATAAAACGGATTATTTCTACCATAAATTTGAACACCAGGCAAAACAGAACCTGCAATTTGAGCTGGAACACATTTAATAGTTTTTGCCAATTAAAACCTAACGCTTAAACAACGATGGCCGAGAAAACAACCGAAACCTTTTGCCCCACCAGTCGTAAAGATTGGCGCGACTGGCTGTTAAAATACCACGACACCAAACAATCAATTTCGCTGGTTTGCTACAAAACCAAAGCCAACAAACCTACTATATCATGGAGTGATGCGGTAGAAGAAGCCCTTTGCTTTGGCTGGATTGACAGTGTTAGAAAAACAATTGATGCAGAAAGTTTTTCCCAATTTTTTAGCAGAAGAAAACCCAACAGCGGTTGGTCGAAAATTAATAAGGCCAAGGTTGAACAATTAACTGCAGCCGGTTTAATGGCTCCTGCCGGATTTGCATGTATCGAACGTGCTAAAACAAACGGCTCGTGGACAATTTTAGATGAAGTAGAAGAACTTACCATCCCTGCCGATTTAACTGCTGCATTTGAAATTACAGCTGGCAGCGAAACATTTTTTACTGGTTTAAGCAAATCGGTACGCAAAGCCATGCTCCAGTGGATTACCCTGGCCAAACGCCCCGAAACCCGGCAGAAAAGAATTGCTGAATTAGTTGAGCTGGCCAGCCAGAACAAAAAGCCCAAACAGTTTTAATTTTACTGTTAGTCGGGATTTTTAATCCCGGCTGTTGAATAAACATTTCGTAATTTATTCAAGAGGATTTGCAATCCATAATATCCCAGTTCTGGTTGCAAATCCAGACCAACATAAATCTAAGATTCAAACCACTCGCTTATTTATAATAATTCCAAGCAGCAGAATGCAGCAACTTTTCAAAGTTACTTTGATTTGGTGCTGCAGTGTGCAGGAAGCTTTCGAAGTAACTTTGATTTCACCCTGCAGCATGCAAGAAGGTTTCAAAGTAGTTTAGACTGTTAGTTACTCCGTTAGTCGGGATTTGCAATCCCGATTGCTGAACAAACATTTTTAATTTTATTTAAAAATCCACAATACCCAGGTCTGGATTACAAATCCAGACCAACAACTCGTACAAAAAATTATATTTGTAATAACGAATAAATGCTGGAGTATGCTATTGCTTTTAACAAACCTTAACCTCATCTAAATTGAGTGCCCTAACCAATTTTTATAACCGTTTTGCTTTTTTTTATCCGCTGGTTGATATTTTTCTGAAACCGCAGAAGAAAAAATTCTTTAACGAAATAAACCAGCTGCCGCATGGCGAGCTGCTCGAAATTGGGGTAGGTAATGGTTCACATTTTCACCTTTACCAAAAGCATCAAATTACCGGGATAGAGATTTCTTCCGCGATGCTTAACACTGCTAAAAAGCACTCTAGCGGCAACATTGCGCTTTTTCAAATGAATGGCGAAGACCTGGATTTTGAACCTGAAACCTTTGATTATGTAGTCCTTTCGCACGTAATTGCTGTAGCACAGCAGCCCGAAAAACTCATATTACAATGCCACAAAGTATTAAAACCAGGAGGAAAATTGCTGATATTAAACCATTTTACACCCAATAACTGGTTAAAATATGTAGACCATGCTTTTAACTTATGTGCTGGCTTATTTCAATTGAAATCTTTATTTTACATCCACAATATTAAGGCTATTGAACGGTTTAAACCCGAAAAAGAAATCGCCTTAAAACCATTTGCTTATTTTAAAATCTTAATGCTCGTCAAATCTTGAAAAAACACTATTGGTATATTGCCCCGGCATTAATCGTCAGCTTATTTATCTACCTCTTTTACCGGACAGATAAAACACTGGTGAACCAGATTTTTATTCAGTTGAGTTCTTTAAAAACGTACGAAGATTTAAAATACAGCATTACCAGCACCTTTCCGTTAAATAAATATATCATCTACTCTTTGCCCGAAGGCCTTTGGGTTTTCTGCATTACCCTAACTTCGAAAGGCTTTTACATTAAACTTTTTAACAAGCAAATCGATTGTGTTTTAATCCCGCCAATATTCGCTGTCGGACTCGAATTATTTCAACTGCTTCACCTAACCAATGGTCGTTTTGATGTACTGGATATAGCCGTTTCGCTGCTCTTTTGGTTTCTGGCTTTAAAAATAACACATACCAAAGCGCGGTTAGAAAATGTATTTAATGCCTTCAACTTTAACAGTGCGGTTTGTTTATTGAGCTATTGCATTGTATATCTGGCGCATGTAAATCATTAAAATTTTAATTTAACATTTGCAATTCGCTGTAAATAAATATATTTGCATCAAATTTCACAACAATGCTACGTCAAATACATATCCAGCAAACAAACTTTAGCCCGTCTTGTGGCTTAAGGGGTTGGGGTATTGAGGTAAATTTCCTTTCCAATCCTTAGGCTTTAGCGTTTCCAACGCTTAAAATCCACATTTAACATTTTTTTTAATTACCCTTTGCTAAGCCATAAGCGCTTATCAAAATTATTATATCCATTATGGACATTTATACTACTGCAGACGAGAAATATCTGCAGGCCATTGAAGAATTGAACTGGGGCGAACTGCCCAAAGCGCTTCAATATTTTAGCGAATTGATTGCTTTTGATCCTGATTATGCCCGAGGGTATTTTCAGTTAGGAAATTTATACCATTACCGTTTTAAAGATTACAAAACAGCAGGTTATTATTATAAGCGCTGCATCGAACTGGATGCTGATTTCCCTGAAGTTTATGAGCCCTATCTCAAATTGGTTATTACGCTGAAAATGCATAATCTGGCTAAACAAATTGCAGATAAAGCCCTTAGGGTTGCTGGCGTTTGTGAAGCTCAGATTTACGAGAATTTAGGTCTGCAGGCCGAGCAACAGCAAAACTTTGCCATGGCAGCCAATTATTTTAAAAAGGCTGAGCTCTTTAATGCCGTGCAAGATCAGCACAGCGTTTTGCAGGAACATCAGGACCGGATTAAAAACAAATTGAACAGCACTAAAGCAATGATTTATGATTTACAAGGATAAAGGTTCGCCTTTATCCTTTTCACCATACAAATCAGCTTTTAATCTTTTTATTTTAATTTTGTTATTATCTTTACCGCACAATTACAAAGCATAAATTTTTAAATCAAAAATATTTCGATATGTCAGCTCACGATACACATGCACCAGTTCAGCAAACTAAAGGCATTTGGGCATTACCATTAACTGCCTGGATTATTGTTTTAATCCTGGTTGTGGTTTTCACCAGACCAATTTTTCACCATGAAGAAGCAGGTGCTTCACACGAAAAAACTGAAGTGCACCACACAGAAGCTGCAGAATCGCACCACTAGGCAATTGCCAGTTCAAGACATAAAAAAAGCGCTGTACCCAGCGCTTTTTTTGTTTCTCCGCTATCCTACTGGCTGGTGTCCTCACCAGCTAGCTTAGCTATAATCTATGTCGGCCAGAACAAAATCTGTCTATAGAGTTCCGAAGGTATCTACGGACTAAAGTATGGAGAAGAGTCTATGACTCTTTCTTGGCTTTGAGTTTAAAAACTCAATCTCATTGCCAAATCCGTAGAGACGCTGCGCTTAACTCTACAGACAGGACAGGATTAGAAATATTAATCTGCGCCTATTTATCCAATTGTCCCATAATGTTCGGGTAATCGGTAATAATCCCATCTACACCTAAATCTTTAAAGTATTTAATATCCTTAATCGTATTCACCGTCCAGGGGATGATTTTGATCCCCATGGCATGGCAACGATCTACCAACCCCTTACCTACCAATATCGAATATGGACTGTAAATAGTGGGTTTAAATCCTAATTTTTCAATATACGTTTCGAAAGGTTCTTTCTCATCTATTAACAACGAAGTTTGTACCTTAGGGTATTTCTCGTGCAGATATTGGAGTGTCCGCATATCAAATGATTCGATAATTACCCGTTTAGCCAATTTTTTCGCATTAATGATTTCCATAATCAAATCGACAAACTCTGCAGGTTCGGGATGGAATTCATTATCGCCGTTTTTAATGGTTTTCGTTTCAATACTGTACACCGGTTTGGCCAGTTTATGTTCCTTAACATAGGCCTCAACCGCATCAATAGTTTCGCTAAGCAAGGGTTTATAAGCCTTAAACTTCATTTGCCCCGGAAAACGATCATGCACCTTACTGCCTACATCAAACTTTTTAACCTCCTCGTAATCCATTTTATAAATGTTAAACTTCTTCTGGTCTTTTAAGCTTATGGGCTTTCCGTTGGGTTGTAAAGAAATTTCATTGTTAAAATAAGGTTCCTGCGAAAGCACTACCATTTTATCTTTCGAAATCACGGCATCCATTTCTAAGGTAGTAACACCTAAATCGAGGGCTTTTAACATCCCTTCTATGGTATTTTCGGGCATAATCCCCCTTGCGCCGGCTTTACCCTGCACATCAAACTTTTGTTTCTGTGCCGAAACATTAAAACACAATAAAGCGAGCGCCGAGAATAAAAGTATTTTTTTATGCATGAATTTTAAACGTAAAATGAATGGTTTTATTAGTGTAACTATAGGTAAGTATATTGTAAAATAAAAAAAGGGCTTCTTTTTACGGAAAGCCCTCTTCAATTCACATTTGCTTTTTATCTTTCGGCAGGAACAAAGGCCTGTACAATTAAGTTCCAGCTTGCATCTGCAGCTTTTTCGTAAACAAAAACATAGTTAAAGCTTTCGCGTAAGTCGGCTTTATAATCAATAGTGGCCACACCATAGGTATAGGCTAAATCGCTGCCAATTGCTTTATCTACGCCAGTTGTTTTTAAACTAATTTTGCTTACCATACCGTTATAGAAGGCAACAATTTTACCTTTTCCATCAATGGCTTCGTTACCCGGAAAAAGTAAACGTGCATCGTTGGTTAAAAAGCCACCAAATGCAGCAATACCATGCGTTTTTAACAGGGTATTTAAAGTTTTCTCGGTAGTTAAAATAATTTCTTTACCGGCTTTAATTTCTTTTTCATTTAAGAATTTTGGCGCTACGTGGTCTTTTGGCTCCACAAACTGTGGTGTAACTTTAGCCAAAGGTTTGTTGCTCTCGGTGCCTAAATCAATCGCCAGTTTCCACTTGCCGTTTTCCGATTTCCAGATCGACAAGTACTGTCCGTATTTTTTATCTGTTTCATCAACTTCGTACGGACCAGTGGTGAAACCTAAATCTCCGCTACGCGATACTTTAGCTAAATTTGGCGTCCACGAAACACCGTTTTCACTGTTCGCTTTATTGCTATAAAAGGTTTTGGCATTAACCGGGTTCGGTCTGAATACCAAAGCACTGCCTAACGAATATTCAAGAAAGGCGTCTTTATCTCCGTTTTTGGCCACCGATTTGGCAAAATCTTTTTCAGCATTTACTAAAGATTTGGTTGTTCCATCGCTTTTTTGGGCGAATGTGCTCAGCGCTAAAAGTGAAGCTATGGCAGTTGAAAATAGGTGTTTCATTATCAGTTTAAAAATATAGTTTGGCGAATATAAAATTTTCTTTAGGGTATGGTTTTAAAAGTAATCAACAATTTCACATTATGGGCTTATTTTTCCCTGTAAATGGTTTCCAAAACTGTTTGACCGGTAGCTTTTAAAGTGTTTTTATCAATATTGGCTAAATTATCCAGCTGGGTATGCCAGTTAATATAAAAGCCGCTGTTATCGTTGTAGTGGATGATATCAATTGAGGGTACCCCGGCTTTGTTCATCCAGAAATGATCGTCGACCAATCTTCCACTTGGAATTTTGGTGAAATAAGAAGCATAGCCAATCTCATTGCCAATATCCCACACTTTATTGGCCACATCTGGCGCTGCCTGGCGCGAAATTTCATCCTGGGTAAACTGTGCATTGCCACCGCCTACCATATCGAGGTTAATACCATAAAGTGCTTTATAACCCGAAGCAACAGCTTGTTTAGCCCAGTATTGCGAACCCAGGCACCAAGTCGTTTCATCTGGTGTTTCATCGTTGGCTTTGCCATAATCTTCCAAATCCCACAATACAAAATCAACACCCACATTAGGTTGTTTCTGCTGTATCTGGCGTGCCATTTCTAAAATTACGGCAACACCGCTGGCACCATCGTTTGCTGCATCAAAGGCTTTTGTATGGTTAGCCGGGTCGGTATCCTGATCAGAAAAAGGGCGTGCATCCCAATGGGCAGTAATTAAAACCCTGTTTTTTTGTGATGGATTAAAAACAGCTACAATATTTTTTAACTTAAAGCTTTTACCATCGTAAGTGCTTGTTTTTTCTCCTTGTATTTTAACATCGGCACCAAACGATTTTAGTTTGGCCACCAGGTAATCTGCACATTTTTGGTGGGCAGCAGTTCCGGGAATACGCGAACCGAAATCTACCTGCGCCTTGGTATAGGCATAAGCACTATCGGCATTAAATTCAGGCGATACCATGGTTATTTTTTCTTCACCCTGGCTGGTATCAGTTTGTTTATTTCTACAAGCCTGTAGAGCCATAAGGCCAATTAAAGGCAGGATAAATATTTTTTTATTCATGATCAATTTAATCTAAAAATAATTCTGCCAACATTTAGCGCGAACTACAATTCCTAAAAGATAAACTACTTAAAGAGGATCTTGTCCCCCTTTGAAGGGGGCAGGGGATGATTTTTCTTCCATCCTACAATGTAAGCCTCAATTGTCCTGCTTAATTTATGAAATATTGGTTTTAAAAAATCAATGCTAAGTTTTTTATAACCTCAACTATACAAATGGTATATTTCATCCCCCTCCCCCCCTTCAAAAGGGGGACTGGATTCAGTATAAATTAAAGCGTAACCTATCAGTGCCAATCCGCAAGCTACCTACGCTTACTAAACCTTACTCCAGTACTAAACCTTACTCCAGGTAGTGCCTTCTTTGCCATCCTTAAGTTGAATGCCCAACTCCTGCAAACCAATACGGATACGATCGGAAGTGGCATAATCTTTATTCGCTTTAGCTTCGGTTCTTAAATCAATTACCATTTCTAAAACCCCATTCAAATCGTTACTGCCCGCATCTTCATCTTTCAAGCCTAATATATCAAACACGAAATCGTTAATCAGCTGCTTTAACTTTTCTAATGCTTCTGCAGAGATTTTACCCTTACCATCGTAAACAGTATTGATCATCCGAACGGCTTCGAACAACTCAGCCATTAAAATGGGGCTGTTAAAATCATCATCCATCGCATGGATACATTTCTCTTTCAATGCGTCGATATCAAAATCGTTTTGTTCTGATGGCTGAAGTTTATCCAAAAGGCCAACCGCTGTCATTAAACGCCTGAATCCTTTCTCCGAGGCATCCAAAGCATCGTTAGAAAAATCTAAAGTACTGCGGTAATGTGCCTGCAGCATAAAAAACTTAACCGTCATTGGGCTATAGCCCTTTTTCAATAATGGGTGTGCGCCTGTAAATAACTCTAAAGGCAAAAAGCCATTGCCCGCCGATTTCGACATCCGCGTACCATTAACGGTAAGCATATTGGTATGCATCCAGTAACGTGCAGGCTGTTTGTGACTGCAAGCTTCTGATTGTGCAATTTCGTTGGTATGGTGCGTTGCGGCCAAATCCATTCCACCACCGTGAATATCAAATTCAGATCCCAGGTACTTGGCACTCATGGCCGAACACTCAATATGCCAGCCCGGAAAGCCCATGCCCCATGGCGATTGCCATTGCATCAAGGTTTCAGGCTTTGCTTTAATCCAAAGTGCAAAATCCAACCTGCCGCGCTTCTCATCCTGTCCACCCAGTTCGCGGGTATTGTTCAGCATATCTTCGAGGTTGCGGTTGGTTAATATCGTGTAATTGTATTCCTTGCTATATTTTTCTACGTCGAAATACACATTGCCATCAATTTCGTAACCGTAACCATTGGCAATAATTACCTTAATCATTTCAATTTGCTCGATAATGTGCCCGGTAGCTGTTGGTTCGATACTAGGTGGCAAGGTATTAAACATGCGCAGCACATCGTGGAAACCTAAAGTATATTTCTGTACAATTTCCATTGGTTCCAGCTGCTCCAGCTTAGCACGTTTTGCAAATTTATCATCTCCCTCATCCCTATCGCCCTCTAAGTGACCTGCATCGGTAATATTACGCACATAGCGCACCTTATATCCTGCATATTTAAGGTATCTGAAAATTAAATCGAAAGAAATAAAAGTGCGGCAATTGCCCAGGTGCACATCGCTATAAACGGTAGGACCACAAACATACATCCCAACATTGGGTGCATTTAAGGGTTGAAAAACTTCTTTTTTGCGCGAAAGCGTGTTGTAAAGCTGTAAGCCAGTATTCATATTGCAAATGTAAGATTTACTTAGAAAGTTGAAACCTTTAAAGTTGCAATGTTTAGCTTATGATTTTTAACTAACATTTATAAATGGTATCCGTGCTGTCAGATGTTACTATCTGCCAGTAAAACAAAATTTATTTATAAGCTTGATTTTTTTCAAACATTAGAAAAGGTACTGTACTGCTTATCGGGTAAAACAGTCCCTCTTTCCGCTATAGTCCCGATAAAAAAATCGGGAGCTGCCGCTTCAATAGGGTTTAGCCTGGTTATTTCGGTGCTTTTGGCCTGTAAACCCTGTCCAAAACTTACCCGCACCATCAGTTGCTACCAGTCGACCATAAAACAAATTTAAATCCCTATTTTAGGTTTACCTATCAAACATTAATAAATGGTTCAGATTAGAGAAATTTCGGAAAAAGATGCCGAAGCTGTTGCCAAACTTTCTACACAACTTGGATATGAGAGTAATGCCGAACAAACACGCTTAAGAATCGGGCTGATTAACAACAGCAACGAAAACTGTGCATTTGTTGCTTTAATTGATGGCAGAGTGGTGGGCTGGATTCATGGTTTTTATACCTTAAGAGTAGAATCCGATCCATTTGTTGAAATTGGAGGCTTAATCGTGGATGAAAATTATCGAAACTTAAAAATCGGGAAGCAGTTAATCGAAAATGTAAACCTTTGGGCAAAAAAACATCGGATAAAAAAACTAAAGGTAAGGTGCAATACCAAACGTACCGAAAGTCATCGATTTTACGAGCAGGTTGGCTTTAAAGAAAATAAACGACAGGTTGCATTTGAAATGGAATTGGTTTAATGCCTTTGCTACTTGCGAAGTCGACACAGCCTCCCGCTCATAACAAACTTCGCAAGTTGTCCCACAATTAACCGATTTAAACAATTAACCAGTTAAACATCTATATTATTTATTACAACGCTCAAACATTTCGGCATTGCAACAATTCAATCCTATTCGTTAACTTTGTGGCATGATTGATTTACCGGTAGTACCTGCTGTAACTGAAGTTAAACGTAAACCAGATTGGTTACGTGTAAAATTACCTGTTGGTAAAGAATATGCGCAAGTTCGCAGCTTAGTAGATACACATAAGTTACACACCATTTGCGAAAGCGGTAATTGCCCTAATATGGGCGAGTGCTGGGGCGCAGGTACCGCAACTTTTATGATATTAGGTAACATTTGCACCCGTAGCTGTTCTTTTTGCGCAGTTGCAACAGGCCGCCCTTTGGCAGTTGATGTAGATGAGCCAAACCGCGTAGCCAATTCGGTAAAATTAATGGGCGTTAAACATTGCGTAATCACTTCGGTTGACCGCGATGATTTAAAAGATGGCGGATCGATTATCTGGGCTGAAACTTTACAGGCCATCCGCAAAGAAAGTCCAATTACTACACTCGAAACTTTGATCCCTGATTTTAAAGGTCAGTGGGATAATTTATACCGCGTTTTAGAAGAACGTCCTGAAGTGGTTTCGCACAACATGGAAACGGTAAAACGCCTGACCAGACAAGTACGTATACAAGCTAAATACGATAGAAGTTTAGAAGCACTGAAAAGAATTTCGGAATTTGGTTTAAGAACCAAAACCGGTATTATGCTGGGCTTAGGAGAAACCGAAGAAGATATTTTTGAAGCGATGGATGACCTGGTTGCCAATGGCGTACATATTTTAACTTTGGGTCAGTATTTACAGCCAACACGCAACCACCACCCGGTTGTAGACTGGATACATCCTGATACTTTTGCCATGTACAAAGAAGTTGGTTTGGCCAAAGGCTTAAAATATGTAGAGAGCGGACCATTGGTACGCTCATCTTACCACGCAGAAAAACATCTTTTCCCTATTGATGGGATAGCATAATTACAGTATTAAACTACCATTTTTAAAATGTTTTATAAGGCACTCCTATACGGAATGCATTTATAAAACATTTTTTTGCTTTTGCTGTTCTGTATTGTATCTTAGTAACCAATAGTGACTGCATTTAAAAAATTAACCCTAACCGAGCCAGAACTTGTTCAAGCACTGCAATCGAAAGATCCCGCGGTATTAAAAACGCTGTACAGTATGTATTCGTCGGCGATTTACGGGGTTATTTCGCGCATTATTACCCATACCGAACTTGCTGAAGATGTTTTACAAGAAACTTTTGTAAAAATATGGCAGTCTGCAGCACATTACGATAATACCAAAGGACGTTTGTTTACGTGGATGATGAATATTGCCCGCAATTTATCGATCGATAAACTGCGTTCTAAAGATTTTAAGAATTCACTCAAAAACCAAGATATAGAAAATAACGTAAGTTTCGTTGAAGAACAAAACAAGGTTACCTTTAACCCTGATATTTTGGGTGTTAAACAGCTTGTAGACAACCTTAAACCTGATTTACAGGCCGTTCTTGATTTAGTTTATTACAAAGGCTTTACGCATGTAGAGGCCGCAGAAAAGTTAGATTTGCCACTGGGCACGGTAAAAACCCGTATCAGGCTGGCTATTATAGAATTGAGAAGGAATTTTAATTGAGCGTGGAAAATTTAAAAGCATATATCGAATCTGGAGTACTCGAGCTGTACGTTTTAGGTGATTTATCACCCGAAGAAACGTTGCAGGTAGAGGAAATAGCATCTCAATACCCCGAGGTTAGAGATGAAATAGCCGCTATTGAGCAGGCTATTGAGCAATATGCAATGCAAAATGCTGTAGAACCATCTTCAGCTGTAGAAACAAGGTTATTTGAACAATTGGGATTAAGTGAGATTGAAACGCCAGAGACTGTACAGCCCGCTCCTGCTTATACCGAAGCACCTAAAATTATACGTTTGGATGAAAGCGATGGTAAAGTAAGAACTTTACGTTACGCACTGGTAGCTTGTGTAGCTTTATTGATCATCAGTACTGCGGCTTTGTTTATCACTTACAATAAATTAAACGACGCCCACGATCAGATTGCCAGCTTAAACCTCGATAAACAAAAATTTGCAGGGGTGGTTAGCAAACTGGAGTTTGAAAACCAGGGCTTGGGCAATATGGCAGCAATGGCCGATAGCCGGGAATGGGCAACCATTAACATGACGGGACAGCCTTTTAGTCCGGCATCAAAAATGAAAGTTTATTGGAACAAGAAAGATAAAAGCGTATTAATCAACTACATTGCTATGGATTTGCCTAAAGCTGATAAAGAACACGAATATCAGTTGTGGGCCCTGGTAAATGGTAAACCGGTAAGTTTAGGCGTATTTGGCAAAAGCGATTCTACTTCGAACGAAGCACTGGTTAAAATGCCTGCCATACAAGAAGCACAAGCTTTTGCGGTAACCTTAGAGCCAATGGGCGGAAGCGTTAATCCTACTATGGAAAAGCTAACCGTAATGGGTGGTGTGTAATTAAAAAATCATTAACTAAATTATAAATCCCGGCATTGAAAAATACCGGGATTTTTTGTTTTTTAACTAAGCAATTCGTCATTTCAACAGGAGCCAACCGGTTTTTCACCGTTGGTGGAACGCCCGCCTGCATCGGGCAGGGAGAAATTTATTTAGGCAGATTTCTCGACTACGTTGCACTCCGCTCGAAATGACGATCTGGTTATTTAAGATTTCTGCGCGTATTTCACTTCTTCGTAAGGTTGTACCAAAACCCATCCTTCGCCAAAAAATTCGAGCTGAAACGATTCGCCACTTCCCCTGCCAATAAAAGAGCCAAAGGTTAAATTGGTTTTAATGTTTGGCGTTAAATTTTCAGACCAGGCCACGGTAGCATTCGGATCGGTATAAACCGGCTGATTGCCCGTTACCCTTAATAAAATCGGCTCGCCATGGGTGGTAATGGCAATATAACCACTGCCTGATAGTTTTACCTGAAACAAACCACCGCTCATCATGCCGGCTATGCTTTTCAGCATTTTAATTTCATTCTTGATGTTTTCTTCCAAAGCCAGTACATCGTTGCCATTAACAAAAACAGCTTCATTCTGGAGTTTAATGATTTTTACCTTCTTGCCTTCATCGGCCAGATAGAGTTTACCTGTTCCGGTAGCATGCATCAGCGAGGTACCTTCGCCTGATATGGCTTTCTTTAACAAACCACCTAAGCCTTTGCTCAATAATCCTTCTCTTTTAAAATCGATATTGCCGATGTAAGCAACCATCGAACCGGCTTTGGCCAAAATCTTTTGGTTCTTTAAGTTTACTTCCAGCAGGGCAGGTTTTTCCAATTCAAAAAAATCGTTCTCGTTGGGGTTTTCAGCCGATTCCTGAATTAGCTCATTCAGCGTGTACTCTTTTTGTGCCATAATAATTTAAGTTTTCCGTAGTTTAAGATATCTGTTATTTTAAATTTTCTCTTAAACTAAACATTTATGAGTAGGAAGCACGAAATTTACCTTGGCTTTTTTTCCACACCTGTTAAACAAACTATTTGGATATAAGCACTTTAATTTCTTTTGAAATATTTAACGCAAGCTGTGAAGCACTAACCACAAATTGTTCTTTTGCCAGCTCATCTCCGGTTTGGCCATGAAGGTAACAGCCCACAATAGCGGCATCGGCTGCTGAATATTTTTGTGCCACTAAACCCGAAATAATTCCCGTTAAAACATCTCCCATACCGCCCTGAGCCATGGCAGGGTTTCCGGTTGGGTTAATGTGAACCTTACCCGTGGGCAGGCAAACAAAGGTGTACTGGTTTTTAAGCACAATTACAATTTGCAGTTGTTGCGCTTGCGTTTTAGCTGTTTGCACACGCTCCCACCAGCTATCATGCTCGCCAAATAAGCGATCGAACTCTTTAAGATGCGGGGTAAGGATGGAGTTTTTAGCCAGTCTTTTAATCAGATCTGGCCGCTCTGCTAAAATATTCAAGCCATCGGCATCTATTACCAAGTCGCAATTGGCCATAATCAGGCTTTCCAGCAACCTTTCATTTTCTGCGTCAACACCCAACCCTGGGCCTATAGCAATGGCCTGGTATTTTGCCGGATGCTCTATACGCATGTACTCCACCCGGGGTAAAGCCATTACTTCTGGTAAAGTGGTATTGAGCGCGGTTAGTCCACTTTCGGGCACACATGCGGTAGTTAAGCCTGCACCAGTATGCAAACAAGCCATCGATGCCAGTAAAGCAGCCCCCATGGTATTGGTATTCCCCGCTATAATGAGTGCGTGCCCATAAGTACCTTTATGACTAAAGAGCTTACGCTTTTTTAGTATTTTTTGAATGTCTTTTTCTTCGTTGAGGTAAAAGTCGGTATCCTGCCTTTGAATAAAATCTTCGTCCAGCTCAATACCCACTACCTCATATCTTTCAGTCGCCTGAGCCGATTCAGGAAAGAAAAAATTAATTTTTGGTCGCTGAAAACAGATTGTTTTATAAGCCTTTACACCATTATAACTATTGGTTAAACTTCCTTCTGCAAAAAAACCGGTTGGCACATCAACAGCGTATACTTTTTTATTTAATTTATTGATGATTTGCACCAGCTCTGCATAATCACCCGTTAAAGGTTTGTTTAAACCCGAACCCAAAATGGCATCAATAATTAAATCGGGCTTAATGTGTTTCAAATCGCCAGGTTGGTTAATTATAGTTTTTCTACAGCGCGATTCATCCAGTCTTTGCAGGTTAATGGCAAAGTCGCCGGTTTGTTTCGCACTAAAATTTACGATATAAACTTTAACGTTATCGTAGCCGTTAACCAAAAGCAGGTGCGCAATGGCCAATCCATCGCCTCCGTTATTACCTGTACCACAAAAAATGGCGATGCTTTTACTGGCATCAAATTCATCTCTGATAAAACATTGTACAAATGCACGGGCAGCTTTTTCCATCAAATCGATGGATGCAATGGGCTTATTGGCAATGGTAAACTGATCGGCATGGCGCATTTGCGCCGAAGTAAGCAATGTTAGCATATTACTAATATAATATTTTTAGCTAAAAGTTGCTATTGTTCAACCTTATGCCCCATTTAGGCGAATTATTTGGTGCAGGTAAAAGTTATATTTCTATTTTTATACCTTTTACCTTGCTTTAACGTTTTCTAATGAATTAAATTAAATCTCAAAACAATGAATCAAAAACCATCAAATGCATTCGTGGCAGCCGCCTGGATTGCATTAGGTATCGGAATGATCGGCTTTATTGTAGGCTTGTGGCGTTCTGATATGCTCCTAAACGAAAAAGGATATTATTTTACCGTATTGATGTTTGGCCTTTTTGCCGTAATTTCTTTACAAAAAGCTGTTCGCGATAAACTGGAGGGCATTCCGGTTACAGAAATTTATTATGGCTTAAGCTGGTTTTCCACCCTGTTAACCATCACCTTACTGGTAATTGGCTTGTGGAACGCAACACTTTTACCCAGCGAAAAAGGTTTTTATGCCTTTGCCTTTCTACTCTCGCTATTTGGCGCCATTACGGTGCAGAAGAACACGAGGGATAGTCAGCTAGTAAATAAAACCCGGGATACGGAATAATTTCTTAAAGCCGGTAGCTTAAATGGCTACCGGCTTTTTATTTTCTGTTAATTGAGTAATTTCCAAGTTTGCCTGAAAATCAAGCAGTCTTTTTTTCGCATTAAAATTGGTATCGTTAATGATCCTTGCAAAATGCTCAATAGCATAAAAAAGTTCATCAACCTGCATATCAAAATAAGTTTTACCAGCAAAATAAGTATACTTATTACTTAAATATGCATTAATTTTTCCCCTTACCTCTTCGGTAATAAATTCCTGATAAACAGATTTTTCCATAAGCAACAACAATTCTTCTTTAAAAGACATCTCCTCCTTTTTCAACACGATCAGGTTTTGCTCAATCACTTCAAAAGGTGTAGAAGTATGCATAAAAGATGCTGCATTTGCAATTTTGTTGTGCGCATTTCCCTGGCTATCCAGGCGATCCGCAATCTCCTTAAAGTTCTCGTAAAGGCTTTTTAGAATAGCAAGATTGTTTTGCTTAGCAGAAATCGCAATAAAATAGTTAAATATTTGGGTATCCAATTCCTTCAACTGCGCCTCCTGCTGCTCCAGTTCAGTATTCAGGGAATCAATTAGGGCATTACAATCTTCAATAGCATAACGTTTACCATCATAATCGAAAGTTTTAATCTCACTGGTGCCATCAGCAAGCTGTTTAAGTGTATCCAAATCGGTAACTACGCCATCCTTTTCATAAATTAGATTTAGGCGGCTGTCAGTAAAAAAATCGGCGGCTGTCGCTTCTACAGGTGCTTTTGCTTGCTCAAATGCATTCTCATCAAAACTTGTAAGTGGACTCCTGTAATCGTAATAACCATTGAATAAACTGTCGAACGAATTTAAATTGCGTTCCTGAAGAAATTCTTGTTCAAACTGGTGTTCATCAGCAATAACCGGTGTTTCGCTATAACTAATGGCATCAAAAAGCTTTTTGGTAATCTGCGATAACACTTCATCCCTGTTTAACAATAAGTCGACCGCTACTCCAGGTTGGCTATTTTTGGCAGGAAAATCCAACCTCTGTAAATGTTCAATCCGATCTTTTGTGCTGGGATGAGAGGCCCACTGATCTTTTAAAACCAGTTTATTCCGGTTAAACTTATGATAATGCTCCTCTAATATCATGGGCAAACCGTTGTTATCGAAAGTAACACGCTGTTCACCGGCAAAAAAGTTCATCACAAACCTTTGCTGTGGGTAAATGTTATTCGTTTTTTCATTGACTTTAATTTTTAGATTATAAAAATTAAAAACATTATTAAGTGCATGATCAGCTATGTGGAGTCGGAGCAGCGAGGTAATAAGAGCCTGCGACCCGGTAACGCTTGCTGCAACTGCATCCGCATGAAATTCCATTTCTCGCGAGAGTGCCATGTGGTTTAAGTTAACAATGGCATACATTTTCCTTAAAATGTACTGAATACCTTCTGCAATTTTAGTGGCCATCATCACAAAAATTCCAAGATAGGAACTTACGCTGGCAATATGTTGAACGAAATTATTGTAGCCTTCATTATCATACAGCATATTGTAAATGATCTGGTTCACATTATACACATAACTTCCTACCCGCATACTTTTTTGCGAAAAGTGGCCAAACTCGTGCCCAAGTATTGCTCTAAATTCGTCAACAGAAATGGTATTCATTAAGCCAACACCAATTAGCAAGTTTTTGCGTACTGGAATAAACATACTCCAGAAACTCGAATCATAAAATACCGAAGCATTCACTTCAGATGATAAATACACATTTTTTGGGAAATCCGTTCCTACTTCTTTAACTATTTCCTCGATCATTTGGAACAGCTCAGGTTGCTCCTCTTTCGTAATTAGTGTTAAATGAGACCGGTCAATTTTATTTTCCTTAAAAACAAATTTTATCAGGAAAACTAAAATTAATACTCCAAAGCAGATTAGGCCACCCCCAAGCATAAGGGTTATTAACATGGCTTTGGCACCAATAAGCATAATACCACCAAAAGCACAGGCAATGGTTAAACCAATGGCTGCAACAATTAATAAAATATAGGTTAAAGCAAATAATAAAATTGCATTGACCGATTTTTGGGCCATCTTTTTGAAATTTTCAGATGGTTTGAGAGCATTTTCGTACATAAAGTATAGTTTGTTAACGCAAGATAATAAAATGCGCAATCCTGAAGAGGCCTTTTAAAGAAATCAACAATAAATTTTTGATTTACAACCTGTATGGTACTTTTTACCCGGCAATCGGATATCAATTAAAAAACGTATCAAACTAAGCGCCATTAATTTATAAGATAAGAATAAAAAAATCACTAATTTAAACAGCAGATACCGAGGCCAGTAGTTTTATCATTTTTGAGCAAATTAATGTAAACCAAATTAACAGAACAGGCACTTATGGAGCAAAGTACAGGCTTAAAAAAAACACTTACCCCGTTTATGCTATGGGGGCTGGGTGTAGGTTATGTTATTTCTGGTATGTATTTCGGCTGGAACTTAGGCCTCGAAAAAGGTGGTACGCTCGGCATGGCCATTGCCACGGTGGCCATCATGGTAATGTATGTTACCTTTAGTTTCAGTTATGCCGAACTGGCCTGTGCCATTCCAAAAGCAGGCGGCGTTTTCGATTACGCCAATACCGCTTTAGGCAAAAACATGGGTTTTATTGCCGGCATTGCACAAATGGTAGAGTTTATATTTGCCCCGCCTGCTATTGCTTTTGCCATTGGCGCCTATTTTAATGCTTTCTTCCCACAGGTACCCATACTTACTTCGGCCATTGCCATCTACTTTATTTTTACCGCTTTAAATGTATATGGTGTTAAGGCCGCAGCTTCGTTCGAGGTTATTGTTACCGTGCTTGCGGTTGGCGAGCTGCTCTTATTTTCGGGGATTACTCTACCTAAATTCCATTCAGAAAATCTCGTTCACAATAATTTCCCGAATGGATGGAGCGGTGTGTTTGCGGCTATTCCTTTCGCCATCTGGTTTTTTCTGGGGATCGAAGGCGTAGCCAATGTGGCCGAAGAAACCAAAAACCCGCAGCGCGATATTAGCAAAGGTTTTGGCTGGGGGATATTTACGCTGGTGATTTTATGTATACTCGTTTTCATTTCAACCATCGGCATAGGTGGCTGGGAAGCCATTGTGTATAAAAACGGTAAATCGGGCGAAACTTCTGACTCTCCCCTGCCTCTGGCCCTGTCGATGATCACAGGAAGCAACCACCTCATGTATCACTTATTAATTACCGTAGGCTTATTTGGTTTGGTGGCTTCTTTTCACGGATTGGTGCTGGCCGCTGGCCGTTCTACTTACGAAATGGGCAGGGTAAAAAGCATACCCGCTATTTTGGGTAAAATTTCTCCCAAATTCCAAACCCCTGCCAATGCCCTCATTGGCAATATGATTATCGGAATCATAGCCCTGCTATCAGGCAAAACTGCCGAAATTATCATCATCTCTGTATTCGGAGCTTTAACACTTTATATCATTTCGATGGTATCGGTAATGGTGCTCAGAAGAAGCAGGCCAGAAATGCCACGACCTTTCAAAACACCTGTTTACCCACTGTTTCCTATCGTTGCTTTGTTTATTTCGTGTGTTTCTTTTATCGCAATGCTGATTTATAATCTTAAATTAGGATTAATTTATTCGGGCATTGTTTTAGGCATATTTCTTTTATATAAACTTTTTAAAAAGGTTGATGAATGAGTACAAGCAAAGAAATTTTGGATTATGTTAAAAACCATCCCTCTGGTAAAGTAAAATTAGCAGTGGCCGATATCGATGGCATTTTAAGGGGCAAATATGTGGCCACCGAAAAATTTGCTTCATTGGTTGATGGCCGTTTAGGCTTTTGTGATGTTACTTTTGGCTGGGATGCTGCCGACCTGGCTTACGAAGATGGTCAGTACACCGGCTGGCATACCGGATATCCCGATGCCCAGGTTAAAATTGACCTGAATACTTTTAGAAAAATCCCCTGGGAAAATGATGTGCCTTTCTTTTTGGGTGATTTTATCGATGAGCGCGACCAACCCAATGCGGTTTGCCCCAGACAGCTGTTAAAAAAAATCATCGCCGAATGTGAAAACGAAGGTTACTCGCCCAATTTCGCACAAGAATTTGAGTGGTTTAATTTTGCCGAAACACCAGAAACCGTGCACGAAAAAAGCTTTAACAACTTAAAGCCTTTAAGCCCCGGAATGTTTGGCTACTCCATTTTGCGCAGCACTTATAAAAATGAATTTATGAGCGATTTATTCGAGCTGCTCAATAAATTCGACATTCCGATTGAGGGTTTGCATACCGAAACTGGTCCGGGGGTTTACGAGGCCGCCATTAAATATGCCGGTGCCCTGCAAGCTGCAGACCAGGCCATTTTGTTTAAAACCGCCGTTAAAGAAATCGCCTATAAACATGGCATTCTGGCTACTTTTATGGCCAAAATTAACGAAAACCTGCCCGGTTGCAGTGGTCATGTGCACCAAAGCTTGTGGGATAACCAACATCAAACCAATCTGTTTTACGATGAAAAAGATGCTGATAAAATAAGCGGGACGATGAAAAGTTACATTGCTGGTCAGTTGCATTGCCTGCCGCATATTTTACCCATGATTGCTCCAACCATTAACAGCTATAAACGTTTGGTTGAAGGTGCATGGGCGCCTACTACCCTTACCTGGGGAATAGACAACCGCACCACGGCATTACGCGCATTACCCGGCAGCATAAAAGCTACCCGTTTAGAAACGCGGATTGTAGGCTCAGATACCAACCCTTACCTCGCCATTGCTGCCTGTTTGGCTGCCGGGCTGTATGGTGTAAAAAATAAACTCAAATTGGAACAGCCTGCCACAAAAGGAAACGGCTATACCGATTTATCAAACGGAACATTATCACGCAACTTATTCGAAGCCACCCAAAAGATGAAAAATTCTGAGCTGGCCAAGACCTTATTGGGAGGAGATTTTGTAGCGCATTTTAGCATGACCCGCGAATGGGAATGTAAACAATATGCCAAAGCGGTAACCGACTGGGAACTGAAAAGGTATTTAGAAATAATTTAATCATTAACACCTTAATGTTGCACTTGCTTCAGGAATTCCGACAAATTTAAAACGCCCAGCCTTAGGTGAACTCAGGTGCCTAAGGTGGTAAAAAAATAACCAATACTAAAATATTGACCACCTTAGACACCTAAAAGCACCTTAGCTAATTGCAGATAATTTGATTAAGATTAAAAGTTTTTAAATGTGCTAAGACAGTAAAAAAGATAAAAACAACACCATGATATTCGATAAGATCCATCAGTTTAACTTCCCTACTACCATCCGGTTTGGTGCGGGCGCCGTAAAAGAATTGCCGGCTTATCTGGCTAAAAACAATTTAAAAGCCCCCTTAATTGTTACCGACCCAAATATAGCACAGCTTCCTTTTTTTAAGGGCATTGTTGCAGATCTAAACTCAAAAAATATAGCCGTCGAAGTATTTAGCGATATCCACAAAAACCCTGTTAAAAGCGATGTGTATAAAGGTTGTGAAGCCTGGGATGCTACTGGTCGCGACAGCATTATAGGCATAGGTGGTGGTGCGGCGTTAGATGTTGCGAGGGCCATTGTGTTAAGGGTTAACCACCGCGAAGATTTATTTAAATACGATGACCTGATTGGTGGCGATATTTACGTAACCAACGATGTGCCTCATTTTATTACCATCCCCACAACATCGGGTACAGGTAGCGAAGTAGGGCGGAGTGCCATTATTGCCGATGATGAAACGCACCAGAAAAAAATCCTGTTTTCGCCGAAGTTAATAGCACAGATTGTTTTTGCCGACCCGGAATTAACGATGGATTTACCTCCATTTATTACTGCCGCCACCGGCATGGATGCATTAACACACAACATGGAGGCTTATCTGGCTAAAAACTTTCATCCCATGTGTGATGGAATTGCTTTAGAGGGAATTTCACTCATTAAAGATTCGTTAGTACAAGCTACACATCATCCCGATTTAGCCAGTCGCAGTAAAATGTTAATGGCTTCGATGATGGGCGCTATTGCTTTTCAGAAAGGCCTTGGCGTTGTACATTCGCTGGCCCACCCCCTGTCATCACTTTTAGATACGCACCATGGGCTGGCCAATGCAGTAAATATTCCCTACGGCATGCAGTTTAATATTGCAGGGTTCGAAGATCGTTTTAAAAAAATCGCCATTGCTTTAGACCTTCAGGAACAAAGCGGCGATGCGGTTGTAAAATATCTGTTCGATTTAAACAACAAAGTAAATATTCCGCATAAATTAAGTGATATTGGCGTTAAATATGAACATATAGAAACACTTGCCGATTTAGCCTATGCCGATTTTGCACACCCAAACAATCCTAAACCGGTAAGTCGCGAAGATTTCAAAAAACTCTATCTAAATGCATTATAACTTAGGGTTAACTATAATTAGATTTAAAATTTCAAGCATACCAATCTGTGAAATCTGTGGCAAAAAAATGAACAATGATGTCTGATAAAATAATAATTGGGGTTACAGATTGCAGTAAGTTTGACATTTACCGCAACTGGGTCTTATCGTATAACGAAGCTGTTGAAGTAATTCAGCTGGGCTATAAACTGAACAATTTCGACGAAATAAAAAAATGCCAGGGCATTGTATTAACCGGGGGCGAAGATGTACACCCGCGTTTTTACCAGCATCCTGAGTATTACCCGTTCTGTTACGAAGATGATATCGACGAAAGCCGTGACGAATTTGAATTTAAAGTCCTGGCCTATACCGAAGCCAATGCTATCCCTGTTCTGGGAATTTGCCGTGGAATACAGGTGGGTAATGTGTTTTTTGGCGGCACACTCATTCCGGATATCCCCACCTGGGGCAAATTCGACCATGCCAAAATGCCCGATAAATCAGACCGTTACCATGAAATTACCATCAATCCCTCCTCCTGGTTAAGTGGCATTGTAAATACTGATAAAGGTTTGGTGAACAGTAACCACCACCAAAGCACCGATAGAACCGGAAAAGGCCTTGTGGCTTGCGCAATATCAGCCGATGGCGTGGTTGAAGCCATGGAGCGTATGCATCCCGAAGGGAAATCTTTTCTTTTGTTTGTACAATGGCACCCCGAAAGGCTGAAAGACCAGCAAGGTCCTTTTAGCAAAAACATACACAACGCTTTTATTAATGCAATAAAATTAAATATTAACCACAGATAACAGGCCTGCCCTGCCATTCAGGCGGGGATAAACACAGATAGCAATTTTTAAGCTAATTGAGGATGTTAATCCTTATTTAAGATCTGTGTTCATTTGTGAAAATCTGTGGTAAAAAATAAAGAATATGCAGATCATTAACCCCGCAACCGAAGAAGTAATAACCACTTTGCAGGAAGATACCCCGGCAACACTCCAAACCAAATTTGATGCGCTAAACAAAGCGCAACCACAATGGGCTAACAAATCCCTAGGCGAAAGGATTTCGGTTATTGCCCGGTTTAGCGATTTATTAGCTGAGGAGATCGAAGAACTGGCTTCGGTATTAACAAGCGAGGTGGGTAAACCCTTGCAGCAATCGCGCAACGAAATTAACGGCGCAAGGGCACGGATTAAATGGATGCTCGATCATGCAGAAAAGTATCTCGCTGATGAAGTGATGGTTGATGAACCCGGATTAAAAGAGATCATAAAATACGAGCCTTTGGGTGTGGTGTGTAATATTTCGGCCTGGAACTACCCCTATCTGGTTGGCGTAAATGTTTTTATCCCTGCTCTGTTAAGTGGGAACGCTGTAATGTACAAACCTTCAGAATACGCTACCTTAACGGGATTTCAGATCGAAAAATTATTGAAACAGGCAGGTGTACCCGATCAGGTTTTCCAGATAGCTATTGGTGCTAAAGAGACCGGAGCGGCTTTGCTTGAAATGGATTTTAATGGCTATTTCTTTACAGGCTCTTACCAAACCGGCAAATATATTTACGAAAAGGTAGCGCACAAAATGGTTCCTTGTCAGTTGGAGCTGGGTGGTAAAGATCCTTTGTACATTGCCGAAGATGTTATTGATGTTGCTGCTGCAGCGGTTGGCACTGCCGATGGCGCTTTTTATAACAACGGACAAAGCTGCTGCTCGGTTGAACGCATTTATGTACACGAGAAAAACTATGAGGCCTACCTGTCTGCCTTTGTTAATGAAGTAAAAAGTTGGAAGAGTGGTTTACCCACAACCGATGGTGTATACATTGGTGCATTAACCCGAAAAGCGCAGATTTCGGTCTTAGAAAATCAGATAAATGATGCTTTGGGTAAGGGGGCTAAACTCGTAACAGGCGGTAAAGCACCTCATGGAAAAGGTTATTATTTTGAGCCCACCGTTTTAACCGAAGTAACCAACGATATGCTGGTGATGCAGGAAGAAAGCTTTGGCCCCATTATCGGCATTATGAAGGTTAAAGATGATGCAGAAGCATTAAAAATGATGCAGGATACCGATTATGGCTTAACCGCATCTGTTTACACCGCCGATCAATCGCGGGCAGAAAAAATATTGGGTCAACTGGATGCAGGCTCGGGTTACTGGAATTGCTGCGACAGGGTAAGTGCTGCTTTGCCTTGGAGTGGCAGGAAATATTCGGGTATTGGGGCAACCCTTTCACATCAGGGCTTGCGGGCCTTCACCAAACCAAAAGGTTACCATTTAAGAGGGTAAAATGGAAAAAAATATAGATAATTCACTTATTGAAGGCGAAATTGCCGATTATCTGCTAACCGATACAGGCATACTGGTTGCTTACAGTAAAAGTATTTTACGTACAGTAGAAAACATCGGTGCCAACGTTGCGCTGGTAAAAGAAATTACCAATAACAAAAAAGTACCACTGTTAATTTACCTCAAAAATTCGCCAGTCCCGAATAAAGCAACCCGAAAATTCTCGACGGAACAATTGCCCACCATTTATACGGCTATGGCTATGGTATCGAAACCTGGTCTCGCTCAGTTTATCATGAAACTGCTCTTTAAATTTCAAAATCCTCCTATCCCCATGAAATCGTTTACCGATGATGAAAAGGCTATGGAATGGTTGAAACGGTTTTTGTGATTTAAGCTTTGTAAGATAGTTCTGCGGTGATCAGCGAAATTTGCGGGACAACATTTTAATTTTTCGCACTTTATTTTTCCCGCAGATCAAACAGATTTACGCAGATGCTTATTGTTTTGCCCTAAACTGAATGCTCTACACATTTCTCAACCCGCAAACGCCTCCGATTAAAATCTTTTTAATAAATTGCAGGTTAATACTTATTCGGTTAATCCGCAGTTAATTATTTAATGAAAAAATTATTCCTGATTATCACCTGCTGCTTAGTTACAGCAAACACTTTCGCTCAAAATATTGTTTCAGAAACTGAAAGCGGCGACGCAGAAGGTGCCGTTGTTCAAACTCCATGCGCTATTATTCCCGAGCCTGTATCATTAATGAAAAAGGCAGGTAGCTTTACCTTACCCGAAAACGTGGTTATACAGACGACCAAAAGCGCCGAACTTAAGCAGTCGATCGCGTACTTATCAGACCGCATTACCACCGCTACCGGCAAATTTGTAAGCACTTTAGCGAGCTCTACTCACCCGACCATAAAACTGATACTGAATACTCAGGATGATACCCAACTGGGAGCCGAAGGATACAAGTTAAACGTAAATCCTACGCAGGTAGTGATTACGGCAAACAAACCTGCGGGCATTTTTTATGGTGTGCAATCTTTATTACAACTCTTTCCTGCCGAAATAGAGAGTAAAGAAGTGGTGAAAGATATTAAATGGAAAGCACCTTGTGTAGATGTGGTAGATTACCCGAAACTGGGCTGGCGGGGTTTAATGTTCGATGTAGCCCGACACTTCTTTACCAAACAGGAAGTAAAGCTGTTTATTGATGATATGGTACGCTACAAATTTAACCTGCTACACTTGCATCTAGCGGACGATGAAGGCTGGCGGATCGAAATTAAGGGTTTGCCTAAGCTAACCGAAATAGGTGCATGGAGCGTTAAAAAAACAGGAACTTTTGGCGATTTTATCCCTCCTACTGCCGATGAACCCCGCACCTACGGTGGTTTTTACACACAAGAAGATATTAAAGAGCTGGTACAGTATGCACAGGAACGTTTTGTAAATATCCTGCCCGAAATTGATGTACCTGGACACAGTTTAGCCATCATTGCCTCATATCCCGAACTTTCATGCACGCCAGATGCGGTGAATTACAAAGTACGCTCGGGCGAAAAAATAATGGACTGGAGCCGTGGTGCCCCACCAATAGCCCTGGTTGATAATAACCTTTGTCCGGCCAACGAAAAAGTTTATACCTTTTTAGATACGGTAATTACACAGGTTGCCAAACTTTTCCCTTTCGAATACATCCACATGGGTGGCGATGAGGCTTCCCATAACTTTTGGGAGAAGAACGATCAAATTAAGCAGCTAATGCAGAGAGAAGGCTTAAAAACCATTCCGCAGGTTCAGGCTTATTTCGAAAAACGCGTAGAGCAGATTGTAATGGCAAAAGGTAAAAAGTTTATGGGTTGGGATGAGATTTTAGAAGGGGGTGTATCGCCAACTGCAGCAGTAATGAGCTGGAGGGGCATGAAATACGGCATACAAGCTGCGAACGATAAACACAATGTAGTGATGAGCCCAACCGATTTTGCCTACCTGGATTACATGCAGGCTGATGCCATTACCGAACCCAGGGTTTATGCTTCGTTAAGGTTAAATAAGGCCTACCAGTTTAACCCTGTACCCGCAAGTGTAAATGCGCAGTACGTTATTGGCGGCCAGGCCAACCTTTGGACGGAGCAGGTTTATACCTTCCGACAGGTAGAATACATGCTTTGGCCGCGTGCCTTTGCCATTTCAGAATCGGTATGGAGCCCGATTGAGAAGAAAAACTGGACCAATTTTGTTGACCGTACAGAGCAGCACTTTAAACGTTTGGATTTTGCCGAAATCAAATATTCGCCGGCCATTTACGACCCGATTTTTACTGTAAAACGCAGCGCCGACAAACAATTAATGGTAGAGTTAACCCCCGAAATAGACGGACTGGACATTTACTATAGTTTTGATAATTCGACTCCCGATCGTTTTTACCCAAAATATACCGCTGCTTTACAGGTACCAAAAGATGCGAGTATGCTACGCGTAATTACCTACCGTGGTAAACAACCTATCGGAAGGTTGATTAGTATGCCGGTTAGTGATTTACAGAAAAGATCTAAATAATGGGAAGAGAGATAGAACGCAAATTCCTGATCGATCAGCAAAAGTGGGATAGCCTGAACAAACCAGCCGGAAAGCTTCTCAGACAGGGCTACTTACTTAGCGATAAAAATAAAACCGTGCGGGTAAGGGCTACAGAAGCGAAAGGCTTTTTAACTATAAAAGGGCTAACTGTTGGCGCTACCCGTTTAGAATATGAGTATGAAATTCCGCTAAGCGAAGCTGTTGAACTTTTAGATCAATTCGCAGAATCGGAACTTTCAAAAACAAGGTATGAAATTACACATGGCGGAAAGACCTGGGAAGTAGACGTATTTTCGGGCCATAACGAAGGGTTAATTGTAGCAGAAATTGAATTAGAAAGCGAAACTGAAACCTTTAGCCTGCCAGACTGGGTAAGCCATGAAGTTACCGAAGAAGAAAAATATTATAATTCCAACCTCACGGTTAATCCTTATAAAGACTGGATTTAACAGTTTATTTAAATTTTATTTATAAATGAATTAAACGTATTTCATATATTAGATTAATCGGATTCATCCCCGCCGAGAATAATAGTTATTTCAGTTTCAATATTTTGAATATCAAATAATATCAATATAAAAACCCAAAAGGATGAAAACAACCAATTTATTAATGAGTACGGCGATTGCAGCCATGTTATTTTTTGCAAGCTGCAAACCCAAAGATGCTGCCATTCAGGCTGCAATCCAGGCCAAAGAAGCTGCCGGCATTACGGTAGCGGTAACCAAAGGCGATGTAACCCTAACCGGTGTAGTTGATGATGAAGCCACAAAAGCTAAAGCAGAAGAGATTGCAAAAGCAGAAAAAGGCGTAAAATCAGTAATCAACAACTTAACAATTAAGCCCATAGCGGCGCCGGTAGTAATTGCCGAAGATCCTGTTCTAATTAAAAATGTTGCCGATGCGACCAAAGATTTCCCTACGGTAAAGGCCGAGGTAAAAGATGGCGTAATTGTGCTGACCGGCGAGCTTAAAAAAGCTTCCTTAATTACTTTAATGCAACATTTAAGTGCATTACATCCGAAAAAGATCGACAATAAACTAACCATTAAATAACCGGAGCCATGGCATTACAAGATAAATACAGCGCACTAACAGATGCAGCAACTGCGGCAGGCATTACAGATTTAGCCGTAAGGGAACAGGATGGGGTTTTATACATTGACGGAACAGCAGCAGATGGAGCTACCAAAGATCACCTTTGGGAAGTTTACAATGAGATTGACCCAAATTTTGCTTCAGGCGACCTTGTTCTGAACGTAAATGTGGCCATTGATGCGGCCGTTACCCATGCGAAAGTGGTTACAGAAAGTAGCAATTTAAATATCCGCAAAGGTCCGGGCACCGATCAGCCTATTGTAGGTAAAGCCGCCCATGGCGAGGTAATTACCCTGGTAAACAGAAGTAACGATTTGTGGTGGCTGGTAAGAACCAACGATGGTGAAGAAGGCTATTGCTATGCGCAATACCTGGAAGCCCAGGCTTAAAATAAACAGCCCCCATAGCTTTAAAAAAACTATGGGGGCATTTTGTTTAAATCAGTTGATGTTCCCGCGCAAAATTCAATAAACCAACAATAGATTTTACCCCGGTTTTGCGCCATATATTTTTGCGGTGGGTTTCTACTGTATGCTCCGAAATAAAAAGCATTTTTCCGATATCTGCAGAGGTATATTCTTTAGCAATTAACCTGATTACTTCAATTTCGCGGGGCGAGAGGTTATTGATGGCAGTAACGTGGTTTTCTTTTTGATAACCATTAATAAATTTACCTGCAATAGTACCTTGTATATAGGTTTCATTTTGCATTACTTTACTAATGGCTTTATGTAATTCAGTAGGTTTCACATCCGCCAGCAGACATCCATTAATCCCTGCTTTTAACATGGCCGAAATGCTGGTAAAATCATCTTGAGCAGATAACACAATCACTTTAAGAACAGGAAATTCTTTGGTAATCAGCCCCAGCAATTCAGTTCCCCGCTGCTCGTTGCTACTTAAATTAATAATCGCAATATCAGGTGCTTTTTCTTGAATAAGCTTTTGATTGGCTGCCGAGAAAGTGGCATTGCCCGCAACCACAATATTTGCCGCTTTGCTTAATACTTTTTCTACACAAGCTACCAATGTATGAGCATCATCAACCAAAAAGACCTTAATCTTCTGCATAAAGTTTAGTTTAGCTATTTATCTCTTAATAACTGGCTTTGCTACGTAATGGTTTAAACAAAATCCGACAATTCAGTTTACATATTTTTACACAGGTAAAAGCATTTCATTAAAAGCTATAAATTTTATGTTCTCAGGTAGGATAGACTTTAATCTGATTTTTTTGGCCAAAAATATTCGGTGTATGCAGATGTGTAACCAAATGCATTGCATTTTAACTTTTAGCGCACAACCACCAAAACCCATTTTTTCTCCATTGGAAAAGGATATAAATCCGCTGTTAAAAAACAGGCTTAGCAGCATATTTTTCAGGCCCAGAAACAAAAAAATAACGGTTGAGCGCAGCATGACCAGTGGGATGATTAGTTTCAGTTAAACTAATTTAATCAATTATTTAACTATCTGCTATAGTTTTACCATTTAATTGGGCACAAAAAAGCACAAAGCGTAAATCAAGTCGATGCGCTTTGTGCTGCTGTTTTTTTATTGCTGAAACTATTTACTCAAAGGTTGCTCAATTCCTGGTTTAATGATGCCTTTTAATGCTACATCGAATACCAGTGGTGTAAATGGATTAATCGGTCCGCCGCCATTTTCGCCAAAGCCTAAGCGCGAGGGTAAAATCATTTTAATTTTACCGCCTACACCAATTAACTGAATGCCCTGTACCACACCCTGAGGCAATTGGCCCAAAGGCAATTTGCGAGGCACGTACTGTACACTTTCTGAAAAAACACCGGCTTCTTTTGCTGTTTTAGCATCAGAGGTATCGAAAACATTGATGCTTCCGTTCGATTTTTTATTGGTAAACTGGCCGGTATAATCAATTAATACAGTATCGGTTAAAACCGCTCTTTCTGCGTTACCTGGTGCAGCAATTACATATTGCAATCCTGATGGCGCCGCAGTAACCTTAAGCTGGTTATCAGCTATATATTTAGCAATCTTAGCTGGCTCTACTACTTTGTTTTTTTCGTTTAAAGCTTTGTATTCTGCTTCGAAGAAAAGTCGTTTTTTAGCATCGAAAATCGAATCGGCATCGCTTCCTTTGTGCAATACCTTCTCAATTTTAATGGTAAAAGAGGCGATGTTCGATTTTAAGCCTTTTGGTTTCGGCTGACCTGAATATTTCTCCATCGAATCTAAATTCAATTTAAAAACAGCGCTATCACCTTCTCCAAGCAATTTTAATCCTGAAGCTAAATCGCCTTTAAACATTGATTTACTGATGGCAAAAAATGCCGGGCGCTCATTATCGTAGGTATTTACCATTACCGAATCGGGATTGGTGTTGGTTTCTACAGTTTGCACACCGTTCAACTTTACATAATCGCCGTCCTGGATTTTTGCCTTACCCTCACTTTTATAGATTTTGTAAGTCATATCGCCTTCGCCTTTTTCAAATCTGTTACAAGCCGATAGGCCCAAAGCTGCAGCCAATAGTATAATAATTCCGTTTTTCATTTTTAATTATCCGTATAAATCCCTACAAAGATAGACTATAATAAGCTTCAATAAATCGTAGAAATGTTTTATTTCGCTCCTACCGCAAAAAAACGACCAAAAAAAATCCTGCTTAAATAAATAAGCAGGATTTCCTTAATCAGGTGTTAAAAATTATTTTTTAACTACCGGAGCTGGCATTTGCACTGGTGCTTGTACCGGAGCTGGTTTACCTTTAATAATATCTTTAATTTCTAATTCGAAAGCAATTGGGCTAAATGGCATGATACCTACTTGTGGTGCACCTTGCTCACCGTAACCTAAGTTAGATGGGATAATTAGTTTGATTTTACCACCTTTACCAATTAATTGTAAGCCTTCGGTAAATCCAGGGATTGTACCACCTACCGGCATTTTTTGCGGGCCATAAGGTTTACCTGCTTTAAATTCATTTTCAGCTTTAGCTAACTTCTCATCGCTGGTATCAAAGATTTTGTATTTACCATCTTTGTTCTTTTTAGTTACTCTACCAGTATAATCAATTAATACGGTATCACCAACTGCTGCTTTTTCAGCACTACCTGCATTTTCGATAATGTAGTGTAAACCACTTGCAGTAGTTTTAGTAGTTAATTTATTATCGTCGATATAAGCTTTTAATTTAGCAGGCTCAGCAGCTTTCTTTTTATCAGCTGTTGCTTTGTAATCTGCCTGGAAAAATTCTGAAGCTCTTTTGTTAAAAGTAGAATCAGCTTCGCCAGTTTTTTTCTTGAATACTTTTTCGATTTTAACAGTAAAAGTGATGTATTTATCGTTTTTGAACTGCTCAGGTTTTGGTTGTTTGCTATGGAAAGCCATAGTATCCAAATTCACTTTAAAAGTTGCACTATCACCTTCTCCGAACAAAGTTAATACGTCGTTCATGTCACCAGCATACATTTTTTTCTGTGCAGGGAAAACTGCAGGAGTTTCGCTGTCAAATGTGCTTGATAATACTGAATCTTTATCGTTTTTCTGAATGAAGTTCATTTTAACGATATCGCCTTCTTTAATTTTTTCGCTACCAGCCGAATGGTGAATGGTATACAATAACCCTCCTGCTCCTTTTTTCTCTTTGTTACATGCTGCTAAACCTAAAGTGGCTGCTGCTAGAATAATAATTCCCTTTTTCATTAATTTAATTTGACTTTTTTAAGTTTTGATTGTTTTATTTCTGCCTTATCAGGCTAGCAATTGTTCTTTATAATCTTCTAATATCGATTTAAATTCCGAAACTACATCATTTAATGGTTTTTCTGATGCTCCACCAGCTGCATTTCTGTGTCCACCGCCATTAAAATACTTTTTACAGATCTCGTTTGCCGGAAAATCGCCTGTTGACCGCACTGAAAGTTTTACTTTATCGGTACGTTCTACAATTAAGGCTGCCAAACGGATTCCGTTAATAGAAAGTGCATAATTTACCACACCTTCGGTATCACCGGTAATGCTATGGTATTGTGCCAGTTCGTCTTTGGTAACCGAAATAATGGCCGTATTGTATTCTCTTATCACCTCTAGCTTATTCGATAGGCAATAGCCTAAAAAGCGCAGGCGGTTTTCGCTTGAGTTATCGTAAACCAGCTCATGAATTTTGGATTGATCAGCACCCAAATCAATCAGGTTAGCTGCAATGCGGTACACTGTTGATGTGGCTGATGAAAAGCGGAATGATCCCGAATCGGTCATGATGCCTGTATACAAACAAGAAGCTACATCTTTATTGATGAGCTCGCCATCCTGCAACTGATTTACAATAAATTCGTATACCAGTTGTGCAGCGGCACAGGCGTTAATATCCCAGCAACGGTAATCGTCGAAATCTTCAGGCTCCAAATGGTGATCGATCATGATCTTTTTAGCACTTGCAGCCCTTACCAACTCGCCGAGTTCGTTAATGCGGCTCAAAGTGTTAAAATCAAGACAAAAAATAACCGAAGCTTCTGCTACCAACCTGGCAGCCTCTTCTTGTTGCTCAGTAAAAATAATTACGTCGCCGTTATTGGGCATCCAATGTAAAAAAGCAGGATAATCAGTAGGTGTAACCACCTTAACATGATGACCTTTCTGAATCAAATATCCGTATAAGCCCAATGATGAGCCCATTGCATCGCCATCGGGTTTATGATGCGTGGTAATTACAATGCGCTGTGGCGAAGCCAGTAATGTTTTTAATTCGGGTAGTGTAAGCATATATTTTTTGCGCAGCAAAGCTAAGTAAATTTAGTATAGGATTGAAAGATTTTAAGATTAGCAAGTTCATAGTTTAAAAAACGGGCTTCATTTACAATTAGAGGCCATATTGCGATTAATTAACGTCGCTCCTTAACCGAAAAAGAATGATTATTGATTATTCATCAATTAAAACGTATTTTTGCAAAAAAAAATGATATCAAAGCACAATGAGCACTAACAGAACTTTTACCATGATTAAGCCAGATGCAGTAGCAAACGGCCATATCGGATCTATTATCAACGACATTACCAATGCAGGTTTTAAAATCATTGCATTAAAATATACTAAACTTACCGAAGAAACTGCTGGTCAGTTTTATGCTGTACACGCTGAGCGTCCTTTCTACAAAGATTTAGTTAGCTTCATGTCTTCAGGACCAATTGTTGCTGCTATATTAGAAAAAGACAACGCAATTGATGATTTCAGAAAATTAATCGGTGCTACTAACCCTGCTGAAGCTGCAGAAGGTACTATCCGTCAGAAATATGCGAAATCAATCGATGCTAACGCAGTTCACGGTTCAGATTCTGACGAGAACGCAGAAATTGAAGGAAATTTCTTCTTCAAAGCAGACGAGCGTTTCTAATTTACTGAAACAAAATATTTGTAATAAAACCCCGAAAATTCGGGGTTTTATTGTTTTAGCATTTTTGTATCTTTCGTGCTTTAAAAATAGGTCGATCAATTTATCCGCTAAAAACAATTACTACATAAATATTCAATGGAACCATCATGATTTACCAATAACAAAAAAATCACGACAGCTTCATCACAAATGGAAACAAATTAATACGAATGAAAAGAATTTTCTTAGTGGCGTGCCTTTCTGGTATCGCTGCTGCATCTTACTCACAAACCAAAACTGCAGCAAAAAAACCTGTTGCAAAAAAAACAACCACAGTAACTAAAGCCACAACTGTTACGGCCTTAAAATCTACTTTAGATTCTACCAGTTATGCCTTTGGTACTTCAATTGGTGCCGGTTTAAAAACTACCGGTTTATCTACCCTTAATTACGAGGTTTTATTAAAAGGCTTAAAAGATGCCTTTACTGGCGGCAAAGTGGTTTTAGACCAGCAACAAGCGCAGGAATGTATTAACGAAGCATTGGCTAAAGCATCGGCTGTTAAAAACAAAGCAGAAATTGAAGCAAATAAAATTAAATACGCACCAGTTATGAAAGAAGGACAAGAATTTTTAGAACAAAACAAAAAACGCGCAGGCGTACAAACTACTGCAAGCGGTTTACAATACGAAGTTTTAACTCCAGGCACAGGAGTTAAACCAGTGGCTACCGATTCGGTATTGGTACATTATAAAGGTACTTTATTAAATGGTAAACAATTTGACAGCTCTTACGACAGGGGCGAGCCGATTTCTTTCCCGTTAAACCGTGTAATTCCGGGCTGGACAGAAGGTGTACAATTAATGCCAGCAGGTTCGAAATATAAGTTCTACATTCCTTACAACCTGGCTTATGGCGAGCGTGGTGCGGGTGCAGATATTCCACCATACAGCACTTTAATTTTTGAGGTTGAGTTGTTAAAGGTGAACGGAAAATAAAAACATAAACATAATGTAAGATGGGGAATGGAAAATGTAAGGTTAATCCATCCTCCCCTGATCCTCATTTCGATTGTCGCATGGCTTCAATCGAAATGAGTTTTTTTTTGCCCATAACATTTGCAGTCAGATGGTTATATCTGACTCCACGGCTGATTGATTTGGCACTACCTGCAAATCAATTATTAAAACCCTTCAAAACTTTATTCATTATCCGATGTTGCTATTAAAAAATCAACATCAATATGAAAAAGATATTCCCAATAGCATTAATTGCATTTTTATGCACGACCTTAAGCAGCTGTGAGCTGGTAGAAGGCATATTTAAAGCCGGCGTATGGTCGGGTATTATTATCGTGGTAATTGTGGTTGCCCTTTTGATCTGGATTTTATCCAAAGTATTTGGTGGAGGAAAGGGGTAGCCTGGAATCCTCAGTCTGGAGTCCAAAGTCCTCAGTCCTTAGTCAGATTCAGTTAAAAATTAAAATATTAGGGCGTAGGTAAAACTTATGCCCTTTATTTTGCTTACAGAAAAATCATTTCGGTAATTACTTCGCTTCCGGCGTGTTCGTTCAGCTTTTGAATAATGCCCTGGCGTACCAAAATCAACTCATTTTTAATTACCGACGATTCGATCCTTAAAAAAAGCTTTTTATCGTGGATATAAATTTGCTTAGTGCGGTTGGCAATAGCAGTACCCATAATTTCGGGCCATACCGATAGAATGGAAGTTTCGTCGAACTTACGGCGTATGCGGTACACATCAAGCATTTTGCTTATGGCATCTTTTAAAGTAACATCGTTGGGTTTACGCATTTTCTATAGTTCCATTATCAACTTCAAACAAAGTTACATCAACTTCTATCTTTTCAAAAATCGATTTCACCCTTTCTTTTCCGGTATCGGTTATAAATATTTGCCCAAAATCATGGTGCGATACCATTTGCATTAATTTTTGAACGCGGTTATCATCCAGCTTATCGAATATATCATCTAACAAAAGTAAAGGCTTAAATCCCTTATTTTTGGCCAGATAAGCATACTGTGCGAGTTTTAAAGCAATTAAAAATGATTTCTGCTGCCCTTGCGATCCAAATTTCTTTAGCGGCATATTGCTGATTACAAAAGCCAGCTCATCCTTATGTATCCCGGTTGTGGTACGCTCGAGTACGCGATCTTTCTCCACCGATTTTTTCAACAAATCTTCAAAAGTAGCCTCGTTAAGCTGCGATTGGTAATTCAGCTCTACCACTTCCCTATTTTCGGTGAGGTAAGTGTAATACTCGTTAAACATCGGGATAAACTCATCCATAAAAGCTTTACGGATGCCAAATATTTTATTGCCGGCCATTACCAGCTGCTCATCTAAAATTTCGAGCAATGTAGGGTCATACTTGCGGGTAATAGCAATCTGCTTCAATAAAGCATTGCGGTTGGCCAGAATGCGGTTATAAGTAATCAGCTGATCGAGGTAATGGCCATCGGTTTGCGAAATTACGTTATCGATAAATTTCCTGCGCTCTTCGCTCCCCTCCATAATGAGGTTAACATCATAAGGAGAAACCATTACCACGGGGAACAGACCAATATGATCGGCTAATTTTTCGTACTCTTTTTTGTTGCGTTTAAACTGCTTTTTCTGATTGCGTTTTACACCACAGGAAATTTTTTCATTCTTTTCGCTACGGTCAAAATCCCCCTGAATCATAAAAACCTCCTCGCCTGTTTTGATCTGCTGGGTATCGATAGGGTTAAAATAACTTTTACACAGGCAGAGGTAGTGGATGGCATCGAGCATGTTGGTTTTACCCGATCCGTTATTCCCCGTAAAAACGTTCACAGTATCCGAGAAACGGAGATCTGCGTCGGTATAGTTCTTGAAATTGAGGAGGGTAATGTTCTTTAACCACATAAATATGTCACAAATTTACCGTTTTTTAGCCGCTTAACATTCAATGTTTAAAATTAACGTTAATTACATTTAAAAATATTGTACTTTCATAGCAAGGAAAATTTCAATGGTTGCACAAAAAATGTTAGAAGGAAATGTTCTGTGGTCCTACGACCATGAACTGACCCATGAAAAAGGCACGAGCTGGATTAAAAAATTAGCTGGTTTATTTTCATTTTTAAAGCCGATACACAAACACGAAGGCAATATACTGCTGGCTTCGAACGGGATTTTTATTACGGGCGATGAACAGCTGGAAGTGCCTCTATCGCATATAGAAGAAGTTTATATGGGTTTCGACGACCTGTTTCCGGCTTCTTCCGTAAAAAACTTTGGTCTGTTCTGGCAGCCTATCCGCATCCGCTCCACCATTAACCGATCAGAAAGCCAAACGGTTTACCTGGTAATTAACCAGACAGGTATTTTTAGCGATAACCAAACCTGGTTTAACACACTGATTAGGCTGCTCCGTTAATTGTCGCGGGCATTTTACACTTTTGCCTCCTAAATAACTAATGTTTAATTAAATACTTCAAAATAAAGATTGATACTTTGATTGAAAAATGTATTTTTGCAATCTTAATTTTTTAAACAAACATGTCTACAACAGATAATCAGACAATTCAACCGACTAAAAAAGGTTCATTTTTACAAGAGAATAACAAGAGCTTGCTTTTTATAGCAGGTGCTGTAGTTGTATTAGTTCTAATCTACCTTTGGTATCAGGGTGTGTACTTAAAAGACCGTGCTGAAGAAGCTGCGGGCAAAATGTACAAAGCAGAGCAATATGTTGGTGTAGATTCATTATCAAACAAAGCGGTAAAAGGCGATGCTGGTTTTCCAGGCTTTGAGCAAATTGCCAAAGAATACGATAACACCAAATCGGCAAATTTAGCTAACCTTTATTTAGGTGGTATTTATTTACGTAAAGGCGAGTTTAAACAAGCTGTAGAATCATTAAGCAAATATAGCGCTACTGGTAGCCCGGTTGCAGATCCATTGGCTTTAGGTTTATTAGGCGATGCTTACAGCGAATTAAAAGACTTTAAACAAGCTGCTACTTATTACAAAAAAGCTGCTGACAAAGCAAGTAAATTTACTTCGCCAATGTTTTTAAAGAAATTAGGATTGGTTAACGAAAACCTTAAAGATTTTAAAGGTGCTGTTGATGCTTATACTAAAGTAAAAACTCAATACCCTGAGAGTGCAGAAGCACAGTTAATTGATGCTTATATTGCAAGAGCGCAAGAACAAGTTAAATAATCATTAACTAACTATACATTACTAAAAGATCATCGAAAGATGGTCTTTTTTTTGTTTAATGACCCCATGTTTGGTGACACACCAAACAATAGATAACATTCTACCATAGAAGATTCTTAAGCAGCATATAAAACTCAATGTTTTTTTAGTGAGAAATCCTGCGCTACCATTGACAGAACCCGTAGAAAAATCGTCATTTCGACTGGAGCGGCCGGTTTTTCACCGGTAGCGGAACGGAGAAATCTATTTAGGCAGATTTCTCGACTACGTTGCACTCCGCTCGAAATGACGACCCTGGAAGGTGCTGTCACTCTTATTGATTTTTATACAATAAATAACCCTCAGGATGACAGCCTCAACAATTAACCAATTTAAACAGTTAACCGATTAACCTAAAAAACTACTTATTAAAAGCCGTCATCGTATGTGCCGGGCCAACGGTTACAAAACTCTTAATCAGATCTACACTTTTATCAATTAAAGCAGGCAGTTCTAATTGTTCATTTTTATCAAACAAACCCAGAACAAAATCTACCTGGCGGCCTTTGGGATAATCACTGCCAATACCGAAACGCAAACGGGCATAGTTTTGTCCGCCGCAAACCTCTTCTATGCTTTTAAGGCCGTTATGCCCGGCGCTTGAGCCTTGCAGTTTTAACCTAAGCTTACCTAGCGGCAATGCAAGGTCATCAACAATCACCAACACGTTCTCTGGCGCTATTTTAAGCTCTTTCATCCAATAGTTTACCGCTTTACCACTCAGATTCATAAAGGTAGTTGGTTTAATCACATGCAGTTTTTTGCCTTTAAAGCCTACCTCGGCATAATAAGCCAGGCGGATATTATCGAAACTTCCATTTAAACCCTTAACCAGTTCATCGGCAATATCGAAACCAATGTTATGTCTGGTATGTGCATAATCCGGACCAATATTCCCTAAGCCTACGATAAGATATTTCATGGGTGCAAAGATAAAATGTTTAATGGAAAATGGAAGATGGTGCGCGGTTAGCGTGGGGCGGTTTTAGCGGAGTAAACCTAAAAATGTCGCAAAAAAAAAGCGCTCCGATTTATACCGGAACGCTTTAATCTTGAAATCAGGAAATCCTGAGAATTCTGATTATTTTTTACCTTTAGCAGCTTCAGTTTCTGCTTGTTTTAATGCTCTAGACATTGCAACAGAAACGATAGTATCTTCAGGAGTGTTAGTGATTACGTATTTATCACCCGAAAGGTCACGAACACGGAATAAACTACCTACTTCTAATTTCTCTAAGCTTACTTCTACGTTTTGTGGCATGCTAGCTGGCAATGCTTTAACGCGTAGTTTACGTAATTTCTGGATTAATTTACCACCCATTTTAACACCTGGAGAAGTTCCGGTTAATTTAACAGGGATTTCCATAACGATTTCTTTCTCGTCGAATAACTGAAGAAAATCGATGTGTAATAATACGTCAGTAAGTGGGTGAAACTGAGCATCTTTTACGATAGCTTTAGTTTTAGTACCGTTAATGTCGATCTCCACAAAGTTCACTTCCGGGGTATAAATAACGTCTCTTAAGTCGGCAATAACCACAGCAAAATGTTGTTGTTCTTTACCACCATACAATACCGCCGGAACTTTACCTTCGTAACGAAGTTCCTTGGCATCGCGTTTCCCTACGTTCTCTCTTGGAGAACCGCTAATTGCGATTGTTTTCATTTTATTTATATTTATTTATTAGTATTTAGTATCAAGTATCAAGACTGATTTACAGCTTTTTACCTGCTACTTTTAAATTCATTCTTATCGCTTCGCGTTTGGCGGCTGGCGTATATAAACGCTAATCGCAATACGCTTAACGCTATACCCTAAACAGATCGCTAATTGAGCCGTGTTCGTTTACATTGGCAATTGCCCTTGCAAATAAACTTGCTGTGCTTAGCACCCTGATTTTTGGGCTTTCCTGTTTTAAAGGAATGGTATCAGTAACGATTAACTCGGTTAATACCGAATTTTCTACCGTTTCGATTGCTTTACCCGATAATACCGCGTGGGTACAAACCGCTCTTACACTTGCAGCACCGTTTTCCATAATTAAAGCAGCTGCTTTTGATAAGGTTCCGGCAGTATCGCAAATATCGTCGATCAATACTACATCTTGCCCCTGCACATCACCAATAATCGACATTGATTCGATTTCGTTGGCACGTTTACGGCGTTTATCGCAAATAATTACCTCTGCATTAAAAAACTTGGCAAATGTACGTGCTCTGTACGAACCACCCATATCAGGTGATGCGATAGTTAAGTTTTTTAAGCCCAGGCTTTTGATATAAGGCACAAAAATAACCGATCCGTCTAAGTGATCAACCGGAATATCAAAGAAACCCTGTATCTGAGCAGCGTGTAAATCCATCGTCATGATGCGGTGAATACCTGCCGACTTTAATAAATTAGCCACTAATTTGGCACCAATTGCCACACGTGGTTTATCTTTTCTATCCTGACGGGCCAAACCATAGTAAGGAACTACAGCAGTAATGTAATGTGCAGATGCTCTTTTAGCGGCATCAACCATTAACAAAAGCTCCATTAAGTTATCGCTAGGCTGGTAAGTAGACTGGATTAGAAAAACATCACTACCACGAACTGATTCATCAAAAGAAGGTTGAAATTCGCCATCACTGAATTTGTGAATGGTTACGTTACCAAGTGGCTTGCCGTAGTGTTCGGCAATCTTAAGTGATAATCCCTTAGAACCTGTTCCGGAAAAAAGTTTTACCGGGTTGAACTGCAATGGCATGGGTCCGTGTAGTTTGCTGTTAAAAAAAATCGGATCATGTCTGTTTAAAACATGATCCGACGTTAAATTTTCGTTGTCCGACCTGGATTCGAACCAAGACAAACGGTACCAAAAACCGTTGTACTACCCTTATACTATCGGACAAAAACTTCTCGAAGATATTTCCTCGAAAGGGAATGCAAATGTAGGAAGCTTATTTCAAATATGCAAGAGTGATTTTAAAATATTTTTAATTTCTTTCCTGCTCTTCCTGATTGCGATGCAAAGATAAAAAAATCATCATATAGCGTGCAACATTTTATTTTTTTCTGCGACTTTTTTTAATACGAACCACTTAAATCATTTATTATCAAAGACTAAATTTTTACTATGAATTACTCAAGGATTAACACCATTGGGGGCTGGCTATGCTTCATTGTTGCCGCAACCACCTACATTTTAACCTTAGATCAATCTGTAAGTTTCTGGGACTGTGGCGAATTCATTGCTTCGGCCTTTCGGATGGAGGTTGTGCACCAGCCGGGAGCGCCAATGGTATCGATGATCCAGCGATTATTCTCTGCATTAGCCCTGGGCGATAATACCAAAGTTGCCTATTTTATGAATGTAGCTTCGGCAATGGCCAGTGCGGGCACTATCTTATTCCTTTTCTGGACGATTACGGCACTCGCTAAAAAAACCATCGTTAAAAACAGCGAAACCATAAGCACTCAAAAAATAATCAGCATTATGGGTGCAGGCCTGGTTGGTGCCCTGGCTTATGCCTTTTCTGATAGTTTCTGGTTTTCGGCGGTAGAAGCTGAGGTTTATGCTTTATCATCGCTCTGTACGGCAATTGTGTTTTGGGGCATCTTAAAATGGGAGTCGCAGGCCGACGAACCCAAGTCAGACCGCTGGCTATTGTTTGTAGCTTATATTATGGGCCTTTCTATCGGTATACACATTTTAAACCTACTTACTATCCCGGCCTTAATATTTGTTTATTATTTTAAAAAGACCCCTTCGCCCAACTGGCAAGGCATTGTAAAAATATTTTTTGTATCAATCGCAGCATTGGCGGTGGTACAGTTTGGGCTCATCCAATATGTGGTAGCGCTGGCAGCCAAGTTTGATTATTTGTTTGTAAATACTTTAGGTTTTGGCTTTGGAAGCGGTGTGCTGTGTTTTGCAGTGTTGCTTATTGGCGGGTTGGTATATGGTGTCCGTTATTCAATCCTTAAAAACAAAAGGGTACTGAACTTAATCATGCTGTTTACCGTATTACTTTTATTCGGTTACAGTTCTTTTGCGCTTTTGATTATCAGAGCACAAGCCAAGCCCAATTTAAACAATACCGATCCCGAAAATGTATTTAACTTTTTAAGCTATGTAAACCGGGCGCAATATGGCGACCGACCTTTATTATATGGCGAAAATTACAATTCGGAAAAGATTGATGTTAAAGAAACCGGCCAGCTTTACCGAAGAGGAGAAAAAAAATACGAATCGGCTGGAACGAGATCGGAATATGTTTTTGGCGATAAAACGCTTGCCCCCCGCATGTACAGCGACAAAGCCGAGCATGTTAATTTTTATAAAAATTACATGGGCTTTGACGATACGCATAAGCCAACATTAATGGAAAACCTGAGCTATATGTTTTCTTTCCAAACCGGCCAAATGTACATGCGCTACTTTATGTGGAACTTTGTGGGCCGGCAAGATAATGAAGATGGTCAGTTTGGAGGCAACAGCGGCACCTGGTTAAGCGGTATAAAACCCATAGATGCTATTCGGTTGGGAGACCAGAAAAACCTGCCACCCTCTATTGTAGAAAACAAAGCTTATAACCGTTTTTTCTTTTTGCCCTTAATTATTGGATTAATTGGCGCGGTTTGGCACTTTAAACGCAACCAAAAAGATGCAGGTGTTGTAGGTTTATTGTTTGTTTTTACTGGTATTGCCATTGTAGTATACCTAAACTCGGTTCCCATTGAGCCACGCGAAAGAGATTATGCTTACGTAGGCTCCTTTTATGCCTTTGCTATCTGGATTGGCTTAGGGGTATTCGGATTAAAAGATTGGGCCTTCAAAAAGTTAACGCCGGTACGCGCCAGTATTTTCGCTTCCATTATTGCACTGTTTGCTGCCCCCATTATTATGGCCGAACAAGGCTGGGACGATCATAACCGATCGGATAGCCATGTGGCCCACGATATGTCGGTTAATTACCTGAAATCGTGCGCCCCAAATGCCATCTTATTTACATACGGCGATAACGATACCTATCCGGTTTGGTATGCACAGGAAGTTGAAAACATCAGACCGGATGTACGTGTAGTAAACCTGAGTTTGTTTACTGCCGACTGGTATATTGATGGGATGCTGAGAAAGCAAAACCAATCGGAGCCCCTCCCCCTTACCATAAAGCCGAACCAATACGTAGCCGGAACGCGCGACATTATGTATTACCAGGATTATAAAATTGCCCAACGCATTGAGCTGAAAGAAATTTTAGATGTGCTGCTATCGGATAACGATGCAGATAAGGTAACCATGAATGATGGTTCGAAATACAATGTGCTGCCGACCAAAAACCTGAAACTTTCGGTAAGTCCGCAGCAGGTTTTAGATACAGGTACCGTACCCAAAGAAGATGCTGGCAAAATTGCCGATAGCATGGAATGGACGTTTAACCAGAACTATGTAACCAAAGGTACGCTGGCTTTATTCGATATCCTGGTGCACAACAACTGGGAGCGCCCGATTTATTTTACCGGAGCCATGCCTAACGAGCAGTATATAGGCCTGAATAAATACCTATACACAGAAGGATTGAACAAAAGGTTGTTGCCACTGAAGCCAGATACTGCAATTACTCAAGATTTCGACAGGATTAACATTAAGCCCATGTACCACAACCTGATGAACGTTTATGCGTTTGGCAACATTAAAAATGCCAACCATTTAGACAGGCAGTCATCAGATGATGTAACTATGTTATCGAACATGTTTAATGGTTTACTAACCGGCCTGATAAACGAAGGCAAAATGGCGGAAAGTAAAAAGGTAGCCAATAAATTTATGAAGGTAATTCCAACTAAATTTTACAGTATGCGCCAGGTTATGAGCACCTACTATTTTACTGAAAGCCTGTACCGCCTAAACGACCTGAACGAGGCAAATGCCATGATTAAAAGAACTGCCGACTATGTAAACAAGGAGCTGACCCACCTGGCAGATGTTTCGGAAAGTAAGAATCAGCTCGCAGCAGAGCAGGATGTACGCTTTTACCTGGCCTATTTGGGGCAAATGGTAAAACTAACAGAAGCCTTTAAACAAGATGGATTGAGTAAAAGCCTTGAAAAACAATACAATAACCACCTTATAAGGTTTACCCCATTTGCAACTGGCTAAGCTAAAAACAGTTCAAATTTTAACCCACGGGCAGATTTTACATTTTAGGCCCGTGGTTTTTTATTTTCCGGATTGGCCAAAATCCTCGAAGTGAATGGGATTAAGGCGTTAAATTTTGTTAAATCAATCTAAAAAATTACCTGTTTTATCGACTAGAATGGTTAATTTCGGCAGCATTTTTATGTAAAAACAATTTTTAATATCATTAAACAAACCAATGAATTATTCAAAAGTTAATAATATAGTAGGCTGGATCTGCTTTTTAATTGCTACACTAACTTACGTTTTAACCTTAGAGCCTTCTGCTAGTTTCTGGGATTGCGGTGAATTTATTGCATCGGCATTCAGGATGCAGGTAGTTCACCAACCTGGTGCGCCTTTATTTTTAATGCTGCAACGCTTCTTCTCTATTTTTGCAACCGGCGATTTAACCCGCATTGCTTACTGGATGAACGTAGGTTCTGCGGTTTCGAGTGGAGCAACTATCTTATTTCTATTTTGGACCATTACGGCATTGGCTAAAAAAACCATTGTTAAAGTTGGCGAAGAACTGACTACTGGTAAACTCATCAGTATTATGGGTGCCGGCGCTGTTGGTGCCTTGGCCTATACTTTTTCTGATAGTTTTTGGTTTTCGGCAGTTGAATCGGAGGTTTATGCACAATCGTCGTTATTTACCGCGATTGTTTTCTGGGCTATCCTTAAATGGGAAGCACATGCCGATGAGCCAAGAGCTGACCGCTGGTTGCTGTTTATTGCCTATATCATGGGTTTATCTATCGGTATCCACTTATTAAACTTGTTAACCATCCCGGCGCTTGCTTTTGTTTATTATTTCAAAAGAACTGACAAAGCTACTACTGGCGGTATTTTTAAAACCTTAATTGTTGGTATTTTAATTCTGGCCGTAATCCAGTACGGAATTATCCAATACCTGGTTTCGTTCGGTGCATATTTCGATTTATTCTTCGTAAATACATTGGGTATGGGCTTTGGTACCGGGGTTTTATTCTTTGCCATTTTATTAATCGGAGCCTTGGTTTGGGGTATCCGTTATTCGATTAAACACCAAAAGAAACTGTTAAACTTAGGCTTAATTTCTACCGTACTGATTATTTTCGGTTATGCATCTTTCTCGATGATCATTATCAGGGCTAAAGCTGATCCGAACTTAAACAACAGTGCCCCTAAAGATGCTTTCTCTTTTTTAAGTTACCTGAACCGTGAGCAATATGGTGATAGGCCACTAGGTTACGGCCCGAATTATAACTCGGAGCGAGTAGGTGTAAAAGAGGGTAAAACTATCTGGAGAAAAGGAAAAGAAAAATACGAAGTAGCTGGTAAAAAAACCGATTACGAGTACAATAACAATACTTTGCTGCCAAGAATGTATAGCGATGACCCTAAACATGCGCAGTTTTACAAAGAGTGGATGCATTTAGACGATTCTAAAACACCAAACCTGGTTGATAACGTAGGTTTCTTAGCAAGCTACCAGATTGGTTACATGTACATGCGTTACTTCTTCTGGAATTTTGTTGGTCGCCAAAACGATGAGCAAGGCCAGGGCAGCGGTTTTGAAGGTGAATGGATTAGCGGTATCAAACCTATCGATACCTGGTTACGCGGTAATCAGAGCAATTTGCCACCATCAACCATCGATAACAAAGCCTATAACCGTTTCTTCTTTTTACCATTAATTATGGGCATTATAGGTGCATTATGGCACTTTAAACGCAACCAAAAAGATGCAGGTGTAGTTGGTTTATTATTTTTCTTTACTGGTATTGCCATTGTATTATACTTAAACCAGAAGCCATTGGAACCACGCGAAAGAGATTATGCTTACGTAGGCTCTTTCTATGCTTTTGCCATATGGATTGGTTTAGGCGCACTCGCACTTAAAGAATGGGTATTTAAGAAAGTAAGTCCAACGGCAGGTGCAATTGGCGCAACTGTAATTGGTTTATTGGCGGCACCGGTTATTATGGCTGAGCAAGGCTGGGACGATCACGATCGTTCTACCAAACTGGTTCCGCATGATATTGCTTTAGATTACCTGCAATCGTGCGCACCTAACGCCATTTTATTTACTTATGGCGATAACGATACCTATCCGCTTTGGTACATTCAGGAAGTAGAAAATGTGCGTCCGGATGTGCGGATTGTAAACCTGAGTTTATTTGATACCGACTGGTACATTAACGGTTTACGCCAGAAACAAAACGAATCGGCGCCACTGCCAATTACGATGAAACCTGAACAATATGTACAGGGCGAGCGTGATGTAATGCCTTACGATGATTATAAGCTTGCAGGCAACGTTGAATTGAAAAACGTGGTTGATTTGTTATTATCAAACGATGAAAGTGATAAGGTACCGATGCAGGATGGAACAAAATCGAACTTCCTGCCAACCAAAAACTTTAAAATTACGGTTGATCCGCAGCAAGTAGTAAGCACCGGAACAGTTTCGGCAGCTGATGCTTCGAAAATTACTACCGAAATGGACTGGAAGTTTAACAAAGGTTACGTAACTAAAGGTACTTTAGCCATGTTCGATATCCTGGCGCACAACAACTGGAAACGTCCGATTTATTTCGCATCGACCGTACCTTCTGAGCAATATAACGGGTTAGACAAGTATTTATACAGTGAAGGTTTAGCTTTACGTTTATTGCCTTTCAAAGCTGATACTACCTCAACTGATGAACGTCCGGAGCAGTTAAATACACCTGCCTTGTACAACAACGTGATGACTAAATTTAAGTGGGGTAACATGAAAACCGCTAAATATTTAGATCCACAATCATCTGATGATACTTTTATCTTCACCAACATTTTCAGCAGCTTAACCAGCAGCCTGATTAAAGATGGCAAAATTGCCGAAGCGAAAAAAGTTGTAGATAAGTATTATGAGGTAATGCCTGATAAATTCTTCGGTATCCGTACAGTAGTAGTGAAATTCTACATGGCCGAAAACCTATACAAATTGGGCGAAGCTGCCAGAGCGAATGATATTTTAGAAAAATCGGGCGACTATATCAACAAGGAACTAAATTACCTGGCCGATATTTCTCAATCGAAAGGCTTAACTGGTTCGCAAAATATCCAAACTGGTTTGTATTACCTTGACCGCATGATTAAAACCAGCAAAGCTGCCGGTCAGGATAAAGTGAGCGATAAGCTTCAAAAAACATTTAACAATCTGGAAGGCCGTTTATCGATGTTCTTCCCGCAACAAGGTCCGCAACAGTAACGGGCGCTTAAAATAGCTTACAAGCAGCTGCATTAATTTGTAGCTGCTTTTTTTATGGCAAAATAAACCTCACAGGTTTTAAAAATCAGCTTGCTGCATTTATACGCTCGTTAGAAACAAGCGTGAACCCGAGATTAGCTTGCGTTCGTTTCTAAGAGTGCACACCTAACTTTGCGATTCGATCGCAAATAAAAGTCCATTAACATCCTAAAATACGACGGGCTATTTACACTGTGAGCAATGAGGTGTGCTTGCGCTCATTTATAACAAGTACATACCTGGCTTTGCGATTCAATCGCAAATAAAAAATGCCTCAACATCGTAAAATTCGACAAGCTATTTACACGCTCGTTAGAAACAAGCGTGGGCCCGAGATTAGCTTGCGCTCGTTTATAACGAGTGCATGCCTAGCTTTGCGATTCAATCGCAAATAAAAATGCCTTAACATTGTAAAATACGAAAGGCTATTTACACGCTCGTTAGAAAGAAGCGTGAGCAATGAGGTACGCTTGCGCTCGTTTATAACGAGTGCATACCTAGCTTTGCGATTCAATCGCAAATAAAAATGTCTCAACATCGTAAAATACGAAAGACTATTTATACGCTCGTTAGAAACAAGCGTGAGTGACTAGTATAGTTTTTCTCGCCCAAAATCAATATTTTTATTAGATGTCAGATCAATATCAAGCACGGGATCCGGAAGGAATTTATTTCCTAACCTTTACAATAGTAGATTGGGTAGACATTTTTACGCGTCAATCGTATAAGGAAATAGTTATAAATTCACTAAAATATTGCCAATTAAAGAAAGGTCTTAAACTGTATGCTTATTGTTTAATGACAAATCATTTACACCTCATTGCAGCAGTTCAGGAAGACTTTGGTATAAAACTATTTGAGATTATAAGAGATTTTAAAAAGTTTACCAACAGAGCGATTATTGAAGAGGTTAACACGACCGAAGAAAGCCGCAAAAAATGGCTATTAAATAAATTTGAATTTGCCGCAAAATATTCAAACCGGGTTGAAAATTATAAAGTTTGGCAGGATGGTTATCATGCAGTTGAATTAACCAGTCAAGCATTTACCGTTCAAAAATTAGATTATATCCATCAAAACCCTGTGCGTGCCGGCATTGTTGCCGAGCCTGAACATTACCTTTATAGCTCTGCATCAAATTATAGTGGCTTGGACGGCCCAATAGAAATTGAATTACTAGATATTGATTAATTAATAATGAGTCGCGCTTGCGCTCGTTTCCAAACGAGTGCATACCTGGCTTTGCGATTTAATCGCAAATAAAAATGTCTCAACATCGTAAAATACGAAAGGCTATTTACACGCTCGTTAGAAACGAGCGTGAGCAATGAGGCGCGCTTGCACTCGTTTCTAACGAGTGCACAACTTGCTGTGCAATTCAATCGCAAATAAAAAATGCCTCAACATCGTAAAATACGAAAGGATATTTATACGCTCGTTAGAAACGAGCGTGAGCCCGAGATGAGCTTGCGCTCGTTTCCAAACGAGTGCAGACCTAGCTTTGCGATTTAATCGCAAATAAAAATGCCTCAACATCGTAAAATACGAAAGGCTATTTACACGCTCGTTAGAAACGAGCGTGAGCAGAAACAAAAAAATCCTGCCTGGCATTGCCAAACAGGATTCAAAATGTATTTTAGTTAATGATGATTATTCGTTAACCACACCCATCTCACAGAATTTTTCAATCCGTTGCTCGATGAGTTTATCCGTTTTTAGCTTACCTAGCGAAGCCAAATCTTTAACAATATATTCTTTCAAGGTTTGGCCCATCAATTCCGGGTCCTGGTGTGCACCACCTAAAGGCTCAGGAATAATTCCATCAATTAACTTATTGCCGAACATATCGTCGGAAGTTAATTTAAGGCATTCAGCTGCTTTTTCTTTAAAATCCCAGCTTCTCCATAAAATAGATGAGCAAGATTCAGGAGAGATTACCGAATACCAGGTATGCTCTAACATGTACACCTTATCACCAATACCAATACCTAAAGCTCCACCCGAAGCACCCTCTCCTACCACCACACAGATAATCGGCACACGAAGGATCGACATTTCTAACAAGTTACGGGCAATTGCCTCACCTTGCCCACGCTCTTCGGCCTCTAAACCCGGGTAAGCCCCCATGGTATCGATAAAAGAAATTACGGGTTTATTAAATTTTTCGGCCAGGCGCATTAAACGCAAGGCTTTACGGTAACCCTCAGGGTTAGCCATACCGAAATTACGAAACTGGCGTTCTTTGGTATTTTTACCTTTTTGGTGACCAATAACCATAACAGTCTGGCCATTTATTGAAGCAAAACCACCTATAATCGCCTTATCATCTTTAACCGTTCTATCGCCGTGCAACTCAATAAAATCATCACAAATCATGTTGATATAATCGAGGGTTTGCGGGCGATCCGGGTGACGGCTCATTTGAACCTTGTTCCAACCGGTTAAATTTTTATATAAGTTATTGGTAGTTTCATCTAATTTACCGTCAAGCTCATCTAAAGTGGCAGACATATCTACCTTAGTTTTTTCGGCAACTTGCTTAACTTTTTCTATCTGCTGAACCAGGTCGGCAATAGGTTTTTCAAAATCGAATGATGTTTTTATCTGCTGCATAATTGAACCACAAAAATAAGTAATTATTTTTAGTTTGCAGCGATGAGTTTTTTGTTTGCCGTTTTACAAGCATAAATTACATCAGCAAGTTAACTGATGCATATAGCAAAGGCTATTATAATTTGAAAAGCAATTGCAGTAGTTCTTCGGTTAAAGCAGCCCCGCCCCCGTTTCTGCCGTTTAAATAAACCGGCATCTCACTATGGTCGGGTTTAGTTTACGCAGAATTTGCTACTATGAGGGGTTTCCGTGCCACCGTCCAATCCAATCTAGCCCTGATTGAAATGAATCCCGATTTTTCATCGGGAGCAATGTAAAGCAGGACGAACGCTAATTATTGCACTGGTGTTGCGCTCCCATAAACCTAAAAGAGTTGACAACTTTCCTATGCACATTGCTAGTAAAGTTGTCAACTCTAAAACCTTAGAATTTTGCGGCCTCGCCAGCTTTTGGCAAGGCTTTTTTAATAAACTCGCGGATATGGTTATTAGCTGTTTTTAAATCGTCTTTACGCAGGTACATCATATGTCCGCTACGGTAACCTTCCCAACTGATGCGGTCCTGTAATTTACCTGCAGCATCTAACTGCCACATGCTATATTTGGCATTGAAGTAATCGCAGGCCCCATCATAATAGCCCGATTGTACCAGCAAATGCAAATAAGGGTTTTGTGCCATCGCCTGACGCAGGTTATCGCCGGTTTGGTCGCCACTTTTATCCCATGGGTAAACCGAGCCAAACATGTTGTATTTTAAATCGGTTTTATAGTTAAGCTCGTTGCGCAGATACATATTAATGGCCGGGGTAAAAGAATGTAGCCACGAAGTTAACTCAGCATTGTAATCGGGGCCTTCGCCTGCGGTCATTTTATCTATGCCCCGGTAGCGCGAATCTAGCCTCCCTACAGTAAAGCCTTTATCTCTTAACAGTTCTTTCCAGAAAAAATCGGTAGGTACGTTGAGGTTATAATCTAAAATTACCTTTTCGGAAAGGCCGGAATAACGGGCCATTTTGCCTGCAATGGCTTTCTTTTTATCGGCACTAAGCATACTGCCTTGCGAAATAGCCGGAATGAGCTCATTAATGGTAAAAGTTTCTACCTCGGGCAGCATTGCTGTTAAATCTTTGCCTTGTAAATCGGCAGCCAAAGCTTTATGATACCAGGCTGTAGCGGCAAAATACGGCAAACGCAAAGCAGCATCAACTGGCCCACTACGCTCAATGCCCAGTTCGGTTGGCGAAACCAGCACTACGCCATTTAAATACATCCACTGGCTGTTTTGCAGCTCAAGTGCTAAGCCCGAAACGCGCGTGGTACCATAGCTCTCGCCAATTAAAAATTTAGGCGAAGCCCAGCGGTTATTGCGGGTTACAAAGGTATTGATCCACTCGGCCAGGTATTTAATATCGGCACGAACACCAAAAAATTTATTGGTTGGAATGTCTTTACTAACCGCTCTCGAATAGCCTGTGTTTACCGGATCGATATACACCACATCGGCTACATCCAAAATAGAGTACGGATTTTCTTTATAACCATAGGGTTGTACAGGGTAGCCCTCATCATCAATATTTAACACAACCGGACCGGTATAGGCAATGTGCATCCAAACGGAAGCAGAACCCGGACCTCCATTAAAAGAAATCACCAATGGTCTTTTATCGCGGTTTTGCACATCGCTACGCTCGTAATAGGTATAAAACAAACCTGCAATTGGTTTTCCGTCTTCATCCCAAACTGGCAGGGTACCAGCGGTTGCTTTATACGGAATGGCCTTACCATCAATCGTTACCGAGTGGTTGCTCACTACTGCGCTTTCTACTTTTATATTCCGTTCGTTATTGCCGGGTTTGGCTTCTTCTTTAACGGTAACCTGCGTGGTGGTAACAGTTTCTTTTGATTGATTTTTTTTAGGTCCTTGTTGCGCCTGGGCCATAAGCCCTGCTATTAATAAGGTTGTTAGTACAAATCTGAATTTCATTGCGTTAGTTGGTTTGGTTTCTAAATATCAAACTATTGCGTGGTTAATCAAAAATCGCATTATAAATGTTACCAATAAAAAAGCCTGCATGGCTTTTTGGGCAATGCAGGCTTTTAAAATGTTAAAGTCTAAATTTGCTTATACAAACATTTAGACTATTGCTTCTGCTGTAGCACTATAAATTTGCCAACCACTTGAGGTATTTCCGGTAATGGTTACATAAATGTGGTAGTCGTAGGTGCCATCTGAAATATACCCCTCAAATTTATCGACATTAATAGTACCTGCCGAGTGCGAAACGCTGGTCAGCGTAACTGTGCCAACCCCTTGAATGGTAGCTGTTACCGCACCATAAAGCTGCCCGGTATTATATTGGGTAGTTGCTACTCCTGGCACGCTGTTATCGGCCGTAAAATTTTTAGTAATTACAATCGGAGGTAATTTTTTGACTGTGCTTTTGGCTACATCCGGTTTAAAACTACTGAATAAACAAATGGCGGTTGCCAGAATTAATGCAAAATAACGTGTTGTTTTCATGTTTTTTAAGATTAAATTGTTTATAGATTTATTTTTTGGTGGCTGCTAAAATAACCTCGTACAAATATTTACCCGGCCTGTTAATACGCGTGTTAAACCTAACATTCAGTTTAACTGGTCTTTTACTCCAGGTACCATAAGGCAACTGTGACGGTGGTCCCCAAATCGGAGCGTTAGCTGTATCAATGGAGGCAACATTGTTGGCATTAATTCTATAGTAACAGTTTATACCATTGCTTTGGGTATCCCAATAAAGTGATGGGAAAGGACTGGTAGCATAATCGTAAAGCACTGCTGTATCGGTAACAGTAGTTTTATAAGCAAAAGTTCCTAATGTTTTAAGGTAACTATTGCCACTTGGCCTTAACTTATACTCTGAAGGAGTAAATAAAGCACCATTTTTATCCTTAAATTTAAGGACTACCTGATTTGGTGCATCAGCAATCCTTTTAATTTTTAACCATGCCGTTGTCGAACGACCTACAGTAGCATCAATCCAGTCGGCATCGTATGCAAACCTGACTGCAGTTTCACTGTTTGCCTCAACAGCCAGCGCGTATGGCGCATTAATATACTCGTACTCTACCTGTGGTGCCAGAATGATGGTACATATACCATTATATACTTTTGTACCGTTTGGATTTTCAACCTGGATATCAAGCAAATATTCTCCCGGAGGAATATTATTACTTGCTTCGTTAAAAACCATTTGCCCGCTCGCAGGTGCTACCTCAAAAGGAGTTTTCTTAACACGGCTTCTTTTCGCATTAATTAAAGCAAGAGTAGTATCGGTTCTGGGATCGTATGGCAACTTCCAGACATCTAGTTCATATTCTTTAAAAAATTCTTCAGCACGTTTTCCCGTTGCCTTACTGCGAACATTTAACAGGGTTACTTTAAATGGCGGTGTTGATGCATCAGGTATTAATCCTTGCGAAAGATAAAACGAGCCTGCATTAACCCTTAACGGATTGGAAGAATAGCGCAAATAATCACTTAAAAAGCCTTCTTTTACTTTTCTGCAGGCATTTAAGCTTATGGCAGCTATGATAAGGCAAAGTATGCCTCCGAATAAATATATCTTTTTCATAAAATATTGCTTTAAAAATCTTTTACCTTAAATGTCCACGGATGTGAATTGCTTAATACATGAACAATGCCGTTGGTGGTTTGAATGCCTGAAGTTTGACAAACCGTACTTCTGTCGAGAAGATCAGCATCTCCAGTTGGATCTTCTCTTTTACCGTTGACCATAATGTCTCTATCGCCTATCACTTTTATAAAATAAACCAATCTGGCATCGGTTGTAATAATTCCATCAACCAGGTAGCCCGGAGTTTTAGTATAAGATATTACAAAGCTTTCAGCAGGTGCCACTGCTGAATGATAAATTTGTCCATCTTCTGTAAGCTGCTCGTAAGAGATTTTGCCCTTAAAAACGTAAATCCCTAAAGAATCGCGAAGCATGGCGGGTGTAAAGTATTTGAAGAGAGAATCCAAAGTATATTTTTTGTTCTCGTCGATCTGGCGTGCTTCATCACGTTTAATATTGAGAAAATTATTAATCGAATAATTGTTGGGTACAAAGAAGGTTACATCACCGTTAATAATGTCTTTTAAACCCGCTTTATCAATTACCATTAAAGTAGTATCGAAAACTTTCTTAGGATGCGACTTTAAAAAATCGTAGGTATTAAAGTTTACCTTCGGGTTGCTTAGCCCCCCATCAATAATTCCGTCTCCTTTTTTACAACCGAAGAAAATCGCTACAGCTGCAAAAATTATAAATATGTATCTTTTCATGTTGTATATGCTTAGTATTTACCTTTCCAAAATTCTGTTTGGTTAATGAGGTTATTGTTTTGCAGAATACTGTTTGCAATTGGCCATCTCCAGCCTTTTAGTGCTTTACGGGCATCGGTCATCCAGATCGGACTACGATTCATCCTCACACCATCAAAGAAATTTTGTCCCTCACCTGCAAGTTCGCGTACACGTTCATTCATGATGTCGATTTTTAACAGGTTGCCTACAGCACTGCTGGCACCAGTATTGGCTCTGGTACGCACCACATTCAAAGCGGTTTGCGATTCAGGATCTCTGCTCAGCGCATTTAAGGCTTCTGCCTTTAACAGATACATATCTGCCAAACGATAAATAATTAAATTACTTTCTATATACGGTTCATTTGGTGTTTTATAGCCTACATCACTATATTTAATTAAAAGCGCCACATCAACACCGCTGTTAGTTCCGTAAAATTTATCTAGTCGGGCATCAGCTGCATTCGGATAGATATTGAAAAGGAAATCAGGATTAATATAATACAATGGTTTACTGAAATCATTAGTAATATAAGGTTCCATTAAGGTTTGAAAACCAATACCCCCATAGAAATAAGCTTCTTTTTTTGAGTTTGATGAAGGGACAACAAAGATATTCTCTTTTGAATTGGTGTTTTTAAACGGCATCCTGATATTTTCAGCGGTCTCTAACCCATATGTATCTGCTTTATTGATAATTGAATCGGTATAAACCAATGTTTTAGCATAATCGTGGCGCCAGGCGCTAACGTGTGCAAGTAAACCTAAAGCAGCTCCTTTGTTAGCTCTTGCTCTTTGGTACTGTGCAGTGCCTTCAAAAGTCATTAATGCTGATGCCTTTGTCGCATCGCTGATTACCTGATCGGTAATCTTTTCTTCTGGTGATTGCGCCAATAACTTAATCTGTTCAGCAGTATAAATAGCTTCGTTTTGTAAAGGTACTTCTCCCCATACCCTCGCCATATAGAAATAGCATAAGCCACGTAAGAAATACGCCTCACCAATAATATAATTCTTTCCTTTGGCACCGCCTGCAAAGGATGCATCAGCTATTGAGGGTACCTTATCGATAACCAGATTACAAACGTTAATCACCTTGTACCAGTTGGTCCAGGTATGTGCGCCACCCTCGCGATAATAAACAGCGTTTAAACCACCGTTTACATAAGGGCCCTGCATGTTGGTATCGTCGGTTTTAAACTCTCCGTAAGGTAAATCGCCCCAAATAAAGAAAGCATTATCCGTATATAAACTGGTACGTAAAAGTGCATAAGCCCCGCCTATTGCCCCCTGGGCATCGGCTTCATTTTTCCAGAATTTATCGTCGTAAGTGGCATTATCTAATTCGTTATCTAAAGCCTTTTTACAGGATGGAGCAACTAATATGATTAGGAGTGTTGCTATTATAAGCAAACTACTTCTTGTTTTTTTGTTATTCGTTTTCATTTGCTTGATTATTAAAATTCTACCTGAAGACCAAAGGTGTATTTCTTAGGGATAGGGTAACCATCTCCAAAATCATATCCTTGCGCATTTACTGCCTCTGCATCAATTCCAGAGAATTTCTGGAACATCACCAGGTTATCTACCATAGTATAAAGTTTTAAGCGGTTGATGCTTATTTTTTTCATCCATGGATAATTTTTAGGGGTAAAATCGTAGCTCAGATTTACATTTTTAATTCTAACATACCAGCCTGGTTCTACGTAAAAACTCTGATTAGATCTGAATACATATAAACCTGCAAAAGGGTTCAAGGCAGGAAAAGTTGCATTATCGCCGGGTGCACGCCAGTAGTTGTACTGTTCGTAATCTCCGATAGATGCTCTGGCCAAATCTTCAGGGTTACCATAAAACAAGCCATTAGATAACCTTTGTGCCAACGTGCTGTTTACAATGGTTCTGCCCAGTGTAAATGTGGTAAAAACAGATAACGAGAAATTTTTATACCTGAAAGCATTGTTTATACCTCCCGTAGCCTTCGGATTTGGATCGCCATAAAAGGTAATATCATTTTCGCCATTGTTATCAGAAATTTTGTAATCTCCGCTGATATCTCTCCATTTTGGCATCCCCAAAATTAAGTTACCCCATTTCGTGTTACCAACCTGACCTGTGTAAGGGTTTACCAATAAATCGTTTATAGAGTTAATTACACCATCGGTAATGTACATCTGAAACATGTTTAGCGGTTTACCCACGACATAAATGGTACCATTGCTATATAAATCGCGGTTTCCGTTTGGAAGCGCAGTAACTATATTTTTATTGAATGAGATATTAATGGATGGGCTCCATTGAAAATCAGATTCCGGTTTAAAAACCCTACCGGAGATCTGAAACTCAATTCCAGAGTTTCTAACACCTGCTGCATTACTTAATGAAGTGCTATAACCAGAAGTTTCAGGTACCAGTACCTTTAACATTTGCCCGGTGGTATTTCTTACATAAGCATCTGCAGTAAAGCTTATACGATGTTTAAAGAGGTCTAAATCTAAACCAATATTGGTTTGCGCCGACTCTTCCCATGTTAAATTATTGTTGGTTAATTTGTTAAAGTTTGGATAGATTACCGGAACACCATCATAAGTTCCGGCGCTGCTACCATTATAACCAGCACCACCAAGTGCAAAGCTATTGTAACGATCATTATCACCAATACTAGCCTCATCGCCACTTAAGCCCCAGCTAAATCTCACTTTTGCCATATCTATCCATGAAATGTTTTTCATGAAGTTTTCTTCGGTAGCTACCCATGCAGCAGAAAAAGATGGAAAAACGGCCCATCTGTTATCACGACCAAACCTTGAAGATGCATCGGCCCGGAGGTAAGAATCGAAAAGATATTTTTCTTTATAATCGTAATGCGCACTTCCAAAGAAAGAAAGCTTAGCATAAGTAGAATGATCAGAACCACCAGACAAATCGCCTTGTGCAACACCCGATACCACTTTAATATTATCGTTTGGAATTCCTTCTCCTGCTACAGATAGCGATTTGTTATCGCGACTCTCGAAAGCTTGTCCGGCGAGAAAATTTAAATTATGGGTATCGTTAATGCTAAAATGATAAAGTAAAGTATTGGTAACTAAATACTTCAAACCTTCGCTATAACCTGAATAAGCATAAGCTCTGCCATTGTATTCGCTTCTGGCCGGACTAAAGAAATCGCGTTTAGATGAACTGTAGTTAATAGCCGCCTCGGTATTAATAGACAGATTTTTAACAATATTGTATGTTAACTTCGTTACCACGCTTACATTGTTATCCGAATTGTTGTTCCGCACGGCATTATAAGGTGCATCTATGTCTGCCCTATCCTGATCGGATAAATAAAACAAAGAAGAAGGCATGCTCACCGGGTTAATTTTAAACGCATTGCGGTATCCTTGTTCTTCTGGCCTAACCCTGCCTGCCAATCTTATCCCTCTGCTTAAACGCAGTGAAGTTTGCATCTGAAATTTCTCACTAAAGTTTGCACCTAAATTGGCGTTAATCGAATAACGTTCGTAGCCGGTGGCTTTAATAATTCCCTTCTCATTAAAATGGCCTACACCCACACGGTAATTGAATTTTTCGCTACCACCCGATACAGCTAAATCCTGGTTAGAAACAGTACCATTTTGATAAAATAGGTCCTGCCAGTTGTTATTGTTATTAAATGATGGGTTTAAACTATCTGTTAACATAATTGGCACCCTGTCTCTTATTTGGGTCGGATTAGCATAGTTGTAAATCAGATCGAGTTTTCTTCTTCTTTCTTCAGCACCGATAACCGTTTCTAAAAAATCAGGCTGTTTAACTATTCCGTAGTAGGTATTAAAAGTTACTTTCGGCATACCGGACACCCCTCTTTTCGTTTTAATCAAAATTACGCCGTTTGCACCCCTCGATCCGTAAATAGCCGCAGCAGATGCATCTTTTAACACATCAATAGATTCTACATCGTTAGGATTTAATGAGGTTAAAAAGTTGGTTCCGGTTTGCGTGAATGATTCAACCTCATCTTCTGATATCGGCAAACCATCAATAACGTACAAAGGATTACTGAAAGCCCTGTCGCCATCAAATTCGCCTGCAGACATGATCCTGGTATTACCACGAACCATTAAAGAGGTACTAACCCCAGGCTGGCCGGTAAAGTTTTGAACGTTAACTCCGGGCAATTTACCTTGTAAAAGTACGTCAACACTAGCTGCCGGAAGATTCTCAATATCTTTACTGGTTACCGTAGACAATGCAGCTGTCGAATTTTTCCGCTTTATCTGTTGATACCCCATTACCAGGACATCATTTAAAGATTGCTGATCGGGATTAAGGTTAACATTGATTTCGCTTCGCCCGTTTACAGGCACTTCTTTTAGTTTGTAGCCTACATAGCTGAAAATTAAAGTGGCCTCTTTTGATGCGGTTATTGTGTACCGGCCATTGCCATCGGTACTTACTGCTGTGGTGGCATTTTTTACCTTTACCGATACGCCGGGTAACGATAAGCCATCGTCTGCCCCCTTGACAACACCGGTAATTTTTAACTGGGCTGATACGGAGGTAACAACCAGTAGAAAAACGGCGAGAATGCCGATTCTTCGGATGTAAAATTTGGTCATGAAAAAAAAAATTTAGGATGATTAGTTGTTATTTTTTGCTACATACAATAAATACACACAGCAATTATTTTGGGAACGTTAGTTTTGTTTGTTACTTAAAGGTAAGGTCAAACAAATCACATTTTTTTTTAAAACAATGCGCAAACGTTTGACTTCTTCAACAAGAAAAAAGAGGAAATAAAATCACCTAAAAATTTAGGATACGCCTGTTTTTGGATATTTTTTAAAGATTACGGCAACATTAAAATGCAAAAGATATTTTCGTTCCAAAACTTAACAAATTGCCGCACAAACGTTTGATTGAATCTAAGTTTTGAGGAGCCAGTGCATAAAAAAGCCGACACTGCTTTAGCAATGCCGGCCAGTAAAAAGGGATGATTTGTTTTATTTATCCCACCATACCTTACCTACCAGTTTATCTCCACCTGGAACGGCTGCCGATGCAGCTTTGTAATTGGTGGCGTTAGATACACCTTCAAAAAGTGGGTAAGGGAAACGGCGGGGAATAGAGCCACCAGTATTGGTATTTGGATATACAACAGGTACCAAAGCCGGGAGTCCCGTTCTTCTCCAGTTAGACCATGTTTCGTAAAAATCGAGCATGGTAATGGTGTGTGCCCAATATTGGGTAGCAATCATATCTAAACCGTTTGCAGGCACATAAGGGTGCGCAATTAAATAAGCTGCAGCATCGGTTGCGCTAACGGCCATGGCGGCATCATACTGCGAAAGGTAAGTCATTGCTGAAGTTACCCCCGCGTTATAATGTGTAGCTGCCGAGCCACCAATACCATAACGCTGTGCGGCCTCAGCCCAAAGCAACTCAGTTTCGGCATAGGTAAGAATAAAGGTGTTGCCATTTCTTTTTAGCATGCCAGGGTTCGGCGAAGAATAGTCGGTAAAATCGGTATAAGATGGATCCTGACGAACATCCCTGCCGGCAATACCGCTTAAATCTTTACCGTTAGGCATTCCTTTTTGTACGGCAGCAGTAGTAATGTAAGCCGGGTTCTGATCTTTAGTGCCATCAGTTAAATACAACTTGGTTACAGCCACTTTACTTAAACGCGGATCGTTATTCGTTTTCAGGTATTTAATAAAAGTACTGCTCCAACGGGTGTAAAAATTCTCCTGACCACCATCGCCCAGTAAAACCTGTGCATTTCTGTTCTGCGTAACCCGACTACCATTCACATCGTGCTTAAAAAAAGCATTATCTGCATCGCCGGTCATGGTTTTACCCACCGCTTTGTTAATGTAGGTTTGGGCTAAAGTAGCGTCGGCTTTGGTTAGCCTCATGGCCATGCGCAACATTAAACTGGCAGCAAAGCGTTTCCATTTTGCAACATCGCCGGCAAAAACAAGGTCACCGGTTACCGCATCGCCACTTGCATTAAGTGCATTCCCTGCCTCATCTACTTCTTTTAATAAATCCGTGTAAATGGCTTGTTGTGCATCATATTTCGGATATAAATTACTGGTATAATAGCCTTTACCTGCATCAAAATAAGGTACATCGCCATATAAATCGGTTAAGCGCTCAAAAATTAAGGCTTTCCAGATTCTGCCCATTTGATAAACATTGTTGTACTGGGTTTTGCCTTTGGTAAATTCTACCAGATCGGCTGCATATTTTACCTGATCGGGGTAGGCTTTTTCCCAGTAAGCTGCGGTATAACCTTCATTCAGCAAATATTTATCGCCTGCCCAATAGCCAATTACCGATGACATACCCTGCATCATGGTAGAAGCATAAATTAAATTGCCCCGCCAAGTTTCGTAAGCAAAATCGATGCTTCCGGTATAGTTTAACTGGGCGGTTGATAATAAATAATTGGGATTATATTGTTCTTGCCCAACCGAAACCGGGTCTGTATTAATTTTTTCGAAGTCTTTGGTACAACCTGTTATCAGGGTTAATCCAGATAAAATAAGTGGTACGTATAATTTTAGGATCGTTTTCATTTTCAATTCGTTTAAAGGATTATAACTTAACACTTAAATTTAAACCATAGGTACGTACGGGTGGCACACCACCTAACTCCATCCCCGGAAAAGTGGCATTATAACTCGATTCGGGATCGATATTATCTGTCTTTTTCATGATGATGAATAAGTTACGCCCAACAAAACTTAAATTGAGGCCTTTAATCTTATTGTTAAACATTTTTGCAGGGAAATTATAACCCAATATCACCTGTCTGAATTTGACGAAGCTGGCATCCTGAACAAATTGTTTTGAAACGTTGTTGGCATAAGTGGTGTAATAATTGGCTGCATTTACACCCAGCGCATCGCGATTTTCTAACGTAGCCTGATGCAATCCGAACACATAACCGTAGTAATCGGTCGCCGAGAAGATTTTACCACCCCATTTACCATCTATTAAAAACGAAAGGTTTACACCCTTATAATTAAATTCGTTGTTCCAGCCTCCGCTCCATTTGTTATAAGCAGATCCATAGGCTTTTAATTCACCTCTTTCGGGAGCTCCATTGGCATCTTTAAGTATATTGCCGCTGGCATCGTATTTAAAATCGTAGGCCATTACCTGCCCAACTGGCAAGCCTGCAATGTTTTGTAAAAAGCCCACATTACTTCTTGAAGTGGCCAGCAGTTGTGAAGCTGTGCCCGGAGCCAGCGTAATTACTTTATTATCGTTATATGATCCGTTAACGCTGGATGTCCAGCTGAAATCTTTATTTTTTAGCACCACGCCAGAAATTAAAGCTTCAATACCTTTGTTCTGCAGTTCGCCGATGTTTAAAGTGGCACCATTGTAACCTGTAGTGGTTGAGGTAGGTACATCCAGAATTTCATCTGTTGATTTTTTGTTATACCAGGTAAAATCGACGTTTAATCTATCACCAAAGAAGCGCATTTCGGTACCGATTTCCAGTTCTTTCGCTTTGGAAGCAAACAATGAGGCATTGGGAATAGATGAATTTACAATATTACCAATCGGACTTCCGTTAACGGTTTCGCTACGCAGATTATAATACAATTGTGTTTTAAATGGTAAAGCACCCTGACCCACTACGGCATAACCTGCCCTTAATTTACCAAAGCTTAAGAAAGATGGTTTCCAAAGCTCAGAAAAAACGAATGAACCACTAACAGCAGGATAAAACACACTAAGCTTATTGTCTTTTCCGGGTGTGGCCAAAGTAGAAAACCAGTCGCTTCTGCCGCTGGCAGTTAAATAGAAGACATCTTTATAGGTTAATTCTAAAGTACCATAAATGGATTGTGTTTCCTGGTCGCTTTGAACAACGCTAACTGTTTTTCCGCCTGTATTAGATAATGTATAAATGCCAGGAATTTGGAACGAGCCACCCTGATTGGTAGTTTGTGTAAATTTGGTACGGCGATAACTGGCGCCAATATTCGGCGTAATTGAAAAATCGTCTATTTTGAATGATTTACCGATTAAACCATCGACATTGATATCAGAAAAATTTGATAATTGTTCGGTAAAGCCTCCATCTGCATCGTAGGCAGTTCCTGAAGGTGTTACACCCAGATAAGTTTCGTTATAAGCATCTCTACCAGCCCTTGCCTGTAAAAACAAGCCATTATCAAAAGTATATTTGGCGTTAGCCGAACTTAATAAACGTTCTTTTTTAGTGTTGTGGATAAACTCGTAAACTGCAAACCAGGGGTTAGTAGCATAAGGGTTACCTGTATTGTAAAGGATTTCGTTTCCTTTATCATTTTTCCAGGGTTTTAAATCGTTAATGTTTACACTGGTTGGTAAAAATGCTGCATTGTAATTGGCATTACCAGCACCATCCGAAACCATTGGCCGGTTTTTAGCCTGTTCTAAAATGTAATTGAAACGGGCATCAACTACCAGGTTTTTTACCGGATCGAAAGTGCTCGACAGGGTAAAATTCTGCCTGTTCAAACCTGAATTAGGTACGACTGAGTTGTTGTGCAAATCGCTACCAGAAACGCGGATTACCCCGCCGGTAAAGGTTTTATTTAAGGCTAAAGTATTGGTAAAGCTATTACCGGTTTTGTAAAAATCTTCGATGTTGTCTTGTTGAGCCGAATAAGGCCTGCCTACCCCATCAAACTGCACCACGTTCGAACCATCCAGTCGCGCACCCCAGCTCGAACCACCTGTTGAGGCTGCAGCAAGTTGGGTAGCTGGTTTTTGTCCGTTTACCCCCTGGCCATAAACATACTGCCAGTTTGTGCGGTCCATAATCTGCTCGGCCACGTAGTTGCTGTTAAACTCTATGCTGTTGCCTTTGCCACTTTTGGTGGTGATTAAAATTACGCCTGATTTAGCACGATATCCATATAATGCTGCTGCGGCTGCTCCCTTTAATACCGAAATGCTTTCGATATCATCGGGATTTAAATTACCAATCGCATCGCCACGATCTGGCGCATTATCATATTGCCCGCCATTGTTACCAACAGAATTGGCATTGAACCGGCCTACCGGCTCACTCTCCATCGGGATACCATTAATTACATATAGCGGCTGACTGCTTTGCCCTAAACTGGAAACACCACGAATAATAACACTGGTTGCTGCACCCGCACCACCTGAGGTTGAACTTACATCTAAACCAGCAACTTTACCTACTAAGGAATTGAGTACACTATTTTCCCTCGCCTGGGTTAAAGTTTCGCCGCCTACTTGTGTAACCGAATAGCCTAAAGCTCTTCTTTCTTTTTTAATGCCCAAAGCGGTAACCACTACATCGGTTAATTGCTTGGTATCTTCGGTAAGTACAATATCGATAACTGTTTTGGTGCCAATTGGAATTTCTTTGGTTTGAAAACCCGCATAAGAAATTACCAGAATGGCATTTTCGGGCGCGTTTAGCGCAAACTTACCATTAACATCGGTTGAGGTACCAATGCCCGTTCCTTTTACCCGCACGCTGGCACCGGGTAAAGCACCTCCAAGTGCATCTTTTATGGTTCCGGAAATTGGGACTTCTTTATTTTTGCTAATGACGATTAAGCCTCCATCAGAAACAGAATATTTCAGGTTGGTTCTGTTTAAAATGGTGGCCAAAACATCGGTAACCAAAGTATTGCTTACAGTAATGCTTACATCCCGGTTTACGGGCACATAAGAAGAGCTATAAACAAAATGGTAACTGCTTTGCTGCTCGATAATCTGTAAAACCTTTGCCAGTTTTGTTTTCTTCACATCTAACGAGATTTTTTCCTGGGAAAAAACAGATGCTGAAACATTAAGGCAGGTAATGAAAACCATAATACAGGCTAGTTTCATTAGCATAATGAATTTTAAAAGCCTCCGGTATGCCGGATGCCCTTGCAGTAAGTAATAATTAATCATATTTTTGTTTTTTTGGTTGCATAAGTTCTTGGCAGCAATCTGTTTGCGCATAAACTGCCATTAATTAATCAAGAAAGAAACCCATAAGGGCGGTGCTCCAACACCGTCCTTTTTTGGTTTTATTTCGAAATGGTAATCTGTTTTCCTTTTATCTCATATTTAAAATTGTTTTCGGTTTGTTTTAATGCTTGTAAAACTTCTTCTATTGTCTCATTGGTAATGGTTGCGGTAAAACGGTATTTTTCAATCTCCGGGTTTTTGAATCTGATTTCTACGTTATACCATTTTTCTAGGATGTTTTTAATTTCGTCGAAATCCTGGTCGTAAATTTCAATGCGGTTCTGGGTCCAGGCGGTTTCTACAATGGTGCTATCCTTAATTTTGGTATAGTGGTTAATGGTAATTTCGGGTTTTGGCGTTGTAGGTTTAACCAGTTTCGCAGGCTGCTGGGTTGCAACTGTTTTGTAAAAGGTAACCTTCTGACTTGGTTTTAAGGTAATGATACCACCATTTCCGCTCGCAGCCTCCATAGTAATTAAACCGCGGATCAAAGTAGCTTCCGAGGTAATTTCGTCAGGGTAAGCCTTCACATTAAATGCGGTACCAAGTACATTGATATTAAAATCGGTGGTGTGTACTTTAAAAGGCCTGTTTTTATCGTGGGCTACATCAAAAAATGCCTCTCCGGTTAAGGTTACTTCGCGGTATTTATCGTTAAAATCTTTGCTAATGGTTAAGCTACTTTTCGCATTGAGTAAAACCGAGGTACCATCCTGCAGCATGATTTTCTTGCGTTCGCCGGTTTTGGTGGTAAAACTATAAATCTCAGGTGCTGTATTTTGGGTGCTTTTGTTGAGGTATGCGCGGTATAAAAACACCGAACCCAATACCAACACTACAGCAGCGGCTATTTTAAGCCATAAATAATTTTTGAGCTTCATAGTCTCTGCCGCCGGAAACAGGGTTTCTGCTAAATTTTCGCGCTGTTTGTTTAACGGGCGTTTATTCCCGCTCAATATTACATACAGTTTTTTCGCTTCAGCTATTACCGCTGCCTGCTCGGGATGCACATTAATGTACTTCTCCCAATATCCAATGCATAATGCATCTGTTCCAGCACAATACTGCTGAAAAGTGCTATCGACCAGGAAGTCTTCTGCATTGAATTTACTTCTATCAACCATTCTAATTGCCTTTTATATACCAGTGCCGAAAAGCTTTACTTTTTCCTAAGAAAATTTTAACTTTTTTTTTAATACAACCAAATATGTGCATTGGAAGCACGGAAAATGAGGAAATTTAATTTGTTTTCTAATTGGTTGGTGGCTCACCAACCAATGGAATTTGAATTAGAACGGGCTCGCCAACCATGGCGAATTAGCTTTTAAACTCTTTCCGCAATATTTTCAACGCGTCGTAAATGGTATTGTAGGCTGTTTTGATGGTTTGATTGGTTTGTTCGGCAATTTGCTCGTAGCTGAAGCCATCAAAAAACTTTAAATGGATGAGTTGTTTCTGGCGGAAGGTAAGTTTTTCTAAAGCACTTTTGAGCTGATGTTTTACCAGTTCGTCGCTCTGTACTTTAACAATAAATTCTTCGTAGCTCATTTCCATCCAGTCGCCATCGGCGCCTGCATTAAAAAGGGCATCGCTGATTTTACGTTTTCGTTCCAGAATCCGCAGCAGCTTACGTTTTAAAAAAGTACGGAGATAGGCCTCCACATTTTCGACTCGTGTAAGGGTTTCGTGCTTTTCCCAAATGGTGGTAAAAACCTGGTCGGTGGCTTCGCCAGAAGTATCGGCATCAGCACAAACCCTGATCCCGAAATTTACCAGCGGATAATATAGTTCAGCATACAGATCAAAAAACGCATCCTTATCGCCGGCGCGTAGCCGTTCCCAGAGTAAGTGATGCGTTAGTTTATCTTTCATTTAGGATGCTTTGTTGTTAAAGCAATATTAACTAAAAACAACAAGATTATTAACAACTGGTTTAATAAACCTCGCAGGTTTTTAATGTCAAACCTCGCAGATTTAAAAAACCCGCGAGGTTATAATTACTTCAAAGCAACTTTGCTAAAAATATGGTATTCGCCGGGTGCCAGGTTTGCCGCATACGTGCCCGAAGCCAGATTAATGTTATTACCCACAGCATCAACCCAGGTACCGAGTGTACCAAAATCGATATTGGCAGCCTGGCTCACCACATCAAAATTACCTACTACCACAACTGTGTTGCTGCCTTCGGTTAATTTAATGTATTTAACACCTCCAGCCAGGTTATATGTAAAGTTGGTTGAATTAAAAATACTGTTGTTCTTTTTTAACCGGATGAATTTTGCATAAGCATCGTACAGGGCTTTGCGGTTTGGATCGCTGAAATATTCCCATTTGATGGGTTTCTCGCCGGTTCGTCCGTTAAAATCGATGCTTATATCGTAACCAAGTTCGCCAAACTGCCAGATCATTTTAGGGCCAGGCATGCCAAATAAAAATGCGGCAATCAATTCTTCCCTTTTTAAAGATGTAGACAGGTTACCCTTAATCATATAACTACCAGCTCCGTTACCATAGCTGATGTTTTTGAAATTGAGGCGTTCTTCATCATGACTTTCGCCATAGCTTACCAGATTTTCTGATTTAGTAAAGCCATGATTGGTGTAAAATCCCCACTGAAAATTGGAACCACCGAGCCAGCCCATGGTGGCCTCGTTCATATCATGGTTCAGGTTATTCCAAAGCATCATGCCATCATCGGCCAAAACTTTTTCTTCCGATTCTTCAGCAAAATGTTCCAATATCACATAAAAATTCGGATCGATGCTTTTAATGTAATTGTTATAATCTTTCCAAATGGCTACCCGACCAGCATCATACTGCCAGAACTGCGCATCATCTGCTGACGATTTTTGGGTAAAACCTTTTGATAAATCGAACCGGAAACCATCTATTTTGTACTGCTGCATCCAGAATTTCATTACATCTTTCGAAAACTTTTTAGTCGCCTGATTTTCGTGGTTAAAATCGTAACCCACATTAAAAGGATGTTTGGCATCGACATTAAACCACGGACTTGAAGTGGTTGGTTTCGAACCATCAAAATACAGCTGCACCATGGGCGACTGACCAAAGGAATGATTCAGCACCATATCCATAATTACGGCAATACCGCGGCCATGACATTCGTCGATAAAATTTTGCAATGCTATTTTGGTGCCATAATATTTATCGGGGGCGAAATAAAATGATGGATTATAGCCCCAGCTTAAATTGCCTTCAAATTCATTAACGGGCATTAATTCAATGGCATTTATGCCCAGGCCAATTAAATAATCCAATTTTGCAAGCGTTGATGCATAACTGTGTTCGGTAGTAAAATCGCGCACTAGTAATTCGTAAATCACCAGGTTATTTTTATCCGGGCGGGTAAAGCTGGTATTTTTCCAACTGTAAACCGGCTGATTAGCTTGCATTACACTCGCAATACCTGTTGTTTTACCAGTTGGGTAGTCTTTTAAATTAGGATATACTGTTGCAGCTATATATTGATCGTTATCCGGATCGAGCACCTTTTCGCAATATGGATCGGCCACTTTCAGGTTTCCATCTACATAAAACTGATAAGCATATTCGGTGGCAGGGTTAAGGTTGTCAATTTGTACCCACCAGGTATTGCCATCGGGTGTTTTTTTCATTGCCGAGGCCGTAGCCGACCAGTTATTAAAATCGCCAATCAGCGAAACCGAAGTTTTACCAGGCGCGTATAGGGTTACAATAGCCGAAGTACCATTATTGATAAAGGTAACTCCATCTTTGGCTCCTGCTGGTAAATCGGCTGTTTGGTTAACAGGTGTAGGTTCAGGTGTATCTGTAGCCGCTTTTTTGCAGGCAGTATGCGTTGCTGCGATTAACAGCAAGAGATAAAAAACTTTTTTCATTTGGTTAGAAATTATTTCTTTAACCGCAAATGGCGCAAAGTATTACGCAAAGCACGCTATTATTTTAAGATAGTGCACCAACCAACAGGCTAAACTTTAGCTTTGCGTACTTCGCGGTTTTCTTCTTTTCTTTGCGGTTAAATTTTGATTAAACACTTCTGTTTTCTTCAACTTCCAGTTTAGCGGTCAATACTTCGTCGGCTTTCTTTTCGCGGATAAACAAATAGCAAATTATAGCAGCTATAATCATTAAACCGCCACCTAACTGAACAGCCAACAATCTGTCGTTATTTAACACATTGCGCATTAACCAGCCAAAACCCAGCGAGGCAATAATTTCGGGTAGCACAATAAAGAAGTTGAAAATACCCATGTAAATACCAATTTTATCTTTCGGTAAGGAACCACTTAACATGGCATAAGGCATGGAGAGGATACTCGCCCAGGCAATGCCAACCCCTGTCATACACAAATACAACATATTTTTATCATGCACCCAGGCCACACTAATTAAACCAACAGCGCCACAAATTAAACAAAGGGCATGGGTGGTTTTACGGCCCAAAGCATCGGCAATTTTAGGGAGCACTAAAGCAAAAAGAAAGGTTACCACACTATAATAAGCCAGCGTTAAGCTACCAAAATCGGCGCCATGGGCATAAACGGGATCGGCTGCATCTTTACCGCCGAAAACATTAACCGCAACTGCCGTGGTGTAATAAAACCACATTAAAAATAAACCCGGCCAGGTAAAAAACTGTACCAGCGAAACCACCTGCATTCTCTTGGGCATATTGCTCAAAGCATGAAAAATCTCTTTGGCCCCACCACCGAAACCTTTATTGCTGGCTTTTACTTTTTCTTTAAAATCAACATCCTGTGGCGGATATTCTTTGGTGGTAAAAACCGTCCACAGTACAGCTGCAAAGAAAAAAAATGCGCCGATGTAAAAAGAGAACTTAACATTTTCCGGAATACTGCCCTGCGCGGCGGTATTGGTGAGATGAAAAACATTATTCATAATCCACGGTAAGGCAGAGGCAACGCTCCCGCCTAAACCTATCATCATGCTCTGCATAATAAAACCGCGGTTAACCTGACTATCAGGCAATTTATCGGTAACAAAAGCACGGAAAGGTTCCATAGCAATATTCCCGAAGACATCCAAAATCCACAGCAAACCTGCCGCCATCCACAACACACTGCTATGTGGCATAAAAATTAAGGCAATACTGCTTACAATAGCCCCTATTAAAAAATAAGGTCTCCTCCTGCCCCATCTTGGGTGCCAGGTACGATCGCTCAGGTAGCCAATAACTGGCTGTACCAGAAGTCCGGTTAAAGGAGCAGCTAAAAACAATAAGGGAACCTGATCGGGATTGGCGCCCAGATTTTCGTAAATACGCCCCATATTGGCACGCTGCAAATCCCAACCAAACTGGATACCGAAAAAGCCAACGCTCATGTTGATAATCTGAACGAGAGTTAATTTCGGATTCTCGAATACTGTTTTTAAGCTCATTTTCTTTAGTTTAAACGCTAGGCGCGTGGCGCATGGCGTTATTTTCTATTGCTTTAATAAATTCTGCGCTTACTAGTGCCTTATTTTTACCACCGAGAACGCAGAGTTTAACACTGAGTACACCGAGAATAAATATCCTTTGTGTTTCTATGTGCTAAATATCTTTAACCACAAAGGGCACTAAGTAACACAGAGCATATAGCTTATCTAAATTGACTCTGTGTGCTCTTTATTTTTTTCTCCGTGCACTCTGTGGTTAATATGCTAAAACGCTATTATCTGCGCCGAAACCGGCCCTACCTTTACCGGTATAGCCGTCCCTGCCGGGATATTTAATTTTCTATTGGTCAGCAAATCCGTAACCGGAGCTGAAGATTTTACTTTTAAAATTTGATCGGGAATTTCGATGTTCGCGATTAAAGTTTCGTTCCTATCGAAATTGGCTACCACCAACAGGCGTTGCTTGCCTGAGTAGCGGATAAAGGCATACATGCGGTTGTTCATATTACCGCTAAGTGGAACCTCATAAATTTCGCCATTCACAATAGCATCGCTATTGGTGGTGACCTTTAAAAGTTGTTGATAGTAAGCCCTTAACTGTTTTTGATCTTCAGTTAATTTTCCCCCATCAAACGAACCGCCATTCATCCATTGCTGATGAATTGGTACACCCCAGTAATCGAAAATGGTGGTGCGGTTATCGTCGCCACCAAACCCCTCTTCTCCTTTTCCGGGCTCGCCAACTTCCTGACCGAAATAAAGCATTACAGGGCCAGCGCCTAATGTTGCCGAAACCACCATGGCGGGTAAAGCCAGCTCAGCCTTGCCGGCGAAACCTGATGAAGCAATACGTTCTTCATCATGGTTTTCTAAAAAGCGTAACATGCGATGGCCAAAACCGGCACTCTCTTTCTGCCAAACTGTACTGATGTCTTTCACATCAGCGTTCGCTTCATTCCTGATTAACCTTTTTAAACCATCGTACAAACCCACTTTATCGTAAAGGTAATCGAATTTACCTTCGTCTAAATATTGTTTGTAAACCTGTGGATTATAGGCTTCGCCCAGGAAAATTAAATCAGGATTCTCCTTTTTAACTTGTGGAATCACCCAATTCCAGAAAGCAATCGGTACCATTTCGGCCATATCGCAACGGAAACCATCAATACCTTTATTAGTCCAATAGGTTAAAATATCACGCATTTTTAACCAAACGGGCGGAATCGGATCAAAATGTGGGGTGTTGCCGTTTTGGTAGTCTACACCATAATTTAATTTAATAGTTTCGTACCAATCGTCATATTTAGGTGAAGGCGAGAATACATTATTTCCTGTTGCCTTCGCAGGGTTTTCATCAAACTTTCCATCCTGTAATACAGAAACAGGTGTTTTTTGTCCATTGGCCGGAGCTATAAAAGGCTGCCTTGGAATGTAGTAAAAATCATTTTTCGGGCTAAACCCCTTGGTTACATCATCCTGCGCGCCAAAATCGACCACATTTTTAGGTTTGGCATACGAATGATAACTCCGCGCCACATGGTTGGGCACGAAATCGATAATCACTTTCAGGTTTTTAGCATGGGTTCTTTTTATCAGGGCTTCAAACTCCTGCATGCGGTTTTTAACATCGACAGCCAAATCGGGATCTACATCGTAATAATCGCGGATGGCATAGGGCGAACCTGCTCTGCCTTTCACCACATCGGCATCATCTACCTTGATTCCGTAGGCAGAATAATCGGTTAAGCTGGCGTGTGCAATAGCGCCGGTGTACCAAACATAATTTACATGCAATTCTTTTATCCCATCTAAAGCTTTATCGGTAATATCATTAAACTTACCCGAACCATTTTGCTGGATGGTACCATAGGGAATATTGGCAGTATTTTTATTCCCGAATAAACGGGGCAGTAACTGATAGATAACGATTTGTTTATCGTTCATTTTTTGGGCTTGTTTTTGTGCAAAGGAAGATGTAGTGAGTATAATAAAGATAGAAAAAAACGTCAACATCCTCCCCCTGCCCCCTCCAAAGGGGGACAAGAATATGGCGATAAAATTTCTCTTATAAATTGAAGACTTTGAGTTTTCCCTTCTGACTTCAATCTTTAAACCCTCTACCTTTATCATACCAACGCGGCGTTATTTACCTCAATTTCGGCATTTCCATCCAATTTATAAACCTGGTTTCTGATTCCGATTTCTAAACCTACCGGGGTATTGTTTTTAATGCTGATACCGCTTTCGGTGATATTGATTTTTAAGGTAGCTCCTCTGAAACCAATGGTAAACGAAAACGATTTCCATTTATCAGGTAAGAACGGATTAAAGTGCAATTTACCTTTGCGTACACGCATACCTGCAAAGCCTTCAACCACACTCATCCAGGTGCCTGCCATCGAGGTAATGTGCAAACCATCTTCGGTATCGTTGTTATAATCGTCGAGATCTAAACGGGCGGTGCGCAGGTAAAATTCGTAAGCACGTGCCTCATCATTGAGTTTGGCCGCTAAAATGCTGTGGACACAAGGTGATAAAGAACTTTCGTGAACGGTACGCGGCTCGTAAAAATCGAAATTCCGCTTTAAGGTATCTATATCGTAATCTTCTTCAAAGAAATACAATCCCTGCAAAACATCGGCCTGTTTAATAAAGCAAGAACGTAAAATGCGGTCCCAACTCCATTTCTGGTTAATTGGTCTCTCACTTGCCGGTAAATCTTTAACCAGAATTTGTTCTTTATCCAGGTAACCATCCTGCTGTAAGAAAATACCCTGCGCCTTATCTTCCGGATAATACATCCTTTCGATGATATCGGCCCAATCGGCAAATTCTTGCTGACCGAAGTTTAAGCTTTTAATCAGGCTATTGTATTTTTCGGGCTGTTGTTTTTGTACGGTTTCAGCAGCTTCGGTTGCATATTTCATGCACCAGGTAGCCAGCAAATTGGTGTACCAGTTGTTGTTTACATTGTTTTCGTATTCGTTAGGTCCGGTTACGCCAAGCATTACATATTGCTGCTTTTCGTTACTCCAGTTAACACGTTGTTTCCAGAAACGGGCAATGCCGATGAGTACTTCCAAACCGTAATCAGCCAGGTAACTTTCATCGCCGGTGTACCGGATGTAATTGTAAATGGCAAAGGCAATGGCTCCGTTGCGGTGAATTTCTTCGAACGTGATTTCCCACTCATTGTGGCATTCTTCGCCATTCATCGTTACCATCGGGTACAAGGCAGCACCATCTTTAAAGCCTAATTTTGCGGCATTTTCGATAGCTTTGCCCAGTTGTTTGTGGCGGTAAATCAAAAGGTTTTTGCTTACTTCCTGCGGCGCAGTGGCCAGGTAAAAAGGCACGCAATAAGCTTCGGTATCCCAGTAGGTAGAGCCGCCGTATTTCTCGCCGGTAAATCCTTTCGGACCAATATTCAGGCGGTCATCTTTACCTGTATAAGTTTGAAACAGCTGAAAAATATTAAAACGAATGGCTTGTTGAGCGGCTACATCGCCTTCAATTACAATATCGCTTTCTTCCCATTTGGTGGCCCATGCTGCAGCCTGCTCCTGCAACAGGGTATCGAAACCTTTAGCAGTGGCTTTTGCAATAATGGATTTGGTTTCTTTTAAAAGTGCTTTTTTAGGATAATTTTCGGAAGATAAATTAGCTGCAATTTTAATCAGTGTTACTTCCTCGTTTGCTTTAACAGCAACGGCGAAGGTTTGGCCTACAAATTTTTCTTTGCGTACTTCGGAGGTATCAACATTTAATTGTTTGCCATTTTGGTAAACCTGAATATGGCTTCCGGTGCAAACTTCAAACTCGGTTTTTTTGGTTCTTAGCTGGATGTAAGCTTCAGTGCCCGAAATCTCATCAGTTACCTGATCCCAGAATTTTTCATCGTAATTGCTATCCTGATTTTTTACATCGCCATCAATAAAAGGTGTCAGGGTTAGCGTCCCATCAAAGTTTAAGGGGGTAACGCTATAACGGATCGCTCCTACTTCATCATCAGCAATACTACAAAAACGGATCGATTTAACTTTAACCGTTTTACCACTTTTTAATTTTGCAGTGAAAGTACGCTCCAGGTATCCTTCGTGCATATTTAATACGCGTTTAAAATCGCTTACTTCTGCTGTTGCCAAATCGAGTGTTTCATCGTCGATTTTAACTTCAATCCCCACCCAGTTGGCTGCATTTAAAACTTTGGCAAAATATTCGGGATAGCCATTTTTCCACCAGCCCACACGTGTTTTATCTGGATAATAAACACCTGCTACATAATTACCCAAAAGGGTTTCGCCGGTATAAGTTTCTTCAAAATTGGCACGTTGCCCCATGCGGCCGTTCCCCAAACTGAATATACTTTCGGAAATTTTATTTAAATGTGGATCAAAACCTTCTTCGATAATGTTCCACTCATGTGCTTTAATGTAATTTTTCATTTTCTAGTATCAAGTAGTTAGTACCAGGTAGCAAGTATTTAATATCAGGTATCAAGATTAAATTCACTAATTGATACTTGCTACTTAATACTTGCTACTCCCCTACAATTCTTCTAAATCTCTTACTGTTAATTTATCCAATCCACTTACAACCTTGTCGGCTTCGGTAAGCACACTTTTTTCGCCAATTCCAATGGCTTTCATCCTTCCTCTTTTGGCAGCTTCCACACCGGCTACGGCATCCTCAAAAACCACACATTCTTCTGGTTCGAAACCTAAAAGTGCTGCACCCTTTAAAAAAACTTCGGGATCGGGTTTTGATTTGGTAACCCTATTGCCATCTACAATTTCATCAAAGAAATGAGCCAGGTTTGTTTTTTCGAGAATGATACCGGAGTTTTTACTTGCCGAACCAAGGGCCAGCTTATAACCCGCCTGATGTATCGCCGTAAGAAATTCTACGGTGCCAGGTAAAACCTCTGCAGGCGTCATTTTGGTGATCATATCTACATACCAGCTATTTTTTAAAGTAGCCAGTTCTTCTTTTTCGGCATCGGTTTTCTCTACACCACCCCATGCCAAAATTTTATTTAAACTCTCTACGCGACTTACTCCTTTCAATTGCTCGTTCTGCGCTTCGGTAAAATCGAAACCCATGGTATTGGCCAAACGTTTCCAGGCCTGATAGTGGTAAACGGCGGTATCAACTAGTACGCCATCCAGATCGAAAAGACAAGCCTTTATTTGAGATTTGAGACCTGAGATTTGAGATTTGAGATTTTCTTGCATCTTTCTATTTCTAGCCGTAGATTGAAGTCAACGGCAATAAATTAATTTAATTCGAGTACCAAAGTTGTTTTGGCGGGCACTTTAATTTCTTTAAAAGCCAGGTTTTCATTGGTCAGCACATTTCTGGCTACGGTAATTCCGGCTGTGCGTTCAACAAACCTTTCGGTATTTAAGTTTTTCTCTTTCTCGGTATTGTTTACAACTACCATTACTGTACCCTTTGCATTGGCATTGTAGCGGAAATAAACATATACATCATCCTGTGGCACAAACTGCATCAGCTTCCCGTTTTGCAGGGCTGCACTATTTTTACGGAAATTGGCCAGGGTTTTAACAAAACTGAAAGCTTCATTTTCTTTTGCTGTGCGGCCATCGGCTATGAATTTATCTTTTTTGTCGCCTTCCCAACCACCCGGAAAATCAGAACGTACCAAACCATCGGGATTGGAGAAGTTTTTCATCAGAATTTCGGTGCCATAGTACATTTGCGGAATACCACGCATGGTTAACAAGATGGCCATCCCCATTTTGTATTTATCGAAATCTTCGTTTACTACGGAGTAAAAACGGCTCATGTCATGGTTATCAAGCGCAATGCAATTCCGGGTTGGGTCTTGATATAAAAAGTCGTGTGCTACTACATCGTACAAACGATTTACACCATCTGTCCAGCCGTTTTTACCATTTAAAGTTTCATAAATAGCATCTTTAACGGCCATATCGGTAATACCTGGCAAATGCGTATCGAAACCGCGGTTTACGGTATTGCCCTGGGTAAAAAAGGCCTGATTGGCGACTCCGTTCACAAAAGTTTCGCCAAAAATCGAGAGCTTAGGAAACTCGGCTTTAATTTTAATGGCCCAATCGGCCATGTAAGCCGGGTCGTTATAAGGATAGGTATCTAAACGCAGTCCGTCAATCCCAGCGTATTCAATCCACCAGATGTGGTTTTGGGTCAGGTAGTTTTGTACGTAAGGGTTCTGCTCATTCAAATCGGGCATTGATGGTACAAACCAGCCATTCAACATTTGCTTGCGGTCTGCAGTAGCGGCATGGGTATCCATTACGGTTTGATCGCGGTAACTGGTTTGAGTATATTTTGGCCATTGGTTTAACCAGCTTTTCATGGGTAAATCTTTATAAAACCAGTGCTGGGTACCAATGTGGTTGTGTACAATATCTTTTATCACTTTCATCCCTTTGGCATGAGCCACCTCTACATATTTTTTGTAAAGGGCATTGGTGCCATAGCGGGGGTCTATTTTATAGTGATCGGTTACGGCATAGCCATGATAAGAAGCTTGTGCCATATCATTTTCTACCTCTGGGGTCATCCAAACGGTGGTTACGCCTAAATCTTTCAGGTAATCGAGGTGATTAATCACCCCTTGTATATCGCCGCCATGACGGTAGTACATACTATCGCGGTTTAAGGCGGTTTCATTTAATCCCTTCACCACATCGTTGGTTTTATCGCCATTGGCAAAGCGATCGGGCATTAACAGGTAAATGAAATCTTTTTGGGTTACGCCCTGAATCCGGCCTGCACTCTTATCTCGGCCTGTTAATTCGTAGCTGTAACTGAATATTTTTTTGCCGTTTACCAGAAAGTTAATGGGAAACGTTCCGGGTTTTACGGTTGATGAAAGGCTTAAATCGAGGAAAAGGTAATTTGGGTTTTCAACTTTATTAACCTTAACCAGTTTAACACCGGGGTAATTTAAGGTTACGGTTGCATTGGCAATCTGCTCGCCGTGTACCAGTAACTGTAATTTGGGGTTTTGCATACCGGTAAACCAGAACATAGGTTCGATACGTTCTAATTTTTGGGCAAAGAGGTTAACACTGCTTAACAGCATCAACAGGGTAACGAATATTTTTGCTAATCCGGCACCATTGGTATGGGCATGGATTTTAGTTTGAGCATCATTTTTTAAAGGAAGAACGGAAGGAAAAATAGCTGAGGTAAGAAATCTGATCATGCTTAAACTTTAAAAAGGTTTAAAAACCCTGCAAAGATCAAAACGATCCTCACAGGGCGATTTTAGTTAATGATTAATTTTTAACCATAGTGGCTTTTTTAGCCGCTACATCTAAAGTAATGGTGTAGGTACCGGCCACTGTTACCGGAATATCTGCTCCACCAAGGGTTAATGCACCAATGCTTCCACCTAAATTGGTATCCCACTTATGTTGAAAACGGAACTTCATTGCCCCTGTAGTTAAAGTTGTTTTAATGGTATAGAAATTTGATTTACCATCGTTGGTTACTTTCATATCAGTATCGTTGTTCCAGCCACCAGCGGTTGCATCTCCGATGATCGACCATTCGTTCGGAACAGAAAAAGCCAATGTTTTTTTATTTACATCAACCGTAACCTGTTTTACTATAGCATCAGGTGCTTTAAAATTAGCACCAGCAGAAGTACTGATGATACCCGATCCGGCATCACCATAGGCAACATCCCATTTCTTGGCTGGTGTAACTTTAAATTCTAAATTACCTGCGGTATAAGCAATCATGCCTGTATAAACACCATCGCTCGATAAAGAGATTAAGCTATCTGCGGTAGCAGGATCCCAGCCCTGGTAAGCACCGGGAACGTAAATCCAGGCTGAGGCTAAATATGGTGTAGCACTAAGCGTAATGGTATTGGAATAGGTTAAATCGTTTACAGCTGCACCCGATTTTAAACGCACTTCGACCTGAGCCGGCACGCTAACCTTGCCACCTAAGGCTAAAATCATGTTGTTGATTTCGGTTACGGTAGGTGCGTAAGTTTTAGTGGTAACAACCACCTCTTTCGGGGCTGCAAAGTTGGTTCCTTTTAAAGCAAACTGTAAGGTGGTGTTTACCGGTACTATGTAGCCGCTTGAAGTAGCCAAAGGATAGCTTAATGTTAGCGCTGCCTGTGCACCGTTGGCTTGCACCAAATTTAATGTTGTGGTTGATGCAGTAAGTGTGCCCGCTGTGCCAACCACTGAAACCGTTTGGGTTTCGTCTTTTTTGCACGACCAAAGCGATAAGGCGATGAAGCAGAAGGCTAAGGTTTTGAAAAATATTGATTTCATATCTTATTAAATATTAAGATTAATAACCTGTGTTTTGAACCAGATTCGGATTAGCAATTAAATCTGCTGCCGGAATAGGGTAAATGTTGCGGTGGGCAGGAATTGAAGTTCCGGCTTTAACGCCACCTTTAAATGGCCATAAGTAAGTAGAACCGGTAAACTTTGCGTAACGTACTAAATCTGTACGGCGGTGACCTTCCCAATACAACTCGCGACCACGCTCATCAAGGTAAAAATCGACTGTTAAAGCGGCAGCAGTAACATTGCCATTGGTATTGCCATAAGCACGCTGGCGTAACGCATTTACATAAGTTAAAGCCTGACCAACTGTACCACCAGAACCACCACGGGCTACTGCTTCACCATAAATTAAATATTGCTCGGCCAAACGGAACAAGGCAAAATCGAGTGAGCTGAAAGTACCGTTTAATGATGCAGGAGTGGTACCTGTTGAGGTTACGTTTTTGAACTTGGTTACGCGCAAGCCATCGGTAAATACACCAATTTCATCCACTGCACTTTTTGCACCAAAGAAAGTACCGCGTTTATCGGCGCTGCCATTGGCATCAGGGAATAATGCAGGCAAATTCTGGCGGGTTCTGTTTCCACCCCAACCACCGTTTGGCACACCGTAAGATGCGGTACCCATATCGGCATTAATGGCCGCGTTGATTAAGAAAGTAGTACCACCGTAGTTAGTACCATTTACACCATCGTAGTTAATGGTCAGAATGTTTTCGGTATTGTTGATGTTATTATCAGCTTTGAAAAGATCAAGATAATTGGCTTTTAAGCTATAACCAGCAGCAATTACTTTGCTTGAGTAGGTGATGGCTTCGGTATATTTGGCGGTACCGGTGTACACTTGTGCGTTTAGGTATAACCTGGCCAACAAAGCCCAGTCTGCACCTTTATCTGCGCGACCATATTCGTTGGCGCGCGGCTCAGCTAAATCGCCTTCAATTGCTTTTAACTCTGATTCTACATAAGAAAACAGGGCAGCTCTCTGAATTTGTTTCGGCGCAACTTTACCAATCTCGTCGTTTTCTGTTACGAATGGAGGGTTACCAAAGGCATCTAACAATACCCAGTACTGGTAAGCACGTAAAAAACGGGCTTCTGCACGGTATTTGGCAATGGCGGTAGCATCGGCACCGGTAATATTACGCGAAGCCAGTTTTTCGGGCGTGCTTTCGCGCAGAAATTCGTTACAAACCGTAATCTGTAAAATGCTTCTCGAATATAAACCTCTTAAAAACTGGTTATCTACACTTGGTGTACCGTAATCCAGTTCCGGAATACCTGTATCGCCCCAGGCACAGATGGCCTCATCGGTAACCAGCTCTTGCGAAGTCCAGAATAAGCGTAAAAAGTCTGCGAAACCAGAATTTAATCCGCCGATATCGCTATTATCAGATCCGGTAGAACTGGTTAATGCATAAGAAGCATATAGTTTAACCAAACCTTGTTTATAACCTGCCGGAGTAGCATAAACGGTTGCCGAAGTCACATCGTTGGTTGGCAAAACGTTTAGGTCTCCTTTTTTGCATGAATTTAATGACAACAATAAAATACCTGATGCCAATATCGTTTTAAATGAATTTTTCATTTTCTATCTCTTTATTAAAAACCAACATTTAAACCTAAAGTGTATGTACGCGGACGTGGATACAGGTTGTAATCGATACCAGTGCTCAGCTCAGGATCAATTCCATTGTAGTTTGTAACCGTGAAAACGTTCTGGCAGTTTGCCGAAATCCTTAATGTTGTATTTCCGTTTTTAGATAATTTTCCGGCATTGTAAGAAATACCTGCATTATCCATTTTCAGGAACGAAGCATTTTTAACATAGTAATCGCTCAGGAACTGGTTGTTCTGGAAATTGGTAGATAAGAAGTCGGTTGATGCGTTGTTGATTACACCCGATGGACTTAAGATATTTGATCTGATGCCAAAATTTGAAGAAACGTTATCGTACACATAATTGCCAAAGTTGGCCCTAAGTGAAGTAGTGAAACTCCATTTTTTATAAGAAAAAGTAGTATTAAAGCCCAGGGTGATGTTTGGATCAGGTGCTTTATAGAAATACTGATCGCTGGTGTTAATTACGCCATCTTTGTTTAAATCTTCGTATACACCTTCCAATGGTTTGCCATCGGCATTATAAACCTGTTTGTACACATAAAACGATCCCGGAATCTGGTTAACGGCGTTGTATTTTAAAGTTACACCAGTACCACCTGTAATATCGCCGGCGCCCACTTTCGAAGCAGGATCGGGATTAAGCGTTAGGTTGGTAACCTTTCTTTTGTTGTAGGCAATGTTTACCCCTAAATCCCAGCTGGTGTTTTCGGTTTTAATAGCCGCAAAATTTAAGCTGGCCTCAGCACCTCTAACATCCATATTACCCACATTGGTAGTTAATTCGTTGTTGAAGTTGGTACCAACCGGAATGTTGATTTTGCTTAACAAATCGGAAGTTTTTTTGTAGTACACATCAATACTTCCATACAAACGGCCTTTCATAAAACCATAATCCAAACCTGCATTGTAGGTTGTAGTGGTTTCCCATTTCAAATCAGGATCGTAAGCAGCAGGCGTGTAATAATTGTAGAAAGTATTACCAATCTGGTACTGACCAGTGTTGCTGTTGGCATAATATTTAGATAGATAATCGTAATAACCGATACCATCTTTATTACCTGTCTGACCATAGCTTAAACGCAATTTCAAATCAGACACCGATTCGCTGTTTTTCAGGAAATTTTCGTTCGAAATTCTCCAGGTAAAGGCTGCCGATGGAAAATATCCCCAACGATTTTTTTCTGAGAATTTAGAAGAAGCATCGGCCCTTAAAGTACCAGATAAAATGTATTTATCGGCCAAAGTATAAATGAACCTGCCATAGTACGAAAGTAATTTATCTGTATCGGTAGAGAAAGGGAAAACAGGTACTACCTGCACCTCACCTGTTCCTTTGTACGAGGTAAAATTGTACCCGGTTTTAGAGTTATCGTAATAACCGTAACCAGCAGTTACATCGAACCGGCTTTTAATACTGGCGGCTGTGTGTGCATAGTTTAAATAAAACTCAGAAAGTTTATTGGTTTCTGTATTTAAAGAGTGGGTATAAGAACCTTGGGTAGCTATACTTTGTGCTGCAAAAACCGGGATATGTACCGAACCATGACCTTTAGAAATATCGTAACCTAAATTTAAATTGGCGTGTAACTCAGGCAAAAAGTGGAAAGAATAATCGAAGCGTGCGTTTCCAAAACTTCTTTCGGCTTTACCGTTGTTATCGTTAAGCCTAATCAGCGCTACGGGGTTGCGTGGTGCATTCGGGTTTACCGAACCATCGCTTCTTAACCATTCGAAATAATTACCAAAGCTGTTATTTGCGGTTACCGATTGGGTTGGATCGAACTGAATTGCAGCACCTACCCCTCCAGCATTAGCAAAATGCGAATCGGTTAGCGCACCTTTCAGGTTCAAATCGATTTTTAAGTGGTCCTGGAATAATTTTGGCGAGATGCTGATGGCGCCTGTTCCGCGCGAAAAATGATCGGTAATTAAAAGTCCTTGCTGATCTAAATAACCTGCCGAAACACGGTAAGGCACACCTTTAAACGAACCGGCAATACTTAAACTGTTATCAGTTGAGAAAGCATTTTGATAGATTTCATCCTGCCAGTCGGTATTTGAACCGCCCAATAAAGCGGTAAATTTCTTGCCATCATCGTAAGAGGCATTTGGATTGGCATTTACAAAACTGCGGATTTGATCAGACGATAGGATATCTACTTTTTTTGCAACGGTAGCAATAGAGTTGTTGGTACTGAAATTGATTACCGGAGCACCAGAAGCGCCTTTTTTGGTAGTAATTAAAATTACCCCGTTTGATGCCCGCGAGCCGTAAATGGCTGTTGCATTGGCATCTTTTAAAACGGTAAAGGTTTCAATATCGTTCGGGTTTACCAATGATAGCGGACTTGGCGCGTTGCCGATTGAGTTTCCACTGAAAGGTACCCCATCAATCACGATCAAAGGATCATTGCTGGCATTAAGTGATGCACCACCACGAATACGGATGGTACTACCTACACCTGGCTGACCGCTGTTTGAAACAATGTTCACCCCTGCAACTTTACCCTGAATAAGCTGCTCGGGCGTAGTAATGGTTCCTTTTTGAAAATCTTTGGCATTTACCGTAGTGATAGATCCGGTAAGGTTTTTCTTTTCGGCGGTACCGTAACCAATTACCACCACTTCGTTAAGTTTTTGTGCATCGGGCACCAGTTGAAAATTTACAGTAGCATTTGCCGAAACACTAACCGTTTTATCGAGGGTTTGATAACCGATAAAACTGGCAGAAACTGTTATCGAACCATTCGATAATCCTGCCAGTTTGAAAACACCATTCGCATCTGTCGATGTACTTCTGCTTGTTCCCTTAACAATTACGGAAGCACCAGGTAATGGCAAGCCGGTTTCATCAAGCACTTTACCAGATACCGATCCGGTTTGTGCTTTTACCATTAATGCTGAAAAAACTAACAGCACCAAAAGCCCCTGTTTTAACAGGTAAAATACTCTCATATTTGAAGCTCGTTTAAGTATAAAAATTTGGTTAAATATTATAGTGATTTACACATAGGACTAATTTACAGCCCATAACGACATTTCAAAATTTATTTAAAAAATATATTTTAGGCGTTTTTTCGGGGATAAATTTTCTGTTAAAAAAATCATTTTTCGGCATAACTAAATTCAACGTTAAATAATTGTTAATTCACTAATTAATTAATTATCAATTAAATACAAATGTTAAATTTTAAATTTAAGTGTATTTTTTACACTAAGCCATTTTTCAATGTTTTTTCGGGAACGTTCCCGAAAAAATCAGATCATTTCGAAGTAAATTTTCGGGAACGTTCCCGAAAACAAGTCAGAATTCTGCGTATTTTACACTAAGTGTCGAAAATTTTTGAAATTTTTCAGCTCAAAAAAGAGCCAGTTTTTAAGTCGATTTTTAGCCTTTCGAAGTCGAATTCCGGGCGATGATTTTTGAGGTTAAAACCACCTCTTTCGGCTCATTTTTATCAGCATTATTATCCAAAATTGAAAACAACAATCTGGCCGACTCTTCCCCTATTTCGGTAGCTGGCTGGGTGATGGTTGTAAGCGAGGGATTTAGCAGTGGCGCAATTTCCAAACTCGAGAAACTGATTACTTTTAAATCAGTCGGGATATTGATCTTTAAATCGTAGCAGGCATAGTAAGTGGCAAAGGCCAAACGCTCTACCGAAGTAAAAATACCATCGGGTTTCAATTCGGTTAGCGCCTCTTTAATGATAATGCTGTTTTCTTCGTAACTGTTGCTGCAATCTACAATCAAATGTTCATCAAACGGCACCTGATGTTTGGCCAGCGCATCGATATAACCCTGCATACGGGTTTTACCGATAGATAAACTTTTGTTCACCACCAGATAGGCAATGCGCTTGCAACCTTGCTCTATCAAATGCTCAGTGGCCAGAAAACTGCTGTTGTAATCGTTCGTAATTACCCTTGGGGTTTCAATATCTTCGTAAATCCTGTCGAAAAAAACCAATGGCAGCCGTTTCGTGCCAAATTTGTTCAGATAATTGTGGTCGTTTGCCTCGCCCGATACCGACATGATAATGCCATCGGCCCTGCCATTGTGCAAGTGACGGATAAAAGTAACCTCTTTCCTGTAATCATCATCGGTTACGTAAATAAGGATATGATAACCGTTTTCGCGTGCTACGCGCTCTATACCGTGAATGGCCTGCGAGAAATAGTTGTTGGCCAACTCGGGTACAATTACCGCAATGGTTTTACTTTTTTGCTCGCGCAGGTTGCTGGCGTAGTGGTTGGGTTGGTAATTAAGTTCTTTTGCCTTGGCTAGTATGCGCGCTTTGGTAGCCACGTTAATGTCGCTATTATCCCTGAAAGCCCTCGAAATTGTTGAAGTAGATAAATTTAAAGCCTCCGCTAACTTCTTAATATTAATACTATCCATTTAGCCCACTAAATTCAATTAACCTGAATTAATGCTGTAAATATAAAGTATAAAAATCCTAAATATTTTATATGCAGCGCAAATTATCTGTTTAGCCAGACTAAAAAATTTATTCCATTCGCAAAAGACTATTTAAAACCAATTGAGTTTACTGGTTTTTCCAATAAATTATATCATTTTTAAGGCCCCAAACCCAACAAAATAAATATTTACATTTTTAAAACAAAAAGCAACTTTAAGCTATTAATACTAAAAGGTTAATGATCTTGCTTGCTTTTTAAAATGCAAAACGGGACTGAATGGAAATAAAACTACAAAATGAGAAATAAGAAAATACTCATTGCAGACGATGACGAAGGCATTGTTGACGCTGTGACGATGATTTTGGAGGTAATGGGCTATGATGTTGATTATACTTATGACGGCGGGGCGGTAATAGATGCGGTAAAAAATAAACCAGATTTAATTATGCTCGATATCTGGATGAGTGGTTACGATGGGAGGGATATCTGCAAACAGCTTAAAAATGATCCGAAGTACAGCGAAATTCCGATCCTGATGATTTCTGCCAGCAGGGATATCAGACAATCGGCTATGGATGCCGGTGCCAACGATTTTATGGAGAAACCATTCGAAATGGATTCGCTGCTTAATAAGGTAGATCATCTGCTAAACTAATCATTTTACCATATAAGGCATTTAAGTACTTATTCACTTTAATAAGGCATTATTTTCTTAATGTAGTTAATTTCTTAATGATAAAATTTTAGGTCCTTTCAATCAACACCCTATTTCTTTAAAATATATCCGCCCTGGCAATTGTTTAAATACAAATTCGGTAACATGGCAAAGCCAAAGCCTGTGGTTTTTAACTTCTCCCTTAAAGGTTTCTAAGATATAATCACCACCGCCGCCCAAATTTTCTTCCCGAACGTAAACGAGTTCTAAAATTTCTGCGTGCTCAAAATGCTCATCTGCCAACAGCAATTTACATTCATCAGCTGATGCAGCAATCCAGTTTAATAAATCATCGGCTCCTTCAACCATTTGAAGCTCGTCTAAAGCCCCTGCCCATTCAGGAATATCGGCATACCATTCGTGTTTGGCATTCTTATAAAAGCGGATCGATCTTTCCATATTTTGTAAAGAAAAAAATTCTATTTCAATAATGCTAAAAAAAATAGCGAAATTTATTTCTTCCCAATGTCTGACGAAACTATCATAGCTTTAAGAAAGATTATCCATATCGATATGGATGCTTTTTATGCATCGGTAGAGCAGCGCGATTTTCCGGAATACCGTGGGAAACCGCTTGTGGTTGGAGGTAAACCCGATAGTCGTGGCGTGGTATCTACCGCAAGTTACGAAGCACGGCAATACGGAATCCGTTCGGCGATGTCGAGCAGTAAAGCCTACCAGTTATGCCCGACAGCTATTTTTGTATATCCACGTTTTGATGCTTACACGGCCGCTTCTAAAGCCATCAGGGAGATTTTTAGTCGCTATACCGATCTTATTGAGCCTTTATCGTTAGATGAAGCTTATTTGGATGTAACCGAAGATAAACTGGGCATTGGCTCGGCCATTGATATTGCCCAATCGATTAAAGATGCCATTAAGAACGAGCTGAATTTAACAGCTTCCGCAGGGGTATCGACAAATAAATTTGTCGCAAAAGTAGCATCCGATATGAACAAGCCCGATGGCTTAACTTTTATAGGGCCATCGAAAATTAAAGCTTTTATGGAAAAACTGCCGGTGGAGAAGTTTTTTGGTGTGGGCAAGGTTACAGCGGCCAAAATGAAAGCGATGCAGCTAAACACGGGGGCCGATTTAAAGAATTTAACAGAATCGCAGCTGGTTGCCCAGTTTGGAAAATCGGGAAGCTTCTATTATAAAATTGTGCGCGGGATTGACGACCGTCCCGTAAGGGCAAATCGAGAAGCGAAATCGGTAGGTGCAGAAGATACTTTGGCCGAAGATACCAACGACGATTCGGTGATGCATGACTTGCTGAAACAGATTAGCGAAACCGTAGGTAAACGACTGGAAAAATACCAGCTTAGCGGCAAAACGATTACCTTGAAAATAAAATTTGCCGATTTTAAGATCATTACCAGAAGCCGGTCGTTCGTAACGCCAATCCATCAGGCTGAGGTAATGTACCGTGAAGCGATAAAGCTGCTTGAAGAAGCTGAACTGGGAGCATCGAAAGTAAGGTTACTCGGTATTACTTTGTCGCGCTTTTATGAAGATGGCCCGGTTGAGAAACCAGAAAGTAATCAGCTGGAATTTGAGTTTTAACAAAAAAATCGTCATTGCGAGGAGAACGACGAAGCAATCTTACAAATTTAACATAACAGCGATCATTCCACTCACGCTCGTTTCTAACGAGTGTGTAGATAGCCGTTCGTTTGTAACGAATAAAACGCGACAGGAGTCGCTAAGCTAGACATGCACGCGTTAATAAACGCGCGCAGGCTAAGACTCCGCTCACGCTCGTTTCTAACGAGTGTGCAAATAGCTATTCGTTTGTAACGAATTAAAACGCGACAGGAGTCGCTAAGCTAGACATGCACGCGTTAATAAACGCGCGCATGCTAAAATTAAGTTTTAGTTCATGGTCGGTGAGCCACCGACCATTGTAATAGGGTAATAAATCAGATCTTATTTGGCCTTTAGTTTATCGGCAAACATTTTCATGTAAAAACCGCCGACCACACTGCGGGCTTTAAAATTATCGCGGATACCGGTATTCGAATCGTAGAAATCGTTTAATGGTACTCTCGATTCTGTTTCAATCGCATGTTTGTAAACGGGATGTACCAAAGCTTCAAACTCTGCTCGGGTTGGCGCAAATGTAGCTGTCCACAAAATCCAATCGTTTTTAGTGTAAGCTTTTCTGCTATCCAACGGAATCCCATACCGGTTTTGCTTAGATAAATAATACTTGGTTTCGGTATCATAAATTTTCTGTGGGAAGAGATTTAAATCCAAAACTTTATCCCATACCAGGTTATATTTCTGGCTCCAGGTATTTTTATTATCGAAGGTTAAAGCGTAGTGATCGCCTGCATCGGCCATTTCCATCCATTTTGGCACCATGCTTTCGGCAATATCGCGGTATTTTTTAGCAACATCGGTATAACCTAAAGTTTGTGCCATTTGCGCATAACAGGCAATACCTACAATAGCTTTTACCGATAAGTTGGCGTTACGGGCCAGGTGACCGGCAAAATCATCGGTACACAATTGTGTTTTTGGATCTAGACCTTCTTTGGTTAAATAATCAACCCAGGTAGTTAATGTTTTCCAGTGTGCTTTGGCGTAATCGGCATTGCCCTGAGCTTTAGCAATGGCTGCAGTTAAAATAATCATGTTGCCCGATTCTTCAACAGGCATGGGTTCGCCATATGTTTGGCCATTTGCCAGCGGATAGGTACCTAAATCGTGTGCGGCCCATGGGTGAGGATATTTTCCGCTTTCGCTGAAATAGAAAATACCGTTTAGCATCCCCTGCAGCAGTTGTGGGTTGTAAATGAGGTAAAGCGGCGCTGAGGGATAAGTAACATCAACTGTATTGATGAAACCACCGCTATTGTTTTCTTTTGATAACCATAAAAGTTCTCCATGCTGGCTTTTTACCAACGTGTGTGCCGCAATACTTTGGCGATAAGCTAAAACACATAAATCGGCATACTCTTTTCCTCCCGATTTTAAAGCGTCGGCATATACTGATTTGTTAAAGGCTTCGCATTTGGCGATAACGGTTTTGTACTCGTTAGCCGCAGCTGTTAACTGCCCCTCGATGGTTTCTTTACCTGAAGTATTCCACCATGGTCTTAAATTTTGGTTAAAGTATTGTACCGAATAAATTTCATCGTAACCCAGTTCAACATATTTTTCTACAGCAGCTTTACCAACAGTACCAAAGGGAATAATGGTGTTTAAGGCCAGCATTTTGCCTTGTTTAGCAGTTGAAGCAGCATTTCCGTTCCTAAAAGCATCGGCGGCATCTTTTTCGGCAGTTATAAACTGAATGGCATTGCTGGTTTTTGGTGCAGCAACATAAAAATAGCCCCAGTCAATGCGCATATCATCGCTTGCTTTTTGCAGCACAGGCTGCTCTACAGTACCGGCTTTTAGAACCGATAATTTTGGTGTATTGTATTTACTGGTAGTTACCTCTTGCGAAGGACGGTAAACAGCAATATTGGTCGATGCACTTAAATAAGCCTTCACCTGGTGTGCTTTGCCATCGTTTGCTTTAACCTGGTAGGAAACGTAAGAAACCGGACGCGCAAACAAACCTAGATCGTTCATTAACAAAGGCGAGGTAAAGGTTAATTTTAAATCTACTTTGCCACAGGTAAAGTTGTAAATGGTTTGGGTAGCGTTAATATCAACACTTTTTTGTTTGGCCAGCTGTACTTTTTCGGCGTTGTTTTTTAATTTATCAACCAGACCAAAATCGAGGTAACGGCCACCTGCAGTATTAATTAAATGAATGGCAATTACATTTGAACCTGCTTTTAAAGCACTTTTATCGCTGTTGCTTAGGGCAATATACTGGAAGGTATTTGTCCAGCCGGCTTTGGTATAAATTTTCTTGCCATTCAGAAAAACTTCGATATTATCATCATGGTTAATTTTTAAAAACAGTTCGTTTATTGATTTGGGGTTGGCCACATTAAATGTTCTGCGCACCCAAATATCGTGCGACTTCCATAAGGTTTTAACGGTTTTAGCATCATCACCAATTGGCGCAGCACCAGTTTGCCAGCTAGCTGCGTTATAATTTCCAGCTTTCCAATCGCCCTGCGGTTCAGTTTCGATATAATTTACCTGAAAGCCCTTTTCATCAGAAGCGGGCACAATGGTTTTGTAATTGGTAGCTTCTTTACCTAAAAAACGGTAAATATTGCCATCAACATTAAGTAGCCCTAAAAGTGAATGCTCGGCACCTGTCCAGTGCTCGGTAGACGATTCGTTTAATTTATCGGTGTTAGACCAGATGCTGAAATAAGTATTGTGCGTAATTAAAGGATAGGCCGGTGCTTTCCGCTCTTGCGCTTTTAGCAACCCACCTGCAAACATGCAGCCCATTAAGCCTAAAAATTTTAAAGTTTTGGTTTTGTTCATAATCTGTGTGTGTATTTTGAAATTTATATTCTGGTTAGAAATAGCGTAGTTAAACGTTTTACTAAAGTATAAAATATAATTTAAATAGACGAGTGATTTCAGATTTTAATTGTCCAACTGACAATTAAATTTAATCGTTCAAGCTCAGAAAAATCTGATCAAAAAAAATACATGAAGTTTTAAGGCCTCATGTATTTTCAAATGGTGTTGGAGAGAATATTAACTTATGGTTGTTTTTTGTTGATGGTCCACTCGGCCAGCTGAAATATACGGCTCCCCCTGTTCGATTTGATGTATAAGCGGTAGAACTTATAGGCGATATAGTTATCGAAGTGGAAAAGCTTAGTTTGTTTCCGGCTTGCACCTTCATTGGTATTCTCCCATGGACAAACTGTTACGGTATGTAGATCGGTAAACTGAATACCATCTAACGATCCCTGTAAAATCCAGTAACGTGGATCGCGGTCAGCAGCATCGTTACCCGAAGTCATGGTATAAGCACCTACTACTTGCGGCGTATTGAGCTCGAAGGTACAGCGCTGTGTACCATCAAAACCTGCCTGTAAAAATTTGGTATTAACATTCTGATCCACCAGCTTTTTAGAGCCCTCATTAGAATCGGCGCCGGCGCCGGCCTCGAGGTTAACGGAAAATTTACCGCCAACGGTTACCATATAATTTTCGCCATATTTGGTTGGGTCGAAGTTAGGGTCAACCACTTTCAAATTAATCTCTTTGGTTGCAGAATAGCCCTGGCTGTTACGGATGGTTAAAATTACCCGGTAAGTGCCCGGAAAACGGTATACGTGTTTCGGCGAAACCTCAACGGAAGTACTGTCATCGCCAAACTGCCACAACAGGCTTTTATAATTTTTCGGGTCGGCTGTAAACTGAACCTCCTGGTATTTTACAGGATCAGGTATTTTATAATCAAAAGCTACCAATGGCTTGGGTTCTTCTACCACCGGAACAACTTCCTCGGTATCGCTGTTTTTGCATTTTACCGTTAACACAACGATAAGCAGTAAAAGCGCACAGATGTTGAATAATCTTTTCATGTTACTTTTCATATCTATTTATGTTTATGGGGTTGGAAATAATTGTGTTCTCGGAATAGCACGTTTACCTGTTATGCCTGCTGATGGCACTTCATACTCGAGGTAAGCCTGCTGGCCGCCCACATTTTCTCGGTGGTGCGCTTCAATTCTATATTTGATACCACGCTCTAAACGAACAGTTGCTTTTCTTTCGGGTTTATCCCACTGTGTGGTGTAATCGTCAATAACAGCTTTACCATTGATATATAACCGCGATCCATCATCCCAACGGGTTTGATAGAAAATATAATCGCCCCTTACCGGTGCCAAAAATTCGCCAGACCATTTTGTAGCAAAATTATCGCGGCTTAATGATGTACCTGATGTGTTTTTCACGTTATCCGGCCAGCCATCGCCCGAAAATTCAATTGTACCATCAACACGGGTAGCAAAAGGCTCACGGCCATCATCAGGTGCCAGCTGGGTATTGGTGTAATATTTAGCAATTAAGCCGGTACCGTTACCAATAATTGGTGAGTTATTATCGAGGTTTACACTTGGATCTATCACCACAATAACCTTGCCTTTTGTAGGGTGGATAACATGATTGGTATTATCGCTAAGGCTTAAAGCAAAAGCAAACTTTTTATTGGCCACAATATTGGCATCGAAAACCGGCCATGGAATAGACAACCTCACTGTAGCACTGCTTGCACCGGTATTAAACCTTACCAAAGTATCGAGGGTAAAATCTTTAGCTGCCAGGTGAACGGCGTTTGTAAGAGTACCAGCCGAAAGCAGGGTAGCAATGGTATCAATATTATCTTTAACCTTTACATTGAATGCTGTTGTTGGTGCATTTTCTAAACTGATAATTAAAGGAATGGTAACCCCTGCAGGTCCAACCTGATAATTTGGCCCCTGCATAACGGTGTAGGTGCCCCCACCTTGAAAAGTCAGGAAATGTACATCACTTTGTTTCAATAAATCGGAGGTATTAATGATAACCAGAATAGTAGATTTACCATTGGCAATTTTATTGCCTTTACCTGGTGCCGATAGTTTTAAAGCAAAAACCACTTTCTTACCTAAATAACGCTCCAGCACCGATCTGCGCACAATAGCCACACCTTCGGCATTATCGGTACCATAAGCCACGTTAATTACGTTAGGATATTCTACCGCAGCCGATGGCATGAGTATGGCGTTGGTTAAGCCACCGTTACCAATTAACTGGGTAACGGTATCGTTATTTAAAGTTAAACCTACCTGAAAAGCCTCTTCAGCCATACCCGAAAGAGATATTTTAAAGGGTACTTTTACAAATTGGTTATCCATGGTTACGTTGCCCACCACAATCCCTTCGCCTGTAATGCTTTTCCCAGCCGGATCGGGTATTTTCAAATCTTCTATCTGCGATTCTTTACATGAATAGGCACCAACAATGATGGTGAAACCTATTAGCAGGGTGTATATAATTTTTTTCATTTTTGATATTTTTAAATGATCAGCAATTATTTTATTGGTCTAACCAAACTCTTCCGTCAAGTGCCCAGGTTTGTTTATTGGCTATTTTTAGCCAGTTAATTACCTGCACCGGTATATCGGCTGTTTGCGGCACCAACACTGCCAAAGTACTGGCAGAAGGCGGACAGATTAAATCGTTAAAGTTTTCCCAGGTGTATGCTCCCTGCAATTTGAAATCGTGCGCTTGTGAGGAAAGATCGATCATTTTATCGCCGTTTCCATCAGTAGCAGGCCAGTAACCAACTAAATAATTATAAGATGGGTGACTTTGATCGATAGCGGTTTCGCAGGCATATTGCTGAATTACACCATCTGGTACGCTTAGTTTAAAGAAACGGATATCGGTAACATATACATCAGGTTCTCCGTGCCCCTGGCCATTTAAATAACCCAATTTAAGTGCATTTGAATTGGCCAGTGAGCCTGAATTGGTAATTTCTACCTCATTATTATAGTTTCCATTGGTGTAAGTACGGATGAATCTTTGATTGCCACGCTGCTCTAATTTAACAGAAAGGTTTTCCCAGCGGCCCTGAATAAGATCACCGCCTCTGCATTGCTTGTAATCGCCATCTTTAGTACCCCTCCATTCAAAGTACCAGTAACGGTCTTCGAGATAGATTACCCAACCTACGCTTGGGTGCCCGCCCGACCACTCGTTACGTTTACCCAATATGCTCGGCCAGAAAAACTGTTCCTTGTTTTTTTTCACCTTAAGCTCAATGGTCATTTTGGTGGTATCGTCTATATTGTAAACGTTTGCATCTTCGGGTGCAATTTCTGCTCTGATGTCTTTGCCAACCAGTTTAACGGTTTTACCCAGATAACGGTTACCGGTAAACGGCTTTACCAAAATCCTTTTCTTATAGCTGGCACTGTAATAAATCACAAATGCGTTATTGGCGGTTTTACTAAAAATGGTTTGGTCATCGGCATTTGGCGGAAGTGTATAGGCACCTCCATCGCTTGAAGCAATTACTACGAGCCAATCTTCGTTTGCATAATTTTTACGCTTTTTTAAAGCGGTAATAATCTCCCCTACACCGGTATCAAACTTTTCGATAGCAGCTTTATAGGCTGGAAATGAATTATCATAACCAGCAGCTGTACCTGCCTTATCTACATCAGTAAAATGCCCAACCACTACCGAAGCGGTATCGGTATTGAGCTGGTTAATTACCGCAGCTTTTACCTGATCGTCGCCAGCAACCAAATCGCTGATATCGGCACCGGTGGTTAAACTTTTAAACACTGCTGATGAGGTATAAGCCGCAATTTTAGTTTGCGGCCTGCTTTCTTTAATCCGTTTAAAAATGATCGGATAATTTTGCAGGTTGTTATTGGTCAGGGCATCATCGTTTACCAAACTTTTGGTTTTCTTTACCCCTGTTAACATATTTGCCCAATTGCTGGCATTCTGTGTAGCTTCCGGCTCGTTTAAAGCCACCCAACTGTAAATAGAAGTGGGTAATAAAGCGGTAATATTCGGGATATTGGCCGCAGCTACCGATTGTCCCCTTGCGCCATCAACAACCAGGTACAAAACCTTGCGGCTACCATACCTCACCTTGGTGGTATCGGTACCATCTTTGGTACCAAGCGTTCTATCGAAATCTTTGTTACAAGAAAATATCGCCGTTGTAATTATTGTGGCCATCAGCCCAATCAATAATCTATATTTTTTCATTATGCTCATCTTAATTTATATTTAACTGGGCTTATTCAATTGTTACTCTTACAATATTGTTATAGGGCAGGTTATCGAAACGGTAAAAGCCGCCAATCAGCAATAAAGCTTTTTTACCGTCGGCAGATTTGGTTTCAACCACATCCGAAAGGTTTCCGGAGAATGGACCTGTAGCGTTATAGCCCGGTGCCAGTAAACCTGCCGGCGTAAGCACCATAAAACCATTACGGGTTACATTATTGTATTTTTTAAAGCCACCGCCTACTACAATGAGGCCACCTGTAATTTGACGTGCAAAGCCAGGGTAACCGCCTTCAAAAGAACGTGCGCTAAACGATTCGTCTAAACTTCCGTCTTCGTTAATCAAAGCCATACCATTGGCTGGTTTGCCATTGTAACGGGTAAATGTTCCGGTAATTACATATTTATGGGTGGTAGCATTATAGGTAAGGGAACTGATATAATTATCTACCCCGCTACCCGGATTAAAGCTCTGGTCGACCGTTCCGTTGGCTGCAAGCCTTAATATGCGACCAGCAGGCTGGCCATCGAAAGTGCTGAAACTACCAAAAACCATTAGTTTTTCAAGGTTTGCTGCATCGGTATGCATGTAGGTATCAATGGGCCCGTTGGCACTTACGCCACCTTTATTGGTTCCGGCATCGAAACGGAAGGTTTTATCTAAAGAGCCATCGAGGTTAAACCTCAATATCTGACGGATTTCGGTACTATCCAGAATTACGGTATCGCGGGTAAAGTCGTAATTATCTTTATCGTAAGTACGTTTTACATAATACCTGAAGTTACCTGTAGCCAATATTTTGCCCTGGTGTGGATAAATGCGGTTAATAAATTCGTTGGTACCACCATTAAATTTAGGAAACCATTTTTGGGTAACTGTATCGGTTATTGTAGGTTTCTTTTTGGTTTGTATTTTAATGGTATCAATGGCACCGTTAGGATATAAACTGGTAATGTTGCTGATGTTTTCGGTACGCTGGTTGTAACCGCTAAAACCGCCGGCAATGATAAACCTTCCACCAATTTCGATCACCCTCGATAATGAACCATTAGCACCCCTACCTGTTCTGAAAGTACGGTCGTAATCGCCATCTAGCGATGTTCTGGCAATGCGGTTAATGTTGGTAATAATCCCTTTATTATCGTAGTTGTTAAACCCGCCTAATACCAGTGCGCGGCCATCCTGCATTTCGTAAAACTGGCTCACGTAACCATTTGTACCCGCTGTGGCTTTCCAGGTAATATCATTTTTAATAAGGCCTGTTACGGTAAACTGCGGCCCCAGAACCAGTTGATCGCCAACAGCAATCGAAGTATTACCTGTACTTCCGGCATCGGGTACCTTAACGGTAATTTCGGTTGCGGTTACGCTTAACACCTGAGCTTTTTCGCCGTTAAACATAAAGGTTAACTGATCTTTATAAGGTAAAAGCCCGGTGGCCTTAACAGTAACGGTTGTACCTACAATACCTTCGGCAGGTACTGGTGGTAAAGTCTGGCTCATGCCAATACCCAAGGCAGCCTTTCCATCTGCATAGGGATCGCTACCCAATTCTTCTTCTTTTTTACATCCCTGAATAACTAAGGAGCAAAGAAAAAATACGATTAGCATGTATTTTATTTTTCTCATGATTTTGTTCTTTTAAAATTACAACAGGCTAATTATTTGTTACTTGGCGTTAAACCGGTATTATACACATCGTTAAAAAACTCGCCCAGGCTAAATCCGAGGTACGCCCCCTGGTAGCGCAGGCTGTGCACCATGCCATTGGTTGGTTTAATATCTGACGATGCAATGTAACTGATGTACCAATTGTCGTTCGGTTTTGAAATGTCGGGTATGTATGAAAATACCAATTGCCTGTAACCAATGTATTTAATGCCATTGGCGCTGTTGTAAACGACCCCAATGTTCGATACATCGTTGTTGTAATCGTAATGAAGGGCGCCAGGGTAAATGCTTTTCAAATCCATATCAATCTGCGGATAATCTTTTAATGCATTTACACCTTTAAACATATAACGTTGCAGGTATTTACGCCAAATTTGCGGACTAATCTGATCAAGCGTTTTTACGGTATCTTTTCCGGCTTCGTAAAGCAATTGGTTTAAGGATAGTAACCTTGGGTTTTTATTCCTGTCGTTGGTATGTATATCTCCGATTGTTCTTTTAATCACATCATCATCGAAAGCAAAAAAGGTAAAGTTTTCTTTACTAAACTGATCTTCCATACCGGCCAGCTTAACAATTTGGGCTACGGTATCAAACGGAACTTTTTTATCTTTCAGGTATTGCAGCATACTGCCCTGATAATCGGGATTGGCCCTTCCGCCATCTATATAATATTCGTCACGTTTACAAGCGTTTAACAAGAGTAAAAGTGCCGCACATATCATCATTAGCTTTTTCATATCTTCTTTTTAATCTTATAAATCAAATTAATTACCACCGTTAACCCAGTACTCGTTCAGTACCATATATGGGTTATTATTTAATGCGCCCGAGTTGATTGGCCAGGTCCACGCACCACGGCTAAACTTATCGGCTGTTAATACGTTGTACGACCACTGGTTGCTTAAAATTCTTTTGGTACGCACCAGATCGAAATAATGATGACCTTCGCCAATCAGCTCTCTCGATCTTTCGTAAAAGATAAAATCTTTAAGGGCCGAGCCACCACCGCCATTGTATTTAGAAGCTTGAGCACGATCTCTAACCATATTTAACAGTTTGATCGATTCGGCATCCTCGCCCAGATCAGCCAGTGCTTCGGCTGCCAGCAATATTTCGCCTCCGTACCTGAAAACCATAAAAGTGTTATCGGGGTTGGCATCTTCTTCGCCGGTTGAAAAGGAGTTCTGAGCAAATTTCAGCATCATAAACTTTCCGTTATCGGCAAAAATATCTTCGTTAAACCAGCTTGTAATCCGTTTGTCGCTACCATCCTGAAAAAGTTTTTGCATATACTCTCCACGGTAATAAGCAAAACTTACACGGTGGGTATATTCGGGTCTTTTATACGGATAGTGCAGAAACATATCGGCAATCGGGGCAATATTTGCGTTTGCATCGCCATAGTTAATACTGCGGTAAAACTCAAATAAGCTCTCATCCGAACGTCCTTTTACTACGGTCGCCCATTCATTAATTGGCAGTAACCTAAAGGCATTACTTGCAATCAATTCTTTACCTAAATCAGCTGTTTCCTGATAGTATTTTTTGGCATTGTTTGGATCGAAACCTGCATTCCACATGTTCATTTCCATCATTAAAGCCACAATACTGCCCTTGCTTGCGCGTACACCTTTTAAAGATGGGTCGGTGTATGTCCAGGCGATATTGTTTTTATGTGTTTTTAAATCGGCAATGCATTTATTCAATACCGAAACAAAGTTTTCTCTCGGCTGCGCACCAGAATGAAACGCATCGGTATAATACACCACGTTGCCATACAAACGTACCATGGTGAAATAACTTAGCGAGCGGATAAATGCTGCTTCGGCTTTGAAAGAATTTTTCTCGGCTTCTGATACGCCTGGAATGCCTTCATCCAGTTTGGCAATTAAAATATTAGCCCCCTGAATGGCCTGGTAATAGGCGGTCCAATCGGTAATGCGGCTAAAGTTGTAAAAATCCCATGGGCGGCCGCCAGAAATTAAAAATAAGAGGTTGTTTTTACCTAAAATCTCTACAAATTCTCGGGCAGGAGCCAAATCCGACTGACTTTCGTACAATACTTCGCCTGAACGATACTCGCCGGTGGCACCAACAAAATGTGTTTCGTTGTACTTGCCAAAAACAATACGCGATAAATTGTAAATATTGGCCACTACATCTTCTTTCGACTGGAAGAAATTGTTTCCGGTTAATTTATCGAGTGGCTGTACATCTAAAAACTTTTTACAGGAAGGCAAACAGAAAGTTGCCGCCATAATTATAGTATAAATGATAACTTTTTTCATAATAATATTGATTAGTTGCCTGTATTAAGTTCTAAGTTTAAACCAAGGTTATAGGTACGTGGTACAGGGTAACCGTTTGAAATATCGCGACCTAATGTAGTTACGTTTTCGGGGTTAGGTCCACTGTATTTCGAAAAGGTAACCAGGTTATTGGTCGAAGCGTAAATACGCAACTGGTTAAGGCCAAATCTTCTGATCCATTTTTTATCGAACATATACGAAAGGGTTACGTTACTCACTTTCAAATAGCTTCCGCTTTCCTGCCAAAGGGTTTGGTCGGCACGCAGTGGCTGAATCTGATCGAAACGGGCATAATCATAAGGGTAAGGATATTTAGCTACGTCGCCTGGTGCTTTCCAGATATCCAGATCGTTTAAAGGCACTACCGAGGTTTGCGAGAAAGGGTTACGCATAATGGCAATCCTGTCAGCCAGGGCATTGTTTAAAATGGTCCTGTCGGCAGTGTAGGTTGCATACACGTTTAAGCCCCAGTTTTTATATCTGATATTAGTAGATAAACCACCTGTAACCAAAGGTTGCGAGTTACCTGTAATTTCGTAATCGCGGCTGTCTAAAATATAATCGCCGTTTACATCTTTAATATTTGGATCGCCACCTAAGAAAAACTGGCCGTTGCTCTGGTATCTTTTTCCGGTAACCGGATCTACAGGCACATCAGCATCGGTACTGTAAACGCCCTGGTTTATTCTTAAATAGTTAGACAGGGTGTTTCTACCTACACGGAAAACGTTGTGCTGTAAATAACCCGAACCATCGAACCTGATGTACTGGCCATTATATTCGGCCGGAAGTTTTAACAATACATCGCGGTTTAATGCTCCGTTTACCGATACCGAAATATCAAGGTCTTTGCTTACTACCGGTCTGAAGGTTACCATCAACTCACTACCGTAATTGGCAATACCCAAATCATTACTGGCCAGTTTACTAAAGCCTGTGGTATTTGATAAAAACCTATCGAACAACAGGTTATCTACCTTTTTGTAATAGGTATCGAAGTTTAGTGATAGCCTGTCGTTAAACAAACCTAAATCGAAACCAAAGTTATACTGCGTAGTTGTGGTTGGTTTAAGGTTAGGGTTTGGAACCAGATCGTAATTGATACCAATAGTAGGGTTGTTGTTAAAATTACCATTGAGGTTATAAATACCATAAATACTTTGCAGGTTGCCGGTAGGTACAATGTTCTGTCCCCAGGTTAACCTTAAACTACCATACGATAGCCATTTTACATCGGTTAACCAGTTTTCTCTGTTAAAGTTCCACCTTAAACCTACTGATGGGTTTTTAGAATATGGGTTTTCCAATCCGCTTGATGAAGTACCATCTAAACGGTATGAAAACTCGGCCACATATTTTTTATCGTAATCGTAAGAAAGCGATCCGGCAAATGAAGCAATTGTTGCATTTCTGTAATTGCTTAATACACCACCACCTCTTGAGTTGTAAGCATCGTAACCTGTTGGGCCTTGTAGCTGGTCGTTCGGTAATCTTTCCTGACGGGTAATACCAGCCTGTGCACCTTGCTTATAAATCTCGTTAAAGGTGTTTACGAAAATGTTGTGCTTTTCGCCAAAGGTTTTGGCATAAGTAATACCGTTACGGTTGTACAACTGAAAGCTTCTACCCACGTAATCATATAATTTGGCATACTGGCCATTGGCAGCAGCCGGCGTAAAGGTAGATTCGGTATCGGAAGTATAATCGTAACTTAAAGTAGAAGAAGCAGCCAAACCTGGTATAAATTCGTAACGTGCCTCTACGTTGGTACGTAAGTTACGTGAGTTGTTATCGTTTAAGGTTTGCAAAGCCGACAATACGCCACCAGAAGCCTGATAGAAAGATGGCGGAGGTAGCAAGGTAGAAGCCTGCCCATTGGCGGCAACACCCGATTGCAATAAACCAACACCGTTACCTTTGTTTTGCTTACCCACCGAACCATTAATGAAACCAAAAAACCTGAATTTCTCATTTGGTTTAAACTCCATATTCATGTTCAGGTTGTAACGGTCGTAACCTGTATTTTTAATTACCCCTTTTTCGGTATAGTAACCTACGTTGGCTTTGTAATTAAAGGTGGGATCGCCACCATCTAAGGCCAAATTATGACTCTGGTTGTAAGTGGTTTGATAAAATACGTTCTGCCAGTCGGTAGAGTTGTTCCAGTAAGCATTTAAACTATCGGCCAAAAACGGCGTGTTTGAAATGTTACGGATATCAGTTACGTTTTGTGCATTGAGGATAATCTGCTGGATTTTTAACGATCGCTCAGAATTTCCGCCCAAAGTTTCGCGTAATTTTGGTGGCGTATTTACGAAAGCGTTGGTTACGTACCTGATGCGAGGTACTTTAGAGTTACCCCTTTTGGTAGTGATGATAATTACCCCGTAAGCACCGCGCGATCCGTACATGGAAGTTGCCTGGGCATCTTTCAGGATCTGGATATTCTCGATATCTTCTTGTGGGATTAATGAAAGTGGACTTACCCCCGGCCCCTGGCTCTGAAAACCAAATTCGGCAGCTTTATCGGCATCCAAAGGCACACCATCAATAATGTACAAAGGCGATGTTGGCTGCAAAAACGATTCGTTACCACTACCCGAAATACTTAAGCTCGAAAGACCACGCACCTGTACCGAACCTCTGAAACCTGGTGCTCCGGTATTGTTCTGAATATTTAAGCCCGGAACTTTACCCTGCAAAAGCTGTTCTACGTTTGATACCGGAATATCCTGAACTTCTTTAGCCTGTATTAAAGTGGCCGAACCGGTAGTGGTTTCTTTAGTTCTTTTTTGGTAAGCTACAATAATTACCTCATCAAGCGCCTTGCGGTCTTCGCTAATGGTTACGGTAATATTGGTAGCGCCGGTTATTTTGGTTTTTGTGGTATTAAAACCTAAAAATTTAAATACAAGCGTTCCGCCAACCGGTACATTTACGGTAAACTGGCCTTTGCCGTTGGTTTGGGTTAAACCTTTGTTGGTTGATTCTAAAATTACCGAAACTCCTGGTACCCCCTGTTTGGTTTCTTTATCCACAACGGTACCATTCACAATAATATTTTTTTCTTGCGAATAAGCACTTGTGCCTAACATTATGCATACGATGAGTAATGCATAAAAAAGTATATTTCTTCTCATAATATTAGCTTTAAATGTTGCCTACTCGCTGGCAAATTTTGGGTTGTCTGTTTTAAAATGAAATACAATTTCCCAGTCGCCTGCCCTGTATATGGCAAAATCGACACCGAAGTTGGCAATGGTACGCCCACCACCAAATGCACCTCTCGAGTAGCTTAGCTCGGCCTTTGCCCTCGAACCACCGGTGGCGTACGAGGTTGGTATTTCTACCAGCGGAATAGGATAGGCTACATCATACTGCACATATTTATCGGTTTTCTGCATGTTAAAACCATGGATCATTTTATCCCAAACTGTTTCGTTAAAAAAGGCAGGGTTAATTTCTACCGAATCTTTATTTAAAGCTTTAATTCGCAGCGAATGGCCGTTACCACCTGTAAACGGACGGATGTACACCACCACATCTTTCAGGTCGTTATTGCTTACCAGGTTTTTATTGGTGTTAGCGCCAACCACATTGTTTATATAAGGGCGGATATAATCCCTTAGTTTTTTATCGAGTGGAAATTTAGGATCGGGAGCAGGCAGGCCTGTAAACGCGTTAAAATCGTTAGAGGGCTCGTAAGGGCGCTCTCTGAACGGCCTGATCTGGAAATCTTTAATTAACCGCTCGCCACCTGTATTTTTAACTTTTACATCGAAAAAACGGGTATCCTGCGAAAAATTGGTACTATCTACAGGCCTTGGTTTAATGAGCTGGTTGGTAGCCGATGCCCATAGAATGAACTGCCCTGAAGAACGGATTTCTAACAATGAATGCTCTTCCAGTTTTCTTTTGGCTTCAATTTCGGCCAGGCTTTTTTCTAAGCCCGTGTAAGGAGCTGTCCAAACGTAAGTAGGTACCTTTTGAAAAATATCGTTCACCGGCCTTCCATCTCCATACCTTGCATTTACAATTTCGAAAGTAATTGGAGCTGTTGAGTTATCGCTGTTAAAACCGCCTATTAAATTATTACGGCCTATAATCGGCTCGAGAATTTTATTGCTAAAATTTACATTGTTACTTAAGTAATCTTTTTCGTCAGGCAAATTGTATAGTTTTTTACATCCGCTAAAAACAACCAGCGCAAACGCTACAAAAAGATGTTCCTTTTTTAGGATTGACTTCATAAGTTTTTCTAATTTATTTTTTCCGTACGCCATCATCTATTTCGTTTTATTAATTGTCCATTCGGCCAGCTGGAATACACCGCCACTTCTTAACTCGGTAATATTTACGCGGTAATATTGGTAGGCCACAGTATTGGTACACCTGAATACTTTTTGCTGATACCTTTCTTCGAAGAAGAAGTTGCTGACACGGTGCAGCTCGGTCCAGTTTACACCATCCTGCGAGCCCTCATAAGTCCAGGCTTTCGGATCTCTTTCTATCGCATCGTTAGCCGATGTTAGAGTATAAACCGACGATACTTCTGGTGTTTTAAGCTTAAACTGCATGGTTAAGAAACCCTGCAAATCGCATAAAAACTTGGTGTGGTCATCACCATCGATTACTTTTTTAGAGTTCTCGCCACTGGTTGGTCCACCCCCATTTTCGCGGTTGGTAGAGAAAGTTCCGCCCACGGTTACCATTAAGTTTGGTGGTGGCGGTACAAAGGTTAAACGGGTAACAAAGCCATCGAAACCGAAAAGGTGATCGGGACTGATTACGTGTACAATTCCGTTTTTGGTACGAATGTTATTGGAAGCAGTTGTACTGGTAGACCAGTTTCTGATAAACTTGCTTTTTTTGGTATTACTGAATTCGATTACTTCAGGTCCGGCGCCTACCTGGCCCGATGCCGATCCTTTTACCGATTTGGCATGCATGGGGTAAGCAACCTTTACGCTGGTTAAATTTAATCCATCCTGTAGTTTTAACGAATCGGTAGGTTTTACCCCCCTGATGATGTAGTAAGAAATCATGGTATCTAACTGCACACCGTCAATATTGGCTAAAAACAAGGGGTCTTTATCCGATTGCTTTCTTAGGGCGTTTAAATTGCGCAAAGCCAGCTGAAAGCTGGGGTTGGTAACTGCAAACAAAGTCACATTACTATCGGTAAGTGTTTTTTTCAGTCCCATCCGGTCAACCGCTACAATAAGCGAATCGTAAACACCGGGTTTGCTTTTTAAATATTCGTATATATTTCCCGAAAACGGCGCGGTCTCATCGGCAGTATCGTAATAGCCGCCGTTCTTTTTACAAGCCGAATACACCAGGGTGAGCAATAACAGCATGGTTAGGGCTCCTGCATATTTTACAAATTTTTTCATCTGATTATATTTTAATGGTGATGAAGCCATCATGTGCTTAGGCATTTCGCTATGCGAGTTGAAAGCCGGTGATGGTTTCATTTCTTTATTGTTTAGCGCCAGTAAGGGTTTTGTGTTAATAAATTATTCTGCAACAAAAGCTTACGTGAAATTGGCCAGTAAATGCCGCCCGAATTGATCAGGTTCATAAATTTGGCATCGTTCTGCCTGATTTTGTTGTAGCGGATCAAATCGTACCAGCGTTGCCCTTCACCCAATAATTCGCGGTGCCTTTCTTCAAAAATCATTTTGAGCAAATCGCCGTTAACATTAAAACTGATAGCTGTACCCGGCACTGTTCTTCGAAGAAGGACATTCAACAATTCATTAGCAGCACCGGTCTGGTCGCCTAAAACCGATAGCGCTTCTGCCCTTAAAAGCACAATATCTTCTAAGCGGGTAAAAATGAGTGCACTGGTAAAGTACCTGAAGTTGGGATCGGTACCTCCGCCCTGAATAACCTTTATTTTACTAAAAATTGGGTATTTACCATTTAAATTGGTGAAATACCGGTCGTACTTAGATTGGCCTAAAGTATCAACCGCAAACCTTTCATCATTTGGCCAGTTAAAATATTTCAGAATCGAATCTTTCGGTAAATAAATATCCGGGATGGCTTTGGTAATAACCGGTTCGGCAAGTGTTAACTCTTCCAGGTGGCCTGTTGATGAACCATCAATGTGGCCATAATCTGAGTTAAAGCCAAACATTTGTCTGGTGTTTTTATTGTAGAAAAAGCCATTTGAGTTAGACAGATCGGTACTCGAAGTAAAGCCACCGCCACTTTTGCCAAAATTGTCTTCAACAAATTTAGCATACTTGGCCACGTTCGAATAATCGGCTGTCCAGGCGGCAACATGTGCTAAAACTGCGTAAGCAGTAACTTTAGTAGCTAGTGCACCACCCCAACGGCTTCTGTCTTCATTGTAATAATTACTCGGTTGCTGAATGTCGCCACCACTGTAAATGTAAGGTAAATCGGCTGCGGCCTTGAGCATTTCGCTTTCTACCCATGCCAAAATCTTGGCCTGACTTTCGCGTGGTTTGTTTTCAAATGCCCCTTCGTTTGAGGAGATAATGAAAGGTACATCGCCCCAGATCCGCACCATGTAGAAATAAGCAAAAGCCCGTAAAAACCTGGCCTGTGCCATATCTACGGTCATGTTGTTATCCGAGTAACGTTTATCGGTAGCTTTTACATGGGCTACATTTTCCATAAAAACGTTAGCACCGTTTACAATGGCATAAAACCTGGTCCAATCAGAAAGCGATTCTACTACAGGGTATGATGCATTTAAATTGTTGCTGATAATGGCTTTCAGGTCTTGTCTCTTCGGGCTCGTAAACTCTCCTGGCCTTAAGTCGCCGTAAATCCAGTGACCATTGTTATCAGATAGTGCCGCACGGGTAAGCGCATAAACGCCCATAATGCCTGCCCTTGCATCTTCAACAGTGTTCCACATGTTTTTCTCGCCCACAACCCGGGTCGAATCGGTTTCGAGGGCTTTAGTACACCCCGATAAAACCGCTACAGCCAGCAGAAATGCGTATAATATATTCTTCATCATCGTTGATGTTTTGTTCGTATTGCTTTCCATATTATAATTCCATTTTAACCCCCAGGGTATAGGTTCTTGGTATTGGCTGGCCATAGCCGGTATCAATACCATCGTAATTTACCAACTCGGGGTCTTGCCCGGTATAAGGGGTAATTACAAATACATTATTAACCGATCCATACACGAAAAATTTATTGATTTTGATGTTCTTCTTTTTCAGTACAGTTCCTAAATCGTAGCCCAGCGAAACCGATCTCAATTTCAGGAATGAAGCATTTTCTAAAAACAAATCCTGATCGGTACGGTAAGGGATTACAGTACTCCATGGGTTATACAGCGGGTACTTACTGTAATCGCCTCTTTTTTCCCAGAAAGTAATTTCTTTTACTGACGATACATCGGTATTGCCTTCGCGGTTTACAAAATCAAAGCGGTTAGCCATATCCTGGTTAAGCAGTTTGCGACCCAGGTTGAAATACAGGTTGGTGCCTAAGCTCCAGTTACCGTAGGTAAAAGAGTTATCGAAACCGCCCGATAAAACTGGTAGCGAATGGCCTTTTAACACTTTATCTCTTTCATCAATAATGTTATCACCGTTCTGGTCTTTCCAGCGCGGATCGCCGGCTTTTAAAGGTGTACCATTATATTTTAAAGGTTGTCCGTTTACCACAGGTACCTGGTTGTTTGCGGTATAAATGCCTTCATTTTCCAATAACCAATACTGATCTACCGGCTGGCCAACTTTTAAAAATCTGTTGCCGATAATAATTTCATTTAAGCCCCTTGGCAATGCGGTTAATTTATTGCTGTTGTGGTTAAGGTTAAGTGCCGAATTCCATGAGAATTTGCTTTGTGAAATTACCAGGGCGCTGATGGTTAAATCGACTCCGGTATTGCTCATGTTCAGGCCACTTTCTATCGATTGTTTGTAACCATACTCTGCGTATGAAGGAATGCCCAGCAATTGATTTTTCTCTGCTTTAGTATAAAAATCGGCCGAAACATGCAGGCGGTTTTTAAGCATTGCCACATCTACACCAATATTTAACTGATCTGAGTACGACCATGGCACGTTATAACCCACCCAACCAAAAGAGTAAGGCCTGGTAAGCACACCAATAGCGTTGTAACCCGGTACCGTTAAGTTTCCGGTATAACCAACCGAAGCAGTATATTGTGGCCCCTGGGCATAGTTATCGTAGGTAAAAGTTCTACCCATCCTGCCTGCACTGGCACGCAGTACCAAATCATCAACCAGTTTGCTATCTTTTAACAAATCGTTTTTAATGTTCCATGCAGCAGAAAGTACCGGCGAGTAAAACCAGCGTTTGGTTGGTTGCGCATTCGATGAACCATCTAAACGTAAAGTACCCGAAACAAAATATTTATCGTTGTACGAATAGTTTGCCTTACCATAAAATGATAGCAGGTTATCGGCTGTTTTATCTAAAAACCTGTATGTAAGTTCTCTCGGGAAAGCAACCGGTGTTAAATAACCACCGTTAACACTTCCATTATCATTTATTGGTTTAGAATCCAACAGGTTGATTTTAATGTAATCGTTGGCACCTTTATAAGCATAAGCATTGTTATACTTATAAATATCCCAAATCATGGATTGGCCCAGCTCAAAGTGGAAGTCGTGAACGTTTTTAAGGTTCAGATCGTAAGTGGCCTTATTATCCATCATTAAACGCTGGTTAAAGCCGTAATAGTTAGAAGCATAGCTATTTCCCTGCAATAATGTACGGGCGTAAAAAATATCGCGGTAACCTTCGTTATAATCTACATTAAAGGATGAGCTTATTTTAAATTTGCCCAAAGTACCTACCAGCTTGGCAAAGCCCTGTATGCTATTGGTTTTATTATCGTCAAAACCTTTGGTGTATTCGTTCAGGTAGCTGGCATAATAATCTTTATTCGGTGCAAGTGGTGCACTTAAATCAGGGAAATAGTTAATCTGTGCAAAACGGTCCCTTAAACTTCTGTTGCGGGTACGGTTTAAACGGTTACCGTTAATCATTGCAGAAAACAATAACCACTTAACCGGTTTCATGTTGATGTTAAACATGGCACTGTAACGGTCTAAACCTGTTCCATCGGCTACGCCCTCACTTTTAGTGTTTCCCAGCGAGAACCTAAAACTAGCCCTGTCTGAGCCGCCTGTTAAGCCTAAATTAATACCATAAATCATTGCGTTTTTATAGTACAAGTCGGTCCAGTCTGATTTACCGCTATATACATTATTTAACGAATCGCTCAGATAAACCGGATAGGCCTCATCATCAGAGTACCTGCCGTTTGTGGTATAGATATCGTAAAAGCGTTGTCTGAATTCGTTTTCGTACTTACCGTTAATGGTGTTAACGGTTGGCTTTTGCACCATACCAATGTAAGAGTTAAAGCTAATGCTGCGTGCAATGCCATCAGGCGATTTAGATTTGAGCAGGATTACACCGTTTACACCCCGGGGGCCATAAATAGCAGTACTGGCTAAATCGCTTAATACCTCTACTGATGCGATATTGTTAATATCGATGGTGCTTAGCAAATTGGTAGCCGGACCAATCCTGTTGAAATCGTACTGCTGGATATCAAAAGCAAAGGGGTGCTCCCCAATAAGCGGAATCCCATCCAGTACTACCAAGGGCTGTGAGGCATATACATCCTTTTTAGATAAGAGCGGCATGGGGGCTCCCCTTAAAAACATATTCTGTATGGTACCAGGTTCGCCCGATGGCTCCTGAACATACAGGCCAGCATAATTGCCCTTTAAATTTTGCTGTAAGGTAATGGCCGGGAAAAGAGATAAGTCTCTGGTGTTTTTCTGTACACCGCCAGATAACCTGTTGTAAAGTGTTTTTTGCTTAATCTGATTTAAGCTGTCTTTTCTCAATGAATCTTTTAAGGAAACGAACTTGATTTTTGTCGTATCCTGAAGAACAAAGTGTTTAATTGCTAAGCCTTTATGCAGTTCATTAGCGCCAGCAAAAACTGGTAAAACGTTTAACGTAAACGCTGCAAAAAAGCCAAGGCACGCCCATAAGTATCGCATAGTTAATGGATCTTTAATTGGTAAAAAAAATAGATTGCTAAAACTTAATTTCTCGGAAACGGCAAGAAGGGTCTCAGGTTACAAAGACTGGTAGTTTGATAGTAAAGGTTCGTAATTCTCATATAATTAGTATTTGGTTAAATCAAATATATATAATACTAAAACGTTTTAATATCGAATTGTCATTTTTATGAAATTTTTATGAAATAGCCCTATAATATTTAATTATTTTAAAATAATTGTCGGACAGACAGATAAAAAATTAAATATTAATAAAATATGTTAATATTTTAACATCCTATAAAACAGAATTTAACAAAAACTAAAGGCTTCGGATACAATAAAACAGAGGCATTTTAGTTGCAAATCCGAGAACTAGTTAAACGTTTTAGCAAAAAGCAACATTTATATGGTATTTCACATTAGTGTTAAGCTTCTGTAAAAGATTTGATAAAACATCGCCATTATGTTACCCACAGAGGCAGGAAAAATCAATCTGTAAGAAAAGAGCTAAAATAAATTATCTTTCGGTAGCTACCCGGTAAGTTGGGTCTTCGATAATATTAACCTGAATAATTTTGTCGGCATTTTTAAGCAGGCGTTTACAATCATCGCTCAGGTGCCTTAGTACTAGTTTTTTATCAGCAACATGGTATTTTTCGGTTAGCTTGTTTAAAGCATCAATGCCCGACATATCGAAAACCCTGCTGTGCTTAAAATCAATCGTTATATTTTCAGGGTCGTTTGCAATATCAAATAAGGCATTAAATTTAGCTACCGAACCAAAAAACAAAGGGCCATATAATTCGTAATGCTTTGCTCCCGTTTCATCTATATATTGATTTGCCCTGATGCGTTTAGAACTTTCCCAAGCAAATACCAGTGCCGAAATAATTACCCCAACCAGTACGGCTAATGCAAGGTTGTGCAGCCAAATGGTGATTAAGGCTACCAGAATGCCGATCACAATATCCTGCTTGGGCATTTTGTTAATTACCTTAAAACTCATCCACTCAAAGGTACCAATGGCAACCATCATCATTACCCCTACCAGTGCAGCCATAGGTACACGGTCTATTACCGGGGCACCGATTAAAATAATCAGCAAAATGGTTAGTGCTGCTACAATGCCCGATAAACGTGCCCTTGCACCTGCCGAAAGGTTAACCAGGGTTTGGGCAATCATCGGGCAACCGCCCATGCCCGTAAAAAATCCGTTTAAAATATTGGCCACGCCTTGTGCTATACTTTCGCGGTTCCGGTTGCCTTTGGTGGCCGTAATTTCATCGACCAGATTCAAGGTCAGTAAGCCCTCTGTTAAACCCACTCCAGCCATAATAAGCGAGTAAGGGAAAATGATTTTAAGCATTTCGAGGTTAAGGGGCACCTTAGGAATGTGAAAAGGCGGAAAACCACCCGCCACAGAAGCAATATTGCTAACCAGTTTGGTAGGAATACCAAAACCCAATACAATAATAAAAACAGTAATAATAGCAATTAAAGATGCAGGCACTGCTTTGGTTACTTTAGGCAAAAAGATAACAATGGCAACAGTTAACAGCACCAACCCAAGCATGGTATATAAAGGTGTACCGCTTAGCCAAACTTCGCTACCGTTAACCATGGTTTTAAATTGCTGCAACTGCGACATAAAAATAATGACTGCCAAACCGTTTACGAAACCAAACATTACCGGTTGGGGTACAAGCCTTACAAATTTGCCCAGCCTAAGCAAGCCAACTAAAATCTGAATTATACCGGCCAGGGCTACCGCAGCAAAAACATATTCGATGCCTTGCGTTTTCATTAATGCAATGAGCACAATTACGGTTGCTCCTGCTCCACCCGAAACCAAACCCGGCCTGCCACCCAAAATGGCCGTAACCAGGCCCATAATAAAAGCTGCATATAAACCGGTTAAAGGAGGGAAACCCGCCAGTATGGCAAACGACAATGATTCGGGAATCATGGTCATGGCCACAGTTAAGCCCGCAAGAATTTCGGTACGGTAGTTAATTTTTTTTGAAAAATCGAAAAGCTGCAGGTAGGGTTTCATAAAGGAATAAAGGATAAGCAGCTGCAAATATCTGATTTTCCATCAAATTAAGCCACAATGTGCTTATGGGTTGTGCATAAGTTGACCTGGCTGCTCTTCTTCTTTAAGGGCATAACAGCTTTTATCGTGATCTGCATTACCTGATATCGGGTTAATGCGGTGCTGAAAATTACTGCCCCATATTTCTAAAGCTTTAAAAACATCACTCAGTTTTTCGCCCGACTCGGTAAAAGCATATTCTACCCTGGGCGGTACCACCGGATAAATGGTACGTGCAATTACCTGGTCTTCTTCCAGTTCGCGCAGTTGCTGGGTAAGCATTTTTTCGGTAATGCCTGCAACGCTCCGGTGAAGCTCGCCATACCGTTTTGGCCCGGTTAATAAACGGTTTAAAATAGTGAGTTTCCATTTCCCGCCAATTACATTCAGGGCAGCTTCCATCGAGCAGGTATAATAGGCTTGTCTTTTCTTTGTCATATAAAATTTTGCTACAGGTATTTAAAGAAAGCGGGAACATTTCTTACAAAAAAGTACGTACCGAACCAAAAAGTACCTACTTGATGGGCATGGCAATTTACCGTCTCTTTGAGCCATTAAAACATAAAGATATGAAAAAATTAGCAGGTAAAACCGCAATCATCACAGGTGGCAACAGCGGTATAGGTTTCGCAACAGCAAAAGATTTTTTAGCTCAGGGTGCCAAAGTGATCATCACCGGCCGCAACGAGCAATCCCTAAATACAGCATTGGCCCAGCTTGGCGAAAATGCTTACGGTATCATTTCCGATAGCGGGCAAATGGAACAGGTAAGTAAACTGGCTCAACAAGTAAAGGCAATTAGTCCAACAATCGATATCGTAGTGATTAATGCCGGTGTAGGTAAATTTGATGCCCTGGCCAGCATGAGCGAAGATACCTTTGATGAGATCATGAATATCAATTTTAAAGGCGCTTACTTCAGCTTGCAACAGCTGCTACCTTTAATCAATAACGGCGGCTCTATTGTATTAAACACTTCGATAAATGCACACATTGGCATGGCTGGTGCAACCGTTTATGCAGCCAGTAAAGCAGCTTTATTAACATTGGCTAAAAACCTATCGGCCGAGTTAACCGATCGCAAAATCAGGGTAAATGCGGTAAGCCCGGGCCCTGTGGTTACGCCTTTACACAGCACCGATAAACTTGGCCTATCAGCAGAAGATTTAAAAAATATGGGCGATAGCCTTACCCAGAAAATTCCGGTGGGCAGATTTGGCGAAGCCGACGAAATTGCCAAAACCATTACTTTCCTCGCTTCAGCTGATTCTACGTTTATTTTAGGCGCAGAGCTGATTGTGGATGGTGGAATGTATAACCTATAAAGAAAGGATTGAATTTTGAATGATTGGATGGTAAAATAACAAAACTCACAATATAAGCCATGTAAGCCTGATCGCACTTATATGGCTTTTGTAGTTAAAATAATATCTACAAATATTTATTGTTTATCAATAAAATATTATTGATATTTGATAGTGTTAATCAGAAATATCAATTAAAATGAAAACAGCAACCGAAAAGATCCTCAATATAATGCTGGTGTTAACCTGGATCGCCTTTATTGGCTTAATGGTAGAAGCAGGCATTATTCTGGTTTCTTATGTGATTACTTGTATTAAGCCCGAAATCACTAAAAACCTTTACTTAGGGGCAGAGTTGAGCAAACTCATGCAGCTGGGTTTTTGGAACTACAGCATTAAAGTGTATTTTATGTTTTCTTTGCTGGGCATGAAAGCTTTTATTGCTTTTCTGGTGATAAAAACCCTCTCAAAGGTTAACTTAGCCAATCCATTTACGGCAAATGTATCGCAACGCATTGCTTTAATTGGTTATGTGCTGCTCGCCACCTGGTTTGTTTCGCTGTTAAACCATATCCATGCCAATTGGTTATTGAAACAAATGGGCCAACCGGAGGTTGATTATGCAGCTGTAGAATTTTTATTTATTGCCGGACTGGTATTTATTATTTCGCAAATATTTAAACGCGGAGTAGAACTACAAGCCGAAAACGAACTGACTGTATAATTATGCCGATTACCGTAAACTTAGATGTGATGATGGCCAAACGAAAAATGTCGTTGAACGAACTTTCGACTAAAGTTGATTTAACCCTGGCCAACCTCTCTATCCTTAAAACCGGAAAAGCAAAGGCCATCCGGTTCAGCACTTTAGAGGCTATTTGCAAAGCATTGGATTGCCAACCCGGCGATTTACTGGAATATACCAGGGAGGAACATTTTTAATTCGTTCCGCCACCCATCTTCCATCTTACCTTTTCCATCTTCCTCCCTTCAACCTTCCAACCTTCAACCTTCCCCGCTTCCATCATATTTGTTACAATCACTCAAACGATTGCGTTAAAAAAGCTTTTTATTCTATGATTTACAATTTGTTAACTTGTAAATTATGAAGTTTTCTCTATTTATTTTAACCCTGTTAACCGCTGCAACGGTTAATGCACAAGATGCCAGTCTGGCTCTCCAAAAAGTACCGAAATTAAGTATCGAAGCTGTTGCTGCCCAATGGGCAAAAGTACCTGCCGGATTAAACCTGAGCTTTGCCAGCAGCAACGAACGCTTTGCCCGTGAAGTACCACCAACGGTAAACAACAGCAAAAGCTGGACTTTTAATGGCTGGAAAGGCGAAACCCTGAATACCCAAATCCTGATCTGGACAAAAGGAACCAACCCGGTAAGCTTAAATTTAAGCGACTTAAAAAGCGCTGAAGGCAACACCCTAAAAAAAGAAAACCTATCAGCAGGTTTTATTAAATACGTAATTACCGATGAGTTTAGAGATGGTTGTGGCTACCGCAAATCGAAAGATTTCGATTCATCGTACGTTGCCGACCTCATTGATACCAAAACCAAAGCAATTACCTTAACGCCTAACAGCACCCAGCCCGTTTGGCTTACTGTAAAAGTTCCGCTGGGAGCAAAAGCCGGCACTTATAAAGGTAGCCTGAGTATTAATGGCGATAAAGCCAACAGCCTTGAAATTTCGGTGCGTGTAGTAGACAGAACTTTACCTGCACCAAGTCAGTGGGCTTACGATTTAGACTTGTGGCAGCACCCGGCTGCAATTGCCAGGGTACACCAGGTAAAATTATGGAGCAACGAGCATTTTGCCTTAATGAAAGAGTATTATCAAATGCTGGCCAATGCCGGTCAAAAAACCATTACCACCAGTATTGTAAACGAACCCTGGGGTCACCAAACTTATGATGATTACCCCAGCCTGATTAAATGGACTAAGAAAAAAGATGGCAGCTGGGCTTACGATTATAGCCTGTTTGATAAATATGTAGCCTTTGTTATGAGCTGTGGTATTAACCAGCGTATTAACTGTTACAGTATGGTGCCCTGGAAAATCGCCTTTAGCTATTTCGACGAAAGTACTAACAAGGAAGCCGTTTTTACCGAGGCTATAGGTACTCCCGGCTATAATCTTTTTTGGGGCACCATGCTTAAAGATTTTACCCGTCACCTGAAGCAGAAAAACTGGTTTGCAAAAACTTATATCGCCATGGATGAAAGACCGATGCCTGCCATGAAAAGCGTAATCAGCCTGTTAAAATCAATCGATAGTGAATGGAAAATCGCACTGGCTGGCGAATATCACCAGGAAATTGAGAAAGATATTTTTAACTACTGTATTGCCTCTAAATGGGAATACCCTGCCGAAGTATTGAAAGATCGCCACGCAGCCGGCAAAATAAGTACCTGGTACACCTGTTGCACCGAACCTTACCCTAATGCCTTCAGCTTCTCATCACCTGCCGAGTCGGTTTGGATGGGTTGGTACACCGCCAACAAAAACATGGATGGCTATCTGCGCTGGGCTTTTAACAGCTGGACGAAAAGCCCCTTAACCGATACCCGTTTTACCGCATGGCCTGCTGGTGATACTTATCTGGTTTACCCTGGACCATTTAGCTCAGTACGTTTCGAAAAGATGATTGAAGGTGCACAGGATTTCGAAAAAATAAAACTGCTTAGAAAAGAATATACTGATAAAAACCAAAGCGAGAAACTACAGCAGCTTGAAAATGCCTTAAAACAGTTCGAAATCAGTAGCCTGCCTAAAACAACCGCAGCCGAAACCTTGTCGAAAACCAAAGAGATTTTGAATAATTAATTGGCCTAAAAAATTATTTTTTGCCCAGATAACCACAGGCTGAATAAACGATCTGTGGTTATTTTTTTCACACTCACTTATTTTATTTTTGCCACAGATGCACACAGATAAACACAGATTACCATTATCTATATGTGTTCATCCCCTATATCTGTGGTTTATTTATCTTAAGCATTCCCTTATCTTTGCGGCATGACAATCAGATTGGCCGAAACGGCAGATATAGCAGGTATTATGCAACTGGTGCGCAAAGTGGTACCTTTAATGCAGGCTGCGGGAAATTTCCAGTGGGGAAACGATTACCCCAACCCGGAAGTATTTGCACAAGACATTGCCTTAGCTCAATTGTGGATTAGCGAAATCGATCAACAAATTGCAGGAGTTTCGGCCATTACCACCGATCAGGACCCCGAATATGCAGATGCCGGCTGGGATATTACCGACCAAGCCATTGTTACCCACCGTTTGGCGGTCGATCCCGATTTACAAGGCAAAGGCATTGCCAGGGCATTAATGCAGCAGGCCGAAACAGTTGCAAAGTTGCGTAACATTAAAATTTTAAGGGTAGATACCAATAGCGAAAACAAAGCAACTCAAGCGCTTTTTCCAAAATTAGGCTATGCGTTTAGCGGAGAAATTACCCTGGCCAAACGTCCGGGATTACGCTTTTTCTGTTACCAGAAATTATTGTAGACGCACAATAATTTAAGTAAAAGCCTAAAAAGCCATTACAATCCAGCGCATATTCATAGATAATACGTGGGTTACGATATTACTGCAAGTATATTACCTGAGTATTTTTCACCCCATTTATTAAGGATTTTGCCCCCTGCTTATGTTAAAAAAGGTACACCTTTATATACTAACCAAATTTAAGATGTACTATGAAAAACTCCGTTTCAATTTTAATTACCATTCTGTTTTTATCCTGTGCCAAGAAAAATGGTGTTCCCGAAACACCGACGGTTCCGCCAAAAACAGATCCGTTTCTCCAAAAACCCTTAAAACCCGCCGATTTTATTAATTTGATGACGCCTGTTTTTAGTGATGATTTTAACGGAACAATAATCGATGCCAGCAAATGGAGCTACAGGGCCGACGGATCTGTAAGAGGATATGCTACTGTTTCGGGCAGTAAAACCATTTCAGTTGATGGCAGAGGAAATCTGGTGGTACAAACCATTAAAGATACTGATGGGAAATATTATGTTGGTCAACTCTCTACCGATGGAAAATTTAGCCAGAAATACGGCTATTTTGAGTGCAGGGCTAAGATGCAGAAATCGCTGGGTACACACTCCTCTTTTTGGTTACAAACCAACACCATGGGCTCACAGGCCGATAATGCCCTTGCGGTGGGCGCAGAGGTTGATATTTTTGAATACCTAAAGCCCAATCCAAATGCCACTTACCATACCGTACATTGGGGAGGGTATGGTACTACCCACAAAAGCGAAAGTAAAATTGTGCCCAGTGAAACCATTAACGATGGTAATTTTCACACATTTGGCCTGCTTTGGAACAACGTAGAATATGTATTTTTTGTAGATGGAACCGAAGTATTTCGCACCAGTAAAGGCTTATCCGGCATTGCAGAATACATGATCTTAAGTACCGAATTAACCGGTTTTGGCGGCGATTATACCAAAGGTGTATATCCAGACGAGGTTGTATTTGATTACGTTAAAACTTACCAGTTTAAATAGGCTGCAGTTGAGGATATAGCATAGTCACCAATATAGAGTTGTCACGTTGAGTTCTTCTAAGTACTACCTGAGGCTCAACGTGACAACAGCTACAGCCTTTTTTAAAAACTGATGTTATGCGAATTCTTAATCTCGGCCATCACAAAGGTGCTGTGTGTACTGCCAATACTTTCTACCGAGCCCAGTTTATTGAACACAAAATCCTGGTAGTGTTTCATGTCCCTGGCATACACCTTTAAAATAAAATCGTAATCGCCCGAAACGTTATAGCATTCTACCACCTCATCAATTTTTAAAATATCGGCTACAAAGTGGTGCCCTATTGTCCGGTCGTGCTGTTTCAGCTTAATGTTGCAAAAAACAATAAAGCCCTGATTAAACTTTTCGGCATCGAGTATGGCAATGTATTTTTTAATGTAACCATTATTCTCCAGCCTTTTTACCCGCTCAAAAACTGGCGATGGCGATAAGTTCACCTGTGCTGCCAGTTCTTTTGTGGTATAACTGGAGTTGTTGCCCAAAATTTTCAACAGCAATAAATCGGTTTCATCAAGCTCGTGCATAGAATATTTTCCTTTTTCGGAAGCAAATCTAAGCACTCAAAAGCAAAATACACTAAAAAATTACCACCAAACAGTTGTTTTACCTTATTATTTTACATTCAATAGTTTTACAACCTACCTAACTACCTTTGAACAGAATTTAAAACTGATTGTAAGCAAAAAGTTCTTGTATATATTTCAACAACCAGACATGAAAAGGGAATCGTGTGTAAGTCACGAACTGTCGCGCAACTGTAAGTAACATTTAAGTTTTTATCAAAAACATCCGCAGCTGATAAAACGGTTACAAGTCAGGATACCTTGCTAGTCTGGATTGACAATGCTTTCGCGATTGAAGTCTGATGTCAGACAAATGCTGTTACACTGGTACAAAACCTTATTGGGCTTGTTGTGCCTGGTTGTGCCACGGCTTTTGCGCTACCTCAAAACTTCAGGCTGTTGCATTGCGAAATTGACGAAGGACTTTTTACAATGATTATTAACCATTTAAAAAGTTGAAAAAATGCAAACCCACAACCTAGGCTACCCGCGTATCGGGAGCAACAGAGAATTGAAAAAAGCCAGCGAGCAATACTGGGCAGGTAAAATTACCCTGGCCGAGCTGCTAAGTAAAGGCCGTAACATTGCCGACCAAAACTGGAAACTACAACAAGAAGCAGGCATCGACCTGATTCCATCAAACGATTTTTCTTATTACGACCAGATTCTGGATATGTCGTTAACCGTAGGGGCCATCCCGAAACGTTACAACCAGGTGGTACTGCAAAAAACCAATAACGAACTCGATCTGTACTTCGCTATGGCCCGCGGTTACCAAAAAGATGGTTTGGACATTACCGCCATGGAAATGACCAAATGGCTGGATACCAATTACCACTATATTGTGCCCGAGTTTTATAAAAACCAGGAGTTTAGCCTGTTTTCGGGTAAAATTGTAAACGAATTTGTAAGGGCAAAACAACTGGGTATTAAAACCAAACCCGTTATTATTGGTCCTATTTCTTACCTTTTACTGGGTAAAGAAAAAGAAGCCGGTTTCGATAAAATTGATCTGATTAAAAAACTTTTACCGGTTTACCTGCAAATTTTAACCGAGCTGAAAGACCAGGGTGCGGAGTGGATCCAATTCGACGAACCATTTTTGGCTTTAGATATTAACGACAAGGCCAAAGCAGCCTACCAGTATGTTTATGCCGAAATAAGCAAGCAATTTCCGCAGCTCAAGGTATTGGTAGCTACCTATTTCGAAGGCTTGAAAGATAACCTTTCGCTGGCTACCAATTTACCGGTACAAGCATTACACATCGACCTGGTGCGTTGCCCTGAGCAACTGGATGAGGTATTGAATGCGATCCCGGCTACATTAACCCTATCGCTGGGTGTGGTCGATGGCAGAAACATCTGGAAAAATGATTTCGAACAGTCGCTGGCAATTATTAAAAAAGCAGTGGCTCAACTGGGTAGCCAGCGCGTACTCATTGCACCTTCGTGCTCTTTATTGCATTCGCCCTGCGATTTAGACCTCGAAACCAACGAAAAAACCTTAACGCCCGAGATTAAACAATGGCTGGCCTTTGCCAAGCAGAAAATTGATGAGGTGGTTACGCTTAAAGCTTTGGCTGAAGAAAACCCAAACCAAGAGGTGTTAGCCAAACTAACAGAAAACAGAAACGCTGTTGAAAGTCGCAGAACTTCTGCACTGATCCACAATGCAGCAGTAAAGCAAAGGGTAAGTGCCATTACCGATAAGGATGCACTACGCGAAAATGCCTTTGCAAGCAGAAAAAAGACACAGCAGGATATTTTAAAACTGCCGCTTTTCCCAACCACAACCATCGGTTCCTTTCCGCAAACTACCGAAGTTAGAAACTGGCGGGCACAGTTTAAAAAAGGAGAAATTACACCTGCTGAATACGATGCCTTGTTAAAAAAGGAAACCGAAGAAGCCATTCGCTGGCAGGAAGAAATTGGCATCGATGTATTGGTGCACGGTGAGTTTGAGCGTAACGATATGGTTGAATATTTTGGCGAACAATTAAACGGATTCACTTTCACCAAAAATGGCTGGGTACAAAGTTACGGTAGCCGCTGCGTTAAACCGCCAATCATTTATGGCGATGTAGACCGCCCTAAAGCCATGACGGTTTATTGGACAGCATTTGCCCAATCGTTAACACCAATCCTGGTAAAAGGCATGTTAACTGGCCCGGTTACTATATTGCAATGGTCTTTTGTGCGTAACGATCAACCCCGCTCGGTTACCTGTAACCAGATTGCACTGGCTATCCGCGATGAAGTAGTCGATCTGGAGAAAGCTGGCATTAAAGTAATCCAGATAGACGAACCTGCCATACGCGAAGGGCTGCCCTTGCGTCAAACAGATTGGCAGGCTTATCTGAAATGGGCGGTTACAGCCTTTAAAATTTCGGCAAGTGGCGTAAAAGACGAAACACAGATCCACACGCACATGTGCTACTCGGAGTTTAACGACATTATTGAGCATATTGCCGATATGGATGCCGATGTAATTACCATTGAGTGCTCGCGTTCGCAAATGGAATTACTGGATGCCTTTGCCGACTTTAAATACCCTAATGAAATTGGCCCAGGTGTTTACGATATCCACTCGCCAAGGGTGCCATCACGAACAGAAATGGTGCAACTTTTAGAAAAAGCAAAAGCGGTTGTACCAGCCGATCAGCTTTGGGTAAATCCTGATTGTGGCTTAAAAACCCGCCATTGGGAGGAGACCAAAAAAGCGCTGATTGAAATGGTGGCTGCTGCTCAGGAAATGCGTGAAGAGGTATTGGCGTAGCGCTTGTGAAATCAGATAATCAATGTGAAGTCAGCTGTTTCCAGCTGACTTTATTTGTTTTACCACCTAAGACATCTAAGGGAATTTAAGGCTTTATTTTAAGTAACAGCAAATAGCAACAATTACAAATTCCAATCAACAAGCAATTCATCATATGTGCTGTCATCCTGAGCCTGTCGAAGGACTATCGCTTACCCATGAGATTTAAGTGAAGTCGACTGTTCCTGCTGACTTATTACCACTTAAGACATTTAAGGGTATCGCAATCGTCATGCTGAACACTCGCCCGCCAGGTGTTTCAGCATCTGTTATTTACAGCTCGCCGCCGCTTGGGCTCTTTCTTTTCTCTTGATTTGTACACAAGCTTTAACGTTTTCTCCGGCCATCATCTCCTATGCCGGAAAGCATGGTTCATAGAAACCGCAATCTGCAGGAGATTTAAGTATAGAAAAGAGTCTCCGACTCTGCCCCTTTTCGGAGTTAAAAACTCCTTTTTATGCTTTAATCCGTAGTCAGCTTTAGCTCAGCCCCCTTACACAAGACTACGGATAGGTGTGACCAGCGAGGGTGTTTAAGAAATGACGCATACCTTAGCTTCTGTTCCCTGTCTTGGCTTGCCTAACCGACTGGCCCTCGCTTAAATTAAGGCGGTAAACAAAGGTTAAGCGGTAGCGGGCTGCATTGGGGCTGTTAATTTGCGTAATGCTAAACCCCTGCCCCGTAGTAGTGGTAGAAAATTTACGCAGGTTAAATAAGTTGCTCACATCAAACAATAAACTGGCCTTATCTTTCAAAAAGTTTTGACCAATACCCATGTCTATACCGTGTATTGCTTTCATGCGGCTTTGTGCATTATTAACTGCTCCTGTAAAATTATAACGGCCCTGCACACTAAATTTATTTGGCAGTTTTACCTGTGTACCAAACCTTGTGGTAAAGGTGCTGCCCGAAAAAGCAAAATCCTGGTTGGCGTAAACACCTGCCTGACTAAAGTGATAAGCATTCAGCTCCACATTCATTTGCAACCATTTATAAGGATTGTAAAGTACAGAGAGTTCTGCGCCCGAGCGCTCTTCCTGCTTAATGTTAACCGGCATAGAAATAAAAAGTCCGTTTTCGCGGTAATTGTAATCGATCATTATCCCGGTGTTGTGCTGATAATATACCGAAGGATTGATAATAAGCGTACCCATGCGTTTTAACAAACCCAGTTCGAACACATCAGCATAGGATGGATTAAGATCGGGATTGCCCACATACCTCGAATTGTAATCGGTTATTTCGTTAAAAGGATAAAGGTTGTTTAAAGCCGGGCGGTTAATGCGCCTGCTGTAGCTCAACTGCAGCGAAGTACTTTTACTCACTTCGTAACCCAAATGCAAGGTTGGAAACAGTTTTAAATAATCCTTTTTACTGTCATATACATCTTTCCGATCGTCGATACGCACCTCAGTGTATTCGCTACGCAGCCCCAGTTGATAAGAAAAATGGTTGATTTTACTGTTAAACTGCAGGTAGCCGCTGCCTATAAACTCGTTATAAGCCACTCCATTGTCAATGTGATCAATTATCGACCAGCCATTTGTTGTTCTTCCTTCGGCCAGAAAATCGCTGTTTACCCTCCGGTTTTCGGCTTTAATGCCATAGGTTAAGGTAGCTTTGCTATTGATGGGGATAACCATATCACTTTGTGCGGCAAAATCTTTGCTCGAACCAATATTACTCGTCCTGATTTCGGGCCGTTGCTCAAGCGATGGCGATATTTTGCTGGTAGCGAGGTTCCAGTTTTTAGCACTGTTCCAGAAATCGTACTGCATATCTACCGTTAACTTTTTACCGGGCTTTTTAAAGAGCCGCGTGTAATTAAATTCAAACTGATTGTAATTTCTGTTTTCCCACGATTCGCCTGTACGCACAAGTGAACTATCGGGAGCTGCACTGAAATAGTTATAACCCAGCGTGGTTTTATCGTGGTCTTTTGTGGCGTTACGCAGGTAAGCCATGGTAATGATATTTAAACTATCGGGCTGATAATCAGCACCAAAATAAACCAAACGGCCATCATCGTGGCGGTTTTCATCCTGGCGCTGGTTAAGCATGGAGCTGAAACCCTGCTGATTTACGGTTTGATTGGTTTTATACAAACCCACATAATCAGAAAAGCGCAAGCCAATGGTTGAAAAGAGATTTAATTTATTCGATTTATAATTTAAACTCGGCGAAACCCTGCTGTCGTTCGGAATACCGCCCACCAGGCGAAGCTGCCCGTTGAAGCCACTTTTTTTATTTCTTTTCAGCACGATATTAATAATCCCTGCAGAGCCAGATGCATCGTATTGCGCCGAAGGGTTGGCGATAACTTCTACGCGTTCTACCTGGTCGGCGGGCAATTGCTCCAGCGCTGTACCAGCGGTTAAACCCGACCGGCGACCATTAATGAGCACGAGCACGCTACTATTTCCGCGAAGGCTTATACCACCACCAGGCGCAACACTTACCGAAGGTACGCCGGCCAGTAATTCGGTTACCGAACCCAATTGCGACAGGATATCTTTACCCACCTCAAAAACCTTTTTATCTAATTTTAAACTTACTGCTGCTTTTTCGGCCGTAACCGATACCTCGTTTAACATCTTGGTATCGGGCTGCATTAAAACAGTCCCCAAATCAGCTTTATTTTTATCTGCCTCAATGCTTATGCTTACTTTTTTGTAGGCCATAAAGCTAAATTCGATGGTAAGTTTACCCTGTTCGATGGTGCCCAGGGTAAATTTGCCTTTATCATCAGCCATGCCCGAGGCAAGGCGTTTACCGGCTTCGTTTAAAATGGCAATACTAACAAAAGGAATGTCGTTGTGTGTGGTTTGCTCTTTAACGTGACCAGAAAATAACCGCGCTTTTAATTGCGCGGTGCTGTTTAAACAAAAACAAAAAAAGAGGCTAAAGGTGATGGCTATATGTTTCATGTTGCAAGATTAGCCTTACACGCCCAGAGCTAAATAAAAAAACATGCCAACAACTCTATATCCTTTTGAAATGCATCATAGCGATTTATCTTTACCTTACATTTGAATTATGAAACGCATCCTCCTGTTTATACTTCCGGCAATCTTTTTTATTTCCTGTAAACCGCAGATATTGTACGAAGAATACGACCCCATATTTAAAACAGGCGATAATGTGGCCTGGGTAGCCAAAAACTTAAACGAAACCAGTTGGCAGAAAGACCGGGGTTTTACCGGCAGGCAGGTTTTCTGGGTGAGGAAAAAAACCCAACTGATTGCCAACGGCGGCGGTGCATTGGGCCTGCAGGTAAATGCCTTTGGGGCTTACGAAATTTATTGGGATGGCATAAAAATAGGTACTAACGGAAAACCCGGTTCGCCTGGTATTGATGAAATTCCGGGTACGGAAACGATAATGCTCCCTGTGCCCGATTCGTTATCGAAACCGGGCACACATACTGTGGCCTTGCGCAGCACGCAGTTTAGTTACCCCGAGGTACAACGTGGCGTGGGCGTAAAGCTCGATACTTATGTAAACCTCATTAGCAGGCCACTCCGTATTTCTTCGCTCATGTTTATCATGGCCGGAGCTTTTCTGGTGGCCTCGTTTTATTATATTTTCCTTTATTTCAACAGCCACAAAAAGCAGTATCCGGTACTCATTTTTTCGGTAATCTGCCTGCTTTTCTTTTCGCTGCTGCTTACCGAGTACCTTAAATTTTATATCGAAATTCCATACCCCAAATTCTTTATCCGGCTGGAAGCAATTGGGTGGCTTACCTTTGCGATTTCGCTCCTGGTGCCGCTTTATTTCTGCATCCAGTTTGAAATTAAAAGGAAATACCTGCTCATTTCGCTGCTTTTCTGCGTACTGCTGTTTATCTATATCCGCAATTATGGGCATTATGATCTTTCGGCCATGTATTACAGCAGGGCGATGTGGTTTACCATGCTATTGATTGCCTTCGATGCCGTTTACCGCAAACAAAAAGGTGGTTTACTGCTTATGGGGGGTATTTTAGCCAGTGCCGCCATGAATTATTACCTGCTTTACGATTTTGGGATTTTTATCTTTTATACTTTTATTGTACTCGCCATGCTTTACCTGCACAGCATCCGCATGAAAAAGATAGAACAGGAGCATTCAAATTCGTTACTGCTTTCGTCGAGGTTACAACTCGAACTTTTAAAGAAAAATATTCAGCCACATTTTATCAAAAACACTTTAACCTCGCTGATGGATTGGGTGGAAGAATCGCCCCAAAAAGGAGTTGAATTTATACAGGCGCTGGCCAGCGAATTTGATATTATGAATGCCATAGCCGGGGAGAGTTTGATTCCAATCGGGCAGGAAATTGCCTTATGCCAGATGCACCTGAAAGTGATGGGCTTTAGGAAAGAAATTGATTACAGATGGGAAGATACCGGAATTGCAGACACTGCAACTATCCCGCCGGCCATTATCCATACCCTGCTCGAAAACGGCATTACACACAACATGCCCCAAAGCGATGGAACCATCAGGTTTAAACTTGCCTTTAGCCAAACCAGTCAATTTAGTCAATATACTTTCGAAACTTTTGGCCAAAACCGGGAGTCACACCCCGACAGAAGCGGCGGTAACGGCTTTAAATACATTAAAGCCCGGCTGGAAGAAAGTTACCCGGGCTGCTGGCAGTTTTCATCAGCAGCAACAGCCCAAGGTTGGTTAAGTACCATTAAAATAAACAACACGTTGAAATGAGGATACTGATTATAGAGGATGAAGCGCGGATAGCGAAAAGGGTTGAACGAATGACTGCCACTTATTTTGAAGGCAATTCACTGATCCATGTTTGCGATTCGCTTAAAAAAGGCATGGATTTCCTGAAAAAAAACACCATCGATATTTTACTGCTCGACCTTAACCTGAACGGCAGAGATGGTTTTGAAATACTGCAGTCGCTAACCTCGCGTACTTTCCAAACCATTGTGGTATCGGCCAATACCGAAAATGCCTTGCGGGCATTTGAATTAGGTGTGCTCGATTTCGTGCCCAAACCTTTTGATCAGGAACGGCTGGCAATGGCACTGAGCAGGGCTACCGCCGGTAAAAAAGAACTGAACAGTGATTTACGTTACCTTACTGTGCGAAAAAACGGCAGCGTTCGCCTCATCGAACTTAACCAGCTCAGTTACATTAAAGGTGCAGGTATTTACAGCGAACTGCACCTGCTTGATGGCAGCCATGTACTTCATGATAAGGGTTTGGATGCACTGGAGCGACTTTTACCTGCAGGTTTCGAACGCATCCATAAATCGTACCTGGTGCAAATTAAACAAACCGAAAATATCTTAATTGCTCCGGGCACCAAATATGCTGTACAACTTAAAAACGGAGAAATTTTACCCATCGGTCGGTCGAGGTACAAAGCCTTTAGAGCACGAATTGGTTTGCAGGTACAAGACCATACGCCATAAGCTTTTACTTACTGCATTTTGGAAAGCTAATTTGAATTAGCCATTGGTGGTAAAAAGTTATTTTTAAGCTTGTTCCTTCGGAGCTTCTTCGGAGTTTCTTCGGATCCTTAGGAACTGGTTCGGATCAATGCGAAGAAAATCCATTGCAGATCCGTACCTAATCCATTACAATTAACCAACAAATACGACTGAATACTTGCATATTTTGTTTGTTAAGATGTGGTAAAAACGAAGCCATGCAAACCAGGTTTATTTCAGTCTATCCCTACGCTAAATTCGCCTTGCTGCACAGCAACGTTTTATAATTTTACAATCTTAAATTCGGTTCTTCTGTTTAACTGGTGTTCGGCGGGGGTGCATTGCACGCCATTTGCACATTTATTCAGCAGCTTAGATTCGCCATAACCTTTAGCGGTAATCCGGTTCTGGTTAATGCCCTGGTTAATGATATACTGAACGGCAGCATTGGCCCTGCCTTGCGATAGCTGCAGATTATACGCATCGTTACCCCTGCTATCGGTATGCGAGCCCAGCTCAATCCACATGGTTGGGTTATCTTTCATTATTTTAACCAGTTTGTTTAACTCAACCGCAGCATCGGGCCTGATCGCAGATTTATCGAAATCATAATAAATGTTTTCGAGCTTAATGGTTTTTTCGAGTTCCACCTTTTCTAAATACAGGTTTTGGCTGAGCGTGGTACTTGTAGTAAGCCCTTTGGTACTTAGCTGCGCCAAATCGTTACGGTAAGCAGTTTTTTCTCCACTGAGCCGATAATCGGACGATTGTTCTAAATTGAACTTAAATGCACCGTCATCACCTGTTAAAACTTTCAGGTTTTGGATGCCGGTTTTATTTAAGGTTACCACCGCATTGCCGAGCGGAAGGTTAGTGCCTTTATCAATAACAATTCCGGTGAGTTTAAATACCAATAACTCTTGTGCTTTGAAGCTGTAAATATCATCGTTTCCTAAGCCACCTATGCGGTTGGAGCTCAGATATCCGTTTAGTGTATCGGTTTTCAGAAAAGCAAAATCATCCTGTGGCGAATTGAGCGGATAGCCCAAATTTTCAATCTGGCTGATTTTACCGGCTACGAAACTGGTTTTATAAATATCCAGTCCGCCCATGCCTACCCGGCCATCGCTACTGAAATAAAAATCGTTATGGTTACCCAATACCGGCGTGCGTTCGTTACCTGCTGTATTTAGTGCTGTCATATTAACGGGAAGCTGCCAGGCACCATCTGCCTTTTTACGGCAAAAATAAATATCTGCCCCGCCCAAACCACCGGGCATGGTAGCACTAAAGTAAAGCGTATTGCCATCGGCACTGATAAAAGGATCGCTAAGCGAATACTCATCTACTTTGTTAAAAGCAAAAGCAAGGGGAGCAGTCCAATTGCCCTTTTCATCTAATTTACACGAATAAATTTCTACGTTAACGGTAGCCAGTTTACCTTTTACATAAACAGGTTGCTTTGGAATTTTGGTTAGGGTAAAATACATTTCTTTACCGTTTTGCGAAAAGCTGGCAGGCCCTGTATGATAATCGGTATGGGTGCTGACCGGAAAAAGGCTTGGGCTATCAGCCATTGCTTTTTGCGTGTACAGCCGTAAATAATGGTTTCCGGTCCAGCCGTAAATGTTTTTATCGGGTTTCTTTGCGCCATCAAATTTAAGAAAAGGACGATCGGAACCAGATTGATCCTGCCCTTTAACTACGCGATCGGAAGCAAAGGTTAGCCCATTGCCGAAAGTGTTAAGCCCCCAGTCTGACTGCGCCGAATTGAGTTGTGTAACATTGGAAACGATAACCGTTGTGGGATTTTTCATCCAGTACAATGCAGAATCGCAGCTCAGCAACCAGCGGTTTACATCGGCCGGCGAAATGTTTTTATCCAAAGCTGCATATTTTTGAAACTGCTGTTTGGCTTCGGTGTATTTACTGTTTTGCTGTAAAGCTTTGGCGTAGGCCAAAATATTTTCGGGTTTGGTATCGGGCATGGCTGCTGCAATGGCGCTCCAGCTCTCGGCCTGTTGGTAATCGTTTATAAAAGCATAACACTGGTAAAGGCGCTCGGCAGCGTAGCGGGTGGCTTTCTTTTGGTAAGCCTGCTCGTACAGGTTAATGGCCTTGCTATAATTAAAAAGCTCGTATTGTGCATCGGCAGCATTGAGTACGTATTGCGCCTTACAACGGCCACTGCTAAAAAGCAATAGTGCAGCGAGCATAGCCGTGGCTAAAAATCCTTTTGGATTAACAATGATCGGGTAGGATATGGATAAATGGGCCATGGCTTAAAAAATTCTTGGAGTTAACATGCGCATGTTCTTTTTATTGAAGAAATAGCTGATTGATATTTCATGCGTTCCGCCGCTGTACTGTTGCAAGGGCCCGATAGAAAAATCGTAGGCATAGCCAATTCTCAAATTTTCGGTAGGGAACAGTTGCACTGCTGCCACTGCCGAATTCATTTTACTGAGCTCTTTTTGCAGGTAATCTTTATTATAGAGCTTAATGCCGGAGCGGTATGATGCTCCAAGCCATAGTTTTTCGCTTAAAATCACAAAAGCATTCAAATCAATACTGCTCGGCCCGCCACGGTCATCTTTCAATAAGAAAGAGGGTTTTAACAGGATATCCTGCGATAAGGGAAGCAGCATGCCTGCCGTAAGGTAATAATGCGGTTTAGGCTGTGGAATAAAGGCATAGCGATCAATATCGATATACTGGGAAACGAGGTTGTCGGCACTCACACCGGCATAAAACTTGTCATTAGCAAAATATACCCCTGCACGCGCATCGGGTACAATGGTGCTTTCCATTCCAGTAGGCTGGTAAACTTCAAAATCGTTGGGGTTAAGCATAGCCCCATCAATACCCAGCTGCACTGCCCCAACCCCTAAACCCAGGGCAAGCCTCGAAGTTCCATCGGCATTTAAGCGGATACGGTAAGCATAATTGGCGTAAACAGACTGGTTGCGCTGTGCTCCCAGCCTGTCGCTGGAGAGTTGCAGGGCAAGCCCAACGTTTCCGTTATTGGCAATGGCATCAACCGCTACCGACATGGTTTTAGGTGAACCGGCTAAACCTGTCCACTGGTTGCGGTAAAAAGCATGTACGTTTAACTGTTCGCGGTAACCTGCATAGGCGGGATTAATGTAAATGCCATTAAACATGTACTGACTAAACTGTGCATCCTGCTGTGCGAAACAAAACCCCGACAGTAAAATGAAGCCAATTATGGTGAATATTTTTTTCATGGTGATGATCTGATTGCGTCGGTTCGGGCATTAAAAACCTTAACCGCTTATCTTTTAAATGCCCTTATTAATGTGATGTATCCTTTATACACCTGCCATGCAGCAGCTGCATCTGCCTTAACCCTCAACACGTAATAATAAGTGCCTTCGTTAAGCCCTTCGCCTGTCCAGTTGTTTTGATAGTTACCGGCTTTATACACTTCATTGCCCCAGCGGTTTACGATAACGAGATCGTTTGCTTCAAAAAAATCGAGTCCGCGGATTTCGAAGGTATCGTTATGGCCATCGCCATTTGGCGTAAACAGGTTGGGGATAATTAAATTGGTGCCATCGGGCGAGTACTTGGTAAAAAAGGCGCTATTGGCCAGCATATCGCCCGCCATGCTTACGTTATTACGGGTATGCACGCCCTGCGAAGGGTTGATTGTGGGGTTTTGATCCCATTTACCGAAACCTAAATACTGGGTGATGGAAGCTTTTGCATCAATAAAACCCGAGCCATTGGTAATTGCATTGTGCTGCAGCGTAATGATAGCAGCGGTTGGCGCAGCGGCATATAAATTCCAGGTTCTGTCCATCCCTTTTACTTTATCGGTACCGGGTATATTGTCGTCAGCACCATAATCCTGAACACTGGCAAAAACCCGGGTTGTTATTTTAGGCGTAAGTGTTGCGGGTGTGTAATCGCCTTCGGCAATGCCGATTGGGAATACAAAGGCGGTATTGGCCTTGAGGTCTTTAACCACATGGCCGGTTAAGCTGTTTTGGGTAACCACCATGCGCGATGTACCGTAATTGCTGATTTTACCACTGGCGTTAAAAACTAAATTATTCCCGTTGAGTATAATATCGGCACCATTAGCAGCTAAATCCAACGTTCCGGCAATGTTTAGCGTAGCGCCATCTGCCCCGGCGGGGTTTTGGGTGCCATATCCCGGATCGCTCACATTGGCTAAAGTCATGTTATCGGTGTTGCGGTGTTCGATCAGTAGGTTGATAAAATCACCATTGTTGCCATCAATCTGCGTTGCACCCGAGGGCATAGCGGTATAAAAAGGGTTATCGCCAGGGTTATAAATGATAATTTTGCCTGTACCGTTAAATTTTGCGCCAGGGGCAATCCAGATATTTTTACTGTAAATGGCCAGCGTACCATCGATAGTCCAGTCGGCATTGGGACCAAAATAAGTCCCTTCAGAGAAACGTTGCTCGGTGGTGCCGGCGGTAATATGCACTGTCGAATTATCGACGGTACTGCTCCCCGATCCGGTTTGCGCCGAAGCCTCAATCTGGTAGCCCAGCAAAAGCAGGAGAATAATAATTAATATTTGTAATGTTTTCATGTCGAATGAATTATCGCTTCAGCGGTTATTGGTTACCTGAAGGCAACATGGGGTTGGTAATGACCTGGCATTTAGAAACCCTAACTGTGATGGTGGCATCCTGAGAACGATAAGCCTCATCGCCATAAGGACCACCCACAACCGGAACGGTGATTCCTTTTATATTATAGTTGATGGATGCCGTACCTATAAAGCCAGCAGCTGGCGTAAAGGTCACTTTCTTTGTTGTAGCATTATAGGTAAACGTTCCCTGGCTATTGGTTACCGAAAAAGGATTGGTTGCAGTAGTTCCATCGCTGTTCAAAAACCTGAATTGGCTGGCATCAATGTTACCCTTCGATGCAGTTGGCACTGGCGATAAAAGTATGAGACCCGCATAAGCTATATCATTGGCATAAGGATCAACTACCACTGGTATATTTCTACAGGTAGTACCCAAATCATTTGCCGCTTCAGCCGCATAAGGCAAGGTAACCGTTAAGTTTTTGATCAGATGGATATTGTTTAAACCACCTGTACTGGCAGCAAAACCGATCCGTAAAAAATCGGGAACAGTAGCAGATAAGGTTCTTTGTGTATCAGCACCAGTACTGCTATTGGTATTATAATCGGTATTACCGGCTGAATTGGCATTTTCGGTATAGGTAAATGAAGTACGGTAGAGGTAATTATCAATCACCGTAGTAATAGTGCTCCCATGTTGGATCTTAACTGTTACATAAAATCCATTATTGTTACCTAAGAGGTCATTATTTGGCACTAAATCTATAAAAGCCTTTCTATAATCGGCATCAGCTGTTGTAGCGCCCAGGCCTGTTGTTTTAAGGTCGAAACCTGTTGATGGTCCCGTAGAAAAGGTATAGTCTCCACCAGTTTGATTTAAAATAGCTCCACCATTACCTGTGGGCACTGCCAATGTTGATTGGGTAACCATCACCGGATAACCGGTAAAACCCTGGCCTTGACCAGTATTATTGATCACTGGTCCGGCAGCTGCCCTTAAGGTAACATGGCTTGCACCAGCCAGGTTTACACCATTCCATCTTTTATCAGTTTGAAACTGCTTAGTTTTAAAGTTTCCAAAAGCATCTATACCTACGCCTAAATAAGCACCGGTAAGACCAGCTTTACGATTTGCTGCCCAGGAATCATTAGCACGGGCAAAATTATATCCCAAATCTCCACCGGGAGCGCCAATAACCGGATTAGTTACTGCAGCATCGAATAGAAACATGGAAATACCATCTGCTCCGTTTCCGCCATACATTCCAAACTCAAATGCAATTTTAACTCCGTTTTTAGAAGAAAACTGCCTGTTATTTATAAAGATAGCACCAAAAAGGCTGTTAACAGCACGTGTTAAACGCAAGCCATTAGTGGTAAATGCCACATCGTTGGTTCCCGCTCCGGCTGGAGTAGATACTTCGGAAGGTTTGGTACCTGAAGTAAAAGATTGGGCATAAGGAAAATCTCCATAAGAACTCTGTGCCTGCGCACTTTGTTTATTCCCGAAGAACAAACAAAGTGTTAAGCTCAGTGTAACTATTTTGCTCAATTGTTTTAAATTAAATAGCTTATTGCGCATTCTCTTTATCCTATTCATGCTATTTAACTTTAAATACAATGTTCATAAACGAAGCTTCTGTTGCTACTGCAGTTGATTTAACTGTATAAGTAATTACACCGGCAGTAGAAACTGTTACCGTATTGAATACCGTATTATCGAAATAGGTAACGAAATAATCCAATTCGCTCGCTACCAATACCGGCAAAGTAGAAGAAGAATTGCTTCGGGCCTGGCCTATGCCGCCAGAGAAACCAAATTGCTGTGCATACTTGCTATAAATATCCAATGTCTGGTTGCCTGTCAAGGGCACTCCATTCGAATCGTGTGTAGGCACCACTACAGAAGGTGCATAGAAGAACTTTGGCAATGCGCCCTTTAAGGTTTGTAAAACACCTGTTGAGGTAACAGTTACTACTTTGTCTGTTTCAGCACCAGCTTGTAAACCCGGAATGGCCAATGTATTTGCAGCGGTAGTGGTGATGGTAGTTGCCCCGGTTAACGGGCCTCCCAATTGGGTATTAGTAGCGCTTGATTTATTTAAACCATTATCAGCAGTACTTGCAGGTGCCAATGTAGAAAGATCTACCGTCATTGTATTTCCCCTTTGCAAAGTAAGGGTTAATATTTTTGTGGTTGCATTTAAGCTAAAAGCAGTAATAGTTTGATTATCAGTATCAACTACAGTGTTATTGATAATATAAGGACTAGCTGCAGTTCCTGCACCCGTAATACTGACTCCCGTTCCAGCTTGCGAAACACCTCCTACACCATTGGTACCTGCAGGTCCTTGCGCACCTGTAGCTCCAACAGGACCAGTAGCGCCGGTTAGACCAATTGGGCCTTGAGCACCAACTGCGCCAGTTGCACCTGTCGTACCAACGGCACCTGTATCGCCTTTATCACCTTTCAAACCCTGGGCACCGGTTGCGCCGGCAGGACCTGTAGCACCTGTTAAACCAATAGAACCTTGAGCACCAGTTGCACCAACATCTCCCTTATCGCCTTTTAGTCCCTGGGCACCGGTTGCGCCAGCAGGACCTGTAGAACCTGTTAAACCAATTGGACCTTGAGCACCAGCTGTACCAGTAGCTCCAGTTGCACCAATGTCTCCCTTATCGCCTTTTAATCCCTGGGCACCAGTTGCGCCGGCAGGTCCTGTAGCACCTGTTAAACCAATTGGGCCTTGAGCACCAACTGCGCCCGTAGCTCCAGTTGCACCAATGTCTCCCTTATCACCTTTTAATCCCTGGGCACCGGTTGCGCCAGCAGGACCTGTAGCACCTGTCAAACCAATCGGTCCTTGAGCACCAACTGCACCCGTAGCTCCAGTCGCACCAATGTCTCCCTTATCACCTTTTAATCCCTGGGCACCAGTTGCGCCAGCAGGACCACTTGCACCTGTTAGACCAATCGGTCCTTGAGCACCAACTGCGCCTGTAGCTCCAGTCGCACCAATATCTCCCTTATCGCCTTTTAATCCCTGGGCACCAGTTGCGCCAGCAGGACCACTTGCACCTGTTAGACCAATCGGTCCTTGAGCACCAACTGCGCCTGTAGCTCCAGTCGCACCAATATCTCCCTTATCGCCTTTTAATCCCTGGGCACCAGTTGCGCCGGCAGGACCAGTAGCACCTGTTAGACCAATTGGGCCTTGAGCACCAACTGCACCTGTAGCACCAATATCTCCCTTATCACCTTTCAAACCCTGGGCACCAGTTGCGCCGGCAGGACCTGTAGCGCCTGTTAAACCAATATCTCCCTTATCACCTTTCAAACCCTGGGCACCGGTTGCACCGGCAGGACCAGTAGCACCTGTTAAACCAATATCTCCCTTATCACCTTTCAAACCCTGGGCACCGGTTGCACCGGCAGGACCAGTAGCACCTGTTAAACCAATTGGACCTTGAGCACCAACTGCGCCCGTAGCACCAATATCTCCCTTATCACCTTTCAAACCCTGGGCACCGGTTGCACCAGCAGGACCACTTGCACCTGTTAAACCAATAGAACCTTGAGCACCAGTTGCACCAATGTCTCCCTTATCGCCTTTCAAACCCTGGGCACCAGTTGCGCCGGCAGGACCCGTTGCACCTGTTAAACCAATAGGGCCTTGAGCACCAACTGCGCCTGTGGCTCCAGTTGCACCAATGTCCCCCTTATCACCTTTCAAACCCTGGGCACCGGTTGCGCCGGCAGGTCCTGTAGCACCTGTTAAACCAATCGGACCTTGAGCACCAACTGCACCCGTAGCTCCAGTAGCACCAATGTCTCCCTTGTCTCCTTTTGCACCGTTAATATTTGTCCAGGTATTGGTAGTTGGATTATACACCCAGGTACCACTGTCGTTGATTACAATGGTAACGCCGGTACCAGGGGCACCTGCAGTACCAGAACCCGGTGTGCCCGGTGTTCCGCTCGTACCCGGCATTCCCTGAACACCAACCACGCCTGCATCACCTTTATCTCCCTTGTCACCTTTTACTCCGTTAATATTCGTCCAGGTATTAGTAGTTGGATTATACACCCAGGTACCACTATCGTTGGTTACAATGGTTACCCCCGTACCAGGGGCGCCTGCAGTACCCGAACCCGGTGTGCCCGGTGTTCCGCTGGTACCCGGCATCCCCTGAACACCAACCATACCAGCATCACCTTTATCTCCCTTGTCTCCTTTTGCACCGTTAATATTCGTCCAGGTATTGGTAACAGGGTTATACACCCAGGTACCACTGTCGTTGGTTACAATCGTAACGCCTGTACCAGGGGCACCTGCAGTACCAGAACCCGGTGTACCCGGTACGCCACTAGTGCCCGGCATTCCCTGCACACCAACCACGCCTGCATCGCCCTTATCTCCTTTTGCACCGTTAATATTTGTCCAGGTATTGGTAGCAGGATTATAAACCCAGGTACCACTGTCGTTGGTTACAATGGTAACACCGGTACCAGGGGCACCTGCGGTACCAGATCCTGGTGTACCCGGTACCCCACTAATGCCAGGCATTCCCTGCACACCAACCACACCTGCATCTCCTTTGTCTCCCTTGTCACCTTTTACTCCGTTAATATTTGTCCAGGTGTTGGTAGTTGGATTATACACCCAGGTACCACTATCGTTGGTTACAATGGTTACCCCCGTACCAGGGGCGCCTGCAGTACCAGATCCCGGTGTACCGGGTGTTCCGCTGCTACCCGGCATTCCCTGAACGCCAACTACACCTGCATCTCCTTTATCTCCTTTTGCACCGTTAATATTCGTCCAGGTATTCGTAGCAGGATTATAAACCCAGGTACCACTGTCGTTGGTTACAATGGTAACACCGGTACCAGGGGCACCTGCGGTACCCGAACCTGGTGTACCCGGTACGCCACTAGTGCCAGGCATTCCCTGCACACCAACCACACCTGCATCTCCTTTGTCTCCCTTGTCTCCTTTTGCACCGTTAATATTCGTCCAGGTATTGGTTGTCGGGTTATATACCCAGGTACCACTATCGTTGGTTACAATGGTAACGCCTGTACCCGGAGCACCTGCAGTACCAGATCCCGGTGTACCGGGTGTTCCGCTGCTACCCAGCATTCCCTGAACGCCAACCACACCTGCATCACCTGCATCGCCTTTATCTCCCTTATCACCTTTTGCACCGTTAATATTCGTCCAGGTATTGGTAGTTGGATTGTACACCCAGGTACCGCTATCGTTGGTTACAATGGTAACACCGGTACCCGGGGCACCTGCAGTACCAGAACCCGGTGTGCCAGGTGTTCCGCTGGTACCCGGCATTCCCTGCACACCAACCACTCCCGCATCACCTTTATCTCCTTTTGGTCCTTTAATATTGGTCCAGGTGTTAGTGGTGGGGTTATACACCCATGTACCGCTACGATTAATTACAATGGTAACGCCTGTACCTGGTCCGCCAGGCTGACCAGGCGTGCCAGGCACACCATCTTTATCAGGCTGTGATTCGACCAGGATAAAACCTGAATCTCCTTTCGATCCTTTAACTAAATTCCATTTTGTTCCATCGTTGTAATAAATCCCCGGCACAACATCGTTATTGGTAGCCGTGTTGTAAACCATCATACCGGCCACATGTGCCGATAACGGAAATGCATCTGTAGTGGTTCTTAATGCAACTCTGGTATGAAGCAATCCTTTATTTGAACTTTCGAGTTCGAATATGGCATCTTTGTTCGGTAGCTTTTTGTCTGTTGTTGTGCCGTCGGTTATTTTTTGCTGTGCAAGTGCACCAAAGCAACTTAACGACAAGCATAAGCCAAGGAGTAAGCGTTTTTTCATTTGTTATACGTTATTGTTCTGTGCAGCATAGATCAAGGATCTGTGGCTTTAAAAATTTGCAATTCCTGTAGTTTCAGCATTACATAAAATAGCCAAACGGTGTGCTCGACAGTTAGCTACTTATGGGATGTTGAGAATGGGACGGTTTTGAAAAATAAATCGTTTTATTTTCCACTTACAAAGAAAGAACTATGAAAAAACATACAGAAATTTATAAATACGCACATATACTTACAATTCACAAAACGCTGAAAAACAAACACATAACACCAAAAAAAGTGCTTAGAGATAGCATAATACATGCGAAAAGCATCGGATAGAGCTGTTTTCTGATCGATTTACAATTCGTTATGCGAACCGTAAACTTAAGACTACAAAAAATAAATTATTTGAATTTGACCAGATGCGTGTGTTTGCGTAAAAAAATACTGGTGGTTTTTATCGGTAAATCACCATCTTTTGGGTGGGATGAGGAAATGAAAAATGTAATGGGCAGGGAATCGAAGTCCTGGCTAACGAATGATCTGGCAGCTTATCATATAGGTCATCATCCCGAGCCTCTTGCATTTTCTCTCATTATCAGTTAGGATTTTATCCAACTGTAAGTTATAGATGGATAAGACCTTGCACGTACCATCAATTTTGTAATGGTGAACGTAGATTTTTGCGTCAACTGTTGCCATTTTAACTTGAAAAAAATTGCGTTTACGGATACCGGAAGTCCTAAATCGCAGGATTTTCTTTGTTAAATATTTGTAAAAGTCATACGTTAAATTCGACAGTTTTTCCTGTAAAACTTAACATGATTTGGCTATTGAAAAGACAATATGGAGGTAGGAAACTTCTATTATGGAAATAAAAAACCCCATCCTATTAGCTAGAAATGGGGTTTTTATGTGATTTTCAGACCTGAAAATCTTTGCTCCCTCTGCTGGGCTCGAACCAGCGACCCTCTGATTAACAGTCAGATGCTCTAACCAGCTGAGCTAAGAAGGAATGCTGGTTGTTTCTCAAAACATGGTATCCGATACTTTTCAGCAGCTATACCCTTGCTTGTTTTGGGAGTGCAATATTAGCGCTTTAATATCATTTATGCAACAAATATTTCAAATTTTATCAAACAAAATGGCCTTTCTAAAATAACGAAAGGCCATTTTGTTTATTTCAAACTGATTACCAAACAGTTATTACAAACTATTTTACAATCCAAGGTGCTAAATTAATATCATCAACTCCGTTATACTGGCGTGTTAAAGCCTGATTTAAGTTTGCACCATTGGTGGTACGCTCAATATTAGGGTACTGAAAACGCTTTGGTATACGCTGACTGTTGCCAATACCCGGCCCAACCTGAAACTCGGGCACGCCCGTTCTGCGATACTGATAATAGGCCTCGAAACCTGAATTTCGGAAATAAGCCAGGTATTTCTGCGTCAGGATTTGCGTCAAACCTTTTGCCGTATTCCCGTCATATTTAACAGCTGTTTGTGCATAATAATCGCTTTCGAAAGTAAAATTAACCGTGTAGGTTTCAAATTCGCCCAATTTACCATCCTTTTTCAAAAAGGTCACCGTGTTGCTGCCATCATGTATGCCGTAAAAAGCAATAGAAGCCTGAATTCCTTTTTTGTACCAGCTTTCGGCATCGCCGCCAACCCAGCCCCGGTTAATCCCTTCGGCTTTAATGAAACACAATTCTGGATACGAAATAATGAAAGTATTTTCGGCTGTGTAACCACTGTAATAACGATAACGGCCAATTAACGAATACAAACCTTTCTGTACCTTATCCAGCATTACGCCCTGATCTTCGCCGGTACTGGCACCTACAAAATTACGGTAATCGGTAAGTGCGTAACCATTGGCTTCGGCAATACCCCTGGCAGGCTCAGCCACCACGTAAGCCCGCGGGTCTTTCAGTTGCGAAAGGGTATTTAAATAAGTACCGGCCATGTTATAACGCAGCGCATCATTACCAAAGTTATCTTTGTTGTTAGGATATTTGTTAAAGCTCTCGTTGTATACAAATTGCAGGTTATCGGCCATGCTCTCCATTACGGGATATTTAGCAGCATTGCCCATAATAGAGGCAAACTGCTGTTTTACCTGCAGGTCTGCATCATCTACGCGGCTGCTCAGGTGAATCAAAGCCCTTAATCTATAGGTATTAACCACTTTTTGCCAGGCCATCAAATCGTTTTTAAGGTAAATATCGCCTTTTAGCTCTTTGTTACCGGCAACAATCAGCGCAGCCAAATCAGTATTGGCCTCATCTAACCAGGTTAACGATTGTTTGAAAATATCTTTTTGTGTATCGTATTTTGGGGTCAGGTTCGCAAAACCTTTTAAGGCATCGGTCATAGGCAAATCGCCTACTTTTAAACTCATTTTAATGAAGAAATAAGCTTTAAAGAACTTGGCCAGCGCCAGGTAAGGCTTGGCTACTTCGCCACCTAAACGGTTTGCCTCCTCCTCCATCTTCCCTACGTTTTTTAAGGCAGTATAATCTAGTGATGCACCTGTCCAGTCGTAATTGTTGGTAGCGTAATAAAAATAATTGGCGGCTGTATATTGGTTCCAGCGTTCAGTGCTTGAAAAAGGGGCCTCGTACATATCGTACAAAATACCATTAATAAGCAGGTTTGGCGGAACGTGTTCGGCCTGATTGGGATTATGGAAATTTTCTTCGAAAGTTTTCTTACATCCGGTGGCTACAACCAGTGCGACGAAGAAAAATAGCATGCGATATATTGATTTCATGATCTTTGTTTTTTTAATGGCTTAGAAAGTAACATTCAGGTTAAAACCAACGCTCCGTGTAGTTGGCGTTTGCAGCGTAGAAGTACCCTCCCTGCCCGAATACTGATCTACATCCACATCGTTATAGGTAGAATTGATAAAATAAAGCAGATTACGCCCTACTACCGAGAAATTAGCTGAGCGGATAAAGGTGCCTTCCAATAACTTTTTAGGCAACTGATAGCCAAAAGTTACTTCACGCAGTTTGGCATAGGTACGGCTCATCATGGTATTTTCTTTGGCACCATAAAACACACCCAAATAATCCTGCAATAACACAGGGGTAGTGTTTGGCGCGAAAGAAAGACTGCCATAATTGGTAATTACCCCCGTAACCGGATCGAAATTAAGTTTACCGCTATTGGTAAGCACCACACCATCGCCAACCCAGGTACCTTTGTAATTCGGATCGTTTACGTGCACATAATCCTGGTAGCGGGCTTCGCCCATTTTACCTTGAATGGTTTCGATCTGACGACCACCCTGAAATGATTTCAAACGCACATAATCCTGCATTACCCCGCCTACTTTCCCATCTAACTGAAAGCTGAAAGAGAAATTTTCATACCTGAACTTATTGCTGATGCTCCATACCCAATTTGGATCGGCGTGTCCCAATAATTGATTAACCGGTAGTGAAATCGGGGTACCGCTCGAGGTATGGATAACTTGCCCGCCTGGCGATTTTGCTAACACCGAACCATAAATATTATCGATACGGTCGCCTGCTTTGAAGAATTGATCAACCGAGGTCTCGCCCGGAGCCAGCTCTTTATAAATTTGCTTGTAGGTAGACCAGTTGACCATTACATCCCAGCCAAATTTATCGGTAAGTATCGGCGCACCCGATAAACTTAACTCAACACCACTATTTTGGGTTTTACGGCCGTTAATGGTATTGGTTTGGTAACCTGTAGCCGGCGAAATGCTCTGCTTTATGATTTTCGGCCCATCGATATAGCGGAAATAAGTAGCCTCAAAACCTAGCCTGTTCTTTAAAAACTTAAGGTCGATACCGCCTTCGTAATTGGTACGGCTTTGCGCTTTAACTGCATTTAAATCGATCAGGTTATCGGTATAATATGCGCCGGTTTGGTTATTGTAAGTTGGCCTTACACTATATGGCGAAGAAAGGCCGTAACCCGGACCACCATAAGATGAGGTATACTCGGCACCATAACCTATCGGATAAGTTTGCAAAGGTGTTGCACCGATATATTCCAGCGTACCTAAACCCGGATCTTTAACATTGGCATACGATGCACGAACTTTTGCAAAAGAAATAAAAGCCGGCATTTTCACATAATCAGATACTACCGAACTTAATGAAACCGAAGGATAGAATGCTGAATTATTGCCTGGCGATAGCGCAGAGTTTTTATCCACACGCCCAGTAGTATTGATATTCAGGTATTTTTTAAAACTGATATCGACCGAGTAAAATGCACTCAGCACCAGCATATTCGAATTGAAATTGAATGCTTTTACGGGATTTTTTGAGTTAGAAAAATTGTACACATTTGGTACATTCAAATAATCAGTAGTGGTAAAGCTCGAGTTGTAACTGAAATTACGGGCGTTACCACCTCCAAAGGCACTGATTTCGAACAAATCGCCAACGTTTTTATTGTACTTTAACAACAACTGGGTATTGTTTTCGAACATGCTCCGACGGTCTTCGCGGTAATCGCCAAGGCCTTCTTCCCTACCGTAAGGATGCGCCGAAAAAGGCATTTTTTCTGTCCTTAACTGGTCGTAGGTAGAAATTTGTGTTTTTAACATCACATCTAAACCTTTACTCAGGTTATAGTTTAACGAGGCATAACCGTTAATGTCGTTCTTTTTATGTCCGCGCAACCACTCGTACGACATAAAATAAGGATTATGGTAGCGTTGATACTCGGCATAAATAGACTGAATGCCTTCTTTACCAGCTTGCCAGTAATTTTTCATATCATCAATATTCCAATCGGCACCCCCCCAAAGGGTCATATTATAAATTACACTGTTAGGGCCATAGTTAACATCGGGTATATTATCAGAAAACTGACGGCTGTAATTGATATAGGCTTCGGCCTTTAGTTTAGGACTGATGTTATACGATCCGCTCACATTAAAATTATTGATGTTAAGCTGGGTATTCGGGATAATCCCCTTCTGGTAATTATTAGAAACCGAAACCCTTAAATTGTATTTATCAGTAGCCGATGATAGCGCAATGTTATTGGCAGAAAGCAAACCGGTTTGGATAAAGCGCTTTAAATTATCTTTTCCACGTGCCACCCATGGCGTTCCCTGGCGTACACCGTTTGCATTAACCGGGCTATCATACTGCGGAATTAACTGTCCTTCAAATTTTGGCCCCCAGATATCGTAATCGCCATCGTTTAAACCACCACCTTTACCATCACCAAAAGCATAGGCACTGTGCTCGCCTGGCCCGTATTCATCCTGGCTTTTAGGCAAGGCAATAAAACCTTTATTAAATTGTGTGCTCGAATTTAGTTCAACTACAAAGCCCTTATCGCTTAGCTTTCCTTTTTTGGTGGTAATTAATAACGCACCATTGTAAGCCTGATAGCCGTAAAGTGCAGCTGCGGCAGGGCCTTTAAGCACTGTATAGGTATCAATATCGTCAGGGTTGATATTCCAGGTATCCGAATTGATCGGCACCCCATCTACCACCACCAGGTTTACGTTGTTACCACGCAGGTAAAGTGATGAGCGGCCTAAAAGCTCAGAAGATACGCCTACAGTTAAACCGGCAACCTTACCCACCAAACCATTTACCGGATTGGCTTCTCTGGCTTTTACCAAATCGGCTCCTTTTACTTCCTGAATGGCATAACCCAGGTTCCGCTTTTCTTTGCGGATACCCAATGCGGTAACCACCACTTCGTTCAGGTTTTTCGAATCTGTTTTTAAAATAATACTTAAAGTAGTTCCCGAAACCTGCACTTCCTGACTAATAAAACCGATTGAGCTTAGCAACAGGGTTTCGCCTGTTTTGGCATCAATGGTAAAGCGGCCGGATAAATCGGTAGAAATAGCTTTTTTTGTACCTTTTACCAACACACTAACACCCGGGATGGGCTGCTGGGCGTCGTCTTTAACAATGCCGCTGATTTTGGTTTGCGCCGAGGTAATTTCGGGCCTGAGCATTAGGCATAGCAAAGCCATAATGCCCCATGTCATTTTGTAAAAATGTTTCATAAATAAGTAAACGTTATGGATTATTCTGATGCAATATTAGGGCATGAATGTTAGCCCAATACGAACTTTCAGTTAACAAAACAGCGTGTTTTGGTTTAGTATTTGTTAACTAAATATATCTTTAATGCTTTGTGCTGCATAACCTGCACTGGCCGTCATACCCTTACCACCAATAGCGGTGCGGATATGGATACAATCATCCAGATCGTAAGTTACAATATGCTTGGTAGGATGTTGCGGATAAAACCCTGCCCAGGTACTTTGCAATTTGTTTACATCAAAATCAACAATCCGTGCGGCTTCGTCCAGCATCAGTTGGTTAATGTGATGACTTAAATCAAAACCCAGGTCGTCGAAATGGTTTACATCGGCATATACGTGCGAATCGCCAATGATAATTCTGTTATCTGCAGCTTGCTTAAACAGGATATGAATCCCCCATTTTTTCAGTTCATCGTAATGTGCCGGTGTTTTTACCGAATGGAAAGAAGGGCAATAGTGCTCAAAACTTTCGTAGCGGCGCGTAGTTAAACCCGTTAAAATATTACCCGATAGCTGCACACCGGGCATAGGCACCGTGCGCATCATTTGCAGTTTGCTTACTACAATTCCGCTTTCACTAAACAACTCGGGATAAAGCAGTTTAAATTCGTAACCGTTACAAATAATGGCTTTCTCTGCTGTAAAAAGTATGCTATTATTTCTTAAACCCACCTCTACCCCAGCGCCTTTGTGTTCGCAAGCTGTTACCGGACTGTTGTATTGTAAGGTATAACCTTTAAATTTAGCTTGCATATACTGCTGCAGGCGATAAATCATCAGCTCGGGCTCTACACTAATCTCCTGTGGAAAAAATATGGCCTCTTTAGCATACGATGCTTTGATAGCAGGGTATTTATTTAAAATAGCAGCCTGTCCAAGCAGCTCCGTTTCGTAACCTAAAGTATCGTAATGTGCTTTTAGCTCGTGTATTAAAGTTTGCTCATCTTCATCTGATGCAATGTAAACACTACCATTGTTGCGCACCGAAATATCAAATTCCTGCTGAATCGATTTGTAAATTCCCAATCCGGCTACGCCGTACTCAAACCACTCGGCCTCCATGCCCGATGGTACCACCTGACCAAAGTTGCGCACGGTAGCGCCTACCGGAAAATTATCTTTTTCTAACTGCAATACTGTTTTACCGGCTAGCAAGGCATAGTATGCATGGAAAGTACCCAATATGCCACCGCCAACTACAATAAGATCGAAATGTTTATTTGTCATGGAATTTTTATTCTGGTGCCCACCGGTTCAAATTTTCGGCCTGCACAAATTTATAAGATAATGGTTATTTTGAGGCACTACTCCACACTTGTTTAGCCTGAAGCGACTGCTGTTTTTTATGCGTTAAAAGGGTTTTACGCCTGAAATAAATCAACGAAAGCACACTGCACAGGCCACCAATAAGCGGCACAGCAATTAAACACTGTTTAAAGAAATGCATCCAGCTTACATTGGTTTCGCCAAATTCGTGCAACATCAATACCGAGAAACTACCGACATAACCAATAGAATCGGCAACGTACATGATAAAACCAATATTGCTCTTGTAATGAAAATTGGCGATCATCCGTTCGAAGAAAATCGCATTGTAAGGGATGTAAGCCATATAAAGCCCCATGCCCAACAGCGCCATCCAACTTACTGGCCCCACATAGCCTCTATCGAAAAGAAAAGTACTGAAACCAATTAATAAACAGCCCGCTATAATCATGATATGGATTACGGTAAATGCTTTGAGGTTATCTTTAATCAGAATCAACAGGCCGATCATCACCAACACCACTACCGAAATCAAAGTATCAATCTGCGTATAAATGTGATTATCGTGAATGCCTAAACCATTCCAGATTTCTACTTCGAAATTGTCGCGCATATCGCGGATACAGGTAAGCAGCACATAAATGATGATGGTAAGCACAATACCCGGCAAAAAAGCGGTAATAAATTGAATGCGCTGTTTGCCATCCATCGGTACGCGTTCGGTACGCAATTGCTGATCTTCTTTTGAGGGCGGCGGCATTACTTCTAAACAGAATACAAAGAAAAAGAGCGGAAGCAGAAAAACAAGTCCCGTAAGGAAAGGCATCCAGTAATCGCTTACCCCCACTACCGACATTAAGGTACGCGCCACGGTTTTAACAAAGCCCGATGCAAAGATTAAACTGATAGACATTAATGCGCCCATAAATTCGGTTGTTTTACGCCCTTCTAAATAACTGAATACCAAACCCCAGATCATCCCCAGCGGAAAACCATTAAGCAAAAGGAAAACAATATTATAAGGAGCAGGTACCGCTGCAAAGCCCAATAAAGCCAGCCATGAAAAAACAATAAGCAGAATAATGCTTCTGGCGCGGTTATTTTTGCCCGATTCAGAAATGAACCGGATGCCATAAAACTTACTCAAGGTATAGCCTACCATTTGCGCAACTACAAGCCAAACTTTATAATCGACATGCAGAAATTCCTGATGTTCGAACGTAGCCGAAGCAAAAGCCTTTCTGAAAGCATACATACTGGTATAGCAACCAAAAGCAGCAATACCTCCAAGCACAGTAATTAACCAATAAGGCCAGTTAAGTGCTTTTTTGCGGGCAACATGGAGCAGGCTCATCTTAACTATAGATTTGAGTAAGTTGAGCCTGCTGAAAAGCATTCCCCCAATAAACCTGACACTTAACGGTTGCGCATGCACTGCAGAACGCCCTGACATTAACTTCCATAAACTCTTGTTTTAACAATACAATAGTAAACAGAGTTTATTATTTGTAAACAAAAATTAAGTTATCAAATTGTTAAGTTTAGGCCGGCTAAGCTAATCCTATTTAGAAAATGCTTCAAGCACTGGTTTGCCCCGCCAGCTTTGCGGCTGCTGCAAACCCATTAGCCAGGCTAAAGTAGCCGCAGTATCGTAAGTAATGATTACATCTTTAAGCTCGTGGTTTTTACGTACACCCGGACCGGCAATAATCCATGGGATCTGAATCTCATCTAAAGATTTACCGCCATGTCCTTTACCAGTACCTCCATGATCGGCAGTAACCAATATGATGGTTTCATCAGCTATACCTGCATCTTTAACAGCCTGCACTACTTTACCAATGCGCTGATCTACCGATTCGAGTTGTTTATAATACTCTGGTGTGCGGTGCCCAATAGCGTGCCCGGTATGGTCGGGTTCATCGAAATGCACAAAAGTAAAGTAAGGTTTTTCCTTTTTGATGATGGCGGCAGTGGTATCAGCACAAAAATCATCTTTATCTTTTCCGTCGACTACAGTATTAACAGCCTTTTTTTCAAAAAGATACCCAATACCTCCCCAGCTGTAAACTACGGCTGTTTTAGCATCCTTCTTCTGATCTCTGATTACACTAAATATGGTAGGAAAGATACCATAAGTCGTTTTGGTTGCCGACGGAATTTCGGGTACTTTGCTATCCCACTCGGTATAACCATGCTCGGTTGGACCCGCGCCCATTAACAGCGAAGCCCAGTTTACAGCGCTCGAAGAAGGCAATACGCAACGCGCTTTATCTGTCCACGAGCCACTACTCATTAAAGCCTTAAGGTTGGGCATTTTGGCTTCCTGCAATGCGTAAGCACCAAAACCATCGCAGCCAATTAAAACTACATGTTTGATTTTTTTGGATTGAGCCTGGGATGTCAGGCACATCGTGAGCGACAGGAGTGCGCCCATTAAAATTTTCTTCATATTCATTTGTGTGTTTTTACCATCCTGTTAGCATGGTAGGTTTAAGAATATGAAGGTAGTTATTTGTTAAGTATTAATAAACAAAGTTTAATGAAAAATTATTCAAAGAAATAAATTACCAGCATGAGGGCTTTGGTATCGCCAATATTAACAGGCGTGTGCGAAAGGCGGCCATCAAAAAGCATCGAATCGCCTTTCTCGAGTATAATTTTCTTTTTAGAAAACTGGTATTCTACCTTACCTTCAATCATATATTTAAATTCGAAAGCTTCAGTTTTAACCATTGGGCGATGCGCATTTACCTCCAGCTCCAGCAAAACAAAATCGGCAGTAGAAAATTTAATGTTTTTCGTCAGGATACGTGAGTAATTAAAACCCATGGCCTGCTCTTTTTCAAATTTTTGATACTGGTCTTTTCGTTTCACCAACACCGGTGCATCTTTTTTATGAAAGTTGATGTCCTTGAAAAAGCTGTTTAAGTCAATCTGTAAGCTTTTAATAATATCCATCAATACCATTAACGAAGGTATGGTACGGCTGTTTTCGATCTGCGATATAAGCCCTTTACTTACCGATGCCTTATCGGCAAGCTCCTGAACAGTAATACCAAGTTCTTTTCTACGTTCCTTAATTTTTCCGCTGATCTGTAAAAGAATTTCTTCCTGCATATATTAAATGATATTGATGCCACTAATGTATTATTTTATTCCTGTAATCTATACCAAAAATCACAATCGTTACGTAAACGTTTTTTTATGACAGGGAATAACTGAATTTTGAGTGATTGAATTTTGAATGAGGTTTAGTACGTAACCAAAAACTTTAAATAAAAACGCCAAAACAATTTAACAACACAACCCACTCTCTCTTTCAAAACACACTCAATCGATCATTTAAAAAACAAAAAGGATTGAATCCTGAATGATTGAATTGTTAATCCTTCTCTCATTCAAAATTCAATCCTTCAATCATTCAATCCTTCAATCATTCAATCATTAAGCCCCCCGCTAGCGGTAATGCCCATGTACCCAATGGCGGCCACCGTACGGCCCGATAACGTAGTGACCACGCACCCACTCGCCCCTTGGCGCACGGGTATGTACCACGCAGGCACTAAAATTTACAGCCATAACCAATAAGAGCAATGCATTTACAATCTTTTTCATAACCTAAATTTTAAGTAAATAATAAATCAAGCTTGATGCTGTGTGTATAATTTGGACGAATGCCAGAGCCGAAAGTTTAATTGGATTGAGGGGGAATAAATGAAAACAAATATTAGCATCAGAGACTGCCATCCTAAGCTTGTCGAAGGATTGCCCTAACTATGCATCAAAGCATCTCGACTACTTGTCCCGATTTCATTGGAGATTCGACGTGACAATGGATACAAAAAAGAAAAACATCATTTCGACTGTAGCGCAGCGTAATGGAGAAATCTACTCGCCAAGCCCTAAACGCAAAAAACCCACAACTTTCGTTGCGGGTTTCGCTCCCTCTGCTGGGCTCGAACCAGCGACCCTCTGATTAACAGTCAGATGCTCTAACCAGCTGAGCTAAGAAGGAATATTTTTTTATTCTGGTTATTCTTTTTAATACTATTAATCAAAATCCTTTGATCTGTCTCTCAAAACCCCGTTGATCCTACTTTACAGCACATTCACCCTTGTTCGTTTTGGGAATGCAATATTAGGGCTTTTAAATTATTTATGCAATATTTGCAGTGAAAAAAAATTAAAAAAAAACTAATACATAGATATGAGCCTGATAATCATAGGTACTGTAGCTTTTGATGCTATTGAAACACCTTTCGGAAAAACAGACAAAATTGTAGGTGGAGCAGCAACTTACGCCAGCTTAGCAGCATCTTACTTTTATAATAAAGCAAAAATTGTTGCAGTGGTAGGCGATGATTTCCCTCAAGCTGACATCGACACCTTTACCAAACACGGCATCGATACTGAAGGTTTACAGATCAAAGCAGGCGAAAAATCATTTTTCTGGTCAGGCAAATACCACAACGACATGAACAGTCGCGATACTTTAATTACCGAATTAAATGTATTGGAGAACTTCGATCCGGTTATTCCGGAAAGTTATCAGGACTGCGAATACCTGATGTTAGGTAACCTTACCCCACAAGTGCAACAAACAGTAATTAAGCGTCTTAAAAACCGTCCGAAATTAATTGTAATGGATACCATGAATTTCTGGATGGACATTATGATGGACGACTTATTGGAAACCATTAAAATGGTAGATGTTTTAACCATTAACGATGCCGAAGCACGTCAGTTATCAGGCGAATACTCGTTAGTTAAAGCAGCTCAAAAAATCCTTTCGATGGGACCAAAATATTTAATCATTAAAAAAGGTGAGCATGGTGCATTATTGTTCCACGAAGATCAGATTTTCTCGGCACCGGCATTGCCTTTAGCTGAAGTTTTCGATCCAACTGGTGCTGGCGATACATTTGCAGGTGGTTTTATAGGCTATTTAGCTAAAGTTGGTACCATTAACTTTAACAACATGAAAAATGCTATTATTTATGGCTCAGCCCTGGCATCTTTCTGCGTAGAGAAATTCGGAACTGAAAAATTATTAAACTTAACCGAAGCAGAAGTTGCTGCACGTATTCAGCAATTTGTAAACCTGAGCGCGTTTACTATAGAACAATAAAAATCATTTGTCATCCTGAGCCTGTCGAAGGAATTAGTAAACCTGTTTCGACAGGCTCAACATGACATCCCCCCTTGCAAATCGCTAACTGTCAACTGTTAATTGCTAACTGCAAATTGCCAACTGACCTAAAATCCCGCAGCTGCAGGCTGCTTATTCCTCAAATTAATTACCGTACGGCTAATTACCGGCTGCAAAGCAATCAACAGAATGCTGAACAGGCAAAGCACCGCTACCCCATCGTAATAGCTTACACAGAACTGTAAAAAGGTTTGTTTCTGCACCGCCTTGTTTAACAAACCAACTGCCACTTTCGAAGCTTCATCTCGCAGCATTCCCCTGCTACTCAATGCAGACTGATAAATCCTCAATCTTTCGGGCAAGTTAAAATCCAATAGCGACAGGTTAGCCCGTAAATCATCGTTATGTTTCCCTTTAAAATACAACTGGAAGAAATTAATAAAAGCCAGGCTTAAGCTAAAGGTAGAGAAACGAACAAAAACACCTACCGAAGCTGCCGACTGGCTCATGCGATCGGGAACAGACGACATGATAAACATCACAATGGGCGACATAACCATTCCTGCCCCCAGCCCCTGCAAAAACAAGGGCAGATAAAAATTAGCTGTCCCAGCCTCACTGGCAAATAATTGCCCCATCCACAAGAAAAATACAAACAGGCACACAAAACCACTTACCCACAATATGCGCAGGTGTTTCTGGCGCGTGAGGAAACGAATTGCAATTAACGATCCGGCCACTACACCAGCAATGTTGAAGATCATCATTTCGTTTGCATGCAAAGAATCCATCCCCAGCACACTAATAAAATAGGAAGAAGTTAAACTAAAAGCCCCGCGGATGAGGTACAGGATAACCAGAAAAACAATACCAATGGCAAAATTCCTCGATTTAAATACAGCCAGATCAACTGCCGGCCTTTTTAGGGTACGCTGCCTGGCAACCGAAACAATAAACAGTAATAAAATGGCCAGAATAGCGGCAACAATTGTTAGATCTTCGAGCCAATCGTACTGCTGCCCATATATCAGTACATAAGCAATGAGCACCAGCATAGTTGCAAAAAGCACAAAACTGAGCCAGTCTATTTTGTACAAATGGTTTTTGGGCAAAATATTCACCCGGTTAAGTATACTAAAAAGCAGCGCAGCACTGGGTAAAAAACAAAAAATCATGGCCTTATACACCACATTATATTCGTAATTTTCGACTATCGGTACCGAAAACAAAGCAGTAAGCGGCGAAACGCACAAAATCATCCCATAAAAAATGGTATACCCCGTTTCTTTGGCATGCTCTGATTTTAAACGATTAAATAGCAGGTTGAGTGAAATACTCGTTAACCCACAGTTTACAATGCCTTGCAAAAAACGCAGCGCGAAAACCAGTCCTATCTCTCGGGTATGGTAACAACAATAGGTAATCAGTATTTCTAAAACAATACAAATCAACAGGTAATCTTTGGTAACCACGCGGGCAAAAAAACGGCGCTCTACCACTGCAAAACTGGCTACTGCAGCATAAAACATCAGCAAAGAAAATTGCACATCAGCAGCGGTGGCGCCATAGTAACCAGCAGCAGCCATGCCATCGGCAGTTGATAAGGCAAAGAGCAATACCGACGATAAAAGCACCGCAAAAATGCTGCTGATTACCAGCCATTCGGGCACTCTCGTTTTAAATATGGGCTGTGTATTAATCATGGCCCTGAGCCTTTTTAACTTTTACGCTGGCACTCATCCCCGCGCTTAACAAATCAATGCCTGTATCCTGTTTGCTGATGCGGATACGCACGGGTATGCGCTGGGCAATCTTAACAAAGTTTCCGGTCGAGTTATCGGGAGGCAATAAGGAGAACCTTGATCCAGTTGCGGCAGAAAGCGATTCGATTTCCCCTGCAAAAGACCGGTCAGGAAAAGCATCTACTTCTACGCTTACCTGTTCGCCAACATACATTTTCGCAATTTGCGTTTCCTTAAAATTGGCCACTACCCACTTACCAGCACTGCGATCTACAATATAGGCTATGGTTTGGCCGGTTTGCACTAACTGACCTTCCTGTATCGTTCTTCTACCCATTTTACCATCATAGGGAGCCAAAATAACGGTGTAAGAAGTATTGAGGTTATTTCTTTTTACTACTGCAGTCCTTCTTTTTATTTCAGATGCCAGTACTTCGCTTTGCGCCTTAATATCGTTCGTTTTAGAAACCGCTCCCGCATAGTCTTCTTTAGCTGCCTGATACTCGGCTTGCGCTACCTGCAATAAACTTTCTACCGTTTCTAGCTGCTGGCGTGTGGCAGATTCGGCATCGAACAGCTTTTTATAGCGATTGTACTCGGTTTGCTGTTTCCACAGCCTGGCTTTGGCAGCCACAATTTTAGCCTGCATTACTGCAGCACTACTTTGAGCTGTTTTAATATTACTTTGCTGTACCGATACCTGCGCCTCGGCGTTTAGCAAAGAAGCCGAAGCCTCCTCCTGCTGCACAGTATAATCGTTATCATCAATCAGCACAAGCGTATCGCCTTTTTTTACTTCCTGGTTTTCCTCAAACCTAACAGCCTTAATGTAACCGCTTACCCTTGCCGTAACCGGGTTAATGTATTCATCAACCTGAGCATCATTGGTTTCTTCGTAGCGCATATAGCCCAGCAATGTTTTACCTCCCCACGTCAGCAATACCACCAGTACAATAAGTGCTATGATGGTGGTTATCCTGCTTATTATTTTATCGGCCTTATTTTGTTTCTGTATGGTCATGTTATAAATTTCCTATGGCTTTTTGTAATTGATAGTATTGTATTTTGGCATTTACCCTCGCAGTAGTCAGCTCAAAGCGCGATTGCAGCAACTGGGTTTCAGCATCAAGCAAATCAGTAAGCAACGACAGCTGATTGAAGTAGGTATTCTGTACAATGCGGTAGCTTTCTGTGGCTTGTTTAATATTTTCTTTAGCCACCGTAATGCGCTGCACCGATTCTTTATAGCGGATGTAATTTTCCTGTACTTCCTGGCGGATATTATCCTTCACATCTTCATCTTCTACCTCTTGCTGGTGCAGTTTAATTTGTGCTTCTTTAACTTTATGTTGATTGGTGTACCATGAAGAAATCGGGATTTTGAGTTTTAAACCTACCATGCCCGTACTGTAAAGCGAAAGCGCATATGGGTAAAACTGGATCTGTGGATAGGCAAAAGCATACTCGCCAAAGAAACCCAGTGATGGCAGTATATTAGACTTAATATTTTTTAGCTTTAACTGCGCCAAAGTCTGCTCTTTCTCCGAAATCCTGATTTTATAGGCTGAGGTTTTAGCATCGTTAAAATATTCGTCTACCTGTTTCAACGCAATGGCATCTGTTTCGCTATCTGCTATCTGCGGATTTAGCGGCGCATCGTCCGGTCGGCCAATCAGGATATTCAGTTTCTGTTTGGCAATTTTAATGCTGTTTTCTATCTCAGTTAGCAACATGCGCTGTTTAGATAAACGCAGCTCGGCCCTGAGTACATCACTTTTTAATATCGTACCATTTTTGTACAACTGATTAATCTCTGCCAGTTGTTTCTCCCGATCCCTGATATCCTGCTCCAGTAAACTTCGGTACGAGATATTGCGAAAAACATCGTAAAAATAAACAGCCGCCACATAGTGAATTTCCTGTTTATTTTGGCTGCTTTGAATATGGCTCAACTCACTTTCTACCTTTGCCGCATTAATTTCGGTATTGGTTTTACCACCATTGTAAATATTAAAATAAGCATCGGCACTGGCTTTATAATAGGTTGGCACCACCGGAAACTGCGCTGGCGTATGAAATAGGCCATTTTCGTAAATAGGTAGCGGAAAAACATGCGCATAAATCCCCGCGACTGCGATTTCGGGCAAACGCTCAGCTTTGCTCACTTTTATATGCGCATCGGCTGCTTCGGCACCTAAATATTTAACTTGTATTTTTTTACTGTTGCTGTCGGCCAGTGCCCAGATCTGTGTAATATTAAAATTGTTTTGTAAGGTAACTTGCTGTGCACGAACAAAAACCGGCAACAAAAGAAAGCCCATCAGGCAGCTTATCCAGTTTTTATTTCTTTTAAAATTCATATCCGTTAATTAATTGATGCAAATTTCGATACAGATTTGTTACTTTGTTTTATCTAAACCGACAGATATTTGTTTAAACCAGCCAAATGATAAAAGTTAGCAACGAAGACCTTTTATTTGCAATCGACGAAAAACCAGAAACCATGTATGTTTGGCATAGCAGGTTCGAAGACCGATTTCAAGACCACGCACATTTAAAGGGGCAGTTAACCTATGTAGAGGGTGGCATTATATTTTTATACACCAAAGAGAAATCTTATTTCCTTCCGGCTCGGCATTACGTGTGGATTCCGGCAGGCGTAGAACACCATTTGCAACACCGTTACCAGGCCGCAGTGGTGCGCAATATTTATTTCGATACCACTACCGACCACGAAAACCCGTTTTACAAACAGATTGGCATTTACCCGGTAAATAACCTGCTGCTCGAAATGTTTTTATTTTCGGAGCGCTGGAATGGCAACATTGACCCCAAAAGCAAGGAGTACGATTTTTTAAATACACTAAAAAACATTTTGCCAGTGGTGAGCGAGCACCCCTTACCTATTGCCCTGCCTACCACCGAAAACCAGCGTTTACGGCCTGTACTGAAATACATTATCGATAACCTGGCCAACGACTGGCTGAGTTTGGAGAGTGTAGGAAAAGCTACTGGTTTTAGTGCACGATCGCTCTCGCGTTTGTTTCAGGCGGCTATGGATACTTCTTTTTTCCAATACCTGAAACTGGCCAGAATGATAAAAGCAATGGAAAAGCTACTCGAAACCGACTTAACCATTAGCGAAATTGCTTACGAAGTGGGCTACAACAGCATCTCGTCTTTTAGCAATACTTTTTATAAAATGGTAGGTAAAAGACCATCTGAGTTTAAAGAATTAAAACAGGCCACTTTAACCAAAATTAATTTGGTCTAGCCAGCATGGCAATGGGTACAAATTTTTCGAAAACCGCCTCGGTGTGCGGGGCATCGGGTAGCTCATCAGTTAAATCCTGGCCTGCCCAGTGCTCGTAATGTTTACCGTTACGCCACAGCCTGCTTTCGGTCATATCGTAAATCAGCCCTTTGTAAGCCACCCAAATTTGCGGCTTATCCGCTCCGTTGCGTAAAGCCAACTGTTGTTTGGTATAAATTGGTAAATCCATCTAAATTAATTCAGCGTTGAAGATAAACAAAAAGCAGTTTGCAGTAGAAAAATATAAATGCAATAATGCCTTTATGGTTAAAGAAGCTAAATCATTTTTGTTTGAATCACAAAGCCTGTGCAAAACAGCAAATCCCCTCCCGTTTTCCGCTTGTACGCTTCGCTGCCTCTTACCTCGTTGCTGCAGGGTACCGCTCCAACCGGGGCTAAGTGCCCAAAGCAGTATTTCATTTTTAAGGTTGCAAGGTGCAAAAGCCCTTATTAATAAACCTGACAGCAGCGGCAGCTCCCGATTCTTCATCGGGACTATAGCGAATGGCGGGACTACAAATTGCCAGCTACTACTGCCCGTTCATTTCCTGATTTTTACAAAAAGAAGTTTGAGTTTTTAAGCTGTGTATCGTATCGTACTAATCAGTACTAAACCATTACTCGTTTATTTTTAAACTTTCATTCAATAATCTTGTACTTTCTGCCCTGCCCTTAAACTTTTCGTAAAAGTAAATATTCAACAGCAGCAAGCCCATTAAATAGAAATGATCTTCGAAAGGAATAGTACCTACCCTAAAGCCAAGATTTTCCTTATTGTTATACATCACCACCGGAATGGCTGTTAAAAAACCGTTTACAATATAAAAAGGGATAAGCGAAACCAGGTAGGCCCTGTAAAACCTGTACATAAACCTATAATCGACATTTACATACTCTACATAAGCCAGTACAATAAACAAAAAGCCAAAATTAATCAATGTGTACCATTTGGTATAGCCAAAAAACAAAATGGCAATACAAATTCCCAGAACTAAATTACTTAAGGCCAGACTGTATTTTTGCAGTTCGTTTTTAGGGAAATATATATTTAGGCACTCATAAATAAAAATGCAGGCGTAAGGCACAGTTAAAAAGAAGAGAATTTCTTCTAAAGGCAACCCGTAAAGGTTAATACCGATAATATAATCGGGGTTAAATGACCATACGTTGAGCTTGGTAAAGAGCATATCCCAAATCAGGAATAGCAGGCCAGTAAGCAAAATTGCCGGAAACACAAACTTCCATTTGCTAAAGAAATGCACCTTTTTATCGAACGATAAAACTAACGGAAAAAATATTACAGCGATATTAATGAGCAGGTAGATATAGTTCATTTAGAGATGTTTCTTAAAAATTTTAATTTCCGTATCAGTGCATCTTTTACTATCAATCATAAACTTAGCTACATTACGCACCAGCTCACGATCGGCCATACCAAAATTTTCGTTTTGGTAATGCTTTACAATTTCTTTTTTATCAGTCGCAAGGTCTTTGCTGAAACCTAAAAACGATGGGGTATAAAATTCAATGGAAAACCGCATAAACCTGATTTCCATATTTTCTTTATCCATATCAATGGCTTTCTGCATGGTTTTGAGCGAGCGGCTTACAAATTTGATTTTGTTGTACGGATTCCACGAATGTTTGGCTTTTAATGCTTCTAATGTCCCGGTATATCCGGTAATCAGAGCTGTTTTATTGGACAGCTTATCAAGCGATTTGAATAGAGAATCGGTAAGTTTCGAACTTTCAATTGCTTTAACCATGTTCGCTTTCAACAGGGTTATTTCTTTGGGCGACAATTGTGCCTGCGCCCAACCAATACCCGAAAACAGAATGAATAATAAAATGCGTAGTTTAACCATGAGCTGCGCAAAGGTAAGAAAAATCTGCGCATCGCCATTTGCGGGCGCTGCTGTCATCCTGAGCGCAGCGAAGGATCTCCAACCGATAGCACACTCCACCCAGACGCTTAATCAAGCATCATCATGTCTATAATTTGTAGTGCAAATCACAAACAGATTCTTCGCTGCGCTCAGAATGACAAAAAAATCACCAAAATTGCTTTTATTTACACCATGGATAAAAAAACCAGGGTTACCGTAATTGGCGCCGGCTTTGCAGGCCTCTCGGCGGCGGCCTTACTGGCCCAGGCAGGATGCGAGGTTACTGTGGTCGAAAAAAATGAAATGGCTGGTGGCAGGGCACGAACTTGGGTAAAAGATGGTTTTCTCTTTGATATGGGACCAAGCTGGTACTGGATGCCCGATGTTTTCGAAAATTTTTACAGGCTTTTTAACCATACCACATCTGATTTTTATGAACTTAAAAGGTTAAGCCCTTCGTACCGTATTTACTTTGGCCAAAACGATACACTCGATGTACCTGCAACACGGGATGAATTATACCAGTTATTTGAGCAACTGGAGCCTGGCAGCAGTAAAAACCTGCAATCGTTTTTAAACCAGGCACAGTACAAATACGAGGTGGGCATGAACGAGTACGTTTTTAAGCCCTCGCATAGTGTAATGGAGTATTTCGACCCACGTTTGGCCATTAGCGGCATTAAGCTGCAGCTTTTGGGCAATATGCGCAAACACGTTCACCAGCTTTTTAAAAACGATAAATTACGGAAGTTGCTAGAATTCCCCGTGCTGTTTTTGGGCGCTACGCCTCAAAACACCCCCGCATTGTACAGTTTAATGAACTATGCAGATTTGGTTTTGGGCACCTGGTACCCCATGGGTGGTATGCATCAAATTGTTAAGGCCATGCAAAAAATAGCTACCAATGCCGGCGTAAAATTTAGTTTCGACACCACAGTAACTAAAATCGAGGTAAAAAATAACCTTGCTGAAGCCGTTATTACCAACAAAGGCAGCTTTGAAAGCGATTTTATAGTGGGCAATGCCGATTACCACCACATAGAGCAACAACTACTGGAACCCGCCTACCGCAAATACAATGAAAAATACTGGGATGAGCGAACCATGGCGCCATCATGCCTGCTATTCTATATTGGGCTGAATAAAAAGCTTGACCACATCTTCCACCATAACTTATTTTTTGATAAGGCTTTTGACCAGCATGCCGAAGAAATTTACACCGACCCGCAATGGCCATCAAAACCTTTGTTTTACGCCTGCTGCCCCTCCGTTACCGATCCGGGTGTGGCACCCGAGGGTTGCGAGAATCTTTTCTTTTTAATTCCGGTAGCGCCCGGATTAAAAGATAACGAAAGCAAAAGGGAAGCATACTTTGATTTATTGGTTAAACGTTTCAAGGATTTAACCGGAAATGACATTAGCGATAACATTTTGTTTAAACGCAGTTATGCCATGGATGATTTTGTGGCAGACTACAATGCCTTTAAAGGAAATGCGTATGGATTAGCAAACACTTTGAAACAGACCGCTTTCTTAAAGCCGAAAATGAAAAGCAATGTAACAAATTTTTTATATACCGGTCAATTAACGGTTCCCGGACCCGGTGTGCCCCCTGCAATCATCTCCGGACAAGTGGTAGCAAAAGAAATAATAAAAAAGTTAAAAAAAGCTTGACAAATTTAAAATTTCCCTTATCTTTATAACCACAAAACAAAAACACTGCAAAAAATCTGTAAAACGCATTATTGTTCGAGGTTTGCATTTGTTTCGAAATTAGAGAGAAGGCGAATTGTTGAAAGAAAAAATAAGAATCAACTAACCAAATATATGATAAGCAAAAAGGCCTGGATTTTCCGGGCCTTTTGCTTTTAAGCGTTTTTTACTAACACAATCGTCATGCTGAATTTATTTCAGCATCTTTCCTGCAAAATACCTTCTGGAGTTAATTGCCCCCGACTAGCTAAAAGGAGTATTATGCTCTTTAAAAGTTTAACCTAGTTTAGAACGGCAGAAGATAAAGTGAAGACCATGAAAACCTTTTTAAATCTGCGGCCTTTCCGGGTTATCTGCAGAAAACAAAGTACAATAAAGGGCTAATTTCACCACAGATTTAAAGATAAAAAAGCCGATCAAAGCTATTGGGATGCCGAATGAAGCCTTCGAGACAGATTTCCCGGCTCCGCCACACTCCGCTACCATTGACAGACCCTGTAGAAAAATCGTCATTTCGACTGGAGCCGGCCAGTTCTTCACCGGTGGCGGAATGCCCGCCTGCATCGGGCAGGGAGAAATCTATTGAGACAGATTTCTCGACTACGTTGCACTCCGCTTGAAATGACGACCCCGGAAGGAGGCTGTCCCTCATATTGTTTTTTTAACAATAAATTACACCTCGAAATGACGATCACTCACAAAAAAAGGGCCCAGATAAATCTGAGCCCCAGGTTTTTCAAATCGATGTATCTTAAGCCATTTCGGTACTGGCAATTTCTTTTGAGTAAGTTTTAAGGTATTTTTTCAAAATACCCCTTGCTACGTGAATACGTGTTTTTACCGTTCCGATTGGAATTTCTAACATATCGGCAATTTCGTGGTATTTGAAACCTTCAAAATAACGGATAAATGGCACATAATATTCTTCAGGCAATTGAGACAACGCTTTATCGATATCGCCCAGCACGAATTTGCTTTCTGCCTGATTTTTAGTTGCACTGTATGAAAGGTTAGCCGAAGAAATATCTTCGCTTTGTGTAATTAAAGTATTTGTTTTTACTAAACGGCGGTAGTTGTTAATAAAGGTATTTTTCATGATGGTAAATAACCAACCTTTCAAATTCGTACCTTCTTTAAACTTATTGTAGTAAGTAATCGCCTTCAACATGGTATCCTGAACCAGATCATTTGCATCTTCTGCGTCTTTTGTAAAATTTAAAGCGTAAGATCTAAGCGATACGGAGTGATGATTAACGAGGTGATTGAATTCGAATTTTGTCATGATATTTAAGCTTTAGGTAGATTAAAAAAAACAAATGAATTAATGTCCATTCGCTATAATCCAAACAAACTTAGTACCAAAAATTTCTGGCACGGGGATAAAACCACTGGGTTTAGCCTATCCGCAGCTTCGTCACAGAATATTTACCTCTCGTTCAAGCTCCACTCCAAATGCAGCTTTCACACTGTCTATAATCTGTTCAGAAAAACTATACACTTCTGTACCAGTGGCATAACCATGGTTAACCAATACCAAAGCCTGGTTTTTCCAGGTACCGGTTTGCCCCACCACTTTACCCTTCCAGCCGCACTGCTCAATCAGCCAGCCTGCCGCCAGTTTAATTTTATCGTCGGCTGTAGCATAATGCACCACATCGGGGTGTTTTGCTACAACTTCTGCAAACTCATGCTTTTCAATTACCGGATTTTTAAAGAAACTACCAGCATTGCCAATGGTTGATGGATCGGGTAATTTGCTTACGCGGATGTGCGATACCGCTGCAGAAACATCGGCAATATTCGGGTTTTCTATCCCTCTGTTATGCAATTCCGTTTCAATTGCGCCATAAGAAGTGTTGATTTTTGGCACAGCCGATAAACGGAAAGTAACCGATGTAATGATATACTGCCCCTTTAACTCGCCTTTAAAAACACTTTCGCGATAACCAAAGTGGCAATCTGCATAATTAAAGATCTTAATATTTCCGCTTTTGATCTCAAATGCGGTGCAACTTTCAAAAACATCTTTCAGTTCTACCCCGTAAGCACCAATGTTTTGTATGGGCGATGCACCCACTGTACCCGGAATAAGGCTTAAGTTTTCTACACCTGCAAAACCATGCTGTACACAGTAGTTTACAAAATCGTTCCACACCTCACCTGCACCGGCAGTTACCTTAACCTCTTCTCCTGCAATTTTAGATTCGATGCCTTTAATGCTGATTTTGATTACCAAACCCTCATAATCCTGTGTAAATAACACATTACTGCCACCACCAACAATAAGTAATTTTTGCGTTTTTACAAGCTCCAGCTGAAACAGAGACATCAATTCATTTTCCGAAAATATTTCGGCAAAGAACTTTGCCTTAACATCGATACCAAAAGAGTTGTACGGTTTTAACGAAATATTTTCCTGAATTTGAAGCATGTTGATTTTGTTATGCTGCAAAAGTAAAAGAAAAAACAATTAAGGAACGATTTTGCTAATCTCAGGATCAAAATTAAAACTCAAATGCGCTGCTTTATCATTCCCTGTAGTTACTCCAGCCAGTTTCCAACCTATAAATTTCGGTTTGGTTTTAGCCAGCTCCAATAAACGGTACCTTTCTTTGGTGAGCTTTGCACTAATCAAACCTACACTATCCGATTCTGCCTGACTAAAATGTTCAATTTGAGTTTCGAGCACTGCCAGTGTTGAATCCAGTTTATGACCTTTTGCCAAACTATCGGCATAGGCTTCGGGCGAGATATTATACAGGCTATCGAGCGTAGCCTGCTCAAAATTCAGCTCCTGGTTACTATTTTCATATTGCTTTTCTACAAGAGCAATAGCACGTTCTTTATCTGTTTTTTTGCCGCAGGATGTAATGACAACTAGCGATAAAAGCACAAATACATAGTGTGTTTTTCTCATGGCACAGGTTTAATAAAAAAAGAGCAAGCATCCTGCCAAGAATGAGTAAAGCATAAAACAGAATCGGCAAACTCTAATTTTTTATGGTTCATCAATCTTCTTCTTAATTGCTATTCCTTCGTTGGTCTGTTTTAAACGACTCGAAAGCGCTGCGTATAATTCTAATGGCGAACTAAAATCAAACTCTTTAAAAAAACCTGGCACCTTTGCTAATCTCATCAAATTACCTACTTCAATAAGCGCCACAGGCGAATCGGCATTCTGCTTAATAAAATTCAAAAACTTTCGCTCTTTTAACGCAATTCTGGCATCCATGGTTTGTTGAAGATAAATTCCGCCATCAATTATCTTTGAAGATGCTAAATTATAAGGATTTTCAATATCTAATTTAACATCTTCGAGAAAAATTCTTTTAAGATTAGCGCTCCCACCTACAAACCAAACCTTCTCTTTTATCCTGGCTTTTACTTCAGCTAAAGTAATATCCCCGCGTTCATCCACAAAAATGAAACCTTCTCTTAAAAGTTGTCCCTCTAGATTAAATGTCGCAGATAGCTGAAAGTGGTTTTCATCCATTTTATTGATCAAAAACAGATCTGTTTTTCCGAAAACCGGCGCATCACTTACCAAATAAGCAAATTTTGCATTTTTTGGATTTTGAACTACCCCTTCAACGGTGAATTTGATTGTTTGCGCATGTAGTGAGCCTACAAAAAGCAATGACAGGCAAAGAATAAGTTTTCTCATCAGTTTATGTTTATATGACTAAATATAAACTAATAATTTAGTTTTATAGAATAATTTTGAAATATTTTTTTCGGCTTACCCGATTACATCTTTCCTTACAAACAACAACCCAAAAGCTTTTCCCTTTTCCTTACCTCTGTTTTTATGGTGAATTTTATGAGCTTTTCGAACGGCTAACAGGTAAGCATTATTGCTTTTAAAGGTTTTAAAGCGCCGATGTACAAACCAATCGTGCACAATGAAATAAATCAGACCGTAAAGACTAATGCCCAAACCAATAAAAAAGCGGTAATCAAAGTTCTTCCTTCCAATATACATCAACAGCAACGAAAGCCCGGCAAATAATAGCGCAAACAGATCGTTCCATTCAAAAAAAGATTTAGCCGTTTGATGGTGGCTTTTGTGCATAAACCACAATGGACCATGAAATAAATACTTGTGTATAAACCACGAGAAGCACTCCATCGCAATGATGGTAAACAGTACAGTTAATATATAAATTAGTACGATCAAAATTTCTAAACAACTGGTTTGTAAAGATATATAACAGTTAAAATTGTATATTTATGTCATAAGATTGTAAGCTTCCCTCGGGTTTAGCCAAACATTTCATGACAAATCATTTTTTAGCACTATTTTTGACTAAAATATTAAAAAAGTCAGAAAGTAGAAAAGTAAAATGATTGTAGCCGATAAAAAGAGAGAGCAAATTATTGATGGTGCTATCAAACGCTTTATCCATTTTGGTATTGGTAAAACCACTATGAACGATATTGCCGAAGATCTGTCCGTATCCAAACCATCTCTTTATTATTATTTCCCGGATAAAAAACATTTGATTGTGGGGGTGATTGAAAGAGTGTTTAACGATTTCTTTGAACTGATTAAAAAGAAATACAATCCTGATTTGCCGGTACAGGAAATTCTTTTTAACACCATTGATGTACGAAATACCTTTTTCCAAAAATATTATATGCTCCGCATTACAGAGGGAATTCCGGATTTACTAAACGATGAGGTGATAAAAGGCAAACTGCATGCACTAAAAGAATCGGAAAAGAATTTTTTCGCAGAGATTTTTAGTCAGGCTAAATCCAAAGGGGAAATTGAGCACGATGACACCGCTCATGTGGCCGAATTGTACCTGGAAAGTTTGATGGGCCTTTGTACCATGTGTATTATGGAAACCGGCAAAGACCTTTTCCCCGATAAAAAAGCATTAAATAAAATGACGATGAAGCAAAAAAACCTGACCACCATATTTGTAAGGGGTTTAAGGTGTGTAGACTAAAAGCTTAACGTTAGCATCAATAAACAGCCTCCATTTAACAGGCTGAAAAAATAGAGAAGAACCCAAAAACAAAAAACAATACATTATGCTTAGAATAAAAATGGTAAGATTAATGCTCATCGTTATTATCGGCTCGGTTTTACCGCAGCTGGCAATTGCACAGCAGCAAATTACCTTAAAAGATGCGCTCACCTTTGCGCTCCAAAACAATACAAAAGTGCGAAATGCCAAATTGGATATTGAAGGCGGAAGATATAAGGTAGAGGAAGTAAGGGCACAAGCCTTGCCACAAATTACCGGCAACGTAGGCCTAACCTACAACCCTATTATTGGTCAGTTGGTTGCCAATTTCGGCGGACAAACACAGGCGATCAAATTAGGGCAGAACTGGAATTCGACTGCCGGCGTTCAGCTTTCACAGCAATTATTTAACCAGCAGGTTTTTACCGGTTTACAGGCTGCACGATCGAGTGAAGAATATTACAACCTTACTTCGCAGTTAACAGAAGAACAGATTATCGAGCTGGTAGCCAACAATTACTACCAGGTTTTGGTAAACAGGCAACAGCTTAACGTAATCGACACGAACATTAAAAATGTTAAGGTGGTTGAAAAAATTGTAGGCAACCAGTACAAAAACGGTTTAGCCAGAAAAATCGATGTAGACCGGATTAGTGTAAACTTAACCAACCTGAATACCCAGCGCGAGCAAACACTTAATGCAATTACGCAATTGGAAAATCAGTTGAAATTTTCGATGGGAATGCCAGTTGCTACACCAATTAACCTGCCTGCTACTGAGTTAACAGAAGTAATTACCTTACCTGTATTTACAGATTCAATCGATCTGGCCAACAGAACAGAGGTTAAACTGTTGAATAACCAGGATAAACTTTTATCGCTACAAAGAAAAGCTTATGTGGCCGAATATTATCCTTCATTGGCTTTAACCGGCAACTATACTTATTCGAGCCAAAGCGATGGTTTTGACTTCTTAAAGTCGAATGCCGCAGCTATCGGCTATGGAGCATCGGCAGTAGGCCTTACTTTAAAAGTGCCAATTTTTAACGGTTTCTTAACCCGTTCTAAAATCCGCCAGGCAGATATAAATATTAAAAAAGCGCAGGAAAGCAGAAAAGAAACGAACAACTCTTTAAACCTGGCTTACGAGAATGCTAAAATACAATTGCGCAACAACTTAAACACCATTAAATCGCAACGTAAAAATGCCGATTTGGCGCAAGAGATTTACAGAAGTACCCAAAACAACTACAACAACGGCTTAGCGTCGTTAACTGATCTTTTGGATACCGAAAATGCACTTACCTCGGCACAAAACAGCTATACACAGGCTTTATTAAATTATAAAATAGCCGAAATACAATTAATCAAATCAAACGGAAATATTAAATCGCTAGTACAATAGAAATGAAAAGAGTAATTACCATAATCATCGTAGTTGTTGTTGCCCTTGGTGCAATAGCTTATGTCTTAAAAAACAACAAAAAGAAGAACGAAGAAAAAACTGCTTTCATTGCTAAAGGTGGCGGTGCAGTTGCCGTTCGTGTTGCAGACGTACAGAAAAAAGTTGTGGATTTAGATTTCAGTGCAAACGGAAATTTTATCCCTAAACAAGAATTAAACTTCTTATCAGAAAATGCAGGTCGTGTTACCGCAATTTATGTTGATGAAGGCGACCGCGTAAGTAAAGGTCAGGTTTTAGCGCGTGTTGATGCCGAAATTATCAATACCGACAGAGAAACTGCCGAAGCCAACTACCAGAATGCGGTACGCGACGAAGCCAGATACCAGAGTTCGTTTCAAACGGGTGGTGTTACGCAGCAACAGTTAGACCAGGCTAAACTGGCTACCAGAAATGCAAAACTGCGTTTACAGGCTTCGCAACGTAAATTAAGCGATGCCAATATCAAATCGCCAATTAATGGTATTGTAAACAAAAGGTACATTGAAGTGGGTGCTTTTGTAAATACACAGGGTACGCAAATGTTCGAATTGGTTGATGTTTCTAAATTGAAACTGAAAGTTAACGTAAACGAATCGCAGGTGGCTAACCTTAAAATCGGCGATCAGATTACGATCAAATCTTCTGTTTTCCCAACTGATAACTTTACTGGTAAGGTAACTTTTATTGCAGCTAAAGCAGATGCAACTTTAAACTTCCCAATCGAAATTGAAGTGGAAAACAGCCACAAAAACACCTTAAAAGCAGGTATGTATGGAACAGCTGTGTTTAAATTCCCTAAACAAGCCCCAAGCATCCTTATTCCTCGTACCTCATTTGTGGGTAGTGTAAGCAGCAATCAGGTTTTCTTGCTTGATAAAGCCAGCAACACTTCAAAAATCCGCAATGTGGTTTCGGGCCGCATTTTAGGCGATAATGTGGAGATTTTGGATGGCTTAAAAGAAGGCGAAACAGTAATTACCAGCGGACAGATTAACCTGACTGACGGAACTGCTGTAAGTATTGTAAAATAGTTCAATTGGCAGTTATCAGTTCACAGTTTGTCATCCTGAGCCTGTCGAAGGACGATATTATTTCAATTGCAATAAAAATTTAAAATGAAGATAACAGATATATCTATAAAAAGGCCTTCGCTGGTTATTGTGGTGTTTACCGCACTAACTTTACTTGGGCTACTCAGTTACTTTTCGTTGGGCTATGAGTTACTTCCAAAATTCTCGAACAACGTAGTATCTATTTCGACCATTTACCCTGGTGCATCACCAAATGAGGTTGAAAATACCGTAACCAAAAAAATCGAGGATGCGGTATCATCGATGGAGAACATCAAAAAAATCAACTCGGTATCTTTCGAGAGTTTATCAACCGTAACCATTACTTTAACCGATGCGGCTAACATCGATATCTCGTTAAATGATGCGCAACGTAAGGTAAATGCGATCCTGGCCGAGTTACCTGAAGATGTAAAAACACCTTCGCTAAGTAAATTCTCGCTTGATGATTTACCGGTAATTACCATGTCGGCCTCTGCTAACATGGACGACGTAAGTTTTTACGATTTAATTGACAAACGCATTGCTCCGGTAATTTCGAGGGTAAGTGGTATTGCACAGGTAAACTTAGTAGGTGGTTCTGAGCGCGAAATTCAGGTTTCGCTTGATGCCAATAAACTACAAGGCTATGGCCTTGCGGTTCCACAGGTGCAGCAAATGATCCTTTCTTCCAACCTGGATTTCCCTACCGGAAGTGTTAAAACACAAAACCAGGACGTTTTAATCCGTTTATCGGGCAAGTACAGAAGCATTGAAGAGTTAAGAAACCTGGTTTTAACCACTGGTAAAGATGGTGCGCAAATCCGTTTAGGTGATGTGGCAGATGTTCAGGATTCGCAAAAAGAAACTGAAAAATTAGCCCGTATCGATCGTAAGGCATCTATCGCTATCCAGATTATAAAACAAAGTGATGCCAATGCCGTAGAAGTAAGTAAAGGTGTACATGCCATTATCGCAAAACTTAAAAACGAATACGCAACCAATAAGCTGGACATCAAAATTGTTAACGACAGTTCGATTTTCACTTTAGAATCTGCTGATGCCGTAATTCACGATTTAATTTTAGCGGTAATTTTGGTGGCTTTCGTAATGCTTTTCTTCTTGCACAGCTTACGTAATGCGATCATCGTAATGGTATCTATCCCGGTATCGTTAATTGCAACTTTTATCGGTATCAGTTTATTCGGCTTTACGCTAAACTTAATGTCGCTACTAGGTCTCTCGCTTGTGGTAGGTATTCTGGTGGATGATGCGATTGTGGTATTGGAGAATATCCAGCGACACATGGAAATGGGTAAAAACAAAGTACGTGCAGCTTCTGATGCAACACGTGAGATTGGTTTTACCGTAGTATCAATCACTTTCGTAATTGTGGTAGTATTCTTCCCGATTGCTGTAAGTACAGGTTTGGTTTCAAACATCCTGCGTCAGTTCTGTATCGTGGTAATTATTGCAACCTTACTTTCGTTAGTTGCCTCGTTTACCATTGTACCGCTTATTTTCTCGCGTTTTGGTAAATTAGAGCGTATTGAAGGCAAAAACCTATTTGGCCGTTTTATTCTTTGGTTCGAAAAGCAATTGAAAAAATTCACTTTGTGGATTACAAGTATCTTAACCTGGTCGTTAAACCATAAAGCGCTTACTTTAGTTGCTGTAGTAGTGATGTTCTTAAGTTCATGCGGATTATTGGCAGGCGGATTTATTGGTTCTGAATTCTTCCCTAAATCGGATAAAGGTGAGTTTTTGGTGCAGTTAGAGTTACCTAAAGATGCTTCTCTAGAGCAAACCAACTTCCTGACGCAAAAAGCCGAAGCTTTCTTAGATAAACAGCCAGAAATTACACAGTTAATTACTACTGTAGGTCAATCCACAGGTGATTTTGGTGGTACACAGGCAACTGCTTATAAATCAGAAATTAACGTAAAACTCGTTGAACGCGATCAACGTGAAGGAGTTTCTTCTGATATTTTCGCTACAAAAATGAGCCGTGCACTAGCTAAAGAACTAATTGGTGCAAAAGTAAAAACAGTGCCGATTAGTATTTTGGGTATTGCTGAAAATGCGCCAATCCAATTGGTGGTAATGGGTTCTGATTTAGATAGTGCCTTAAAATATGCCGAAGGTGCACAAAAAGTGCTTGCAGCAATTCCAGGCGCTACCGAGATTAAATTATCGGTAGAAAAAGGTACACCAGAGATTAACGTTCAGGTAGACCGCGATAAAATGTCGGCAGTGGGCTTAACCTTACAAACCGTAGGTTCTACCATGCAAACCGCATTTGCCGGTAATACCGATGGTAAATACAGAAAAGGTGAATACGAGTACGATATTAATATTCAGTATCAAAATTTCAACCGCCAGAATGTGGAAGATGTACGTAACCTGATTTTTGTAAACAATGATGGCAAACAAATTAAATTATCGCAGTTTGCAACCATTACAGAAGGTTCAGGTCCAAGTCAGCTGGAGCGTTTAAACAAATCTACCTCAGTATCGGTTAAAGCACAATCAATTGGTCGCCCTACAGGTACCGTAGTTGCTGAATTCCAGGCTAAATTAGAGGAGTTACAGAAAAACGGTAAGTTGAAAGCCCCGGTAGGTGTTAGCTACAGCTGGGCAGGAGACCAGGAAAACCAGGCAGAAGGTTTTGGTACTTTAGGTATTGCCTTGTTAGCCTCAATCATTTTAGTTTACCTGATCATGGTAGCCCTTTATGATAGTTTTATATATCCATTGGTGGTAATGTTCTCGCTTCCGTTAGCGGTAATCGGAGCTTTGCTGGCCCTTGCCTTAACCAACAACTCAATTGGTATCTTTACCATTTTAGGTTTAATTATGCTAATGGGTCTGGTAGCTAAAAACGCGATTATCCTGGTCGATTTTACCAACCACTTAAAAGCCGAAGGTAAAGAAACCAAAGAAGCCTTAGTATTGGCCAACCACGCGCGTTTACGCCCAATTTTAATGACCACCATTGCCATGGTATTTGGTATGCTTCCTATTGCCCTTGCAAGTGGTGCAGGTGCCGAGTGGAAAAATGGTTTGGCCTGGGTAATTGTAGGTGGATTAACCAGTTCATTATTCTTAACCTTAATTGTGGTACCAGTAGTGTACTTAATGTTCGATAGAATGTTAGAACGCTTTGGTTTCAATAAAAAAGGAAAAACTATCGATGAATTAATGGTTGAACCATACGACCATAAAGATGTAAACGAATACGATTTAGATCACGGACATTAATATCTCTCCAAATTAACAATCAATCAGCCCCGATGAAAATCGGGGCTTTTTTTATGCAGTGGTTCATGTCGCTGCGCCCTGGTTCGTGTCACCACGAACCATTTTTTTTGCCACGGAGTACACGGATAACACGGAAAGTTGTACACTATGCGAGCGTCATGGTTCATGTCAACACGAACCATTATTATACATGCATTTTCACCAAAGAAGTCAAGTTTATATCCTTATTGTATAAAACATTATCTTAAAACTTGACTTCTTTTAAATGTTGCGCGAACGCCTTGGTTCGTGTCTCCACGAACCACCTATTTTTTGCCACGGAGCACACGGATAACACGGAAAGTGATGCGCTCGCCAAAACACGGTGGTTCATATCGCCACGAACCATTATTATACATGCATTTTCACCAAAGAAGTCAAGTTTATATCCTTATTGTATAAAACATTATCTTAAAACTTAACTTCTTTTAAATGTTGCGCGAACGCTTTGGTTCGTGTCACCACGAACCACCATAACAAGCGCCAAATTTTACGCGGAGATAATCCTACAATATTGTATCCAAACAAATTGTGAATCAACATTGTATATTAGTGATTATGTTGAAAATCATTTTTGGCCTGTTCCTCCTCTTCCCTGCCCTCCTTGTAAAAGCCCAGCACCCGCCCGTTTTCCCAGCCATGACTTCCGATTCGGTATTTGTTAAGGTAGCCGACCTGAACATTACGCTTGTAAAATACAGTTATAAACCCAATGGAATTCGTTTTTTAGTGGTGCACGATAATGAAGATACAGGTGTTAAAGCTGGTTTCGATTATATCCGCTGGAGTGGTGGCGAGCTTATCGATTGTCAATATGGTAGTGTGCGCGATTATAACTTCACCTATATGGACGATCGTTACCGGATTGATCCAAATGCCATCTACACTGAAGTTGGGGTGAATACAAGGTTGAAGAAAGATGCTTACAGCTCGAACGAAGTAGAGAAAGCAATACTAAATGCAGGCAAACAAATTGTCGATTTTTACGACCCAAAATTAACAGGCTACTTTTTAACCCTGCACAACAATGCAGATGGTGGTTTCGGGATTTCCTCTTACCTGCCAGGATATGATTTAGCCAGTACTGCCGATTCTGTTTACATTAACTTCCAAATGGATAATGATGACCTGCTATATGTAACCGAACCTAAACTATTTTCGACCTTAAAAAAAGCGAATGTAAACGTAATCCTTCAATCTAAATTTGTTTCTAACGATGGTTCACTCTCGGTTTATGCCATGCAGAATAAGATTCCTTATATCAATGTTGAGGTACAGCATGGCCATCAGGATGAAAACCTACGATTGATAGAATTGGCCATTGCAGCTTTAAAAGAACATGGATTGGTGAAGAAGGAGTAAATTTATTAGCGCATGAAAGCGTATAACGATATATTATTCAATTAACCAGTTAACCAATTCAATCAATTAACCCCACACTAGTTTATCTCCTTTATTTTGGTGATCACAAAAGTGATTAACAAACCAAAAACAGATATTATTCCGAAAGAATAACGCAGGCTTGATAGTTGCGAAATGTAACCAATTAATGGCGGGCCAAACAGGAAAGCAAAATAACCAATGCTCGAAACCATGGTGATGGCCTTACCCGCAGGCACTTTTTTATTGTTACCCGCAATGCTGTAAACCATGGGTACTATGCTCGAAACACCTAATCCAATTAGCATAAAGCCTATAATAGCCACAAAAATATTCGGAAATACTACCGCCAGCCCCATACCTATTGAGATAATGGCGCCACTGATTTGCAAAAGGTTTCTTCGCCCAAATTTACCAATCAGGTAAACGCCTAAAAAGCGGCCACTTGCCATCATAAACATAAAAGAAGCATAGCCAATAATTGCCCTGTTGTGTGGTAACTTTACCACATCTTCGAAATAAATTGCACTCCAGTCAAACATCGTTCCTTCGGTGGCCATACTGCAAAATGCGATAAGTCCCAGTAAAACCAGAATCCCCTGGGGCATGGTAAAAAATTTAGTCTTCTCAGCCAGTGTATCGGGTTTATTATAGTTGAGTAATTTTTTGGAATTAAAGGCTACATTGGATAAAGATAAGGTGGCAATAACCCAGAAATGCATATACATCCCTAATTTTAAGTTAACCAGGCCCAATGCAATTAATGCTCCGGTTAAATTGCCAATACTCCATGCTCCGTGAAAAGAGCTCATAATGGGCTTACCGTAATAATTTTCGCCGGCAACGCCTTGCGTATTTAAGGCAATATTGCAAAGGTTACCCGTTATACCGAACAGCACCAAAAAAGCAGCCAACTGCCAGCCCGTGGTTGCTAACGCCAAGAAAGTTAACGCAATGGCATACATGGGTGCTGTGGCCTGGAGCATTTTCTTACTTCCAAAGTGTGTGGTTAATTTTGCCGAGAAAAACATGGTCATAATCTGACCAGCCGGCAAGGCAAAAAGAATGGAACCCAATTCCGCATCGTTTAAACCCATCGAAGCCTTAAACGTTGGAATGCGGCTGGCCCAGCTTGCAAAGCAAACCCCCTGCATAAAATAAAAGGCCGATATGGCAAAACGTACTTGTTTTGGTGAGCTTTGCGCTAATACAGGTTTACTTTCTGGTGTACTTAATATGGCCTGATTTTGCGTGCTTTCTTCCAAAACTGTTGTATAAATAATAAGATTAAGGTGCAAAGTTCCTTAAATCTATTGGAAATACTGGCATCATTTTAAGTTTATATCAAAATATTTGCAGAAAACGTTATGACAAGGTTAAATTTTCCACTGTTCCATCGCATAAGCGCTATCCCAAAACATCCATTCAAGCCGTGTAGCCATTTCAAAGGCATCGAGCATTTTTTGTTGAGTTGCAGGGCTTGCATGCCTGGCTAAATCATCAGTGATATTAATGGCCTGCGTTACCGCCTGAGCAAATTCTACACCGGCATACATATCTATCCACCTTTTATAAACATTTCGATCTCCCTGTTGCTGCGCAAAAATATGATCGCCTACTGCCTTGTAAATCCAAAAGCAAGGCAAAACTGCTGCAGCTGCCACTTCTACACTGGCATAAGCTGCCTGGTTTAAAATGTAATTGGTATACAAAAGTGTGGCTGGCGATGGTTTCACCTTACTATCCAGACCAAATTCTAAGAAATAACTTTCGTGCAGGCTACGTTCAGCAAAAATGGCTCCGGTAGAAAATCCGGCGTAAGCCATCACCAGGTCTGCATCCTGTACACGCCCACTGATGGTACTTAGCGTTCGACCAAACTCCAGCAAATAGTAGGCATCTTGTGCCAGATAGAAAATAAATTTTTCTTTGGGCAAAGTGCCAATGCTTAGCTCCTGATTAAAGGGCATGGTTAAAATCTTATCGTAAATGGGTTTCACCAATTCCCAGGCTTGCTCACTCCATTTCATTGTATAATTAATTTTGAAGGGTTAAAAAAATGATTCAGCGGACCATTGCCGCTACCAGTAGTAACCTGACTCCCCGACTGTAAAGCAGCAGCAATATATTCTTTTGCGTTTTTAATGGCCGTAAGCAGATCGTTACCTTTACCCATTTCTGCAGCAATGGCTGAAGAGAGCGTGCAACCCGTTCCATGCAGGTTTTTAGAAACAATAAAAGCGCTTTCTAATATAACTGGTACATCGTTTCCAGAAATGAAAACATCGTAAATAACCGGTCCCACTAAATGTCCTCCTTTTATTAAAACAGCTTTTGCCCCTTTTTCGATAATTGTTCTACCTGCCGCAATCATGTCATCGACATTATGAATGGGTTGTTCGGCAAGGATTATGGCTTCATCAATATTCGGCGTAACCAATGTTACCACAGGGAATAATTTTTCAACTAACTGGTTAACAGTATCAGCTTCTATTAACCGATGACCACTGGTGGCTACCATAACAGGATCTAAAATAACAGGGACGTATTTATTATAGATTTTTAATTCCTTTTCAATTATCCGTACGGTTTCGGCACGATTGATCATCCCGATTTTGATGGCTACAGGTGCTATATCTTGTAATACTGCCTTTAACTGGTCTTCGATCATTTCTGGCGGAATACTATGCACCGACCGCACCCCCATTGTATTTTGCGCAGTTACGGCTGTAATTACCGAAGTACCGAAACAGCCCAGAGCCGAAAAGGTCTTTAAATCGGCCTGAATACCTGCACCGCCACCACTATCAGAGCCTGCAATGGTTAAAACATTAATATAATTCATGGTTGTAAGACTTCATCTTTGTTTATAACACTTCAGGAGTCTTCAATAATGCAGAAACGCATGTATGTAGCAGACAAACTAATTTCCTACGCCGGCATTATCCGGATCAGGTTCATTTGAGGTTGATGGCTGGAAGGCTTTAAGGCTGAAGGACATTACCCTCTACCTTTTTACCTTCTACCTTTAACCTCAAAATGGGTATATTCTCAGCCAACAGAAATGAAGGCACCCCTAAAGTTTTATTTTGTAGCGCAATATAGGGCTAATTTTGAGAAACTAAAGCATGCATCCCCTACATTCTAATCGTCATCTCGACTGCAGCGCAGCGGAATGGAGAGATCTTTTGAAGAAGATTCAGATAGCTTCTTTCATAGATTTCTCCATTTCGCTACCGATGAAAAACCGGCAGGCTTCAGTCGAAATGACGATACAGCAAAAAATCCCGATATAAATACCGGGACTAAAACATAATAATTAATAAAGGGATAGAGAGTCTATATTTTATCGGGCTGATAGAACCTCACTGTTCCATCTCCCTCGTTTGATACAATTAATAAGCTTCTGCCATTCGGGCTGTCTTTTGGTTTCACAAACATCAAGCCTTCAGGAGCATCGCCGGTTGAGAATAACTGAACAAATTTGGGTGCTGCCGGATTGGTCACATTATAAATGGCAATTGCATCCGCACGTTCCATACCAATAAAAGCCAGCGTTTGTCCGTTTACCTGTGCAACGGTTACGCTTTCTACCTCTACGCCCTTATTATCCGACCGATCATCGTCGTATTTACCTGCATCAATTACATGTTGTTCTAAATCTTTACCGATATTGGTCACCAAAGCTCCGGTGCTGGCATTCAGGATGCTTACACTTCTTCCGCCGGTTGAGAATAATTCCTGATATACCTTGTTGGTACCCACCATGGTAAAACCAGCAGTATTGGTTACGGTAAGTCTTCCCAGGTTAGCATCTAACTGCAGGGTTGCAGCATTAGGGAACTTAACAGGATCTAACATCAGATCTTTTACGCGTACTTCTTCCTTAGCATCTTTCGGGGTATAATCCTGTCTGGTATCACCTTCGTTGGCCAGGGCCAGATAGGCAGTGCCACCAGTAGTAAAATAAGAGATTGCATCTGGCAGATAATAAGCCTTAACTGGCCATGTACCCAATTCTTTTTTACTGTCTTTATCGCTTACATCAAAGGCATTTTCGGCCAAGCTGATATCTCTGGTACCCAATGGAGTAATTTTGGTAATGGTTCCGGCAACAATATCAACTTCTGCAACACCATTGTTTTCCTGAAGCGTTACATAAGCTTTTTTAGAATCGCTGCTTACAGCAATATATTCCGGCTCGATATCCTGGGTAAAACTGGCGTTATAGCCATAAATCCTGAAACCACCGGCAAGCAACGTGGCTTTTTGCGATTCGAAAGCTGAGAAATCTACCGTTTTTACCGAATAATTATCTTTGATATTGATGATTGAAATGGTTCCTTTTGGATCGACTGTGTAAGCCAGGTTTGGCTCGCCTTCGTTGGCCGATAAAATGTAATTTCCATCCGGGCTAAAAGTTACCATATCAGGCATAGCACCTACGGTAACCTTTTTAACTTCGGATAAATCGGAGGTTTTCAGCACCAAAACATCACCATTTCCTTGCTTATCTGTACCATCTAAAGCGATTGCCAACAAACCATTACTCACCGCCACGCTATTAATACCGGCATTATTTGGATAAGTTAGGGTTTTTAATTTGGTAACCGTAGGGTATTTGCTCATATCCACTACATCCACCTTGGTTCCGCCATCGTTACTTACTACAAACAATTGTTTTGTTGATGGATCGTAAGCGGAAATTTCGGAAGCAAATTCTCCTCCCAAATCAATTGAAGCAATTTCTTTAAAGCTGTCGATTTTTTCAGGAACTACCGCTTCGGTTGGCGGATCTATAATCGGTTCATCGGTTGGATTTTTCTTACAGGCGGCAAATGCCAATGATGCAATCAGGATCGCACCAAATAGTTTTCTACAGTTCATGGTTTATTTAATATCTGAACCGCAAAATAAATCTGTATAATGCTGTTTTTCAAACAGTGTAGGTTATCATTTGGTTAAGAATGTGTAAAGACTAAAGCGGAAAGATTAAAGCAAAGAGCATGGAGCCGGCAGTTTGTTAGTTGCGCTGGGTTTTTGCATGAGGGATTGCAGTGTAAATCCTTTTGTTGCAAGCTTGAGCGTAGTCGAAAGCAAAACAAAAGATTGAAACGGATAGCCCGACCCTTGCGCAGCTTGGGGCATGCCCAAAAAAGCGGAAAGCAGAAAGACTAAAGACCAAAGCAAAAAGACTAAAGCTTAAAGACCAAAGCGGAAAGACTAAAGCAAAGAGCAGGGAGCCAGCAGTTTGTTAGTTGCGCTGGGTTTTTGCATGAGGGATAGCAGTGTAAATCCTTTTGTGCAAGCTTGAGCGCAGCTGAAAGCAAAACAAAAAGATTGGAACGGATAGCCCGACCCTTGCGCAGCTTGGGGCATGCCAAAAAAGCGGAAAGCAGAAAGACTAAAGGCCAAAGCAAAAAGACTAAAGCTTAAAGTCTAAAGCGGAAAGACTAAAGGCCAAAGACCAAAGCAAAAAGACTAAAGCTTAAAGGCTAAAGCAGAAAGGCAAAAAAAACTCCAATCATTTTGGCTACAATACACAACATTATCATTCACCAACTTCATTGCAAAGCATCGTAATCTCGACCGGAACATAGTGGAGCGCCCGCCTTTCTCGGGTAGGGAGAGATCTATCTCGAGATGACGGATAAAAAATTAAACAAAAAATCCCGATATAAATACCGGGATTTTTTTAAGATTTATTAAGCATAATACTGAAGAAAGTTCAGTATTATGCTTTATGATTAAATGTGTATAGCCCTGTTATCAGTTGCGGCAAGTGCAGCTTCTTTTAACGCTTCGGTATAAGTTGGGTGCGCATGGCAGGTACGTGCAATATCTTCTGCTGATGCACGGAATTCCATTGCAATAACAGCTTCAGCAATCATATCAGCTGCACGCGGACCAATCATGTGTACACCTAAAACCTCATCGGTAGCAGCATCGGCCAATACTTTAATGAAACCATCGGTATCCATACTTGCTTTCGCACGTCCGCTGGCTTTGAATGGGAACGAGCCTGCTTTGTATTTAGTTCCTTTTTCTTTTAATTGCTCCTCAGTTAAACCAACTGAAGCAACTTCTGGCCAGGTGTACACCACACCAGGGATTAAGTTATAATTGATATGCGGTTTTTGTCCGGCGATAGACTCGGCAACATAAGTACCTTCATCTTCCGCTTTGTGGGCTAACATCGCACCTGTAATTACATCACCTATTGCATAAACACCTTTAACCGAAGTTTCTAAATGTGCGTTTACCGGGATTTTTTTACCTCTTTCTTCAACCGTGATACCGATTTTATCTAAACCTAAACCTTCAGTATAAGCAGTACGGCCTACAGCAACAATGCAGTAATCTGCCTCTAAAGAAATGCTTTCGCCTTTAGGGTTATCGGCAGTAACGGTAACGGTTTTACCTTTAGTAGTAGCACCGGTAACTTTGTGGCCCATGTAAAACTCCATGCGTAAAGTTTTCTTTAACACACGTTGAAGTTCTTTACCTAAACCGGCATCCATTGTACCGATAATTGATGGTAAAAACTCAACTACAGAAACTTTTGTACCTAAACGGGCATACACCGAACCTAACTCTAAACCAATAACACCACCACCAATTACAACCATGGTTTTAGGTACTTCTTTAAGGGTTAAAGCCTCGGTTGAGGTAATGATGCGTTTTTTATCGATTGGTAAAAACGGTAAAGCAGTAGGTTTAGAACCAGTAGCAATAATTACATTTTTAGCCGATAAAGTTTCGGTAGTACCATCAGCCTTGGTTACCAGAATGGTATTTTTATCTACAAAAGAGCCTACACCTTCGAAAGAATCGATTTTGTTTTTCTTGAATAAATAAGTGATACCGGCAGTATTTTGAGCAACAACATCGTCTTTACGGGCGATCATTTGTTTCATATCAACCTTTAAATCTTTTAAGTTGATACCATGGGTAGTAAAAGTATGGGCAGCATTGTGGTAGTGCTCTGAAGAATCTAATAAAGCTTTTGATGGAATACAACCTACGTTTAAGCAAGTACCTCCAAAAGTTTTATATTTTTCTACAACTGCAGTTTTTAACCCTAACTGAGCACAACGGATTGCGCCTACATAACCGCCCGGTCCTGAACCGATAACAACGACATCGTATTGCATAATTTCTTGAGAATTTTGATTGGTCAAATGTAGGGAAAAAAGGTTAAAAGCTGCAAGCGTAGCCATAATGCATTAAGCAATATGCCATTAATTATTGGGCTGCTAAGAGATTTGACAGTAAAATGAGCCGGCAAAGCCTAGTGGATGGCGATCAGCTCATTTTCAATGATATATTTTTGTGCATAAGCCATATTCAGGAACAACTGATCGGCCACTCTTAATTTCTGATGCGCCCTAACATTGGCCTGTACAGCAAAGCAGGTAATACCTGCAGCCATAGCCGATTTAACGCCGTTGATGGTATCTTCAAAAACCAGGCATTCGTCTTTTTGCAAACCTAAGCGCTCTACACATAAGTTATAACTTTCCGGATCAGGTTTTGATTTAATTACATCGCTTCGCGTAATAAATAAACTGAAATACCTGGCCAGACCATTGCGTGCAAAAACTGCTTCAACATCTAATTTCGGACTGGCTGTAACCACTGCAAGCGTAAGCCCTTTTTCGTAAGCAAACTGTACAAAATCTAAGGCATGTGGCATTAACAGGATATCGGTTGTTCTAAAACCCTCAAACGTTACTTTTTCCCTTCTATCAATAAAACCATCTAAATCTTCATCAATTTTGTAGCGGTCTATAATGGTTTTTGCATTTTTTGGAAGTGGGATTCCCGCATAATTGCTTAACCAATCTTTAAAATCAATTTGAACATTGTACGGACATAAAAATGTATTCCAGCAATCGAAATGAAATTTTTCCGAATCAATCAACGTACCATCTAAATCAAACAGCAATGCTTTTATTTTACTCATTATAAATTGTAACTAAGGAATAACCTCGAACAGGAAAAACTGCTGGGTTTGCGATTTGCCGAAATTATTATCGACACAGAAAATCAACGACTGGTGCCCATTTGGTAATTTCGGACCAAAGGTGATCCCCTCAAAATTATCGATGTGCCTGTTGAGCGAATCAAAATCAAAAAGCAATTTCTTTTTTAAGGGTTTCGGTGGATTTTGAATAAAACTGCCATTATTGATTTCATTCTCGGCACCATTCAAATCAACCAGAAATAATTTAATAAAAGTATGATCATCGTGCCCTTTTGCCCAGGCGCGCTCCATTACCAGCAAGGTATGGTTGTTTACCGCTAGTATTTCCGAAATACCATTTACATTCCAGTCGTTTTCTACCGTTGGTTTAACCGGCATTGCGCCGAGGTTGTAGGCATACTGCGCCGTGTTTTGCTTCGTTACCGCATCAAACTTTAAAATGCGGGTAAGTGCCTTATCAAACTCGAAAGCTGCCTGCGGCCCGTCCTGGTAAAGTGGTTCTTCTAAGCTTGCATAAATGGTTTGGTAATTATCGGCATAGGTTAGTCCTTCAAACAAAGCATTTTTGCGGGGTCCGTTTTCTGTTTTTGTAAAGTGAAAGCCTGCGGGCAGGGGTATCGTATCTAAAAACTGACCGGTGTTAGCAATAAAGGTTAAAGCTGGCTGTACAATAATCGTATCACCGTTTTTCAGTAAACGTTCGCCTTCATTACTCCAGATAAAGCTTTTCGATTGAGGATTATAGCGAACCGACTCCCCATCTGCCTTTAATGTTTTGTCTGAACGGTATTTTGGATATTGCTTTCCATTTTGCTGAAGCATGAAAGTAACTCCCGTTACCTCCACTGTATCAATTTTATTCTCTTTAATACGAATTTGTGCAGTATAAATCCTGGCCGGGCTTAACTGCGAAGGATCATCGCTAATGAGATAATATTGATTATTGGCCGCATCATAATCAATCCCCGATAAACCACCTACAACCGTTTGCTGAAAGCTCTGGTTTAAAGGCATTACGTATTCATCTAAAAACTTAATTGATGAAATGCTGGTTTCCTTTTGCTTTGCGGCATATTTTGTCGCCGAGCAGGAAGAGAGCACAACAGCCAAAAAAGCATAAACAATAAGCAGTTGAGATGCAGGTTTCAAATCCGGATATTTAAGCTGTAAAAGTATCGATTTTTGAGTGCCTGTAGTACGCGCCACCCTGAATTTATTTTCAATGGCGTCGGATATTTCCATCCGACACTGATCCATAACACATACGATATGCTTCGCATCAACAATCTTTTTTTTCGTGGTGTTGGATGTTACCACCCGACACAATTAATGGCAACATCTGGCTGCGCAATAAATCTGTACATCTGTGGCTAATAAATAGCCAGCAATGGATACGCACAAACTCAAACAGCCAGATGGTAACATCTGGCTGCACAATAACAAAAGAGTTGTCAACTTTACTAAGCAATTTGCCAGAAAGTTGACAACTCTTGATCACAATTGGAAGTGTGCTTAAAACAACTTACCAATTACACGGTAAGTAATGTTATTGCCATCTACAATTTCTTCGTAGTACACATCATCAGGCGAAACAAAATACTTTTCGTTTTTGATGGTTACTTCACGGCAACCTTCAGGCAGTTGGTTAATAATGTCACCAATCTGGTGCGTATCAACCGGACCATCAGTGGTGTTTAAAATACCATCTTTTCCTGCTACCACGTATACCGTTTTACCATCAGCATTTTCTTTCTGGGTGTAATACACACCTTTATACTCGTAATAATCTACCCCGTTAATGGTCACCAGATTGGCATCCGATGGCAAGTTTGGTACTTCTGCACCTACTGGTGGGGTTACCACTTCGTATTGACTGTTATTTTGTTGGTAAAACAATCCGCCTGAATAATAAAACTGATTTGCACCAAACCAAAACGGATAATAGCCATAAGGCAGTACACCAATTCTGAAACCTAAAAACGGACGGTAAAAATTATAATAGCTATAATATGGCCTGTAATAAGGTCTGCCAAAACCTGGGCGGTAACCATAACCTGGCCTGTAACCCGGACGGTAGCCTGATCCCGGGCGATACCCCGGCCTGTTGTAACTATAACCCGGACGTTCTGGCCGAACACCTACCCTACCCGGCGAAAAGCTACCGCGGCTCGGCGCATGCATTGATGGCTGACGGGAAATAGAACCGCCTCCTCTTGATGGCCCGATTGAACCCGAATGGCCACCACCAGAACCTCCACTCCTGCTGGGCCGTTGGGCTGAAACACTTTCTACGCTTAAGGTTGCAATCATCGCTGCTGCAGCGAAAACAACCAATCCTTTGTTTAATAACCTATTCATTATTTTGTGTTTAATTCGATTATGTATATGACGATGAAAATTCCTAAAAGATTATCCCTTAACAATATTTAACTAAATTTTGATACCACGATGACGAAGAGCCTGTAACGACAAAATCCACTTCCATTTTCCATCCCCCACCTTCCATCATACATCCTCCATTTCCTAAGTAGCGTTACAGTCTATTTAACGTTTCCTTAAGACTATAGACTCAGGACTCTAGACTTAGGACTATAGCCTTAAACCTCCGACCCTGGTCTTCCAACTACTGACCTATTCCATCTTTACTAACAAACCTTTTACCGGATGTTTTTTCAGAATCGTACACTAATCTGCTATCTTTAAATTTTATTCCTAAAAACTAAAATAAATGAGCTTTTCCAGAATTTTCAGTCTCCTTATTTGTTTGTTTATTTCAAATGAATTGTTGGCCCAGCAGAGCGATTCGGCGTATGTTAGAGAAAATTACACCAAAATAGAACGCCAGATTCCCATGCGGGATGGGGTTAAACTATTCACTTCCATTTATATACCCAAAAATCAATCCAAAAAATATCCATTTTTAATTAACCGTACACCTTACACCGTTGCACCCTATGGCGCAGACCAGTACAAACTAAGTTTGGGTAATTTTCCGGCCATGATGCACGAGGGTTTTATCTTTGTTTACCAGGATGTACGCGGTCGCTGGATGAGTGAAGGTACTTTTGCCGATATCCGCCCGCAGGTTACAGGTAAAAAAAACAAAACAGCCATTGATGAAAGTACCGACACCTACGATACCATTGACTGGCTCGTTAAAAATATAAAAGGCAATAACGGTAACGCCGGCATTTACGGCATTTCCTATCCCGGTTTTTATTCTACTACCTCCTTACCCAATGCTCACCCTGCACTCAAAGCAGTTTCGCCACAGGCACCCGTTACCGATTGGTTTGTGGGCGATGATTTTCACCACCGCGGCGCTTTATTTTTAATGGATGCCTTTAGTTTTATGGGCAACTTTGGTGTTCCGCGTCCAAAACCCATTACACCCGATAAAGGCCCTAAAGGTTTTCAATTCCCCATTCAGGATAATTACCGTTTCTACCTCGAAGCCGGATCAGTTAAAAATTTAAAAGACCGTTATTTTGCCGACAGCATTAAATTCTGGAACGATTTATTTAAACATTCCAATCTCGATACTTTCTGGAAAGCCCGCTTAATTACACCGCATTTAACCAACGTTAAACCTGCCGTTATGGTAGTTGGTGGTTTCTTCGATGCCGAAGATGCTTACGGAACCTTTGCCACTTATAAAGCCATTGAGAAGCAAAACCCCAATGCCAATAATATTCTGGTAGCAGGCCCATGGTTTCATGGCGGCTGGGTACGCAGCGATGGCTCTTACCTGGGCGATATTAATTTTGGCAAAACCACCAGTATCGATTATCAGCAACAATACGAATTGCCTTTCTTTAAACATTACTTAAAAGGCGAAGGCGATTTTAACCCTGCCGAAGCCAATATTTTTGTAACCGGAAGCAACGAATGGAAAAAATTTAACACCTGGCCACCACAAGATGTAGAAGCCAAAAACCTGTACTTACAACCTAACGGGAAACTGGCTTTCGAAAAAGTAGGCCGTACCGATAGCTGGGACGAATATGTTAGCGATCCCAATAATCCCGTACCTTATCAGGATGGTGTTCAGGCCAAACGCACCCGCGAATATATGATCGACGATCAGCGCTTTGCAGCCCGCAGGCCCGATGTAAAAACTTACCAAACCGATGCTTTAACCGAAGATATTACCTTAACCGGTCCTGTTTTGGCCAACTTAGTCATTTCTACTACCGGAACCGATGCCGATTACGTAGTAAAACTCATTGATGTTTATCCCGAAGATGCACCAAACCCCGTACCTAACCCCAAAAACCTCATTATGGGTGGTTACGAAATGCTGGTACGCGGCGAAATTATGCGTGGCAAATACCGCAACAGCTTTGAAAAACCTGAGGCTTTTGTACCTGGCGCCATTACCAAAGTAAATTACCCCCTGCCTGATGTAGCCCACACCTTTAAAAAAGGACATAAAATCATGATCCAGATTCAAAACTCATGGTTCCCGCTGGCTGATCGCAACCCGCAAAAGTTTATGGATATTTACCAGGCAGAGCCAGGTGATTTCCAGAAAGCGACCCATAAAATTTACCACGACGTACACAACAGTTCGTTTATTACCGTTTCGGTGCTGAAATAAATCCGCACCGGTTCGTGTCCACACGAACCGGAAGGCCAGCGATCGAATCCAAATAAATAATTTAAATACTTGAGCCCCGGTTCGTGTCCGCACGAACCGGAAGCATTAACTCAAATAAATAATTTAATACTAACTTTAAACTTAATAAAATAAACATTGCCATTGCCTTAGTTCGCGGCTCCTCGAACCAAACGCAAACCAACTTACTTATTCTTAAAAAAATGAAATTTCTTAAACTCTTCATCATTCTGCTTTCGGCGTCTTCGGCCTATGCGCAAAGCGATGCAAATTATCCCAAAGCCAACTATACCAAAAAAGAAGTGTACATCTCCATGCGCGATGGCGTTAAACTTTTCACCGCCATTTATACCCCAAAAGATGCCGCTAAGGATAAAAAATATCCCATGGTGATGCAGCGCACCTGTTATAGCGTGGCTCCTTATGGCGAAGATAAATTCCCCGCACGCTTAGGCCCTTCAGAACTCATGATGAAAGAAGGCTACATTGTAGTTTATCAGGATGTTCGCGGTCGCTGGAAAAGTGAAGGCACCTGGACCAACATGACGCCTGTAATCGACAATAAAAAAACCAAAAAAGATGTTGATGAAGGTTCTGACACTTACGATACCATCGATTGGCTGGTTAAAAATGTTGCCAATAACAATGGCAAGGTTGGTCAGTGGGGAATTTCTTACCCAGGTTTCTACACCGCAGCCGGTATTTTAAGTAACCACCCTGCTTTAAAGGCATCATCGCCACAGGCACCCATTTCTGATTTCTTTTTCGATGATTTCCACCACAACGGCTCATTTTTACAGAGTTACTTTTCTACTTTCCCCGTATTTGGTGTACAAAAAACCGACACTACTTCTAAAGCCTGGTACAATAACCAGTTAATTAATCCTAAAACCAAAGATGGCTATCAGTTTGCGCTTGATCTTGGCCCGTTAACCAATGCCGACAAATATTATAAAGACAATTTTTTCTGGCAGGAAACCGTAAACCACCCCAACTACGATGAGTTTTGGCAAAAACGTGGTTTACTAAAGCACTACAGCACCGTTAAACCTGCGGTTATGGTAGTAGGTGGTTGGTACGATGCCGAAGATTTATCCGGTCCGTTAAACATTTACAAAACCATCGAAAAGAAAAACCCAAATGCTTACAACACCATTGTAATGGGACCATTTGGCCACGGAAGATGGAGCCGTGAAACCGGCCATACCATGCACAGCAATGTGTATTTTGGCGATAGCATTGCTACTTTCTACCAAAAAAACATCGAAGCCAAATTCTTTAATCACTTTTTAAAAGGCAATGGCGATCCAAATTCTGGCCTCCCTGAAGCTTACATGTTCGATACCGGTAAAAAAGAGTGGGAAACCTTTAGTAAATGGCCTACCGAAAAAGCCAGCAAACAAAAACTATATTTAGGTGCCGATGGTAAACTAAGTATGACGGCTCCAGCCACAACTGGTTCCGTTAATTACCTCAGCGATCCGCTAAAACCAGTTCCTTACACCGAAGATTTAACCACCACCCTAGGTTTTACGCCACATAATTACATGAGCGAAGATCAGCGTTTTGCCGGCCGCCGCCCCGATGTATTGGTTTACCAAACTGATGTATTGGATAACGATGTTACTTTAGGTGGCGAAATTATGTCGCACCTTAAAATTGCAACTACAGGTACCGATGCCGATTTTATTGTAAAGTTGATTGATGTATACCCGGCCGATGAACCCAACAACGCCTACATGCCGAACAAAAACATCATTTTAAGCAATTACTGGCAAATGGTACGTTCGGAGGTAATGCCCGCACGTTTCCGCAACAGTTTCGAAAAGCCCGAGGCTTTGGTAGCCAACCAAAAAACCGATGTAAATTTCAGGCTACAGGATGTATTGCACACCTTTAAAAAAGGACACCGCATCATGATCCAGATACAAAGCACAGCATTTCCGCTGTTTGCCCGCAATCCGCAAAAATTTGTAGATAACCCTTATAAAGCAACCGAAGCCGATTATATTAAAGCTACCCAAACCGTGTTTAACGATAGCTTTATCGAAGTTGATGTAATTAAATAAATATGCGTGTGCCGCCCCGGTTCGTGTCATCACGAACCGCAAGCCAACTTAGCTCGCGCGCGTTTCTAAGGCGTGCGTAAATAACCAGTCGTTTTTAACGACTACAATAAAAAAAACAGGCCCTGGTTCGTGCCTGCACAAACCGCAAGCCAACCAAACTCGCGCGCGTTTTTAACGCGTGCGTAAATAACCAGTCGTTTTTAACGACTACAATAAAAAAAACAGGCCGCGGTTCGTGTCTGCACGAACCGCAAGCCAACGGCCAAACAAAAAACAAATGAAAAAACTATTCACAATTATCGCGCTCGCATGCAGCATTTCAGGCCTGCAGGCGCAAATGCTTGGCAAAAACCAGGTAAACTCGCGTGCCGATAGCCTGCGCGGAACCCTTACCCCACTGCGCACCTGTTACGACATCAATTACTACCATTTAGATGTGAAAATCGATATCGACCAGAAATCGGTTAGCGGCAGCAACGAATTTGCTTTCACCGCCACACAGGATTTTACCAAACTGCAATTCGATCTTTTCGATAACCTAAAAGTAGACAAGGTAGTGTACAAAGGCGCCGAACTATCATTTAAAAGAGAATACAATGCTGTTTTTGTAACCTTCCCCAAAGCTGTAAAAAAAGGAAGCAAAGATAAATTCACTGTTTTTTATTCGGGCACCCCCCTTGTAGCCAAAACACCACCCTGGGATGGCGGTTTCATTTTCAAAAAAGACAGCGCCGGCAATCCTTTCGTCTCGGTAGCTTGCCAGGGTTTGGGTGCCAGCTGCTGGTGGCCAAATAAAGATCACCAGAGCGATGAGGTAGACAGTATGCTCATTAGCATTAGTGTACCCAATACCTTACAGGAAATATCGAACGGCCGGTTAAGGAACACCGTTGATAAACCTGATGGCTACAAGCAATACAACTGGTTTGTGGGCAACCCCATTAACAATTACGATGTAAGCTTTTACATTGGTAAATACGCCCACTGGGAAGATAGTTATAACGGCGAAAACGGAAAACTCACCATCGATTACTGGGCTTTACAAACAGATAGTGCCAAAGCACGCTCGCACTGGGATGCCGATGTTAAACCCATGCTAAAATGTTTTGAGTACTGGTTTGGCCCTTACCCCTGGTACAAAGATGGCTACAAGCTCGTGCAGGCACCACACCTCGGCATGGAGCACCAAAGTGCAGTAGCTTACGGTAACCAGTTTAAAAAAGGTTATTTGGGCCGTGATTTAAGTGGCACCGGGCATGGTTTAAAATGGGATTTCATCACCATCCACGAAAGCGGTCACGAATGGTTTGGCAACAACATTACCTCCAAAGATATTGCCGATATGTGGGTGCACGAAGGCTTTACCAATTACTCCGAAGCGTTGTTTACAGAATGTACGGAGAACAAAGCTGCCGGAGATGAATATGTAATCGGATTGCAAAAACTTATCCGTAATGATGTGCCATTGATAGGCCCTTATGGGGTAAACAAAGAAGGTTCGGGCGATATGTACTATAAAGGTGCCAACCTCATCAGTACCATCCGCCAGTTAATTAATAACGACGAAAAATTCAGGCAGCTTTTACGCGGTTTAGGCAAAACCTTTTATCACCAAACCGTTACTACCGCGCAAATTGAGCAATACATGGCCAAACAAAGCGGTTTAAAATTAGATAAGATCTTCGATCAGTATTTACGCCATACCCAAATCCCCGTGCTAGAATATAAGATCAGCAACAACACATTGTCTTACCGTTGGGTAACCGATGTTAAAGGTTTTGATATGCCGGTGCGCGTAACCTTAAAAGCCGGTGCTTACACTTTAATTAAACCTACCAACGATTGGAAAAACATTGCGGTAGATGCAAGCGTAACAGCCGAAAATTTCAAACACGACCCACTGTTTTATATTAACATTAAGAAGGGTTAGCAGGTTTACAGAGCAGTCAAGTTTTAAAAACTTGATTGCTCTCAGGTTACTTAAACACCAACAATTTGAAAAACCTTCCTGGTGTATACAAGGTATTACTCCCAAAAATTTCAAACACGATCCGCTGTTTTAGATTATCATTAAGAAGGGCTAGTCTGTTTACAGAGAAGTCAAGTTTTTAAAACTTGACTTCTCTCAGGTTACTAAAGCACTTCAACAGGCTACCATTGACAGCCCCCTATAAGAATCGTCATTTCGACTGGAACCGGCGGGCAGGGAGAAATCTTTTCAAATTAGATTTCTCAACTACGTTGCACTCCGCTACCAATGACGACCATGGAAGGGCTTATATTTTTCACTTTGTGCAACTTTTTGGCCAAACCACCGTCTTATATTCAAAACGCATTATTCATTATCATTAAAGACCTATAAAATCTATAACCATGAAAAAATTATTTGCCCTTTTACTAGCCTCATTAACTTTAACCTCAGGCATCAGTATAGCAGCTTCGGCACATACCAATCCAGGTATTGTAACCTATCAAAAAGACGATAGAGCAGTTAAAAATTTCAATGGTGTGGCCTCTGCCGGCCCCATTAATGTAATTATAACTTTGGGCAACACCGAAAGCTGCCGTTTAGAAGGCGATGCAGAAGCAATTGCTACAATTGTTACCGAAGTAAAAAGTGGTGTATTGGTAATCCGTCCGCAAACCAGCATCAGAAGCTGGTCTAATAAATATGATGGTAAAAAAATTACCGCTTATGTAACCGCAAAAGAGCTGGCCAGCTTAACCGTTAGCGGCGATGGTGGCATAACCGTTAATGGAAAAATCAGCACAGGCAGCTTAACTACTACAGTTAGCGGTTCGGGCAGCATTAAGGCTTCGGCCGATGTAGATAACTACAGTGGCGTAATCAGTGGTTCAGGCGCTATTAACATTACCGGCGGTGCCGATCATGCCAAAGTGGTGATCAGCAGCTCGGGCGCTTTTGCAGGTAAATCTTTTTCGGTAAAAACGTTATCAACCACAATCAGCGGTTCAGGTACCGTTAACATTGCTGCCAGCGAAAGCATTAAAGCCGTAATCAGTGGCTCAGGAAGCGTAAATTATTCTGGCGACCCAACCGTTGATAAAACCGTAATAGGATCAGGAAAAGTAAGGAAAGTATAAATCTGATACCGTCTTAATTGAAGAACGTCCCGGAGCAATTCGGGACGTTTTTTTTTTGTGGAACCAAGAAACCACAACACCTTCCTTAAATAATACTACCTGATTGCATTTGAACTAGCCATAATATCATTCAGATATTTAGTAATAAAATCTCCCTCTATATCCAAAACATCTTACATTTAGGCATGAATTTATTCAACCCATTTAAAAAGAAAAACACCGTAGCAGCAGAAATTGGACCTATAGCTGAAGATAATCAGCCTCAGAATTTCCCGGAAATGCTCATGACCAAGCTTTTATTTTCAGGCAAACCCAATCTCAATGCTGATGAGATTTTAGCCGAAGTAAAAAAACATACCGCCAATGTAGATCATTCTTTCTCTGCAAACGTTCTTCATTTTGCCTTTCCCGATCATCAGGTTAAATTAACCGATGCCACCATTCCGGCACAATGCAACATTGTAATTCCCGATAAAGGCGAACAAGAAATTGGTATTCCCGATACCGCATTTACCCAAAACTGGCACTGGCCCGAAGCCAATCAAACTGCTCAAAACTGTCAATACGAAATATTGGTAACCGACTTAATGTCAAGAACCTTACCCTATAAAGCACGTGTAAACCTCTTCATGGATTTCCTTACGGCTGTAATCAGGGTTACGCAGCCCAATGCAGTTTATACTTTTCACGGCGATAAAATATTAAATCCGGTTGCCATTACCAACCTTTGGGACACCGATAAAACTCAGGCATTATATGCTCTATGCAACGTAAGGCTTTTCAATGTGAGCAATGAGCCTGAAAAGCGCGAGTTATTGATGGATACCCTCGGCTTACATGCACTAGGCCTGCCCGATTTCCAGGTTCGGTTTACAGGTTTAAATGAAAACGAAATCGCCAACTTATTGTGGACCTATGCCTACCACGTTTACGAGTATGGCGACATTATTGAAGAAGGAGATACCATGGAAGGATTAGCGGGATCGAAATGGAAATGTGTAAAAGAACTTTCGCTGGTTGCCCCCGAAAGAATGGTAATCAATATTATTCCAGCATAAGCGCGCATTTAATAATCCGCCCCCAAACATCTTACAGCTAAAACAAATGCATCTATCTAAAAAGAAAAAAAAGCAAAGTGAAAAAAACTTCGACCATTTTCCCTGCATTGGAGGACTCATGGTTTCGAAAATGGTTGCAGAGGAAAACAGGAAACCACGTTTCATGTACCGCGAAAAAGGGATATGTGCTGAAGACAGTGGCTGGAGAATTTTTAGCGGCCACGAATCTGAAGGATATGTAGACGATCCGCAAAACATTAAAATCTACAATCCCTCTACCATTCTTAAAATTGATTCCTCAATAGAAAAGATCCTGCTCAAAGGTGTCGGCTGCGCTTATGAAAGAGTGGACGAGCAGGCCAGCTGGCAAAAAATCACAGATTTTGAACTTGAAGATGATTACATCGTAACCCACCAGCTAAGCGAAAAGTGGACTATAGACATTAACAATCTCTTTGAGCGCATAGCGGAAACAGATGGAGATGTATTGTACACCACAGGTGATAAATCATTGAGGTTGTTTATTTGCAACGAACAAAATAAAAGCAAAGCAGAAATATACCAGGAAAGGATACAGTTTATAAAAGATCGTGATCAATTGGTAGCCAAAACATTAGATACTTTCGATTTTTCGGATGATCAGGTTTTAAAAGTGGGCTACATGATTAACGAACGTGATAACCATAAAACCTATCAGGTAATTTATGCTGATTCGATAATAGATGGTCAGTATTTAGTGCTGGCTTTATATTTTGATGATAAGAACGATATAGATTGGGCAATCCAAACCTGGAAGAGTATAAAGATAGTTAAATAAGATTTTTTAAGCCCACTAAACTTCGTAACCATGCTTACCGAAACCCTAAAAAAACTATTTAACCGCGATCTGCATAAACTGAAAACCGAAATTGAATCGTATCAAAACGAGGCCAATTTATGGATCATCGACAAAAGTATAGCCAATTCCGCTGGTAACCTCAGCCTGCATTTAATCGGGAATTTAAATACCTATATCGGTGCTACACTGGGTGACAGCGGCTACATCAGAAACCGCGAGCTTGAGTTTACATTAAAAAATGTTCCACGTGGTGAACTGATTGAAAAAATAAACCAAACCATTGAAGTGGTTAACCAAACACTCGATAAAATAACAGTAAAGGAGATCAGCGCCGAATACCCTTTATTGGTTTTCGAAGAAAAAAACTCAACCGAATATTTCCTCACCCACCTCACTACACACCTCGCTTATCACCTCGGGCAAATTAATTATCATAGAAGGCTGTTGGATGTAATTTAAAATATGAAGCGGCTGGTTAAATCACTTATATTGTACCTGTGCACCATCATAGGCTTTAGCTCGTGTAACAACAGCTCCAGCTATTTTAATGCAATAGCTAAAAACGATATACCGCTAAAAAAACCACAAAAAGGCGATTGGCTTTTTAATCATCAGGAACGAATTCAAACCCTGGCCGATTACCAAAAGAGTCGCCCACTTACCGCTACCAAACAATTAAAAAAGATTTACCTTAAACCAATTGGAGAATTTTCAGCCCTGGAATGGGAGCAAATTAAACTTACCCGCCAGTATTTAGAAAAGTTTTTCCAGCTGAGCACGGTATTGCAGCCCAAGGTAAATAACAATGTTGTGCCGCAACATGCGCGAAGGATAATGCAGCAGCATGAACAATTCTTAGCTCCCTATTTACGAGATACTGTAGTAGCCATGGTAAGACCAAAAGATGCAATTGCAATATTAGGTATAACCGAAACGGACTTGTATCCGGACGACAAGTGGAATTTTGTATTTGGATTAGCATCTTACGATGAAGGATTAGCTGTAAACTCAATTTATAGATTTCACAAAAAGCCGCTTACCGACAAAGAGTTCAATTTAAGCCTCGAAAGACTTTTAAAAACAGCATCACATGAAATCGGCCACATGTTTGGATTAACCCATTGTATTGAAGCAAATTGTTTAATGAATGGCACCAACAGTTTAGCCGAAACCGATAGAAGCATTGCCCGATTATGTTCAAAATGCCAGCAAAAACTAAACTCGAACCTGAAATACAATAACAGAAAAAGGCTGAAAGACCTGGCTGTTTTCTTTAGTCAGAATAAGCTTACCAATGAGTTAAAGCAAATAAATGCAGATTTAATTGTTGCGGGATATTAACAAAAAAGGAGGCCTAAGCCTCCTTCAATATCTTTTAAAACTGAACACCTATTAACCAGATGTTTTCGATGTAGTTAATCTTCTGACTCGCTTTATCAAATTCATCCCAGCCCGTAGTATGTACATTGGTTAAATTAGTAGCCCCGAATTTGGTGGTGTTTTGTACATAAAAGTTTTTCCAGATGTAGAACTTCAAACCAACCTTTGCCGAAACCCCGTAGCCCGAAATGCTAAAGTGGTTATTGCGACCCTGGCCAAACAAGCGAACATCCGAACGTGGTACCATCATGCCACCGCCTAAACCGGTTTCTAAAGTTAAAGAAGTTTTACCTCCGGGTGCCACCCAAATATCATCGTAACGCTCTACTTCAATATTGGCATAGTTAAAACCATCCGTATGCTCGTAGGTAAGCATACTTTCTTTCACGTTAATGCTCTGGCCGTTATAATCGCCAGCCAAAGCTCCTGTAGGTGCATTCTCGTGCGAAATATTAGCGCCAATATGTCCCGTAATGGCTACTGTTTGCGGAATGTCCATTACATATTTCATGTGGTCCCAGCCAATAGAAATACTGTAATTATCTTTTATAAAATACCCTAAACGGATATTGTATTGCGGCACCGTAATCAAACCCGGGTTTAAATATTCCCAGCTTAATTTAGATTGCCTGTCGTGTGCCACAACATCTTTTAGTGTAAAATCGTAGTTCGGCCCTTGAAAACGGATATCGCTTTTACCATACCAGGAACTATTGTATCCCCAGTGGAAATAAAAATCGCCCTTACGCGAGAAATTCCGCTTGTGCTCCGGATTAAATAAACTTTTAGAGGTCGGCGTTTGGTTAGCCGAAGAGCTTTTAACCTCCTGGGCATGCATCCGCTTGCCGAATAAAAGTGCTAAAAATAGAATGGTAAACTTTTTCACGCGGCAAATTGAGCAAAAAGCAAGATCAATTACAACAGCTTTAACACTTTGTAATAGTTGTTGTACAAAAAATGACTTTAAAACATTAAAACCTTGTGTACAAGGCCAGCTGAATAATATTATTAATCGTATTTGCCGTTGCCCCATGCTGTGCCTGGTTCATATAGCCTGCTTCAACATCAAATTGTTTCGAAAAACGATAGCCTACAGCCAAATAAGCCCTGTTCTGATCGAAAACACTGTTATTAAGCTGACTTTTGTTCTGCAGGTTTAAGAAAATCTCGTTCTGGAAAGCCACAAAAGCACCTTTTGTAAAGGTTGGTTCTGCTTTTTGCAAAGGTTTAATAAACCGAACAAAATAGCGTAACCGCTGCGAAAACAAGTCATCGTTATTTAAACGCTCTATAAAACGTTGCTCTAACCTAAACCTATGACTGGTAAATACCGAGTTGATTTTATGGTTATAAATATATTGCTCAAAAATGCGGTGTTCTGTTAAAGAGTTATTGGCCGAACCAATTAGCCTCAATTCTGTATTCTGCCATAAATACCCCAGGGCCACATTACTTTTATTGTTGATGAAATATTGCACAGCAGGACGTACCAGCGTATTTCTCACGTATCCCCAATCATCTGCCGAACGAACTTGAAGATCAAATTGTAATCCCCATTTATCGTTAAATTTAGTATTGTTCAAAAACATAAACCAGCCAGAGTTCTGATATTGGGTCTGCGCTGATAGTTTTCCAAATGCCATCAAAATAAATAAGATGGGCAGTAATAGCTTTTTCATAAATGGTTACCGGTTTTATCTGTGTGCCGCTAAAATAAAAGAAATATGTTAAAGTCCGAAGTCTGGAGTCGGAAGTCCGAAGTCTAATTGCCAATAACTATTCCTCCAGCTTTGCGTGCTTTGCGAAACCTTTGCGCGCTTTGCGGTTAAAAATAGAAAGTCACCCTCAAAAACCCTCAATATTTAAAATTCATTTAATGTTAAGCAATTAAAAATTTATCTTCGTTAAAGATTTGGGCACTAAGACTTTTTCAAGAGGCCTTTAAAGTACCTTTATTTTAACATTACAAAACGTAAAAAAGAACAAAAATGATTATCGAACCTAGAATGAGGGGCTTTATCTGTTTAACAGCACATCCAGATGGTTGCGCTCAAAACGTAAAGAATCAAATTGAATATGTAAAATCAAAAGGAGCAATTAACGGTCCTAAAAAAGTATTGGTAATTGGTGCATCAACCGGTTTCGGTTTAGCTTCAAGAATCGCCGCTGCTTTTGGCTCTGACGCTTCTACCATTGGCGTATTTTTCGAAAAAGCACCTTCAGAAGGTAAAACCGCTTCACCAGGCTGGTACAACAGTGCCGCATTCGAAAATGAAGCACATGCAGCTGGTTTATATGCCAAAAGCATCAATGGCGATGCCTTCTCTAAAGAAATCAAAGCAAAAACCATCGAACTGATTAAGGCTGATTTAGGTCAGGTAGATTTAGTGATCTATAGTTTAGCTTCACCGGTTAGAAAACATCCTGATACAGAAGTTTTACACCGCTCTACCTTAAAACCAATCGGCGAAACTTATACCAATAAAACTGTCGATTTCCATACCGGTACCGTAAGCGAAATTTCGATTGAGCCTGCAACCGAAGAAGATATTGCCAACACCGTTGCCGTAATGGGTGGCGAAGATTGGGCCATGTGGATCGACGCTTTAAAAGCTGAGAACCTTTTAGCTGATGGCGCTACAACAGTAGCCTACTCTTACATTGGCCCTGCTTTAACCGAGCCGGTTTACCGCAAAGGAACCATTGGCCGTGCGAAAGACGATTTAGAAGCTACCGCCTTTACCATTGGCGATAAATTGAAAGATATTAACGGTAAAGCCTATGTATCTGTAAACAAAGCTTTGGTTACACAAGCCAGTTCAGCCATTCCGGTTATTCCTTTATATATATCTTTATTGTACAAAGTAATGAAAGCTGAAGGCATTCACGAAGGTACTATCGAGCAAATCCAAAGGTTATATGCCGACAGGTTATTTAGCGGCAACCCCGTTCCTGTTGATGAAAAAGGCAGAATCAGGATCGACGATTGGGAAATGCGCGAGGACGTACAGGCAAAAGTGGCTGAACTTTGGGAGCAAGCTACTACCGAAACTTTACCTGCCATTGGCGATTTGCCAGGTTACAGATCTGATTTCTTAAGCCTTTTCGGTTTCGAAATTGATAAAGTAGATTACCAGAAAGAAGCAAACGAAGTGGTGGCAATTGAAGGTCTTGTTGACTAAATCACTAATTCGTCACCCTGAACTCGTTTCAGGGCCCCTACAATAAAACATTCAACAAACGGCTGGCTTTTTAGCCGGCCGTTTTCATAACCAAAATTTATGCATTTCGATTTACAACCAATATTAGAGAATGACTTAATACAAATTGTTCCGTTAAAAGAAGCAGATTTTGAAGCCTTGTTTGCTGTTGCATCCGATCCGCTGATTTGGGAACAACATCCCAATAAAGATCGCTACCAAAGAGAAGTTTTTCAGAATTTCTTTAAAGGTGCTATCGAATCGAAAGGGGCATTTATCGTGTACGAAAAAGGAACCGGAAAAATTGTAGGCAGCTCAAGATACTACGATTTTGATGAAGAAAAAAGTGAGGTTGCAGTTGGATATACTTTTATAGCGCGCGAGTTTTGGGGAAAAGGCCACAACCGTGCGTTAAAAACACTGATGCTCGATTACGCTTTTCAGTTTGTTGAGAAGGTAATTCTGCATATTGGTGCTACCAATTTCCGCTCGCAAAAAGCTACAGAGAAATTAGGCGCTGTTAAAGTGGGCGAATTAGAAGTAGCCTACTATGGCGAACCGGTTAAACTGAATTTTGTTTATCAGGTTGATAAAGCAAAATGGGCAGCTATGTAACTGAGCCTTTGCGCCTTTGGCAAACAAAATCGAGATAATTTATTAACACACATTCCCGAATAAAATCGTGTTTGTGCTTAAGTATTGTTATCTTTGCCTAATTCTCCATTCCACTCACCCTTCTAAAAACAAAACAATTAAATAAAATATGGCTAAATCTCAGGCAACTTACAGTAAAAAAGAGAACGAAAAAAAACGATTAAAAAAACAAAAAGAGAAACAAGAGAAAAAAGAAGAACGTCAGGCTAATGCCAAAAAAGGCTTATCGCTTGAGGACATGATGGCTTACGTTGATGAAAACGGAAACATCTCTTCTACCCCACCAGATCCGAAAAAAATGAAAGTGATCAATACTGAAGACATTCAGATTGGTATTTCAAGACAAGAGGATATTGTTGACGAAAATCCGGTTAAAAAAGGAACAGTTACTTTCTTTAACGACAGTAAAGGCTACGGTTTTATTAAAAACACCGAAACTCAGGATAGCATCTTTGTACACGCCAATGGTTTAATCACGCAGATTAAAGAAGGTGATAAAGTTACTTTCGAAGTTGAAATGGGCCAAAAAGGACCAACAGCCGTTAAAGTTTCTAAAGTTTAACCGCTAAATACGCTCCATGTGTATCTGTTTCAGGGTACAATAAGATTAAAATTCTGCAGGAAATATCCTGCTGCGCTCGGTTTTATAACCCTTTATAATTCCGTCTATTTAAGCATAAAACCTTGCGCATAATTTTTCTCGATAGAGAAAACACACTACAACAGCTTTACATTTCCCTTTCAAATTAGCCTTTTCAAAGACAGGTATAAGCTGTGCTTTGGCTTAATTTTACCCCAATGTGAATCATTAACATTGCAAATTCAAAAAATATTTAAGATTAATTTTTAAGCTCTAAGCCCTAAAAAAGGCCCTGTTTTATTCTTTATTTTTCAAAAACACATCCAACTGAAAACAAGTAAGATAGCAACCAAAAAGGCGCTAAAAAACAATAAATACTGAACTGACTGTAGCTATTTGCAAGCGGTGAACGTTATCAGGTAAAACAAAAAATATTTTAATCCCGGTGTGGAATTTGTGAGTTGCTTACATCTTTACAATACACACAAAGAAAAATTTGAATTATGAAAAAGTTAATAGCACTTGCATTAGTTGCATTTTTAGGATTATCGACAGCGATGGCTCAACAAGTAGATTTACGCAGAAAAATTAATGTTAGCGGCACCTCCGAAACAGAAGTTACACCCGATATCATTTACATCGGCATTTCGCTTAAAGAGTATTTAAACGGAAAGAAAAAAGTAGAAATTACTGAATTAGAAAAACAATTGTATGCCGCGGTTCAAAAAGCTGGCATCGCAAAAGAAAATTTAACCATCAGCAATTTAAGCAGCTGGAACTATGCTACAGAAAAAAAGAAAAACCCTGATTTTTTAGCCAGCAAACAATACCGTTTAAAAGTTAGCGATTTAAACAAATTTAACGACATCATTGAGGCCATCGATGCCAAAGGAATAGCCAATACCAACATCGAAAGCTATGATTACAGTAAAATTGAAAGCCTGAAAAAAGAGCTTAAAATTAAAGCCCTGATGGCTGCAAAAGAAAAAGCGGCTTACATGGTAGAAGCATTAGGCGATAAATTAGGTAGTGTAATTGAAATACAGGATGGTGGCGACAATGTTGTACAACCTGTTTACAGAAACTACATGATGAAGTCGGCAATGGCCGAATCTGCAGATGCAGCGCCTGAAATTGATTTCAAAAAAATTAAGTTAAACTTCAGTGTTAATGTGGTTTTCGAAATCAAATAACATATTTAACATTTAATTACATTTTTTTAAAACCTACCAGAACATTTTGGTAGGTTTTTTGTTAGCTAGAGGTCGAACACTAAAAAAATTAATATTATGAAAAAATTCATCTACACGCTGGCCCTGGTTTTCGCTTTAGGCATTAGTTTTAATTCGGCTCAGGCAGCTGATAAACCTGCTAAGAATCCAACTGAATTATCTGCGGAGCAGGCTGTAAAATTAGAAAGGATTAAAACCCGTGTTGAAGAAATCAGAGACATGGACAAATCAAACCTGACTAAAGCAGAACGTAAAGCATTACGTAGCGAATTAAGGGAGCTAAAAGGACAGGCACGTGCAATTTCTGGCGGTGTTTACCTTTCAGTTGGCGCCATTATCATCATCATCTTATTGTTGATCCTGATTCTATAATCGAAATCACATCTATCTATATAAAAACAAAAAGCTTTGCAGTGATGCAAAGCTTTTTTTATGGCCTTCTTACGAAGTTCGCGGGGGGTTACGCTGTGAAAACTTCGTAAGTCTTAGCCCCTTGCTAAGCTATCGAAGTTTCTCAGGTTAATCTATCATATCAAAGCCTGTATACTTCACTAAAGCTTCAGGAATTTTAATACCGTTCTCGGTCTGGTAGTTCTCTAAAATCGAAGCTACAATCCGTGGTAAGGCCAAAGCACTTCCGTTTAACGAGTGTGCCAATTGTGCTTTTCCTTCTTTGCCTTTAAAACGTAATTTTAAACGGTTACTTTGGTATGTTTCGAAGTTAGAAACCGAAGAAACCTCTAACCAACGTTCCTGCGCAGCACTCCACACTTCCATATCGTATGTCATGGCCGAGGTAAAGCCCATATCACCACCACATAAACGCAATACGCGGTAATGTAAACCCAGCTCTTGTAAAAGTGACTGTACGTACTGGCTCATATCTTCCAATGTTTCGTACGATTGATCAGGATGGGTAATTTGTACCACTTCTACCTTATCAAACTGGTGTAAACGGTTTAAACCACGTACATGCGCGCCATAAGAACCTGCTTCCCTACGGAAACAAGGGGTATAGGCTGTATTTTTAATGGGTAAATCTTCTTCTTTAATAATTACATCGCGGTATAAATTGGTTACCGGCACTTCTGCAGTTGGGATTAAATATAAATCATCAACCGTTGAGTGGTACATCTGCCCCTCTTTATCAGGTAGCTGACCAGTTCCGAAACCCGAAGCGGCATTTACCAGATGAGGAACCTGCATTTCTTTATAACCCGCAGCAGTAGCGTGGTCTAAAAAGAAATTAATCAGGGCGCGTTGCAACCTGGCACCTTTTCCTTTATAGACCGGAAAACCAGCGCCGGTTATTTTAACCCCCAGTTCAAAATCAATGATATCGTATTTAGCCGCCAGTTCCCAATGTGGCAAAGCCTTGGTTGGTAGTTGAGCTGGTTCGCCATGTGTAAGTACAATTTCGTTATCCTCGGCAGTCGAGCCCTGTTTTACCAAATGATAAGGCAGGTTTGGCAACTGAACAATTAGATTGTGTTGCGCAGTTTCCAGCTCATTTAATTTATCGCCCAGGTTTTTTATATTTTCTTTATGAGAAGCTGTTTGCGCTTTAATTGCCTCAGCTTCCTCTTTTTTACCTGCACGCATCAAATCGCCAATTTGTTTGGCGGCTGCATTGGCTTCTGCCGAAATACTATCCAACGAAGTTTGAGTGGAACGGCGGTCTTCATCAATTTTAATGATTTCGTCTACCAGTTCTGGTTGTTTAAAATTACGTACACTTAAACGTTCTAAAACTTTCTCTCTATTTTCGCGGATATAGTTAACTTGCAGCATTATTTAATTTTTTTCACAAAGATAGAAAGAGTTTTCAGTTTTCAGTTTGCAGTTTTCAACCATCCGCAGCTTAAATACCCGATACTCATACTTGAAACCTGATACTTGATCCCATGGATGGCAAACTATTTCTCGTACCCACGCCAATAGGCAACCTGGAGGATATGACCTTTAGGGCAATCCGGATATTAAAAGAATGTGATTTGATTTTGGCAGAAGATACCCGCACCAGTGCACCCATGCTCAAACATTTCGGCATTGATAAAAGGGTTTTCTCTCACCATCAGCATAACGAACATAAGGCCACTTCAGAAATCATCAGGTTTTTAAATGAAGGACAGCAAATTGCCCTGATTTCGGATGCCGGCACGCCTGCCATTTCCGATCCGGGTTTCTTTCTTGTTCGCGAAGCCATTAAAAACGATATTGCTGTAGAATGCCTGCCTGGTGCAACTGCTTTCGTTCCGGCTTTGGTTAACTCTGGCCTTCCGGCCGATGCCTTTTGTTTTGAAGGTTTTTTACCCGTTAAAAAAGGCCGGCAAACTAAATTTAAAAAACTGGCCGAAGAAGAGCGAACCATTATACTTTACGAAAGCCCGCACCGTTTATTAAAAACTTTAGAAGAGTTTGCCCAATATTTAGGTGCAGAGCGGCAGGCATCGGTAAGCAGGGAGCTAACCAAAATGTTTGAGGAAACCGTAAGGGGAACTTTGACCGAAATAAAATCACATTTTGAAAACAATACTTTAAAAGGAGAATTTGTAATTTGCATAGCGGGGAAACCAGCAACAAAGAACAAAAACAAATATGATGATGCTGAAGATTAGCATCTGAACAAAACAACACATCAATTTTAAAAAATATTATGATTAGTATAGATAGATTTCTGAGCGACGAACAAGACCCTAAAGCGGTTGAAAAGGTGATTGGAAAATTAAACGATCTTTTAACCAGCGGCGAAGAACTTTTGTATTTGGCTGTACAGAAAAAACCAGCGGTAAACTTGTTGCCAGATAGCATTGCAATTTCGAACAAAAGGATTTTTTACTGCGAGCCGGGCAACCTCGGCTTAACCATGAACTTTAAAGATATTTCGTGGAAAAGCATTAAAGAAGTTTCGTTTAAAGAAGAATTTTTCGGCTCTAAATTTATCTGTGTACCACAACATGGCGAAAATATTGTAACGGAATTTATCCCAAAAGTACAAGCGCGTAAACTGCACCAGGCAGCAAACCAGCAGCTGGAAGAGTATAAAGAAATGCTCCGTCAGCAAAAATTGGAAGAAAACCGCGCAACAGCATCACCAATTAGCTTAAACGCACAGCCTTTTGCCGAAATTCCCGCTCCTGCACCAGAACCAGAGCAACCGGTTATTCAGATTGCCGAAGTGGTAGAAGAAGCCGAAGATGAAACCACATTAAAGCTACGCAAGCTTAAAACTTTGTACGATAAACACCTGATTACACAGGATGAATACGAAGCCAAAAAAGCAAATATTTTAGATAGTCTATAGAACTAATCCCTTCATTGTCACGTTGAGCCTGTCGAAACGCAGCGTAATTAACGAGTCTTTCGACAAGCTCATGATGACAACACTGCGCCAGCATTTAAAAATGAACAAGCAACAAACCTACCTCCTCGCCCTTTTAAGTGCATTTTTACTGTGGCTGGCCTGGCCGCCTATGCCCTTTACCACTCCGCTATTATTAATCGGTTTGGTGCCTTTATTCATTGCAATTGATAGTATTGCCAATAGCGATATAAAAAAGGCTGGTAAACGGGTTTTCTTAACCGCAGGCTTAACCTTTTTAATTTGGAATACAGCATCAACTTATTGGGTTTACAATGCTATAAGCGCCTACAACAACCCCATTGTGGCCATACCAGTATCGTTAATACCCTATGGTTTAGGCGCACTTTTAATGACTTTTTCGGTATGGCTTTATTACCGTTTGGGCAGGTACGTTAATAAAACTGTAGCTTATATTGGACTGATTTCCTTTTACATTGCATTAGAATATTTACAGCAAACCTGGGATCTGGCCTTCCCTTGGATGACTTTAGGTAACGGGCTGGCAGGCATGCACCAACTGGCACAGTGGTACGATTATACTGGGGTTTATGGTGGCTCGCTCTGGATTTTAACCAGTAACATCCTCGCTTTCGAAGCTTATAAAAAACTAAAAACACAAAGTGGCTATTTAAAATTCAGGCCTTTAGGTATATGGGCGTTGGTGGTGATTATTCCAATTGCCGTTTCTTTAACAAAATATTTTAATGCCGAACAAAAAGGCACGCCCAGCAATGTAGTAGTGGTTCAGCCGAATATTGATCCCTATCAAAAACTGGAGAGCATTCCACCGGCTGAGCAAATCCAAATTTTAACCCATCTTTCCGATTCAATTGGCCAAACCAATACCGAATATTTTATCTGGCCCGAAACAGCTATTCCAAATTATGCTAACGAGGAAAAGATTCGTACCAATCCGGATTTTATTCGCCTCCAAAGCTTTTTGAATAAATACAAAAACGGCACATTAATTACTGGAATAGAGAGCGTAAGGTGGTATGAAGATAAAAAAACGATATCAGCAAAAAAGCATCCAAATGGCATGTTTTATGATAATTACAACTCTGCCATGCAGGTAGAGAACTCTGCCAATGTACAGTTCTACCATAAATCAAAACTCGTTCCCGGTGCAGAAAAAATGCCTTTCCCAAAAGTATTTTCTTTTATGGATGGCGTATTTGCACAACTTGGGGGAAGTGTAAGCGGTTGGGGCTGGCAGGATAAACCCAGCGTTTTGTATGCGCAAAGCGGAATTGGCGCCGCACCTGTTGTTTGCTACGAGAGCCTTTGGGGCGATTGGATTGGCGAGCAGGTTAAAGATGGCGCACAATTTATTGCAATTATTACCAACGATGGTTGGTGGGGAAATACCTCGGGCAAAGACCAGCATGAAATGTATGCCAAACTTAGGGCTATAGAAACGCACCGCGATGTAGCACGCTCGGCCAATACCGGTATTTCTTGCTTCATTAACCAGCGTGGCGATATAACCCAAAGCACCAAATGGTGGACAAGAACAGCCATCAAAGCAAACATTAACCTGAATGATGAGATAACCTTTTATGTAAAAAGCGGAGATATTATTGCGCAGCTATTGAGCATTGCAGCTATTCTTTTAGCTTTAATTATTCCATACAGAAAATGGATCAGGAAACCAGGCAATGCTTAAACCACAATACGATTTCGTTTTATCCTCCAGAGATACTCTTTTAAGTTACCTTGGAACCATTGCTGAACAGGATTTTTTAACTGAGAACAGTTTGTTCGGCAGGGGTTCAATCAGAAATTTACTGGTGCATATCTGTCAAACCTATTGTGCATGGATAGGCGAACGGGCTTTAGGCATTAAACAGGATTTTTTACCTTTCGAAAGGTATCAGACCTTAAGCGATTGTCAAACTTATTTTAATCAGGTTGATACGTATATCGACCTTTTTATCGAAAAATTTGGTGGAACCGAACAACAGGAAATTGAGCTGCAAAGAAATGGAGAAACCTTAATCGTAAATCCTTTAAAATTATTTACCCATGTTATTACCCATGAGTTTCATCACAAAGGGCAAATCATGTCGTTAAGCAGGCATTTAGGCTATACGCCGGTTGATGCCGACATTATCAGATAAAAAATATGCAAAAAATTAAAAACCTCCGCTGGTCGGTATTGCTCTTGTTATTAACCATAAACTTTGGTTGCGACCAGATATCCAAAAAAATTGTCCGCGTTAACATCAGCGATTACGAACACATCAGCATCATCAAAGATCGGTTTACCTTAACCAAGGTTGAAAACAGCGGCGCCTTTTTAAGCCTGGGCGACGAGATGCCTTATATTTTCAGGTTAATCATTTTAACCGGATTACCTCTGCTATTTTTAGGATATGGCCTGTATTTTCTGTTCGCTAAACGTAACTTACCCCTCAGCATGCAAATTGCACTCTGCTTTTTAATTGGCGGCGGTATCGGCAATTTATACGACAGGATTGTACATGGTTCGGTTACCGATTTTATGCACATGGATTTTTATATTTTTCAAACGGGGGTATTCAATTTCGCCGATATTTCGATTATGATTGGTGTGGGCATTTTACTAGTACAATCGTTCAGAAATAAAATTACTAAGCCCGAGGAAGAAAGCATTACAGAGGTGGAATAAGCTGATACAACAAGTTAATTTCTTAACAAAGATTTTCATTCGGTATACAAACATATATTTATCTTTAGCTGTTAAACAATCTAAAATCAACCAAAAAATAAATTTTGATCATGAAAAGAAATGCAACAGCCGTTTGGCAAGGTTCAATTAAAGAAGGTACCGGTAACATTACCACCCAAAGTACTACTTTAAACAATACACAATATTCTTTCAACTCGCGCTTTGCAGAAGGTGTTGGCACCAATCCTGAAGAGTTAATTGCGGCAGCGCATGCGGGCTGTTTCACCATGAAATTATCGGCCAACTTAACTGAAGCTGGTTTTACTGCCGATAGATTAGAAACTAAATGTGATATTAACCTCGATCCATCGAAAGGTGAAATTGTTGAATCGCATTTAACATTAACGGCATCGGTACCAGGCTTATCACAAGATAAATTTGATGAATTAGTAGCCGATGCAGAAAAAAACTGCCCGATTTCTAAATTATTAAACACCACCATTACGGTTGATGCTACTTTAGCATAAGAAAACCCGTTACCATATAAAACGTCATTTGGAAGCAGCTCGCAACCTGATGACGTTTTTTTTTGCGTTAAAGCTTAGCGCTTAGCTAAAAATATATACCTTAGTACAAACGCAAACTCAATGAACAGATCATTCTTATTACTCGGTACCCTATTATTCTTAAACAGCTGTATCAGCACTGATACTAAAAAAGAGAAGATTGTAATTACCAGTTCAAATACGAATATAGGCAGTATAGACTTTAATAAACCGATTACTCAAAAGGAGCTATTTATCATAGCAAACACGAGTAAAAACAAAAAAGTTAAAGCATTAGCTATTGGCCACATAAAAGATGAAGACAAGCTGTTTCATCTGGCCAATTTTGATGGAGATTCACTTACAAGAAAAATTGCTGTCAGCAAAATCAATAACCAGGCAAGCTTATTCCATCTCGCTAGTTTTAGTGAGGATTCAATGGTAAGGCAAATTGCTATTGACAAAATGACTAATCAGGCCAATCTCTTCCATATTGCTAGTTTTAGCAACGATTTGTTGGCTAGAAAAATAGCCACAGGTAAAATAACCAATCAAGCAAATCTATTTCATATTGCATCTTTTGATGGCGATGCCACAATAAGAAAACTTGCCACAAGCAAATTAACGAACGAAGCAAATCTATTCCACATTGCATCTTTCGATAATGATGCCGACGTAAGAAAGATTGCTGTGGGAAGAATGAGCAATGAACAAAATCTAAATCACATTATCTCCTTTGATGATGATAATGATGTTAAGTTACTTGCACAAAACCAGCTTCAGCACAACTAGGCATCTTTATGGCTAAGCAATTGAACAACTTAACATTCCAACAATTTAAACTTTTAAACCTTTCAAGCCTCTAAACCATATATTTCCCTACAATAGGCATTCTCCTGCCCATGCCAAATGCTTTTGGCGAAACCCTTAAAATCGGTGGTGTTTGGTAGCGTTTAAATTCGGCAATATTAACCATCTTTAAGATGCGTTGTACCAATGCGGCATCAAATCCCTGTGCAATAATGGCTTTCGATCCCTGTTTCTTTTCAATATGCTGATACAGGATCTGATCCAGGATTTCGTATTCAGGTAACGAATCAGAGTCTTTCTGGTCAGGCCTTAATTCTGCAGAGGGTGGTTTAACAATGGTATTAACCGGAATAATTTCACGCTCTTTATTGATGTATCTGGCAAGCTCAAAAACCTGCATTTTATACACATCGCCAATTACCCCTATGGCGCCGCACATATCGCCATACAAGGTACCATAACCTACCGCGCACTCACTTTTATTAGAAGTATTGAGCAAAATATAGCCAAACTTATTGCTCATGGCCATATTGATAATGCCACGAATACGGGCCTGGATATTTTCTTCGGCCAGGTTAAATGGCAAGCCTTTAAATGCTGGTGCCAATATATGATCAAAAGCTTCGGCAACCTCCTTAATCGGAATGATTTCGTGCATGCAGCCAATGTTGTTTACCAAATCTAAGGCATCCTGCACCGAGTGATCGGACGAAAATTTAGAAGGCATTAAAACAGCCATTACATTTTCAGGTCCTAAAGCACGACAGGCTAATGCACAAACTACCGCCGAATCAATCCCGCCTGATAAGCCCAGCACCGCCTTGCTAAAACCCGATTTACGGAAATAATCTTTAATCCCTAAAATCAGTGCATCGTGAATCTGCTCAATATCAGTTAACCTCTCGGCCTGCGGATATTTATTGCGTACATGCTCAACCTCTTCCAAATCGAATACCTGCAAATCTTCCTCAAAATACTTCATCTCGGCTTTCATGGCCCCATCGGCATCAAAAACCAGCGAACCGCCATCAAAAATAATTTCGGTTTGTGCACCAACCTGGTTTACGTAAAAAACAGGCAAATGGTATTTTTTAGCATTATCTGATAGCACTTTTATCCGCTCATCATCATGGGTATAAGAAAAAGGAGAAGCTGCAATGTTGATCATTAAATCAGGCTTTTCCTTAATCAGTTCATCCATCGGGTTAGAAACATATAACGGGTTATCGTTTATATTCCAAAGGTCTTCGCAAATGGTAAGCGCAATCTTTTTACCTTTAAAATCGATGCAACCGAACTCAGTTGCAGGCTCAAAATAGCGGTACTCATCAAATACATCGTAAGTTGGCAATAGCGCTTTTTTCACTACATTCTTTACTTTCCCTCCTTCAATAAAATAAGCTGCATTAAACAAATCTTTACCCTGTAATACCTCATTTTTTATGGGCAAACCTACAATACAGGCAATATCGGCACAATGCTTTGCAATTTCCTGCACTGCATTTTCGCAAAGCAGAATAAATTCATCAAACTCTAAAAAATCTCTCGGCGGATAACCACAAATCGCCAGCTCGGCAAAAACAACCAGGTCTGCACCTTTATCTTTTGCCTGTTGGATATGTTCGGTTATTTTTTGGGTGTTGGCCTCGAAGTTTCCGATGTGGTAATTGAGTTGGGCTAAAGCGATTTTCATGTTTGGATTAGGTTAAAGCGTATTAAAGTAGCAAGGATTGAGTAGTAAGGTGTAAGAAGCAAGTATTTAGTAGCAAGTATTAAGATATAAGAAGCAAGTATTAAGTAGCAAACGTTGTTGGTTTAAAAGAATACGCCGAAATTAAGTGCCAAATAGTGATTTTTAACATTGCGGCTGCCATCTGTAGCGATATTGGTAAAACCATTGTTAAAAGTTAAACCGGCTAAAATGCTCGTATTACCCGAAACATCAAATTCGCCGCCACCACCAATAATTAAACCGGCGCGGTAAAATTTCCTCCAGTCAGAAATATTCTGGTTATCTCCCACCTGGGTGCCGTTCATCACTGCATCTTGCTTCGCACTGATATTAAATCCATTTGATAGACCAAACTGACCAAACCAACGTTTACCATCTGTTTTAAGGGTTTTAAGTTTTACCGTAAGTGGCAATTCTATGTATTGGAATTTATATTTTAAATCGTAAGCCACCGGACTGGTTGAACTGCGGGTGCCATTATATGGCATAACATTTACCTCTGTACTTTTACCGTTTATGCTGGTGATAGTTAAAGCTGTAGAAAAACTGTAATTCGGGGCAAAGTTAAAATCTCCAATTAATCCGTAAGAGAAGCCCAAAGCCACGCCGTTGGTTTTACCCTGTTCGGGTTTAATCCAGCCAATGGTTGGTGTAGCGGTTAAGCCTAACCTGAAACCATAGCTGGTTAAGGTAGAATTTTGTGCCCAGGCACCACAACTGAAGAGTAACAAAATTAAAATGGTCGATATTCTTTTCATATTATAGGTGTTTATATATTTGTTAAACATGATGTATAACGTAAAACATAGGCAAATTTATCTAATTTTTCTTTTTGCCATTGCATTTATTTCCTGTAAGCAAAGCAACAGGCCCGATGTAAGCAATATTGCTGTAGACATTAAAATAGAACGCTTTGATAAAGAGCTGTTTGCAGGCAAAAGCAAAAACGCGATTGAAGTAAACCAGGCATTGAGTACAAGGTATGGTGTATTTTATGATGATTTTATGCATAAGATCCTGGACACCAAATATTCCAATAGCGAATCGTTATTTACTTTGTACCACGATCAGGCCTACACTGATTTAACCAAAGAAGTAGATAGTGTTTTTCCTGATTTAAAAGCACAGGAAGCCGGTTTAAACGAAACCTTTAAATACATTAAGTACTATTACCCCAAAGCCAAAATCCCTAAATTTATTGCTTTTACCTCGGGGTTTGCCTACCAAATGCCCGTTGGCGATAACTATCTGGGTATTGGTCTCGACATGTTTTTGGGTAAAGACAGTAAATTTTATAAAGCCATTGTTCAGAGTGTTCCGCTTTATCTATCCAGAAGGTTTGCTCCCGAATATATTGTGCCCCGTGTAGCCGAAACGTATGCCCACGAAGAACTCTTTGCAGAACCCGACGCAAATAAATCGTTGTTATCCAAAATGGTTTTTCAGGGAAAAATCCTTTACTTTCTTGATCAGGTACTCCCTGAACAACTATCCGATTCGGTTAAAATTGGTTACACCACACAGCAGCTGGAATGGGCACAGCACTTTGAAGGCGATATTTGGGCTTACTTTTTAGAGAACAACTTCCTGTTCGAAACTGATTACCAAAAAATACAGGTCTTTCTATCAGAAGGCCCGTTTACACCGGGTTTGGGCGAAAACAGAGATTCGGCACCAAAATTGGGTGTATGGATTGGATGGCAAATGGTGAAGAAGTACATGAAAGAAAATCCGGATGTAACCCTGCAGCAATTAATGACTGAACAGGACGCACAGAAAATTTTAAATAAGTCGAAATACAAACCGAAACAACAGAGTTAGTTTTTCAGTTGGCAATTATCAGTTTACAGTTAGCTGCCCGAAAACAATTTAACAATACAACCATTAAGCAATAAAGTAATTACCTAAATTAAATCTATGAAAGTTGGCATTGTATTATCGGGCGGGGGCATTAGAGGAATAGCACATTTAGGCGTTTTAAAAGCCTTCAGCAATTTAGGTATTACCTTTAGTCACATTAGCGGAACAAGTGCAGGAGCCATTGCCGGAGCCTTCTTTGCCGCAGGGATAGATCCTGAAGAAGGATTAAATATTTTCTTAAAAACCAAATTATGGCGTTTTGTACGCCCGGCAGTAGGCTCGCTCGGTTTAATTAATATCGAAAATACCTCACTTATTTTAAAAGAATACTTCCCTGAAGATACGATTGAGAAGTTAAAAATTCCGCTAACTATTGCTGCTGTAAATTTTAGCGAAGGCAGGCTGGTATATTTTACTAAAGGACCGCTTATCAGAGCCATCCATGCCTCGAGCTGCATACCCGGAATTTTTAAACCCATTATGATTGACGGGCAGATGTATGTGGATGGTGGTATTTTAAACAATTTTCCGGTTGAGCCACTCATGGAAGACTGCGATTTTATTATTGGTTCTTCCTGCAATCACCTTAAACCTGTTGATAAAATAACCGGGATAACCAATTTAATGGGGCGTGCCGGAATTATGTCTATTAATCACGATATGGAAAGAAAGGCAAAATTTTGCAATGTACTTATTGAACCTAAAGGTTTGGGCGCCATAAGTACCTTTGATATGAAGCGAGCTGAGGATATTTATTGGCTGGCACACGAAGAAGCGCTAATTACCATCAAAAACAGCCCAACTATTTCTGAACTCATCACAAAATAAACCATTAAGTTTCGTCTTACAATAAAGTAAGGATAAAACTACAATAAAAAGACTTAAAACATCATATACATATAGTGTAATAATTACACGTTTGCAATAAAAATATTACATTTCTCTTGGAAGATATATAATATTATTCTACTTTAGGTTTGTGCTTTGCAAAATGCGAGGCTTTTAACCTAAACGTCTACCTATGTTTTTTAACCAGATTATGCTTCAGCAAAAGCGAAGAATCCCTGTGTTCACAATTTTCTAACTTGATTTTTCAGTCAAATAACACAGATCATTAATTTTTACCTAAAAAACCTAAAACATGAATTTTTTAAAACTAAATAAGGCAGCACTTATTGCCTTATGCCTAACCTTGTCTTTATATTCTTGTAAAAAAGAAAAACCTACCGAAACTGAAACCTTAAATCAACCTGAAAGCTTAAGTGTTAACCCACTGGGAGATATCAAAATTTGTACAGAAAGAACTTTAGATGGCACTACACCGAGGGGCGCCGTTTTAAAATCAACCAAATGGACTCCTGGAACAACAATTAAAGTGAGTTTAAACGGCAGTACTTCAGCAATCAGAGCCAAAGTAATCCAGTATGCCAGAGAATGGGAAAAATACGCAAACATTAAATTCAACTTTGTAACGAATGATAATACTGCTAAAATCAGGGTAAGCTTTGTAAGTGGTGATGGTTCATGGTCTTACATCGGAAAATCGACACCAAGCACTGGCGCTACTATGAATTATGGCTGGCTTACTGCCTCAACCGCAGATTCGGAATATAGCCGTGTGGTAATACACGAATTTGGTCATGCTTTAGGTATGATTCATGAGCATCAGCATCCACTGGTATCTATTCCATGGGATAAACCAGCTGTTTATGCTTATTACGCCGCGGCGCCGAACTACTGGAGCCAGGCTGATGTAGACAATAACCTGTTTGCCAAATACAGCACCACACAAACCAACTACAGCGCATACGACAAATTTTCTATTATGCATTATTCCGTTCCGAATGAGCTAACCATTGGAGATTTTGAAGTGGGATGGAATACCGTTCTATCTGCAACCGATAAATCATTTATAGCTTCAGTATATCCATTTTAAAATAAATAAATTTACACATAGTGGTTCAGATCGCCACTATGTGTATTTTGCAGCTTAAAACCGAAACAAAATATGCAGCTTGTTTTTTCGCGTAACCTTAACCGACTATTAGTTTATTTAATTTTACCATTCTTTTGCACAACTGCATTTGCACAGAACATACCAAACAAATGGGAAATTAAGCCGGCTATAGGTATTCAACAAGCCAAATCAGATTGGTCTATTGCAGGTAACGCTTCGGGTACAAGTCCAAACATCTTATCAGAGCTGATCTGGAAAAACCTGAAAGGACCGGTCTTTGGTCTTGATGTGAAATATCACATTACTGATCGTTTAGCTATTAAAACCACAAATCAATACAGCAACATTACTAAAGGCGAGGCAGAAGATACCGATTATGCAGATGATGACCGTCAGAGTGCCTTTTACTTTGATTTGCTTAATGCCAATAAAGGCTACTTGTTCAATACCAGTTTGCAACTTAGTTACCAGCTGTTAAATTCAGATTTGTTCGCAATTAACCCGATTATCGGGCTATCTTACAATCAACAAAAATTTTATTTATTGGAAAGCGCCAGCAATATCAATAGCACAGGTTTAAACTCTACTTATCAAGCCAGGTATAAGGGCTTTGATTTTGGACTTGAGGGAACTTTTAAAGCCAAATCATTCCGCATAACTGCTGGTGTTTTGGGTGGATTTTACAAGTATTCGGCAAAGGCCAACTGGAATTTAATCCCCGATTTCCAAAAACCGGTTAGTTTTACCCATGCTGCAAATTCTTTTGCCCTCAACGGAAATGTTAACGTGGCCGTTCCGTTAAACAAAACGATCCAGCTGGAACTCGATTATAAAATAAACAACATTAATACCTATACCGGAGTAGACAGAGCCTATTTTAATAACCGAAAAGCAGAAGAAACACAATTTAACGGGGCAAACTTTCAAAGAAACGCAGTGATGCTTGGTTTAAACTTTAGCTTTTAAGACTAGCTTTATTTTTTCATCGTTTATTGTCCTCGTTTGTAAAGAGGACAGATGAGAATAGCGATTTTATCGCCAATAAAACAGGCGGTTGATTTATTGTAAGCCACATTAGAAATGTGGTTCTCTTTAAATCTTCGTTACAAACGAGGACAATGTTGTTTCTGAACTCTAGCTTTTAGTATTTTAAAGCAACTAAACTTTCGCCGGCTAAAACCGGGATGGCGCTACAAATATTTAATTGCAAACAAAACACAACATCGTCTTCAATGTTCAGCTGGGCCAAACGGTGGCTGTGCGATGATTTATGCAGGTAAGTCCTTAAGTCATTTTTAGCCAGCAGATACAAATCTTCTGCTGCAACACTCGAATCGTCGAAATGTTCAAAACTCTTGCGGAGTTGGTTCACAACAGCTCCGGCAAACAAGGTATCTTCTAAATTAAACTGATCTTTCCAACCGGCACATAATAACAATACGTGCTTATCCTGACTTTTTAAATAATCGCAAAGCGCATCTAAATTGAGAAAGGAGCCGATTACCACCTGATATGCCCTTTTTTGCGCCAGATGCAAGGCTTTTGTACCATTGGTTGTAGTTAATACCACCGTTTTTCCTCCAACCTTTTCGCTGGTATAAGAAAATGGCGAATTTCCGAAATCGTAACCAGCTACCACTTCACCATTTCTCTCAGCAGCCAATAAAAATCCACTATCACTGTATTTCAGGCAATCTTCTACATTAGCAACCGGAATAATAGCTTCGGCGCCGTTATCGATCCCATAAGTAATGGATGATGTAGCCCTTAAAATATCAATAACCACCACAATGCTCTGCTCAATCTCGTATAAATCGATCAAGGCGGGTGTTAAGCAAACTTCTATTTTTTTTGACATATCGGATATTTTATTCATTTATAATTTCTTTTACCTTTTCTTCTAAAAGCTTTTGATCAGGTAAGTAAAGTTGATATTTAGACACAAATATTTTATTTGAAAGCCCTCCAGTTGCATATTTAACCAGAAATTCATTTTTATCAGCGGCAATAATAATCCCGATTGGATCATTATCCCCCTCAACATTTTCTTCATCTTTGAAATAGTTAAGGTAAAAATTCATTTGGCCAATATCCTGATGTTTAACCTTTTTAGTTTTTAAATCAATTAACACAAAACATCTTAAAATGCGGTGATAAAATACGATATCAACAAACATATGCTCATTATCAACCGTTATTTTAAACTGCCTGGCAACAAAAGAAAAACCTTTACCAAGTTCTAAAAGAAATTTCTGTAAATTATCAATAAGTCTTTTTTCTAAGCCAGACTCTTTAATGATGCTTCCAGCAGGTAGGTTTAAAAATTCAAAAACATAAGGATCTTTAACTAAGTCTTCAGACCTATCAATTACCTGCCCCTTTTCAGCTAAAGCCAAAACACCACTTTTATCTTTGCTGAGCGCTAGTCTTTGAAATAGAGCAGAATCAATCTGGCGCTTCATTTCTCTAAAGCTCCAGTTTTCTTTTATGGCTTGCGCTTCATAAAAGTTTCTTGCAAGTTCATCAGAAATCGTTAAAAGCTCAGCATAATGACTCCAACTTAGAAAAATGCCAGATGGTGTCTGGCGTTTTGAGAATTCGCCAGACACCGTCTGGCGAATTAAATCTTCATCAGCAAAAGGCTGAAATTTTGGATAGTTGATATAAAACGAACGCATAAGCTGCAAGCTCGAACGGCTAAATCCTTTGCCATACTTTAACTTCAGGTCTGCTGAAAGGGTTATCAACAGCTCTTTCCCATATGCAGCTCTAAGCTTACCATGCTGCTCAAAATCAACAATATATCTTCCAATTTTCCAATTGGCAATAATCAGCTCAACATTAATTGCCTTGATGGCATTTTGTTTGGCTGTTTGTAAAGTAGATCCTATTTGATAAAGCAGCTCATTGTATTTATTTTCTTCTGGTTTCATCAGTTAAAAAATATGCTGCCTTAAATATATGCTTATTTATAAAAAGGAAATTTAACCACTTTCGCTTTAATAGGTGTATTGCGGATGTTGATGAAAACTTCAGTTCCTTCTTTAGCAAAATCTTTAGCCACATAACCCATTCCAATTGCTTTTTGCAACGAAGGAGCCTGTGTACCCGAAGTTACCCTGCCAATTACATTTCCTTCAGCATCAGCAATTTCATAATCGTGACGCGGAATACCACGATCAATCATTTCGAAACCAACCAGTTTTTTCTGGATTCCGGCTTCTTTTTGAGCTTGCAAAGTTTCAGAATTGGTAAAAGGCTTCGAAAATTTAGTAATCCAGCCTAAACCTGCTTCAATTGGCGAAGTTGTATCGTCAATATCATTTCCGTACAGGCAGAAACCCATTTCTAAACGCAATGTATCACGTGCGCCTAAACCAATTGGCTTAATATTTTGTGTTTGTCCCGCTTCAAAAATGGCATCCCAAATCTGATCGGCATATTGGTTTTCGAAATAAATCTCAAAACCGCCTGCTCCGGTGTAACCTGTTGCCGAAATCACTACATTTTCAATACCGGCAAAAGTACCTTTAACAAAAGTATAATACTCCATTGCAGCCAGATTTACATCTGTCAAACTTTGTAAAGCATCGGCAGCTTTCGGGCCCTGAATAGCTAAAAGCGAAGTCTGATCAGAAATATTGTGCATTTCTACACCATTGGTGTTAAATTGCTCAATCCAGTTCCAGTCTTTCTCAATGTTCGAAGCATTTACAACCAACATATAGGTTTTATCATCTATACGGTAAACCAACAAATCATCAACAATACCGCCATCTTTATTAGGCAGGCAAGAGTATTGTACTTTACCATCGTGTAATTTCGAGGCATCGTTACTGGTTACACGTTGAATAAGATCCAATGCGTTTTCACCTTTTAAAATAAACTCGCCCATGTGGCTAACATCAAAAACACCAACTCCATTACGAACAGTTGCATGTTCTGCGTTTATACCTTCGTAAGTAACTGGCATATTATAGCCAGCAAATGGAACCATTTTAGCGCCTAAAGCGATGTGTTTTTCTGTTAATGCGGTATTTTTCATGCTAATTTTTTAGTTGCCGCAAAAGTACTAAGAAAATGACAATGTTTAAGGCTAAAAATTCAGGAGATTTAAGCTGCTTTTTTGAAAATGAAAGCAAGCATTTCATCGCAGCCGCGGCCCCGCTTTACGCTCTATTTCATGCCCGCTTTAATCGGGTTTAAAAACCAAAACCTGTAAACCTATCGCAGGCCTGTTTCCTGCTATAGTCCAATTAGTTCTTCGTAAATTTTGAGCATTTTAGAAGAAATTAAATGCACCCCGTGATCGTTCTCTACTGTTTTACGGGCATTTTCGCCAATTTCCATCCAGCGTTTGGGATTAATAATGCATTGCAGTATCGAGCGGTAAAACTCATCAGCCGAATCGGCAATTAAAATATCATGACCATGCCGGCAGTTGATCCCTTCGGCAGCAGTAGCAGTGGCGATAATGCACTTTTTCATGGCCATACCCTCGATTATTTTTACGCGCATGCCTGTACCCGAAATTAAAGGCACAATCATAATCGCCTTCGAATTCATAAACTCTATTGCATCAAAAACTTCTCCTTCTACAATCAGGTTTTCAGAATCGTATTCAAAAAAATGTTTCTGCATGTTTTTACCGGCAATGTAAAAGCGCAGGTCTTTATTTAGTTTTTCAATATCCGGCCAAATATCATCCAAAAACCACTCCAGTCCCTCCTGGTTTGGTCGCCAGTCCATAGCACCCAAATGGAAAAGCGTTGGGAAACTGGTTTTGCTTTTATCTACCTTGTATTTTTCCAGATCAATCGCTACTGGGAAAACCGACATGGGTACTTCGCAGCCAAACCGCAATATGCTTTGCCTGTCGGGCTCGCTAATGGCAAAAATCTGGTGAAAACGGTTAATCTGATCGGTTTCATAAGCTTTTAAACGCTGTGCCAGAAAAGCGAGATATTTACGCCTGATGAGGAATTTTTCGGAGTGCGACAGGCGTTCCCACATGGTAAATTCAATATTATGTGCCCGGTAAATCAGCTTAGCGTTGCTGTTGGCTTTAACCACATCCAAATAGGGTACCACAAAAAGTCCTTCAAACTGGATAATGTCGAATGCATTTTCGCGCAACAGGCTCTCAAGCTGTTTAGCAGCATCTTCGCTGTAATACCTGGAAACGTTGTAAGATTCGTTGGTGAAAATATTAAAAAAGGCCGACCAAATATTTACCTCGGTATCCAGATCGCAGGTATGGTATTTAATCTGCTCAAAAATGGGATCGTAAATATCTTCAATATCTACACGTGCTTTGCTAGGGTTAAGACTAAACAAAGTAATATCTGCACCAAGTTGCAGCAGGCCTTTTATGGTATTGTAAACCACAATCGGATAACCACTATTTGGCGGAAAGGGAACCCGCTTAGTAATGAGCAAAATCTTCACGTGCTGTGAAAATACGAAATTTTAAGCGTTTTTTGAAAACAGCTCGAGCTGAGGGGCGCTTACATTAAAAGTTTTGCGATGAAAGGGCGATAAACCAATTTCGAGAACAGCCTTACGGTGTGCAATAGTTGGGTAGCCTTTGTTTTTTTGCCAGTTGTAATGTGGGAAATCTATATGCAGGTTGGTCATAAATTCATCGCGATGCGTTTTAGCCAAGATAGAAGCCGCAGCAATGTTTAAATACTTTCCATCACCTTTTATAATGCAACTGTGTGGAATGTTGGGGTATGCTTTAAACCGGTTACCATCAATAACCAAATAGCCGGGTTGTGCCTTTAGCTTTTCGATTGCGCGGTGCATGGCTAAAAAAGAGGCGTTGAGGATGTTGATCCGGTCAATTTCTTCATGATCGCAAGAAGCCACAGCCCAGGCCAGGGCTTCTTTTTCGATAATGGGCCTTAACAAATCGCGCTGCTCGTGCGATAACTGCTTCGAATCGTTTAAGCCTTCTAATACAAAACCTTTGGGTAAAATTACTGCGGCAGCAAATACAGGCCCAGCCAAACAGCCCCTTCCGGCTTCATCGCATCCAGCCTCTAATAACTCTTCCTGGTAACAGTTTAATAACATGCTGCAAATTTAGAGAATAACGTTCGTTTATTGAAAAATGGTTAATAAAGATGTAATTTAGTTTTAAACAATGCAAGTTCAGATTTCTTAACCTCCAAGGTTATCAAATTTGTTTCGGTTGATTATATAAACAAAAATGAGAACATACAACGAACCTCTTGCCCTGCGCATAGCAGAACGCTTGCAATACCTGCCCGATGTAGAAGAAAAAGAGATGTTTAGCGGCTTGGTTTTTATGGTTAATGGTAAAATGTGCCTGGGTATTTCCAAAAATGACATGATGGTACGCCTCGATCCAAATACTTTAGATAGCCTGGCCGATAAAGATGGCTGGGAACAAATGGTAATGGGTGGACGCCCAATGAAGGGTTACATCCTGGTATCGGCAGATGTATTAAACCGGAACGACGAGCTTGATTACTGGATTAACCTGGCGCTGGCATTTAATCCATTTGCCAAAGCTTCGAAGAAGAAATAAGCAAGCTAGCTTCCTTAATTCAGTTAGCAACAAGGTAAAAAGTAGCAAGAGCCACATTTTTTGATTAATTTTAGCCTTCTAATCAAATATTATGAAAAAATGTGCTGCAATAGCGGTATTTCTGCTATCCATTTCATTTACTCTTTTTGCACAAGTACAAAGAACTGCCACCACTACCTCATCTACCATAAAAGAAACTGCACCGCAGCAATTAAAAACTGCTGCCCCTGAAGGGCACTATTGCGATTATTGTAAACTCAATTACCCCGAATCGCATTTTCCCTGCATTATGAAATCGATAAAAGGCAAGCTCAATGTGGCTACTGGCGAGGTTAGTTTTGTGGCAGGCCAACCCATTGGCGGCATTGTGGTTAAAGGAGGTAAAAACCAGGGCGATAACAGTATTAACCTTATCACTAACGAAAAAGGAGAAATAGAATTTAATAATCCGGCAGCGGGCGATTATAAACTGGTGATTTCTGCACCGGCAAGTAACCCCAAATCGAGGGTTGCAGGCTCGCCGATTGGCGGTATTGTGGTAAAGGGAGGCAAAAACCCAGGCGGGAACCTGATTACCGTAATTACGGATGAAAACGGGACGATACAATTAAATAACCTGGAGCCGGGAAATTATAAATTTACTGCGATTGGTGCATCGGCCGCCGAGAAAAATAACCCATTGTATAAATCAAGTCATTCTGCAAGCGTAAATCCTTTATATAAGAACTAAATTCGTTAAATTTACTAAGCATTTCATTCTTGGTACCATTATGGAATATTCCGTATTGGGGCATCTTTAAATTGTTACACATTTAAAAACACACATTATGAAACGTTTAAATTTAATATTGAGCCTGGCATTTATTTCTTTTGCCACTCAGTTGTTTGCCCAAACAAACAAAGAAACCACTAGCCGGATTGTTGGCGATAAGAACTATATATTTGTAGCTAATACAGCTATTCCAATGGCCAATAACGACATCAACAAAGTATTGATGATGATGCCAGGAGGCCAAGGCGGTTCGAGTATTAACCTTTCGGGCTCGCAATACGATGTTAGGGTAACCAAAGACAGTGTGGTGGCTTATCTGCCTTATTATGGTAGGGCTTTCTCCGCACCAATGGACCCAACGCAGGGCGGAATTAAATTTACTTCGAAAGATTTTAGCTATACAGAAACTAAAAACAAAAGAGGTGCCTATACCATTCAGATTAACACGAAAGATGTAAGCAGGGAAAATTACCGGTTTACCATTAATATCTCGACCAATGGTTATGCTTCTTTAACAGCCACCAGTGTAAACAAACAGCCCATTCTTTTTAATGGCTACCTGGATGAACCGAAGAAAAAAGATTAAAAGCAAAAGGCCGGATTTTATAAATCCGGCCTTTTTTATTACTTTTTAATCAGTTCAATCTGGAAAATGTGTGGCCATTTCTTACCGGCAACAAAGAGCCTTTTCCCCGCCTTATCGTAAGCAATACCATTCAGCACGTTATTTGCCTTTGCATCTTCGCTTTTAAAGTAATCGGCTGGCAATAGCCCCGATAAATCGATACTGCTTTCTACAGCACCCGTTTGCGGGTTAATAATCAGCATAGTATTCGTAGTATAAACGTTTGCGTAAATTTTACCATCAATGTATTCGAGCTCGTTAAGGTTTTGGATAGCGCCTTTATCATCAAACACGTCAATAGAACCAATTTTTTGATAGGTATCTTTATTCAGGAAAAAGATGGTATTTGAACCATCAGTATTGAGGATCTTCTCGCCATCAAAAGCAAGCCCCCAACCTTCTCTACCTGTGGTGTAAGCAAATTCGGATAATTTTTTAAAGGTGTTTTTATCGTACACAAAACCTACTTTTTCGCGGTAGGTAAGCTGAATAATTTTATCGCCTATTACAGTAATTCCTTCGCCAAAGTATTGCTTGTCCAAATCTGTTTTTTGCAGAATTTTACCTGTTGATGGTTCTACTTTACGCATGCTCGAATGGCCGTAATCGCCGGCACTTTCATAAAAAAAGCCATCGTGATATTCCAGGCCTTCTACATACGAAGCAGTATCATGCGGTAAGGTTTTAATTATTTTGTAACTATATGCAACAGGTGCCTTAGCAGCCAAAATATTGATATTGGAAGTAATATCTTCTGATTTGCCGGCACCGAAAATTTTTGCGGTTAACAGGTGATTACCTAATTTCAGTCCTTCGGTTTTAAGTTTAACGGCTCCGGTATCTGTTTTAGCAATCACTTTAACAGTATCGATTAAATATACCACCGAATCAACAGGTGCTTCACTGCCAAACTGCACTTTTACGTCAACCTCGTTACCTAAGGGAACGTTAACACCAATCATAGGTGAGAGAAAACTGCGATAAGTAGTACTTGCATCGTTTTTACAGGCACTAATAACAGCGCAGGCTAAACCGATGAATATAATTTTTTTAATGGGATTAATCTTCAGGCCAAAATGCATCTTCAATATGGTTTAATGTATAATCTTTATTTTTAGTAAATGTAATTGCAATAATATCAAAACGGATATCATTTTGATGGTTCATGATTTCAATGTAGGCATTGGCGGCAAGTTCCATTTGTATTTGCTTAGCATCATCCACAAAATCTTCGGGCTCGCCAAAAGCAACCGAACTGCGCGATTTCACCTCAACAAAGATCATAATTCCATCTTTGTAAACAATCAAATCAACTTCTGATTTGCCGTAGGTCCAGTTTTCATCCAAAAGCTCGTAGCCCTTGTTTTCCAGATATTGCCTGGCAATGCTTTCACCTAAGCGGCCTAAATCGTTGTGGAGCGCCATCTTTTAATTATTGAGTGGTTAAGTTTTGAATGATTGAATTTAAGTATATCGTAAACAAATACATTCACTCATCCCAAATTCAATCATACTATCCTTCTCTCATTCAATCATTTATTTCACAATAACCGAACCTAAAAATTTAGAAATCTCACGTTCTACACCTTTAATTACCCCATAACGCTGCATCAAAATCATCTGGTTATCGGCATCTTTCTCGTCTTTAATTTCTTTTAAAAGACTCATCAATATATTTTCTACTTTACGCTTTTTGAGGTGGAAAATTCCTCCTAAAATAGTCGCTTTTAAGTTCATTGATTCATCTTTAACGTAAATCAGGTGCTTGTTGAGCCAATTTTCACTTAACGCATGTTCTGAACTTGATAAGGTAATAGCCAAATCGGCGATTTCACGCTCCTTATGTGTAATGAAGTGATTTGCGGTAGGCAATCGCCCATTATCGATCTCTGATTTATAATAATTAATAATTTTTTTACAAAGCGGATCATCGAATTCAACATCGGCCAGGTTTTGCATAATAAAGGGGCCAATGTACATGTCGTCTATTTTGTCCCAGTTTACAAATTCGTGTCCGTAAGCTAATAAAAGGCGCACAATTTCCTTTTCCTGATATTCTTCTTCTTTAACGGGCTCTTGTGGCTCGTAGCCCATGGGGCCAGCATTATCGTCCCACAAATCATCGGGTGGGCCAAGTGGTTCTGGCGGACCAGGTGAGAAAGAAGAAAAAGATTGTTTTGGCGCAGCCGATTGGTTGCTTCGCTGGTTGCTGTCAAAATTCTTTTTAAGCTTGGCCGAACGCATTTTAGTCAACTCTCCAGATAAGACCTGTTCACTTATTTCGAGCAGGCTGCTACACTCGCGAATAAAAACCGACGCTTTAATCTGATCAGGAATTTTGGCAATACTTTCTACAATATCGCGAATAATACCCGCCCTTTTTATCGGATCATTACCAGCATCTTTAAGCAATACATTGGCTTTGTACAGGATAAAATCTTTACGGTTTTCCTCCAGATAGGTTTTAAAAGCACCTGCGCCAACATGGTGCATGTACGAATCGGGATCATGGCCATCGGGAAAGGAAACAATTTTGACGTTTAAGCCTTCCTCCAAAATCATATCCAAACCACGCAACGATGCTTTGATCCCCGCCGCATCCCCATCAAATAAAATGGTAATGTTTTGGGTAAAACGGCCAATGAGTTTAATCTGCTCTACGGTAAGCGAAGTTCCGGATGAAGATACTACGTTTTCAATGCCGGCCTGGTGCACAGAAAGCACATCGGCGTAACCCTCGGCCAGGTAACAGTTATCTAAATCGCGAATGGCTTTTTTGGCATGAAACAAGCCATACAGCACATTCGATTTATGGTAAATTTCGCTTTCAGGCGAGTTTACGTATTTCGGAACATTTTTGTCGGTTTTTAATGTACGGCCACCAAAACCGATAATCCTGCCGGTAAAATTATGGATCGGAAACATTACCCGCCCACGGAAACGGTCGTAAATTTTACCGTTGTCGTTTTTAATGGATAAACCGGTCGATTCTAAAAACTCGAGCTTATGCCCGGCATTGGTAGCGCTTTGTGTCAGGGCATCCCAAACATCGGGCGAGTAACCTACTTCGAACTTTTTAAGGATATCTTCTCTAAAACCACGTTCTTTAAAGTAGCTTAAACCAATTCCCCGGCCTTCATCGGTATCCCAAAGTTGTTTTACAAAAAATGCACTGGCATATTGCGATACGATGTAAAGGCTTTCCTTAGCACTCTGGGCTTCGGCAGCTTCGGGCGAAAGTTCGGCCTCCTCTACTTCTATGTTGTATTTATTGGCTAAAAATTTAAGCGCTTCGGGATATGAATATTTTTCATGATCCATAATGAAACGCACCGAATCGCCCCCTTTACCGCAGCCAAAGCATTTGTAAATCCCCTTGGTTACAGAAACGTGAAAGGAAGGTGTTTTTTCGCCATGGAAAGGGCAATTACCAATTAAACTGGTTCCGCGTTTTTTTAAGTGCACAAAATCCCCAACTACCTCCTCAATACGGGCGGTATCCATTATCTTATCTATCGTTTCGCGGTTGATCATATTTAATATTGTCCGTCATTGCGATGAGGCACGACGAAGCAATCTTTTTTGCTTTTGTTATTTAATTTATGTCCTATTTTGAAAAGATTGTTCACTCCACCACGCAGTCCCTTTCTTCAGTTCGCAATGATGCCACAAAGATCGTCATTGCAGGAGGCACGACGAAGCAATATTTTTTGCTATTAATCTGTCTATTAACTCCCTCACGAAAACACTTCACTCAACAACACAATTCATCTCTTCAATTCTCAAAATTAATAATTCTAATAACAAATTGTTATAGCTTTGCGGCAAAGGTCCCCCATACGTCATGACGAATCGGCTAATTAACCACAAAGATAACAGAGAAAAAACACAAAGCACACAGAGAAAATTTCTTTGTGTGCTTTGCGAAATACTTTGTGAACTTTGCGGTTAAAAAACTTATTTTACCAAAGGCAATAACTGATCGGCAACCAGCTTGTTACCGGTTTCGTTCAGGTGTACCCTATCAACGGTTAAAACACCTTTTTCCTTATCTTCCGGATTATTTTGTGCTTCGTAATCGGCAAAAATCTTTCTCAAATCACATACAGGTAAATTATTTTTAGCAGCCAAAGTTCTTATTCCGGCAGCGTATTTATTCAAATCTGCATCTAACTCATTTGTACCGTCTTTTTTCTCACCTACAACTGAAGGGGTAACCAATACCACTTTACTACCTGCACCTTGAATTTTATTGATTAGGGCTTGGTAAAATTTTAAATACTTATCATAATCGGTTCCGGTGTGCGACGATTGTTTGTGCCATACATCGTTAATACCTACATAAATAACCACTAAATCGGGTTTTTTATTTAATACATCATCTTCTAAACGCAGATACAAATCGTACACTTTATTTCCACCAATCCCGGCACCAATAACATCGTATTTGGTAGAATCGAGCGATTTTTTGATTAAAGTTACATAGCCGTTTTTAGATACGCCTTGCTGGGTAATAGAATCGCCAAAAAAGATAATGCGTTTGGGTTTAAATGTCATTGATGTTAATGCGGTTAAGCAAATACTAAGTAAAACAGTGGTTCTGAACAGGGTTTTCATATATTTTAATTCGTTAAATTATGGTTTCTTTTTTAACTCGAGGTCTTGAAAATCATAACTAAAATCGGTTAATGGCGAGATAGGTTCCATTTTAATAGCAACTGGATTGCCTTCATTATCGAGGCTAAAGTTTACAAAAGCATCGGCATCCATACTCCTGTCGTACCATTTCACAATAAAAGTATTGCCTTTATAAAATACCATATCACCTTTTAGTTTGGGTGAGTTTTTAGCTTGAAAATGCATTTTACCATTGAGGTTGCTAATGGTTATATCGCCAAACCAAATATCGCTGTAGCTACCCAGGTATTTTTTTTCATCAGGCTTGTTTGCCGCACTTTTTTGAGCAGCAGCAATATCTCCCCATATTTTATCGGTTATCTTTTTAGCTTCGTCTCTTTCATTTTGCTCATCGGCAGCATTATCTTTAATCCGGTCTTTTCCGGTGATCCCGAAATAACCATCTTTAATAGATTGTGTAATGGCGTAAAATGCACCGCCCGATTGCTGATTGGTTAATACGATAATACCCAGTTTAAGATCGGGGATTAAAGTTACTTCGCTCACCATGCCGGCCAAACCGCCAGTGTGTTCGGCTACCAGCGATCCCTTTTCATCGCTTAAAAACCAACCCAGGCCATAACCAAAGAAATGCCTGTTATACGAACCCTTACCTGTAGGAATAATGCTATGCATGGTCCACATTTGGTTTTGAGCCTGCCTGCTAAACAAGGTTTTTTCGAGCTTTTCGCCATACTTGCCGCCATTTAACTGATTAATTACCCATTTGCTCAAATCGTTTACGCTGGTATTAATTCCCCCGGCAGCATTGCTGTTCTCCGAAAAATCTTTCGGAATCACAGTAATTTTTCCGTTTACGGGCACATGAGCATCAATACTGTTTGATTTATCTTTTAAACGATTAAAAGAAGTGGCGCTCCTGCTCATTCCCAGTGGCTGCATAATCCGGCTTTCTACAAAATCTTCGTATGTTTTACCCGAAACCCGCTCAATTACCTCGCCCGCAACAATGTACAGCAGATTATCATAATCCCATTTAGTACGGAAGCTAGAAACAGGTTTTAAGTACCTCAAATTATGGATAATCTGTTTCTTGGTTACGGTCGAAGAATCGGGCCAGATCATTAAATCGCCCGCACCCAGGCCTAAGCCACTCCGATGAGAAAGTAAATCGCGAATGGTAAATTCGGCAGTTACATAGGCATCGTACATTTTAAACTCCGGAATAATATCAGTTACTTTCGTATCCCAGGAAATTTTCTGTTCATCAATTAATATAGCTAAAGCTGCCGTTGTAAAAGCCTTTGAGTTTGATGCAATCCCAAACAGTGTGTTTTCATCTACTTTTTGATTGCCTTTTAGCGAACGTACACCATAACCTTTGGCATGGATTACCTTCCCATCTTTAACTACAGCAACAGCTAAACCCGGAACATTAAATGTACTTAAAACCTTTTCCGAAATACTATCGATCTGTTTAGTGGTTAAAACCTGCGCATTAAGCTGGCTAACAGCGAATAAAAGTAAAAACGGCACCAGTTTGGTACGTGAGGGTAATTGCATGGATAGAGGTTTTAAATTAATCGTTTAAAGATAATAAATCTTTCAGGCGATTATTCATCCTTATTTGCCCTTTTCCAGCTTGTAGTCTTTATGTACAATTAAAAAACTTGCCCGTTCTTCTTTTTTGAAAGGATAATCCCAATTGCCCTGATAGGTAATTTTAGTCGGTAATTTATCATCGCCGAAATACCCCATTTCGATATTCATCTGCACATCAAAATCGAAAAGCATATTGCTGTACTTCATATCAACATAACGCCCCAGGATATTGAAATTACGTTTATCGAAAATGGTTACGAGCTCTTTAATCATCACGCCATCTTTGGTCCAGCTGCTTAAATCGGGTTTAACAGAAACTTTAAAACGGTAGACGGGGATAGAATCTAAGTAAGTACCACTGCTAAAAGCGTAATCGTAATACTGGCGCATATTGGCGGTAAAAATTTCGGTTTTGCTACCAATAAAAGGCACTTTAACTGGCCGGCCGGGATTAAAGATCAACGTTTTCAGTTTATCCTTATAACTTTCATTTGTGCCTCCTTTTCCAACAGCTGCTGGTGCATTGGGTACAAAGTCGGTATTGTAAGCATTCATAAAAATGTAATCAAACATTTCTACGGTATATAACTGGTACTTACCGTTTTTCTTATAAATTTTACCGGTATCCTGTTTTGCCAGGTATTCCATTTTATATGGACCGCTATTGTTATGCTTTATTTTACGGTAAATCTTACCATCAACCTTATTCTTTTTATCGTAGCTGTAAATCCGGTTCTCGGCAATAAAACTGTAACGTTTCATATCCCTGAACGATTGATAAAATGAAGTATCGTTTATTACTTTATTGATGAAAGTTTCAATATTCAGCTTTTCGGCCTTGATGTTTACAGTCGAATCGAGTGTAATGGTTTTAATGGTATCGGGATTAAACCGTTGGATTTCCTGGGCAAAACCAGTATAAAAAAGCGAGCTGAGTATTAGAACTAAAAATATTCTCTTCATATTTTAAGGTAGTGGCAAAAACAATGCCCATTTAAATGGAAAGTTATGGAAGAGGTAAGATGGATAGTGAAACTATGACGTACGTCCACCATCCATCTTCCATAAATACATTTTACATCATTAATTGCCTAGTTGCTTTAAAGCAATATAAGCCATTAAGCCGGTCGAGATTTTTAACGCATCTTCGTCGATATCGAATCGTGGTGTATGTACGGAGTACTGTGTATCTTTAGCAGCATTCCCTGTTCCTAAACGATAAAAACAGGCATCTGTTACCTGCGAGTAGAAAGAAAAATCTTCGGCAGCCATCCAGATATCTAAATCAATTACGTTTTCTTTCCCTAAAAAATCTTCAGCAAAGGCCCTTGCATTAGCGGTTAGCTTCTCTTCGTTAATTAAAAAGGGATAACCTTTATGAATGTCGAAATCGCAGCTTCCGCCCATGCTTTCAGCAATGCCTTCGGCCATTTTTTTCATGCGTTTGTGCGCTTCTGCTCTCCAATCTTCATCCAATGTTCTGAACGTGCCTTCAATTTTAACCTCATTTGGGATAATATTGGTAGCGCCATTGGCAGTTACTTTACCAAACGATAAAACCGAAGGGATACGCGGATCGGCATTACGACTCACAATTTGTTGCAAGGCAATAATAATGTGCGAAGCAATTACCACCGGATCGATATTTTGGTGTGGCTGCGCACCATGACCGCCTTTTCCGGTAACGGTAACATACAATTCATCGGTTGAAGCCATGTAAATACCCGAACGGAAACCCACTTTACCGGCATCGATTAGCGGCATCACATGCTGACCAACAATATAATTTGGTTTCGGATTTTCGAGCACGCCTTCTTTAATCATAATGCTTGCACCACCTGGTAACAACTCTTCTGCCGGCTGAAAAATCAATTTGATTGTTCCTCCAAATTCATCTTTCAGCTGGTTTAAAATATAAGCTGTTCCTAAAAGTGAAGAGGTATGCACATCGTGTCCGCAGGCATGCATTACACCCGGATTTTTCGAAGCATAAGGTTTATCATTCGCTTCATGAATGGGTAATGCATCCATATCTGCGCGTAAAGCAATTACTTTATCAGACGGCAGGTTGCCTTTAATTAAACCTATTACACCGGTATTGGCGCAGTCGGTATATTCGATTTCCCATTTTTTTAATTTATCCTTAACGTATAAAGAGGTTTCAAATTCTTTAAAAGATAATTCGGGGTTAGCATGTATATGTTGACGATAGCCTACAACATCTTTAAAAATGTTTGCGGCCAGTTCCTGTACTTTATTTTTGATCATCAGTTGTATTGGTATCTAAATTTGGGGCATTGATTTTTTCCCTAAAAATAAACAGCGTAGGGAAATTGGGTCTGAGTTCGTTAATTAGCCGTTGGGCTTCGAGCCGGGTCCTGAAATCGCCTACCCTCACGTAATAATTAGGTTCTTTATAAATGAGGTAGGTATTTAACCTGGGGTAAAGCCCTTTAAAGCGCGCCTGTTCGTTAAAAACCTCGCGCCGGTCTGATCCGTAAAAAATCTGCACGCGGTAACCATAGGCAGAAACAATGGGTTTGCCTGTTTTTACTTCACCCGAAGTTTTATATACTTCAAGTCGTTTTGCAATTAAACTATCAATTAAAGGGTCTTTTATCACGGTAACTTCTCCCTTTTGCGCAAAAGACGTTTTAAATAATAGTAAACTGAAGATTAACGTATAAAATATTTTCATGATGGTAGTACATCAGGCAGACGAAAATTGTTTTAAAAACAGGAATGCCGGATTTGCTACAAAAATCGGCATTCTTTATGGGTTGTGCAAATGGTTTAATGTTGTCCGTTCAAATGATTAAATCATCCGGGTTTTGATTTGTCGGCCAAATAGTATGAATGATGATTTGAAAATCATTGCTTTCATAAAAAATAATATAATCAAGTATGATTAACCCTCTTATATTATCCTTTGAAGATTGAATCCCTAACTGTGGATTTCTAATCAATAATTTTATTTCCTTATTAAATCTCTTGTACAGCTTAGCTGAATACTTTTTGTTGCCATTTCTTTGAGCATAAAACTCAAGTATGGTAAACAGCTTAATCCTTGCTTTGTGAGACCATATTATTTTTTTAGCCATTTTTCTATTTCATCTTCAATTGTAGCATGAGCTACATATAAGCCATTTTCAATTTGCTTTTGGGATGAAATAATTTCTTCTTGTTGTTCTGCAGTTAGAACCAAGGTTTTATTTTTAGAATTTGTATCAAGAATTGTAACGCCAAGTTCTTTAAGTAACTGGCGTACAACGGTGCTTTTATCTTCTGGAATTTTTATGGTTAATGTTTCCATATTTCAAAAATACTAAAAATAAAGTCTGTTATCAAGATAAAACATTCTTGCATAAAAAAGCCAGATCCCTTTCAGAATCTGGCTTTTCGAATTATTTCCATTAATGGAATTTATTTTTTAGGCTCAAATTTATGTTCGTATACTTTTGGATCATATTTCATCATTGAACCTGTTGCCGCATCTATTGCAAAACCAATTACCCCCAATAAATTTAGTACACTTACGGGATTAAAAGTAACCGTCGGCTGGAAAGTCTTGGTTTCATAACCATCTAATTTCAATGTTACGGTTTGGCCCGAAAAACCCTTTTTTAAAGGTAATGCCATGGGGGTTACACCTACCTTAACACCATCTACCTCAATATCGGCAGCAGGTGGTGAAGAATTAATTTGAACGGTTTGTTTTGTGCCTGTAAAAACAGTGGCGCAGCTCGAAAAGAGCAATGTTGCCGAGAGGGCAACAAGGTTAAATACTTTTTTCATTGTGTGTGTATTGTGTGTGTATGTCTTACTCTTATGGCTTTTCAGTTACGCCCCGTTTTTTTGGTTACAGATCCATTTTAATAGCCATACAGATAAACTGCCTACCAGTTTACCAACGACTTTGTTTGTTTGATAAAGATATAACTAATCCTGAAACTTAAAAATTTAGTTGTAAAAAAAGCCCCGACAAAAAATGTCGAGGCCTGGTGTATTATAATGTGCTAATTACAAATTAGCGCCGTGGCAGTTTTTATATTTCTTACCGCTTCCGCATGGGCAAGGCTCATTACGGCCAATAGCAACCTCTTTACGGATTGGCTGTTGCGGAAGAGCCTCGCGGGTATCTCCAAACTCGATACCAGGTTCTTCCCTGCCAAACTCTTGCTTAGTAGTTTGCAGCTTTGGCTGTTTTACCGGAGCTGGTGCTTCTCTAACCTGATCTGGCTCTTGCTGAACCGGAATACCACCTTTATACAAGAAACTTACAACTTCTTTGTTTACTGCGTTAAGCATATCTTTAAACAAATTGAAAGCTTCCATTTTATAAATTACCAATGGATCTTTTTGCTCATAAACGGCATTCTGAACAGATTGTTTCAAATCGTCCATTTCGCGTAAATGTTCTTTCCAGCTATCATCAATTAAGGCCAGTACAATGGTTTTTTCGAAAGAGCGAACCACTTCTTTTCCTTTATTATCGATTGCCTTTTTCAGGTCAACAGCTACCTGAATACCGCGGATACCATCGGTAAAAGGAACCACAATCTGCTCAATGTGCTGACCGCGCTCTTCGTAAACCTGTGTTAAAACTGGTAACGACTGCTGAATAATGGCTTCTGATTTACGGGCATAAAATGCTTCGGCTTCTTCAAACAAACGCTCGGTTAGTTGTGGAATAGCGGTAGATGAAAATTCCTTTTCAGTAATCGCAGTATCCAACGAGAAGTTTTTAATTACTTCAAGCTTAAAGCCTTCAAAGTTTGCTTCAGTTTTGTATTCGGTAACAATATCTTCGGCAACATCAAACACCATATTGTTCATATCCACATCTAAACGTTCGCCAAACAAGGCATTTTTACGTTTAGCGTAAATTACAGTACGTTGCGAGTTCATTACATCATCGTACTCCAATAAACGTTTACGGATACCAAAGTTGTTTTCTTCTACTTTCTTTTGGGCACGTTCAATTGATTTGGTAATCATAGAGTGCTGGATCACCTCACCATCTTCGATACCCATACGCACCATAATACTCGAAATTCTTTCTGAACCGAATAAACGCATTAAGTTATCTTCTAATGAAACGAAGAACTGAGATGAACCCGGATCGCCCTGACGACCGGCACGACCACGCAACTGCCTGTCTACGCGACGAGATTCGTGACGCTCGGTACCAACGATAGCTAAACCACCGGCATCTTTAACGCCTGGGCCTAATTTAATATCGGTACCACGACCAGCCATGTTGGTAGCAATGGTAACGGTTCCGGCCTGACCAGCTTCGGCAACGATATCGGCCTCTTTCTGGTGCATTTTCGCGTTTAATACGTTGTGTTTAATGCCACGAAGTTTAAGCATACGGCTTAACAACTCCGAAATCTCAACCGAAGTTGTACCCACCAATACCGGACGGCCTGCTTCAGTTAATTTTACAATTTCATCGGCAACAGCATTGTATTTTTCACGAACGGTACGGTAAACATAATCCTGCTGATCTTGTCTCGAAATGTTTCTGTTGGTCGGAATTTCAACCACATCCAATTTGTAAATCGACCAGAACTCACCTGCTTCAGTAGTTGCTGTACCCGTCATACCGCAAAGTTTGTGGTACATACGGAAATAGTTTTGCAGGGTTACTGTTGCATAAGTTTGGGTTGCATCTTCAACCTTTACATTTTCTTTAGCCTCGATAGCCTGGTGTAAACCATCAGAGTAACGGCGACCATCCATAATACGGCCGGTCTGCTCATCAACAATCTTAATTTTACCTTCATCAATGATGTACTCTACATCAATTTCGAATAAGGTATAAGCTTTTAACAATTGGTTTACCGAGTGGATACGCTCTGCCTTAACAGAATAATCGCGCATCAAGGCATCTTTGGTCACTACTTTTTCTTCTAAAGGAAGATCAGATTTTTCTAACTCGGCTACTTCAGTACCTACATCAGGCAATACGAAGAAATGAGGATCTTCGCCCGATTGGGTAATTAACTCAATACCTTTTTCGGTTAATTCTACCTGGTTGTTTTTCTCATCAATGTAGAAGAACAGCTCTGAATCTACCTTAGGCATATTCTTAGACTGATCGGCCATGTAGTAGTTTTCTGTTTTTAACAACAAACCACGCACACCGCTCTCACTTAAGAACTTAATTAAAGCTTTATTTTTAGGCAAACCACGGTAAGCACGCAATAATGCCAAACCACCTTCGCCCTCTTCGGTACCGGTATTACCAGCATTGATTAATTTTTTAGCTTCGTTTAAAGCCTGGGTAACATAAGCTTTTTGTGCATTAACCAAACGCTCAATGCGTGGTTTTAGCTCATAAAACTCGTGCTGATCGCCATGCGGAATCGGGCCTGAAATAATTAAAGGGGTACGGGCATCATCAATTAAAACTGAATCGACCTCATCCACCATTGCAAAATGTAATTTGCGTTGTACGAGCTGATCAGGAGTTTGAGACATATTGTCACGCAGGTAATCGAAACCAAACTCGTTATTGGTACCGTAAGTAATATCTGCTGCATAAGCTTTTCTTCTCTCTTCAGAGTTCGGCTCATGTTTATCAATACAATCAACACTTAACCCATGGAATTCGAATAACGGGCCATTCCACTCACTATCTCTGCGTGCCAGGTAATCATTCACCGTAACAATGTGCACACCTTGTCCGGCAAGTGCGTTTAGGTAAGCCGGCAATGTACTTACCAGGGTTTTACCCTCACCTGTAGCCATCTCGGCAATTTTACCGCTGTGCAATACAATACCGCCAATTAACTGTACATCGTAGTGTACCATGTTCCAGGCTACCTCGTTTCCGGCGGCATCCCATTTATTGGCCCATTGCGCTTTATCGCCAACAATTTTAACATTGTTTCTTCTTGCAGCGTAATCACGGTCGAACTGGGTTGCAGTCACCTCTAAATAATCGTTTTCGCTTAAGCGGCGCGAAGTTTCTTTAACTACTGCGAAAGCCTCAGGAAGGATTTCTAACAATACTTTTTCCAATTCCGCATCGCGTTCTTTACCTAAAGCATCAACCTGATCGTAAATAGCCGTTTTTTCATGAAGATCTAAACCTTCGTTTTCTGCATCAGCCTTAAGGGCTGAAATTTTTCCGTCGATTTCGGTTAAGAAATCTGCAATTCTAGTTTTAAATTCTATGGTTTTACCACGTAACTCATCGTGGCTAAGCGCCGAAAGTTTACTGTAGTGTTCGTTTATTTTAACAACCAATGGTTGAATAAGCTTTATATCTCTTTCTGATTTACTTCCGAAAATCTTCGCTAAAAATCCTAACATTATATTTAAATCGTATTTATTATTAAAAAATGGTGTGTTACAACAACCAAGCCACTGTCAGTATTAAGTCAGTTTGGCAGTTATTGATATTAAGGGAGGCTAAAAGCCTAAAAAAAATCTTTCGAAAAGAGAACTAGGGACTATTGTTCTTCGGTTTTTTGCGGATGGTTAAATCGGTTACTACCTGATTTACGCTTACATATTTTGCTACTTTTAATTGGGGTTGGGTTCCAATTAAAGCAAGACGGGTGTACGATAATAAATAAGGGTTACGCTGTTCATTGAACTGCACAACGCTTTTATCAGATGTGTTAGCACTGATTTTATACTCATTACAATATTCATTTAATATTCTAAGCCCTTCAACACGCTCGGCCTTGGCCAAATGTGTTAAGCTAAAAAATACAAGAGATATGGTAACCAGGTGTTTCATTAATAGCGGCAAAGCTAGTTTTAATCTTTTATAAAAAGAAATCACATCAGTGCAAAAAGCGTACCTCAATTTTTTCATCCTAAAATGATTACAAAATTGCCAAATAACTGAATCATCCATACAAAAGCGTAAATTACCGATACCTTGTAAATAAATGCCATGGATATCTGTTAATTTGATTTATGCTTAAGAAATTAAATTTTAAAATAATTATTCAAATCATTGCCGCAGTATTTCTGTTAAGCCTGCCACTGCTGATCATTACAGATCAAAATATTGAATACATTTTTACAGCTTCCGGGTTAACGCAATACCTGTTCTTTTTGTTGATTTTCATTTCAATTTATTTTCTACACGCATTTTATCTGTTTCCAAAGCTATACAATAAATCACGTTACCTTTTATATCTATTGGGCTTACTGGTCATCCTATCCTGTATTTTATGGCAAAGGCCATTTGATAAATTCATTATTCAAAAGCGAAACTTTCCGACACACGATATCAGATTCGATCATCCTCCAATGCCTCCAGACCATAAAACTTTTCCAATGGACGGAAAACCATTTAACCCTGGATTCGAAAGAGGAGACCATAATACTGGCCCACGAATCGACATAGTAAGTGTTTTTCTTTTTTTTCTGATCATCATAATCAGTTTCACCAAAGAAACAAACAAGCAATTAATTCTAACCACGCAAAGGGCACTTATTGCCGAAGCCGAAAAAGCACAAGCCGAATTATCCTTTTTAAAGGCACAAGTGAATCCGCATTTTTTATTTAACACCCTAAATAACATCTACACACTTGCCATCATAAAAGATGAAAATACAGCCCCATCAATAATGAAATTATCAAATATCATGAGGTATGTAACTGATGAGGCCAGAAACGATTTTGTAAGTTTACAGGAAGAACTGAATTGTATTACTGATTTTATTGATTTACAAAAATTAAGGCTTACTCAAAAAACAACATTGCTATTTGAACTTGAGGGCGATTTTGAAAACAAAAAAATTGCACCTTTAATAATAATGACCTTTGTTGAAAATGTTTTTAAATATGGCATCAGTAATCACAGCAGCAATAAATTGGTTATCAAAATTTTCTGCAAACAAAATTCATTGATCTTATTTTGTCAAAATACCATTTATCCGGATAAGATAAAAACCGAACGCAGCGGTATCGGTTTGGAAAATACCAGGCGGCGTTTAAATTATATTTACAAAAACATGCATATTTTAAATGTCGACCAAAATAAAAACCTGTTTACCGTTAATTTAACCATTCAATTATAATGACTAAAATCCTAAAGTGCGTGGTTGTTGATGATGAGCCGTTAGCCGCTTTGTTGATAAAAAGTTATATAGAAGCTTCTGATAATTTAGAGGTCGGGGCTGTATTTGAAGATGCAATTGCAGCCTCTGAATATTTAAACAACTATAAAACAGATCTTCTTTTTTTAGATATAAACATGCCTGACATTTCAGGCATTGATTTATTTAAATCGCTAAAACATAAGCCCATGGTAATTTTTACTACAGCTTATAAAAATTTTGCATTTGAAGGCTTTGAACTTGAGGCTATCGATTATTTGCTTAAACCAATAGATTACCTGCGGTTTAAAAAAGCGATAAACAAAGCAAAAGAGTTTTATCATTATCAAAATGAAAAACAGGCCCCTGATCTGGTAGAAAGTATTTTTGTACATTCAGAGTATAAGCTGATTAAAATTAACTTGCCCGACATTTTATTTATAGAAAGTTTAGAGGACTATATCAAAATCCACTTACAAGACAGCAAAATGGTTTTAACATTAATGCCGCTAAAAAAAATGATGGAGAAACTACCCGCCGATCGTTTTAAACGGATACATAGAAGTTTTGTAGTAGCCATACCAAAAATTAAAACCATACATAACCGAAAAATAGAATTGATTACGGGAGAAATATTACCGGTAAGCAATAGCTATTCAGCACAGATAAATGAATGGAAAAAAGGCCTCCCAGACACTTAACATTTTTTAACTAAATTTCAATTTACCGATACAAAATTCTGCTCCGTCGATACACATTTGCCTGATATATAGAATCTTTAGACATTAGCATCAATCACTAACAAGAAGATATTAGTATGGAAAGAAAAAATTTCATCAGAAGTTTAATGATTGGAGCAGTTTCTACTCCGGTAATTATCGAAGCCTGCAAAAAAAGCAGCATAACAGATGGCTCCGAAAGCTCGGGTTCAGGCACCGCAGGTACAACTACCAGCACCAATGGCACCTGTACTGTAGCGCCAACCGAAACCGAAGGCCCATTTCCAACCAAAGTGCCGGCATCGTACGTACGTAGCGATATAACCGATGGCCGTACAGGTTACAAAATGACGGTAAAAATTACCGTCGGAAACCTCAATAACAGTTGTGCAACCCTGACTGGTGCGCTGGTTGATATCTGGCATTGCGATGCAGAAGGCAATTACTCTGAATACGGTGGCACTGGTATGCAAAGTACCAACTATCAAGCGGTACATTTTTTACGCGGCCGCCAAACTACCGACGCCAACGGGCTGGTAACTTTTACAACTATTTTTCCGGGCTGGTATACTGGCCGGGCCACACATATACATGTTCATGTGTACAACGCCGCAGGAACATCGTTAAATGTAACACAGATTGCCTTCCCCGAAGGCAGCGGAACTTCTTTGGCGCTGGTAAACGGCTATACCAAAGGGATGACGGGTTATACTTACAATAATGCAGACAATGTTTTTAGTGATGATAAAACGGGCGTACAGATTGCTGCAGTAAGTGGATCGCTAACCTCGGGTTTCGACCTTACATTTAAATTAAACGTTAAAGCATAATATCATCCTTATTATTTGTTTTATTTTCAATAAAGGCGTTAGGATTTTCTTAACGTCTTTTTTAATTTTATGCCATGCCGAAAAAAGTGATTGTTTTATGCTACCGGAAAATAGTTGACAGTACAAATACCAACCCCTGGGATAGGTTTGTACATGAGGATAGCTTTGCTGAATTTAAAATGCAGGCCCAGTATTATAACCAGCCGCAGCAGTTTAACACCTTTGCCGAAATGTTATTGCATGTACCGGAGGCCGAAAAACTCCATTTTTTGGTAAGTGCAGCTGTTACCGGTTATCTGCGCCAGTTAAACGGTATCATTCCTGATGTTTTGGATAATTTAGGCCGGCGTTTTTTAGCTTTTGAGCATTTTAAATTCGAAATCATTAATTCGGACATTAACCATCCGGAGAAACATAAAGTCGCCATTAACTTTTTTTCAAAGCCCTTAATCTGGCATGATACCATCGGCGATCAATTGCTGGTATCGCAATATAAAGAAACTGAAGAAGCTGAAATTTTCACCAATCTTTTTGCCATTCTGCCTTTTGTAAGCATCCACTCCATAAAAAATATCGATTAAGCATGGAACTAACTCCGGGACAAATATATCTGGCTGACCAGCGTGGGCTGGCCGAAAGTTCAACACTCCGAAGGTACAGCACCTTTAATTTCGAAAAATATTATAGCGAACACCGTGAACCGTTAGAAAATCTTTTTCTCTGCAACGACGATTCTTTAGCGGGCGGAAAGGTTACCTTTTTCCTATCAAAAGAAGATTCATTTCAAATTTTCTTTCCCATTACCGGTGGTATTGATGTGGTACAGGGGAATAAAGAATTTTCGATTGATACCGGTAAAGTACAGGTGTTAAACTTAGGTAAGGGTGAAGTTTTGGAAATTAGCAACCCCTACCCTAACGACACCATCAACTACCTGCAGCTGGGGATAAAAACAGATTTCTTTCTGCTACGTCCAAGTGAAATGTTATATCATTTCGACTTTGAAAAAGACCAGAATCAATTAATTGAGCTTATTTCTAACCCAAAACTGCCATTTAAATTAAGCGCAGGTATTTTTGCTGGTCGCGGGGATGCAATTTACCCCCTGCAGCACAGCAACAGTAAATTTTATTGCTTTGTTATAGATGGTGCCTTTGAAATTGAAGGCCGGTTACTGCATGCCCGTGATGGCCTTGCCCTTTGGGATTTACAACAGGCTGAACTTGAGGCATTAAGCAATAATGCTATTGTGGTGGTTTTGGAATTTGGGTATTAACATCCCTTTTTGAATGCTAAAATGATTGAATTTTGAATGAAAGAATCGGCATTACATCTCAGACATTCATTCATTCAAAATTTAATCATTCTTACAAAAAATTCAGCATGACGATATTAGATTATTTAAAAACCACTTCGGTTGCCCCATACCCAAACTTCTCTTTCCGGGCATCCATATAAGTTTTAATGTGGGGATTTTTACTAATCAGTTTGTGAATTTTATCCCTAAGCGTACCATTGCCTGAGCCATGGATAAAAATCATTTTATCGAAATGGTGCACCACTGCTGCATCAAGTGCATTTTGAAAATGTGTAAGCTGGATCTGCAAAATTTCGCTGGCTTCTAAGAAGTGGTGATCATCACGTAATTTTTCGATGTGCAAATCAATTTCTTTTGCAGGTGCTTCGACCATTTTCTTTTCGTCAGCCGATTTAAAAAAGCTTTCTTTTAATTTTTGCGCATCGATAGTTACCGGTACCAGATCATCTAAACGAACCAACCAGCCCTTGTTTTTAAGATTAGGCAATTCCTTTTGCTCGGTGCTAAAATCTTTTGCCCTGAATTTCTTGCGGATTACCAATGGATCGATCGGCTTGGCATCGACTGTACTCACCACTAAAATCTGGAAGGTAAACTCAGGCCAAAGATCTAAATCAGCCAAAGAAGCCGAATATACCAGGGAGGCACTGTAAGACGCTATAATACCATGAAAAGCGCTCGCATATTTCTCCTTCTTTTCAGTGCTTAGGCTTACCAATAAAGTATTTGGCGATTGGTTTTGTAAATGCAAATGAACCACATTTCCAGCCTTATCATCAGTTGCTACGGCAACATAAATACCATTTTCTATTTTAGTAACACCGGGCACATTAACCAGAATTGGCTTAGGTACATCGATTTCCTCTGCCACAACGCCATGGCCATGCACCGATGTTAGATTACTCACCGCAACCGGAATTTCGAAACCATCTTCGTCGGTTACCCCCAAAGTTTGGGCATCGATAATGCGGGTTACATATCCTTCGCGTTTCTCATCAACAAAACGCACAAAATCTCCTAATTTGAATTTCATCTCTTTATTTTTTTAAGCAGGGTTAATTCAATACACTTAATCAGAAGCATATTTATGACGCAATATATCTTCGGACCCCAGACTTTCCGACTTCTGACTCCATTAATGCCTCGTATCATTTCCGTGATAGATACTCAGGTAACTTTCGTATCGTGAGATGGCAATTTCGTCTGCGTTAACGGCTTCAATAACTGCACAACCAGGCTCATTAACATGGCGGCAGTTGTTAAAACGGCAATTGTGCGACGTTTCAAAAATCTCCCTGAAAAAATGCCCGAGCTCTTCCTTTTCAATATCGATTACGCCCAACTCACGGATACCCGGCGTATCTACAATAAAACCGCCCTGGGGTAATTCGAACATTTCGGCAAAGGTGGTGGTATGCTGTCCCTTATCGCTCCAGTCAGAAACCTCGCCCGTTCTTAAATCACGGTCAGGTAATAGTGCATTAATCAAACTCGACTTACCCACACCTGAGTGCCCTGAAATTAAGGTAATTTTATCGGTAATCAGTTCCTGGATCACAGGGATATTAATCCCCTTTAAAGCCGAAACTTCATAACAGGCATAACCTATATTCTGATAAATATTTTTAAACTCCTGAAGTATTTCCAGACCTTCTTTGCTAAACAGATCGAGTTTATTGAACACCAATACTGCAGGCACATCGTAAGCTTCGGCGGTAACCAAAAAGCGATCGATAAAGCCCAAAGAGGTACGTGGCGAAGCTAACGTAACCACCAGAATGGCCATATCTAAATTGGCAGCTAATATCTGTGCCTGTTTGCTCAGGTTGATCGATTTGCGGATAATGTAGTTTTTGCGCGGCAGCAATTCGTTAATCAAACCCTGATTGCTATCCCGTTCCAGTTCAAACTTCACCCTGTCGCCAACCGCAATCGGGTTGGTGGTTTTAATCCCTTTAATCCTGAACTTGCCTACAATACGGCAGTCGTAACGCTCGCCATTATCGGCCAGCACATTATACCAACTACCTGTAGATTTAATAACTAATCCCTGCATATTTGCCGTAAAGGTATGAATATGATTTCATTGGTAGAAGCCACCAGTAGTGATAAAAATTTGGGCGTTAGCCTGCCTTTACCTACAAAAGCAGAAACCCAGCCTACATTTTCTCCACATATTAAGCAATACACTAAATATCTTACATAAATACAACGCTTTAAAAGTCAAAAAACCTAAATTTGCCACAACAAAAATTAAAATATAATGAGTTTCAGAATAGAACACGATACCATGGGCGAGGTGCAGGTGCCTGCCGACAAATACTGGGGTGCACAAACCGAACGCTCACGCAATAACTTTAAAATCGGCCCTGAAGGTTCGATGCCAAAAGAAATTATCCATGCTTTTGGATACCTGAAAAAAGCAGCAGCGCTTGCTAATACAGAGCTTGGCGTACTATCGGCCGATAAAGCCGAATTAATTGCTAAAGCCTGTGATGAAATTATTGCCGGCCAGTTAGATGATCAGTTCCCATTGGTAATCTGGCAAACTGGTTCGGGTACGCAAAGTAACATGAATGGTAACGAGGTAATTGCAAACCGTGCACATGTGATTAACGGTGGTGCATTGGCCGACGATAAAAAAGTACTTCACCCGAATGATGATGTAAACAAATCGCAATCATCAAATGATACTTATCCAACTGCAATGCACATTGCAGCCTATAAATTAACGGTAGAAAATACGATTCCGGGTTTAACCCATTTAAGAAACGCTTTGGCTAAGAAGGTTGAAGAGTTTGCTAATATTACCAAAACCGGCCGTACCCACTTTATGGATGCTACGCCACTTACCTTAGGGCAGGAGTTTTCGGGTTATGTACAACAAATCGATAACAGCATCAGGGCGATAAAAAATGCATTGGTAATGGTTGCAGAGCTGGCTTTAGGCGGTACTGCAGTTGGTACGGGTCTAAATACCCCAAAAGGATACGATGTTTTAGTGGCTAAAAAAATAGCTGATTTAACGGGTTTACCTTTTGTTACTGCGCCAAATAAATTTGAAGCTTTAGCTGCACACGATGCAATGGTTGAACTTTCTGGTGCTTTAAAACGTACGGCTGTTGCTTTAATGAAAGTAGCTAATGATATAAGAATGCTAAGCTCTGGTCCACGTTGTGGCATTGGCGAAATCGTAATCCCTGATAACGAACCAGGATCATCGATTATGCCAGGTAAAGTTAACCCAACCCAGCCTGAGGCTTTAACCATGGTTTGTGCTCAGGTAATTGGTAACGATGTTGCCGTTTCAGTAGGTGGCATGTCAGGACATTTCGAACTGAACGTTTTTAAACCATTAATTGCTGCTAACGTATTGCAATCGGCCCGTTTAATTGGCGATGCCTGTGTTTCTTTCACCGATAAATGTGCGGAAGGCATTACTGCTAACCTACCGGAGATTGAAAAACACTTACAAAACTCGTTAATGCTGGTTACGGCATTAAACCCACATGTAGGGTACGAAAATGCAGCAAAAATTGCAAAGAAAGCACATAAAGAAAATAAAACTTTAAAAGCAGCAGCTGTAGAGCTGGGCTTGTTAACCGCCGAACAATTTGATGAGTGGGTTCGTCCGGAAGACATGGTAGGCAGCTTGAAATAATTTGCCAAACCTGATAGGTTTTTAAAGCCTATCAGGTTTATATGGTTACGGTCTAAATTAATACACTTAAAGCAATAGACGAATATGAATTCAATACTTACTACACTGCTGGGCCTAACATCTGTAATTGCACCATGTATTGTATTTGGAACATGTTGCTATTTTTTATCGAAAAAAAAAGTAGTTGAAGCTGTTTTAATGACTATTGGTTCAGGAATTGGCTTATTTACACACTTACTTTATTTTTTAGTTCCGCTTTTGGCAGGCAGTAGCAATCTCGCGTACACTGAAGTTTCAAAATATTATACCCTAATTGGTCTTATCGGTACCCTTGCCAGTCTTTGTTTCGCGGTGGGTTTGTTGCTCCTGATTCACAATACCGTTAAAAAGCCCAGTGTATTTCACGATCAGTTTCCTACAAGCAACGATTAAAAACACAATGAACAAACTGCATCCCGGTTTAAGGAATTTCTCCATCATCCTTTTCACATTATCCATCCTGCACATAGCTTGTAGCCCAAGGCCCAACATACAGGGTAAAGGCGAAGCATTTATGCAAGGCGTTTGGAATGAAGATTCGGTTGCTTTTAGCAACAAGTTGAGCAATTACACCCGGCATCATTTCAAATTTACCTGCGATTCTGTTTATATCGATCTGGTTACCCATAGTAAGGTTAACTTTTACGAAGATTCCTGCTATAACAACGGCATCTGGAAAGAATATGCAAAAGGAGTTTATGCCGTTAGGGGCGATACTTTGATTGTCGGCGCTACCTTTACACATGCCAATTACAAACAAAAAACATCAGGCTGCTACCGCATTGGCCGGTACGAAAAAAACTTCCTGATTACAAAACGTTCGGCAGATAGCCTTACGCTCGAAAGTATGAACGATCAGCGTGAAATAAAACTTTCGCTTAAACAAAAAGTTACCTGTATCCAAAAAGAACTATAAAATGATCTTAACATCCATTAGAAAAAAACTAGCCGCAGCTTTAATCGTAGGATTTTTAGCGTATGCACCTGCTCAGGTAAGCGCCTGGGGCACCATTGGGCACCGCGTAGTTGGCGAAATTGCCGATAGTTACTTAAAAGCCAAAACCCGCAAAGCTGTTCAGGATATTTTAGGTTACGAAACTTTGGCCATGTGTGCCAATTGGGGCGATTTTATCAAATCAGACTCGACTTACAATTACATGTATAACTGGCATTTTGTTAACCTGCCAGCCGGATTAAATAAAGATGGTGTATATAATTTCCTGGAAACAGATAAATCGATAAGTTTATACACCAAAATCCCTGATCTGATTGCCGTTTTAAAGAAAACCAGCAGCACACGCGAAGAAAAAAAACTGGCTATGCGCATGTTGGTACACCTGGCCGGCGATTTATGTCAGCCTATGCACGTAGCACGCAAAGAAGATTTAGGTGGTAATCGTGTTTCGGTTTTGTGGTTTAACGAAAAATCGAACATCCACCGTGTTTGGGATGAGCAGCTAATTGAATACCAGCAATTAAGTTATACCGAATATGCTAAAGCCATCAACCACGCCTCGGCAGTTGAGCTTTACAACTGGCAAAATACCAGTTTAAAAGATTGCATTTTCGAATCGTATAACATTTGCAATAAAATTTACGACACCACCAAACCCGATGCCAAATTAAGCTACCGTTACAACTTTGATTGGGTAGATACACTTAACAATCAATTACTAAAAGGTGGTGTACGCCTGGCTAAAATGTTAAACGACATTTACAGCTAATAGAAAATATTTCAATTAGGAATGCTCCGGTTACAAAAAGGCCGGAGCATTTTTATTTTGTAGCGTATTAGGCAACACACTCGTTTTAAGGAAAAAACAAACTAAAAAAACGTGATGAAAAAACTACTCTTAATTTTAAGCCTATGCCTGGCATTAGGTTGCAAAAAGAAAAATGATGCCGAAAATACTACTGAAATAACCAGATACAACTGGGCTTTAGAATCGGCTACGATAAGTCCGGCTATGCAGATTGAAGGTAAAGCCGTAACCAATTTCATGACCATGTCTGGCCCGTCTGGTTGTTTAAATAATAATTACACCCTTTCTTTTTCTGAAAATGGCACATTTGCCATCACTTCTACTGGACCACTGTGTGATATGATTTCTTACCAAAATGCAAAATGGAGCAAAGAAGGAAATGAAATAACACTTAACGATGGTTTTAGTAAAAATGCAAGAGTGGTAAAACTTGAAGGGAAAAATATTACCGATAAATATGTTTTCGAGCAAAATGGAATTACTTTTACAGTAACCTATATATTTACTGCAAAATCCAAATAACATTGAAAATTTTAATGGTTTGCCTGGGCAACATTTGCCGTTCGCCACTGGCAGAAGGCATTATGCGCCACCTAAGTCAAAAACAAAACCTTAACTGGGAAATTGCCTCGGCAGGTACCGGTAACTGGCACATCGGTCAGGCGCCCGACCACCGGAGTATTGCTGCTGCCAAAGCCTTTGGTTACGACATTAGTAAACAACGGGCACAACAATTTAACCAGCATATGTTTAGCGAGTACGATTTGATTTTGGTTATGGACCGAAATAATTTGAAAGATGTTAAGAGCCTGGCTAAAACCGATACTGAAGAAAAAAAGGTAAAACTTTTTCTTGATAACGACGAAGTTACAGACCCTTACTGGGATAATGCCCTATTTGCCCCGGTTTGCAAGCAGGTTGAAGCAAGATGTTTAGAAATTATCGAACAACTTTCTTAATTTTAGCTTTCACTATTAACAACACACACTAGCCAAATCGAAAATGAAAAAATTCCTTTCTCTGTGCTTATTAATTGCAACCGTTATTTTATTTCAGGGATTTACCACAGCGAAAAAGCCTGCAAAAGTCCTTGTTTTTTCAAAAACCAAAGGTTTTAGGCACGGTTCTATCGGGGTGGGTAAAGCAACCATCCAAAAACTGGGTTTAAGTCACAATTTTGAAGTAGACACCACCGAAAATGCCGACGTATTTACCGAAGCAAACCTTAAGCAATATGCTACAGTAATTTTTCTAAGCACCACAGGCGATGTACTGAATGATGCCCAGCAATCAGCATTCGAAAGATATATCCAGGCAGGCGGCGGTTATGTAGGTATCCACGCAGCAACCGATACCGAATACGATTGGCCATGGTACGGAAAACTTGCAGGAGCTTATTTTACCAGTCACCCGGCAATACAGGATGCCAGATTTGTAATTAAAGATAAAAAACATCCATCAACAAAATTTTTCACCGATTCGGTATGGATGCACAAAGATGAGCTTTATAACTTTAAAGATATCAACCCTGATATCAAAGTGCTAATCACCATTGATGAAAAATCGTATAAAGGCGGTAAAAACGGTGATTTCCATCCGTTTAGCTGGTATCACGATTTCGATGGCGGCAGAGCTTTTTATACTTCGATGGGGCACACTAACGAAGCATGGGCTGAGGAAAAATTCTTAAATCACCTTTGGGGAGGTATAGAATACGCTATAGGCAAACAAAAGAAACTCGATTACAATAAAGCAAAATCTAAATTGCTTTAGTCATAAAAAATCGCCTGTTAAACATCATTAACAGGCGATTTTTTTTTTAAAAGAACAATTGTGACAAAACGTTGCTGGCACTTGGTGCGGCGGGCTTTAATGAAGTAAATTTCGCTAACTGGGCAACGGTTAGTGCTGTACCCAATTTAGATTTTAAACCAGCATATAATTTCCCGAATTTGCTGGTATAAGCAGCAGGATCTGTTTTCTGTGTAGCCATAATGGTGGCTTTCTGCACCAAAAAATCTTTAATAATAGTAGTTACGGTCGGTTTTTGAGCAGGAGTTAAGCTCAGCGCAGGCGTAAGCTTACCCAAAATGCCCGAGGTTAAGCTATTGGCATCAAAACCACTTGCAGCGGCCGCAGCTGTGCCCACTTTATTTAAAATACTTTGCGCATTCGAAGCCAGATTTAAGCCCAATACCATGGCTGACAGGATCAATAATTTCTTCATGTTATAATAAATTTATTGACCTAATATAAAACTTCTACAACTATTAAGAATGAATTTTTAATTAAGTTTTGTTTTTTTAAGGTTAACCAGGTAAATATAGTTAAGCATACAGAAAGAAGCCATGGCCCCAAAGGTGTGCCACAGGAAATGGGTACCTATAGTTAAGATCTCCCACTTATCGGCAATGCGGAAAGTAAGTGCAAATATGAAAGCAATGAGTGCGAAGCCTACCCATTTACCATTTCTCCAATCGGTTTTTACCAGATAACCAAACACCGGAAATAACACCAGTGCAGCCATAAAAGCATAATTAATGTTAATAAACGACTGAAAATCGCCGTGACTAAAAAGCTGTCTTACGTAAATCTGAAAAAAGGCATAAAGTGCAACAATTAAAACTGCAAAATACCAGCGGGTTAATTTAGCTAAAAAGTAAACGCCGGCCGAAAGACAAAGCAGCATGATTGGCATCCAGTCCATCAGGATAAAAACAGACCAACGCCTTAAACCGTGGTAGGTTGTTCCGCCAATGCCACCAATAAAAAGCAATACCAAAGCGCCACTTAAAAATTTATGCTGATTAAAATTTCCGCGTAATTTAAAAAGCCAATAAAAGGCAATGGCCAAAAAGAAAGCACTGGTAATGGTATTAAAAGGCTCTGGAAAAAACTGGCCAAGGTTTGTTTCGGTATATACTGTACCTCCATCGGGAGGAATCTGGAGCATGTTAGTCATAGTAGCTAAACGCATCATAAAATTAAATGTTTGAGGCCCGTATGTAACGATCAAGATGGAAAAATAATTCGGTAATTAAACATACAACAGGTTAAATATTGGTTAATTCTAATCGCTCAACTGTTATTTTATGTATTTTAGTCAACCTAAGCAAAACCAACATGAAACCTTTATTAATTTTATTTTTATTTCTTTCGGCAGCAACATACGCCCAAAACGCACCCAAACCTTATGGTGCATTACCCTCTAAACGCCAGCTTACATGGCATGATACGGAGGTATATGGTTTAATCCATTTTACACCAACCACCTTCGAAAACAAAGAATGGGGCTTTGGCGATGCCGACCCGAAAACATTTAACCCAACTGATTTTAACGCTGATCAGATTATTAAAGCGGCAAAAGCCGGTGGTTTAAAGGGCATTATCCTGGTAGCCAAGCATCATGATGGTTTTGCCCTATGGCCAACCAAAACCACCAATTACAACATCAGTCAGAGCCCGTTCAGAGGTGGCAAAGGTAATCTGGTTAAGGAAGTGGAGCAGGCAGTACGCAAAAACGGTTTAAAGTTTGGCGTATACTGTTCGCCATGGGATAGAAACAATGCCCTTTACGGTACCGATAAATACCTGGCTATTTACCAGGCACAATTAAAAGAATTGTACAGCAATTTTGGTGCACTTTTTATGAGCTGGCATGATGGTGCTAACGGTGGCGATGGTTACTATGGCGGAGCGAAAGAAAAACGTTCTATCGATAACACCACTTATTACGACTGGAATAACACCTGGGCCATTACCCGCAAAATGCAACCTATGGCCAACATATTCAGCGATATTGGTTTAGATATCCGTTGGGTAGGAAATGAAGACGGCCACGCAGCCGAAACAAGCTGGGCTACTTTTACCCCAATGGCACCGGATGGAAAAAGTGTTGCCGTTCCGGGTCAGGCCAATTACCCGCAAAGCCCCGAAGGCATTAGGAATGGTAAATTCTGGATGCCCGCAGAATGTGATGTTCCATTAAGAAAAGGCTGGTTTTTCCATAGCAATGAAAAACCAAAAAGCCCGGAAACACTTTTCGATTTGTATTTAAAAAGCGTTGGCCGCGGTGCTGGTTTAGATCTTGGCTTAGCACCTGATACGCGTGGACAGCTGCACGCAGATGATGTTGCCTCGTTAAAAACCTTTGGTGATATGGTTAAACATACCTTTGCCAATAACCTGGCTAAAAATGCAAAACTAAAACTGAGCAATAGCAGAGGTGCCAAATATAACGCAGCAGCATTATTGGATCATAACAAAGCAACGTACTGGGCGACACAAGATCAGGTACACGAGGCTACAATTGAGCTTAATTTACCGGCTTCAAAAACTTTCGATATCATTAGCCTGCAAGAATACATTGAGTTGGGACAAAGAATTGAGGCCTATACCATCGAGGTTTTCGAAAACGGTGCGTGGAAAAAGGTGTACGACGGAACGAGCATTGGTGCTAAAAGATTAATTAAACTAGATACTCCCGTTACCACGAATAAAGTAAAAATTAACATCACCAAATCCCCTGTTTGTATTACTTTAAGCGAAATCGGGCTTTACAAAAAAACCGCTTAATCGCGGTTAAATTCACTTGTACTGGCTTCACCACGAACGATATTCACCTCATCGGTAAGCTGTTCAATTTCATCGCGGTATCTTGATGTTTCTTCAAGATATTCGCGATATAAAAGCTCAGAGATCTTGATGGCCAGATTGGTTATCTTACCATCAAAATCTCTTCTGTAACTTTCCTTTTTTTCGAGCTTGAGCTTCTTCATTTCGGCAACAATCTGTTTATTTTTACGCCACACCTGTATGCCATATTGCTCAATCATCTTTACCTTTTCAGCTTTCGAAAGATCGCGCGGAATTGAATAAACCTTATTAAAATCCGTAATATTTTGATCAAAGGTAAATTGTAGCTTGTAAAACTTCCTGTTCTGATAATTTGGTGTTAGCGTTAAAACCGCAGCAGCAAACACCACAACAATCATACTTGTTAGTCCGTACTGTAAACCAGAAGTGATTTTCCAACTTCCTAGCTTTTCATTAAAAAGCAAATAACAAATTACAAAACCAGAAACCAATCCGCCAATATGCGCGCTGTTATCAACGTTACCGCTGATACCATTTAAAAGCATAATGGCTGTTACTACAACGGTACTGATTAAAAGTGCACGACTTGCATTCTTCTCAAATGCATTGCTTACAATTAAGGCTATAAAGGCACCAAAAATACCCATAATAGCTCCTGATGCACCAGCCATAAAACCAAATTTATGGAAAATGATACTGACCAAACCACCACAAATACCACTCAAGAGGTAAGTAAACAAAAATTTAACCGAGCCCAATTTATTTTCAACCATTAGGCCAATATAAATGAGTGCATAGAGGTTAAAAAATACATGCGAAATGTTTAAATGAATAAACTGATGCGTAATTAAACGCCAGAGCTGGCCTTCTAAAACCAATTCCCGGCTGTTTGCCCCCAGGTTTAGGTAGCCATTTGTAATTACTTCAGTAATAATCGCATCTTCACTCCTGAGCTTAAATACGAGGGTTATAAATAAAAGGGTTACTCCGTAGTAGATTATATTTAAGATAACCAGAATTGGGGTAACCAGATAGCCTTTTTGAGGCAGAAAAAGATAGAGGATATTTTTAATCTTATCCTTGGCGGTTAATGGGGCTTTCTCAAAATAGGTATCATCCTGTGTAGCAATTAAAGTATGAAACGCTGACAGGCTCTCCTCCCAAATATCCTGCAGATGGAACTGAACATATTCAAATTCGTTAAAAAATTTCTCCAGGTTCAGATCGTTTTTACCATAATCGTTAAAAAGCATCTGAATGCCCACGCACTCGCTTTTTACTACGGCAAAATTGCCATGAATGCGGATAGAAATCTCTTCAGTATACGATTGAAAAGAGATTGGGGTATAAGCGATAATACCGGTTTTGGAAATATGACTTAACTTCCAGCCGAGGTTTTCAATTACCTGACGGGCAATAATTAAATATTTATCGGCCGGAAATTCGGCCAAAGGAATATATTTTTCAATTTTAGGCGAGTAACCCCAACTGATTGCCATAGAGCGCTAGTTTTTTTTCGCCTCTAATATAATATATGGAGATAGATTTTTGCTCTCGAATGGAATAATCCTGGTAAATATTTTTCCGGCCAACCATACGGCTTTCTTAAAAACGCGTACACCAGTTGATTTTTGATCTTCATTTTCAAGCCAAACGCTAAAACGGCCAAAATAGCCCGATTTTACATTTTTCAAACCTGCATCCTCGCAAATTTTTTGAAGCAATGCCGGATTCATACTATCAATATTGTGTTTATCGTAGTTTTCTTTATCGAATTTCTTTTGAAACCAACCATTTACTGCTTTAAAATTAGGTAAAGTGATATATAACGTACCACCAGGTTTTACAAAAGCTATGTGTCGGTTAATAATGTCGGCCGTATCGTTAAAATGCTCAATTAAACCACAGCTCAGCACCAAATCGTACTGTTTTTCGGGTGTATAATTAAATAAATCGGTTTCAATAATGTGGATATCCTGCTCGGTAAGGTTGTTTTTTTCCAAAAGCTCTTTTACCACAGGCGGATGCACGAAATAGTCAAGTAAGGTAACATCCAGTTTAAAATATTTTTTTAAAAACACGGCATAATACCCTGGAAAACCACCCAATTCGATCGCGGTTTTAACCTGATTTTGCTCAATTACATCAGCCAGCTGGCGATGAAACAAATAGTTTGATGGTAGCCGAACCGCAAGTCCTTTTTTACTTTCCCAATAATTTACCCAAAAAGCCCTGTCGGTTAATAAATTTGCCATATTTTAAAAATTCCAGCTCCAAAGAAACGCAAAAATTTGGTTAACTGCCTAAAATGGTTAATTGTTTAAACTGTAAAAGTGCTCTATTGTTAAATTGTTTTATTGCTGGATATGCTACAATATAACAATCCAACAATAAAACAATATTTCTGCCCCATGCCCGATTAACCGATTTAAACAGTTAACCGATTAACCCCTATTTCAAGTCTTTCAAAATTTCGGCCACAGCTTTTTCTAATTGTGGATCTTTATCTGCCAGACGGTCTTCGAAAGTATTTTTCACAAAAATATCAGGCTTAACACCTTCCTTCTCGATGTTTTTGCCATCCATAGTATAACAACCCCACGATGGTAAACGGTAAGAAGAACCATCAACCAAGCCTTTTGCTGAGGTAAAGATAATCCAGCGATAAGTTTCGGTACCGATTATTTTACCCAGTTTTAATTGCTTAAAGCCGGCTGCAGTCATTTCAGCATCGCTTAACGACTGTTCGTTAATTAACAGCACAATCGGTTTTACAGCCGGGCCAAAATTACTCTGTGGCGCTAATTTGCCACCCCGGTATTTCCATTGCAGGTAAGGACGCTGAGAAAGGAATTTCAATACATCATCGTGTACGTTGCCTCCGGTATTGTAACGCAGGTCTAAAATAATGGCTTCTTTATTTTCTTCCTGTGCTACCATATCCAGCAGGAAAGTTTCCAGTTCACCGGTACCCATATTTTTCATATACGAGTAAGCAATGCGGTTATTGCTCCATTTATCTACGTTTTTATGGTTTTCGGTAATCCATTCATCGTACAGGTTATTTCTTAAAGTGCCAGAGTTTTCGGGATGTACATTTACAAACACCTGCTTACCGTTACGATTAAAGGTCAGCGTCATTTCTCGATCTAAAGAAGGTTTGCTGAAATAATAATCGCGGTCTATTTTTTCGTCAACCTTTACACCGTTCACCTCTGTTAAAATATCGCCAGCTAAAATATTTGTGCCGGTACGGGCAGCATTGCTTTTAGCTACAATACGCTCAACTTTTAATGGATTTTCATTGTCGAAAATAATTCCTGTTTCGTTGGTTACATAGGTTAGGTTTTTGCGTTCTTCGGCACCCTGGCTGTTAAAGCCCATGTGCGAAGAGTTAAGTTCGCCCAGCATATCGTTTAGCAGGATGCGCAGGTCGCTGCGGTTATTTACGTAAGGTAAATAAGCAGCATAACGGGTTTTCATTTTATCCCAGTCTACCCCATGAAATTTTTCATCATAAAAGTTTTCATCCAAACCTACCCAGGTTTCGTAAAACATCTGATTAAATTCGGCATTTAAGTTCCGGGTAAATTTGTAACCATGGTCTACCCTATCCAATTTATTGGCTTCTAAAGTATACTTGTTAATTACACCACGGGTTAGCACAAAAAATTTATCGCCCGCCTGGGTTATTGAATAACCGTCTCCATCAGCAACTTTTTCTGTTTTGTTGGCTTCAAAAGGCTCAATAGTGGTACGATACAGACCTAGAGCGCCACCTTCATGGTTCGAAGAATAAAACACATAGGTTTTATCGCCTTTGGCATAGGCATCTGTTCCAAATTGACCGCCAAAAGCAGGACCAACCAATTCTATCCTATCCAGTATATCCTGGGTATTAATGGTAATTACATTTGCAGGCTTTGGCGTCGGCTTAATCTCAGCTTTCTTTTTAGCGGTATCGGCTTTTGCCTTTTTATCTTTTTCATTTACCGGATTAGGCTTTACTTCTGTAGCCGGTTTCGTTTCTTTAAACAAATCATCAAATTTATCTGATCGGAAAGGTTCACCGTAATTATCTAAAGCCATACGGTAAATATGGGCATTAGACATACCCGTAGGGTACGATGGTTTGGTGCGTGCACTGGTAAAGAAAATGTATTTCCCATCTGGCGACCATGCCGGCCCAGTTTCTGTAACCCCGGTATTGGTTAAATTAATGGTTTTATTTCCTTTAATATTGTGCACCACAATATCCTGCTCAAAGTTGCGGTAAACGGTAAATAGCACATACTCATCATTTGGCGAAAAACTGGGTGCGGCACTTTGCAAAGCCCAAAACTCATCGGTTACTAAAGTTTTGCTTTCAAAATTTTTAAGATCCATTAGTTTTAGCTCATTTCTGCCGCTTAAATAAACCGCCATGGTTTTGGTTTTATTCAGGGTAATATCGCGGTTATTCGCTTTATCTTTGGTTAACTGTTTTACCATTCCCTTACCATCGCCGGTAATGGTAAACCAGTTCTGATAGCCGTTAGCCGTTTGGCTAAACAGTATTGTTTTGTTATCGGCCAGCCATTTACATTCCATAGCGCGCTCACCACTGTTGGTAATTTTGCGGACAAATTTTCCATCAGCATCGCTTACAAAAATTTCGCCACGAGAAATGAAAGCCATTTTTTTTCCGTCGGTTGAGACATCAAATGCAGAAATATTGCCACGCACATCGTACTCCTGCTCTTTGCTTAACACCTGGTTGCGCGAGGTGCTGATGTTTATTTTTTCAGTTTTCTTTGTAGCAACATCATAGGTATATAACTGATAATCCTTTTCGAACACCACGGTAGTTCCATTTGCAGCAACAAACGGACGCTTAATAGAGGTATCGAAATTGGTTAGCCCCGTTTTTTTACCTCCAATAAAAGTATAGAGATTGTACTCATCGTTACCTTCATCCGATACAAAAAATACATTCCCTTTCTGATCTATGCTTGTCCAGAAATCCTTTCCAATATAATCGGTATAACGTTTATAATTTTTGGTTTTAGGGTTATATGATTGGATATCGGGATTATAGGCCCCTTTATAGTGCTTACGGTTAGCAAAGCGCATGCTTTCCCAGGTATCGTTAAAAAACAATTCACCAGTTGGCGATTCGGCAATGTGGTGTGTAGTATTAAAAAAATGATCAAACAAACGCGTTGCTGTACCACCGTTTATACCAACCTTGTAGCTCGAAAAAGAATTGTAACGACCCGAGGTAAAATAAATGGTTTTCGAATCCCAGCTCCAGTTGTCAACCTCGTCCGATGCATCGTTAAAGGTGAGTTGTTTAATATCGCCACCTGCTATTGGCATGAGGTAAACATCATAATTACCAAACTGGTTAGATGAAAAAGCAAGCCATTTCCCGTCAGGAGAAATTTTCGGATTAATTTCTTCACCTTGCATAGCCGTAATACGCGATGCCACGCCACCTTTTACAGGCACTTTCCAAATATCGCCATCGTAGCTGAATACTATTGTCTGTGCATCGGGCGTTAAAGCTGGATATGCAGCAAAATAAGTTTGGTTTTGGCCAAATGAATGCGCCGGCCATAAAAAAGCCAGGGCAGCAAGTGATTTTAGTAAGGATTTGATCATGATTAAGTTAGTTTGGCTCCGGAAAGACAGCTCTTTTTGATAAAAGACGGCCTAACCTTAAGAACGATAAAATTTATGGATGAAATTACGCAACAGATTTTATAATCGTAAACAATAAAATGTATTTTTGATTGATTTGAAAGTAGTACACTTAAATACCTATGATGGAAATGGTGGAGCAGGCCGCGCTTGTTTACGCCTGAGCAATGCTTTAAAAGCCAGTGGAATAGATTCAAAAGTATTGGTTTACTATAAATTTGGTCAAAACCCCAAAATAGATACCTTTAGCAAATCCCCTTTTCAGAAAGCGAAGGCCGTTTACAATATCTTATCAGAAAGGTATTTTGCCAAGTGGCTAAGCAAATCGGTAAAAACACCTTTCAGCTTACAGTGGTTCGGCCGCTCAGTGATCAACCATCCTGATGTTAAAAATGCCGACATTATCCATTTACATTGGGTAAACCATGGTTTTCTGAATCCTAAATTTCTGGCACAGCTGGATGAACTGGAAAAACCTATTGTATGGACCTTTCATGATAGTAATGCTTTTACCGGTGGTTGCCACGTGCGTTATGGCTGCGAGCATTTTCACCAGCAATGTGGCAACTGTCCGATTTTAAAAATCAGCGGTAAGCATGATATTTCGCACAAAACCTGGAAACGAAAACAGAAAGCTTATACCGAACTAAATTTCCATATTGTAGCGCCAAGCAAATGGATGGCCGCATCGGTAAAATTTAGCAGTTTGCTGGGCACCAGAAAAACTACGGTTATTCCGAATACCATCGAAACCAAAATATTTAAGCCTTACGTAAAGGCCGAAGCAAAAAAAATCCTGAAAATTAATCCCGATAAATTTGTATTGATGAGTGGCTTCATGCCTTCAAAAAACGACAAACATAAAGGGACGCCTTATTTGATTGAAGCTTTAGAAATTTTAGCGCACCGATCGGGCATTCAAAAAGATAATATCGAGATTGTGATTTTTGGTAATAAGGACAATGCAGAAATGCCCGAATTCCCATTTAAAACCACCTTTTTGGGTACCATTAATAAAGATGATCATTTAGCCAAATGCTATTCTGCAGCTGATGCTTTTATTACCCCTTCGCTGGAAGATAATTTACCTAACACCGTAATGGAAAGCCTGGCCTGTGCCACTCCGGTGGTGGCCTTTACTACCGGTGGTATACCCGATATGGTAAAACACATGCAAAATGGTTACCTGGCCGAATATCAGAACGCCGAAGATCTGGCCAATGGAATTGAATGGCTTTACCACCGCCCTAATAAAGATGAGATTCAAAAAGCTGCCCGGCTAAGTATCCTTACCGATTTCTCTGAAGAGGTAATTGCTGCAGAGCATATTCATTTGTACGAAACCTTGATTGATTTACAGCCGAAATAACGACTAAAAACTACCTTTTGGATTAGCATTTAGCGGGAAACAATTAAAAATGTTTGGCCAATTTCATTTTTACCCACAGTCAGCAAAAATCATGTAATCTTTATTAAATTTACTCCAATCCAAAAAAAACACCCCTTGCCAAAGTTAACCGTCATTACCATTGTGTACAATAACGTTCGTGATATTGAACGTACTATAAAATCTGTTTTAAGCCAGACCTATCAAAAAATAGAATATATCGTAATAGATGGTGCTTCATCTGATGGCACATTACAAGTGGTTGAACAGTATAAAGATCAGATTTCGAAAATCGTATCCGAACCCGACAAGGGAATATACGATGCCATGAATAAAGGTTTAGCCCTGGCGACAGGTGATTATGTACTTTTCATGAATTCGGGAGATGAAATATATGATGCCAAAACCGTTGCAGATGTTTTTGCCAGTTCGCCAGGGGCCGATATTTATTATGGCGAAACCGAAATGTACAACGATAACTGGGAAAGTTTAGGTCGCAGAAGGCACGAAGCTCCTGAAGAATTTGACTGGACCAGTTTCAAATACGGGATGAATATCAGTCATCAGGCTATTTATATTCGCCGCAGCATTATTGTTCCTTACGATTTGAGCTATAAATACAGTTCAGATATCGATTGGATTATCAAAGCAGCAAAAAAAGCTTCAAATATTGTAAATGTACATCGTTACGTAGCCAAATATCTGGTTGGCGGCATGAGCAAGAAAAAACACCGCGAAAGTTTAAAAGAGCGGTTTAATATTTTTAGTAAGTACTATGGCCTGCTTCCAAACATTTTAAACCATCTGGTTATTGCTGGTAATTTAGCCTGGTACTTTATTAAGCACCGAAGGACGAATGATTAGCTATTTCATAGCATAATCGTCATGCTGAACTTGTTTCAGCAACTGCTTAAAAGATGTAACTGTGAGATTTTTGGATTTTTTCCTACAATGTGTATTGATCTGTTTCGACAGGCTCAACATGACAAGCGCTTTATTTAAACCGGTGATAATCTCAACTTTCTAAAAACAATAATTTTTCCCAGCTGTCTTTAATACATACCTATTTAAAACAGAAAAGATTATGGGACGATTAAGTAACCGCACTATTGCTGTTCTTTCAGAAAGCGGATTTGAAGAAGTAGAGTTAACAGAACCAGTAAAAAGATTAAAAGAAGAAGGAGCAACCGTTCACATCATCTCCGGTAAAAGCGGTAAAATAAAAGCCTGGGATCACGATCATTGGTCGATAGAGGTTGATGTAGACAAAACCATTTCAGAAGCAAATGCTGCGGATTACAATGCGTTACTTTTACCTGGAGGCGTAATCAATCCAGATCAGTTACGGGTTAACGATGATGCACTAGCGTTTGTAAAATCGTTTTTTACAGATGGGAAACCTGTTGCTGCCATTTGCCACGGACCACAAACGCTTATTAATGCCGATGTAGTTCAAGGTCGCAAAATGACTTCTGTTAAAAACATTTCGAAGGATTTAATCAATGCAGGTGCAATATGGTCAGACGAGGAGGTTGTGGTAGATCAAGGTTTGGTTACCAGCCGCACGCCAGAAGACTTACCCGCATTTAACGATAAAATTGTAGAGGAATTTGCCGAAGGTGTTCACGAGGGGCAGCACGCCTAAAAACTTTGGACGCTCTTTCTAGATTCACTCAAAAACGGTTGGCAAATTTGTCAGCCGTTTCTTATATAAAGTAACCTAGCCTGGGCATGTGCTGTCAGATGTTGCCATCTGACTGAATGATACACAGGTATTAAGATTAAGCACTACAATTTAACCTGCCTGATAATGTTTTTAATGTTCAGTTCAATAATATCGGTCATGGTATTGCACCTCAGGTAATTGGTATCTTTAAAATAATCGCTCATTCCCTGTTTTAGCTGAGCAATATTTTCGGGCGTAGTGAGCCCTTCTTTGTTAGAAACATCGCGCAAATCGGTTAAACGGTGCCGCTCGCTCCTCACCCGGTGTACAATGGATGATCTTTCTTCCTGCTGGTATTGAAGCACAGTTTTATCAGTTAACTGTTCCATACTCATTTTTACATAAGGCAGGTTTTCTTTAAAAAACTGAGGCAGATAAACTTTCAGGTTTCCTTCATAAAACTGCTGATCAAAATCGATTGCCCTGATGCGGAATTGAATATCGTCAAAATCGGGTGTAATCTGAACCACAAAATTATAGGCCCGCATATCACCCAAAAGCATAATCAGGCAACGTTCGTTAAATTTTACGAACTCCTTTGCAATACGTGTAGGGTTAAATTCAGGAGCATACAGCTGACCTTTGGTAAATACATCGCCAGGAATGCCAGCAATATGTTCTTCTACCAGTGTATCGCCATCTACCAGGTAATTAACCTGATTGGGCGAGAGTATTTCTTCCATCTCCAAACCATAAATACGCGAAGCATCGGCTTTTTTGATGTAGAAATAATCGTAAACATCGTTTAGCCGGTTTACAATCCTGATTCGAAAAGGATGTGTATTACCAAAAGTGCAATATTCAATTTTATCAATGTATTTATGCTCTACAATACGCAAATTGCCCGATGCTTTCAGGTTAGCGTAAACTTCTTTCAACCCATTGTGTAAATTTTCGATTAAATCCTGGGCATAAATAGGCCCTTCCCAAAGCGAATCTTTACCAAACTTATCCATTAGCGGAAAAGCCTCGTTAAACTGCATCAAATCCTGGTAAGAAATAGGCAATTTAGCCTCCCGCTGGTAAAGGCGAAGGTATTTCTGCAATGGTGGCGTAACCGGAAAAATCGGCTTCTTTTTCGAAATTTTTACGTCGTTGTTTTCCATTTATTGACAAGGTACTATTTTAAAAATTTAACCACAAAGGCCACAAAGTTTTACGCAAAGAATGCAAAGTTTAATCGTCTTAGCGCACTTTGCGCACCCATAGCATTCTTTGCGGTTAAGACTTTGGATAACTAAATGGCAAGCCACTCAAATACCGGCTTATTTTGCGGTAAGGATAATTCCCTGCGCCATGATCAGCAAACTGCACAATAATGGTATTCGTTTTAGGATCGATATATAGACGCTGCCCGCGCATACCTTCTGCAGTGTAATCTCCCTTTTCACCTTTCTGCGGAATCCACCAGAGGTAATGATGGGCCGATTGCTGCCAGCCTTTTGCCGAAGCAGGTTTTTCGCTCCCGATATTTACCGATTGGTTTACCCAATTTTCGGGAACTACCTGCTTGCCATTATACTTACCTTTATTTAAATACAAGCGAGCTACTTTAGCCCAATCAATGGCTGTAACCTGAAATCGGCTGGCCGTATTGGTTATTCCGTTTACCTGGTCTAAACCCCAGGTTGCATTATATTCAGCGCCTATTTTTTGCCATAGATGCGATTGGAAATATTGGGCAACTGATTGACCCGTTGCTTTCTTCAACACCCAGCCTAATAAAATCGGATCGATGCTTTTGTATTTCCAGACTGTACCAGGCTGATTGACCAGCCTCACTTTCATCAGCTCAGCTTTCACATCATCGGTATAATAATATTTGGCTTCATCAGAAAAGAAAGCTTTTAAAATACCTCCTGTTGCATCTTGAAAATCGAGCCCAGATTTCATATCCAGCAGATTTTTTAAGGTAATTTCAGCAAAAGCGGGATTCGCTTTTAACTCCGGAATATAAGCCGTTACCTTGTAGTTCAGGCTTTTTATCTTTCCTTCGCTCAAAGCCTGACCAATCAGGATAGAAATCATGCTTTTTGCACCCGAAAAAATAGTGGTGAGTGTGCGATCACTGTAGCCTTTATCATATCTTTCGTATAAGACAGTATCATTTCTAATCACTAGAAAAGCGTTGATTGCCCCATTCTTTAAGTATGCTTTTAATGGGATTGAGCGGTTTTCGCCGTCTAAAACATGGAGCGTATCCAAATCATTGCGCTGCACGACCGGTCTGATAAAATGAAAAGCAGAATCACTTTTATATACAAGCTCCTGCGGAAAAGCCTTATAGGTTTCGGCGTTTGGCGTACGGTATTTTAATACTTTAAGCAAGTATGGGCGCCACACAAATAACCCGAAAAGGGATAAGAAAAAGGCGCAAATAAAAATTAAGAGTATTTTTTTGATGGTTTTCATTGCAGGCAGAGAATATACCTGCAAATATAAAATATTTAGGAGCGCTGTTGAACTACACCTCTATATTCTGATCCTTCACAGCAGTTCTCGGGCCATTATCTTCCCTTTTATACTTCCACCTGCGGTGACTCCATAGCCAATATGGTGGGGTTGCCCTGATCATGTCTTCCAAAAAGTGGGTATGCAGTTCGGTAATTTCGAACGCTTTGGTTTCAGCAGGGGTTAAACAGATAGGTACACAATCTACCTCGTAATAACCCCTCTTCAGGTAATTTATTTTCAGGTAAAAAACGGGGCGGTTTGTTTTCTTTGCAATCTTCTCTACCCCTAACTGAATAGCACTTTCCTGATTTAAAAAGGTAGTCCAATAACTGGAATCCTCTCTTGTAGGAGCCTGGTCGCTCCCGAAAGTAAACATGGTAGCTTGATTTTTAGTTGCCTGAATCGATCTCAAGGTTTGTCGCATCGAAACCATGTGGTTGCCAAAACGGCTCCGCATTTTAATAAACCAGTTATCAAAAGCTTCACTGCTCAATGGCTTGTAAATGGGGTGATGCTCGCCCGAAAAGTTTAGGCCAATGGCCATACAAACCCACTCGTAATTACCATAATGTGATGAACAGAAAATTACACTTTCGTTGTTTTTAAGATAGGCCTCTACCAGATCAGCATTTTTAAAAACCACCCGTTTATTCAGTTCTTTTTTAGAGATGCTTTTCATTTTAATTACTTCAATAAAAAGCGAGGCCAAAAATTTGTAGAACTCTTTTTCTATGATTTTAATTTCGTGAAGGTCTTTTTCGGGAAATGCATTCATCAGATTTTCTTTTACCACTTTGCGGCGGTAACCGAAAACATAAAAAAGGAGCACATAAAACAAATCTGCGAATCTGTAGAGCACAAATAAAGGCAACAGCGAGAGCATATTCAGCAAAAATATACCCGCATAAGATAATCCTTTATTGACCATGATCAAGTGATTTGTTTTGTAAAATTGCAAAATTAGGATTGAAACTAAAATTATCTGCCATCTAAATGTTAATTTATTATCCAGAAGAAGTGGTAATATTCCTAACAAACCATTGCTTAACTCATCAATAAGCATTATTTAAAATTATTACCCATTCTGGTAGCCATCACTAACCATTTGGCACGCGTTTCTGTACTCGAATTTTTAACAATTCCGACATGACTCACTTTAACTGGTTTTACCCCGCAGAACTCAAGGACGCTTTTTTTCAGCTGATTTATACTTGGTCTGCCAAATATTAGTCTATAATACCATCCAGGTTGATCCATAGTAGTAATAATCCTGGCCGTTTTTCCTTTTAACAGTTTATCCCACCACACGCTATCTGCACGATACTGAAAAGTAATACCGGGCAAAAACAACCTGTCGATAAAACCCTTCATTAATGCCGGCATTCCTCCCCACCATACCGGATGTACCCAAACCAGGTGATCTGCAGCTTTGATTTTTTCTAAAGCCATAATCAGATCGGGCTCCAATTCAATACGTTGTTGGTAACCAAATTGCAGGTTAGGATTAAATTCCAGATCAGCTATATGAATAATATTCGCATCAGCACCACCATTTTTTGCCCCATTATAATAGGCTTCGGCCAGTGCAAAGTTTATACTATTTTTATTGGGATGACCATTAATAACAAGGATATTTTTCATGTTGTTTTATTTACAACACAAATCTAGTTTCGATTATCTACTCATCAGGCAGACAAATGTCCTTAAATAATTTCTTTTCGTAACCGACTTAGGTGTCTCGGTGTAATGCCTAAAAAAGAAGCCAGATGCTTTACTGGAATTTGTTTAATATAATCTGGCTGGGTTCTAAAAAGTTCCAGATAACGTTCCTTTGCCCCGTCTTTTTGATACATGAAGACCCGTTTTTCTAACTGGAGATATTGTTGCTCGGCAATGGTTTTCAGTAATTTTAATCCATTTATACTGGTCTCTGCAAGCCTGTCAATAACATTTTTCCTAATAATTAGTAACTCAACATCACTCATAGCCTGAATGTTTTCTACAGTTGGATCTCCGGTAATGAATGAAGAATATGCTGTCATAAACTGGTTTGGAAAAGTAAGGCAATAGGTAAATTCTTCAGCATCAGATGAGGTATAGTAAGACCTCAGAATACCTGATTTAATAAAAGCAACTTCAGCACAGGTTTTATTCTCGGTAATAAAAAACGTGCCTTTTTTCAAAATCCGTGCTTCTGCGCCTGCCATAAAGTTTTCTATTTCTACGGGCGATAAAATATTAAAGGATTGCAGGTAATTAAGCATCATTATTATTCAATTTTAGGGTAATTAAAACAAAAAAGCCCATTTCAATTAGAAATGGGCTATAAGTATTTTAAATTCCCTCCAGGAAATTTAGAGGGGTAAACTTAGTTTTTACTACCGTTTGCTTTACGTAACTGTTCTGTTAAGTAAATTTTACGTAAACGCATGCTTTGAGGAGTAACTTCAATATACTCATCAGCCTGGATGTACTCCATTGCCTCCTCTAAAGAGAATTTAATCGCTGGTGCAATACGGGTGTTATCATCAGTACCTGATGCACGCATGTTGGTTAAAGCTTTACCTTTTACGATGTTGATTACTAAATCGTTATCACGGATGTGCTCTCCTAAAATTTGTCCTTCATAAATATCAACTCCCGGATCAACGAAGAAACGACCTCTATCCTGTAATTTATCAATCGAATAAGCAGTTGTTGCTCCTTTATCCATAGAGATTAATACACCATTTAAACGACCAGGAATTGTTCCTTTCCAAGGCTCGTAAGCTTTGAAACGGTGGGCCATAATCGCCTCGCCAGCTGTAGCCGTTAAAACGTTGTTACGTAAACCGATAATACCACGAGATGGGATTTCGAATTCTAAGTGTTGTAAATCACCTTTTGGTTCCATAATCAATAACTCACCTTTACGTTGAGTTACCAACTCGATTACTTTACCAGAAACTTCTGCAGGTACATCTACAATTAAAGTTTCAATTGGCTCATGTTTTTTACCGTCGATTTCTTTCACAATAACCTGTGGCTGACCAACTTGTAATTCGTAACCTTCACGACGCATGGTTTCGATTAATACCGATAAGTGAAGAATACCACGGCCGTATACCAACCATGAATCAGCACCTTGAGTTTCAACAACCTTCAATGCCAGATTTTTCTCCATCTCTTTAATCAAACGATCTTTGATACGTTGAGAAGTTACCAATTTACCTTCTTTACCGAAGAAAGGAGAGTTATTGATGGTAAACAACATGTTCATTGTTGGCTCATCAATACTGATTACCGGTAATTGTTCCGGAGCTTCAAAATCAGCAATGGTATCGCCAATATCAAATCCATCAATACCTACAACAGCACAAATATCACCAGAGCTTACTTCAGTTGTTTTTACTTTACCTAAACCTTCGAAAGTATAAAGTTCTTTTACTCTTGATTTAACAATTTTGCCATCGCGTTTAATTAAAGTAACCGGTTGGTTTTCTTTAATTGTACCACGGTGAACACGACCAATTGCAATACGACCTACGAAAGAAGAATAATCTAAAGAGGTGATTTGCATTTGTAAAGTACCTTCGTTAATTGGTGCAGCAGGAATATTTTCTACTACAGCATCTAACAAAGCAAAAATATCAGTAGTTGGTTTTTGCCAGTCAGTACTCATCCATCCTTGTTTAGATGAACCGTAAATAACCGGGAAATCCAATTGCTCTTCAGTAGCTTCAAGGTTAAAGAACAATTCGAAAATTTGCTCATAAACCTCTTCAGGGCGACAGTTTTCTTTATCTACTTTGTTTACAACCACAATTGGTTTTAAACCCAGTGCCAAAGCTTTTTGCGTTACGAAACGCGTTTGAGGCATTGCACCTTCAAAAGCATCGCAAAGTAAAAGTACACCATCGGCCATTTTTAAAACACGCTCTACCTCACCGCCGAAATCCGCGTGACCAGGAGTGTCAATAATGTTAATTTTTACATCTTTGTATTGAACAGAAACGTTTTTAGACACGATTGTGATACCACGTTCACGTTCTAAATCGTTGTTATCCAATATCAACTCTCCTGTTTGTTCGTTGTCACGAAAAATAGAACAAGAGTGTAAAATCTTATCAACCAACGTGGTTTTACCGTGGTCAACGTGTGCTATAATAGCTATATTTCTAATCTTTTGCATAAAATGCGCCTCAAATTTGGCGCAAAGATAGTGTTTAGAAATGGATTTTCAACTATACAAGTCACTATTTAATAAGAAGATAATGTTGTAATTAGCTCATTTTTAATTAGAAAAGCCAAAGCACCAGTTAGCGACTTAACCGGGCACTTTAACTTTATCAATAATTTCAGCATCTACCCCATCTATTTTAACCCCGCAGCAAATTAGTTTTTAATCCAGTTATAAATGTAAGTAGCTACCTCTTCCCAACCAGCTTCGCCACAAATGAAATGGCTTCTACCGGTAAACATTTTAAAATCAGTAACGCTATCTGCATTTTTATATGCTATAAAATTTCTTTGGTTCAGGCTTGCAGGCATAATGTGATCTTTTTCGCCGGCAATAAACAGCAGGGGTTGATGGGGCTTTTTAAAATCAATTTTAGCGTAGCTTTTTAATGTTCCCCAGGCAATTGCCCTGCTTTCGGGCACTACAAATTCATCAAATACCTGATCAGATTCTGCTCTCGGCAAGGTATTTCCGAAAGTATAATGAAACCAGGCTTTGGTTGGCATAAATACTGAGTTACCTTTAAATGGATTAACCACAGGAAAATTAGATTTCCAGAAGCTCCATTCGTATGGGATCACACCTTGTGGAGGCGCGCCATCAATCATCACTCCTGCTTCGCCTTTACCCAAATCCATTAATTTCTGAACGGTTAAGCCACCTAACGAATGGCCAATCAGAATTGGTTTTTCAGGTAGCATATCGATGAACTTAACCAAGTTGTTCACTACATCAACAAAGTTTACCTCGGTTAAATTAGGATCGATGTTTTTTCTTAATTCTTCGGGACTACCACTGTGTGATGGATTGGCAGGAGCGTAAACGGTATATCCTTTGGCTTCGAAGAAGGTTTTCCAGTTTTCCCAGCTTTTATTGTTTACAAACAGACCATGTACCAGTACGATTGTTTTTGATTTTAAAGTTTTCTTGTTGTTTTTAATTTTAATTTGATACCTCAAATCTCCGTCATAAAAACAGCAATAATTTTAACCTGGGTTAAAATCGTTATTTACCGGTAAGTCTTTTTCTTATCCTGCTTAATGATGGCCCCTGAATACCTAAATAAGAGGAAATGTGATAAAGTGGAATATTATTAAAAATCTGCGGGTGGTATTTAATCAGATCTAGGTAACGTTGCTCCGGCGATTTAAACACAAAACTCTCGGCCCTATCCATCGCAATATTGAAAGCCTCTTGCGCCAAAAGTCGCCCAAAGGTTTCCCATTGGTGGGATTGCTGATAAAGCTGCAACAAGTCGTCGATATGAATATGCACCACCAGCGCATCGGTCATGGCCTGGGTATGGTAATCGCAGGGTTGCTGATTAATGAAACTTTTAAAAGTAACCACAAACTGGTTGCCCGAATAGAGAAATACGTTTTTTTCTTCGCCACTTTTTTCATCCACCACATAAGAACGAAATACGCCATCAATGATAAAACCCAGGAATTTACAAACGGTTCTATGTTCGTTGTAAAAATCGCCTTTTTTATACCGTTTTATTTTCCAGTTGAGTTTTGAAAGTTCGAAGGCTGCGCTGTCCATTTTAGCGAATTGAGAAAAGGCATAAGCAACAATGTCTATTTCTTGCATGGTTTGGGAGGTTAAATAGCTTTGATACTAATATCGCTATAAATTTCAAAACGTGATTGCCTTTTGAAGAAAAGCCTAAACATTTACCAACAACCATTTTTCATAACTAATAACACCTAGCTCGGGCCGCGCATCGCCAGGTAAAATGGCAATAAACTCCAAAGCATGACCATCAGGGTCGTTAAAATAAATGGCTACAGCAGGCATCCAGGCAAATACCATAGGTGCAGCATCATCACTTTTTAAAAAATTATAGGGTTTGAGGTTGTATTTTTCTAAAAAACTAACCGACTTATCAAGCACATCGGCTACCTCACACCTGAAAGCAAAATGCCTGATATCAATTTCGTGCTTTGGTTTCTCCCAAATTCCCAGCATGGCACCTTTGGGTTCGCCAATCCAGAAAAAAGCAATGCGCCGTGCTGCTTCATAATGGCATTGGGTTAAACCTAAAACATTGCTGTAAAATTCAATCGATCTTTCTAAATCCTCAACATAAATGTGTGTTTCAAATAATCCTTTTATCATCATGTGAAGGTAGCGATATGGTAAACGCATAAAAAATCACCATTTTCGATAAACACATTGATAAAATTGATATGTATGCCTAATTCTTACTCATTGGGTTACCCTTACACTTAATTTTGTATTAAGGATAATTTTTCGAACTAAATTAAATGAAAAGGTTTCTTAAATATGCTAGCAGATTTAGCCTGGTTTTGTCTGCCTTAATCGCACTTTATTTCCTGCTGGCCTTTTGTTTATCGCGCATTACTGTCAACGCCAATCCTGTTAATAAACCCGAGGTTGCCATTTATATCATGACTAACGGTGTGCATACCGATATAGTAATGCCCGCAGTTAGTGATCAAATAAACTGGACGAAAGAAATCAGCTACAAAAACACCTTAGAAGCCGACAGTAGTTACGGATACCTGGCCATGGGCTGGGGCGATAAAAAATTCTACATCGAAACACCCGGTTTTGCCGACCTTAAACTGAGTACTGCAGTCAGGGCCATTTCAGGATTGAGCACTTCTGCGATGCATGCCACGTATTATCAAAATATAAAAGAAGATAACGACTGTAAAAAAATCATGATCAGCACCGAACAATATAAAAAGCTGATTGCTTATATGCTGAACAGTTTTGAAAAAGATAGCATTGGGCATTTAATACCTGTTAAAACATCAGTTCATTACGATATTGGCGATGCTTTTTACGAAGCAAAAGGCAGTTACAGCATTTTTAAAACCTGCAATACCTGGGCAAATGCTGCACTAAAAGCTTGCGGGCAAAAAAGTTGCCTTTGGACCATTTTCGACACTGGTATTTTTATAAAGTACAGATAGTTTAAGCAGCATACAAGCATAAAATGCTTGCACAGCTTGCTTTACACAATAAACGATAACCTGGTGGAGTAGCACCAAGGATAAGGCTTAACGTTCAGGGTTTGCAAAAAAATCGGTACTTTTAAACACCTTAGCAATCAAAAACTGAGCAAAATGGCAGGAGTAAAACCTATTCACCCTGATTTTGGATACTTATTAAATTTTAAGGAGAAAGATCTTATCAATCTCTTTTGCGATATAAGGGAATTTATACTGGAACTCCATCCCGATGCCAACGAACTGCTTTACCACACCCATGCGCTTACAACGGTATTTTCTATTTCTGATAAATTAAGCGATGCCTTCTGTATGATCCCGATTTACACCAATCATCTAAACCTTGGTTTCAACAAGGGTACATTATTGAAAGATCAGCAGCAACTATTGGCCGGAAGCGGAAACCTCATCAGGCATATCCCGGTTAAGCAAACGAGCGATTACAGAAATGAATCTGTAACCTTATTGATTAAAGAAGCCATTGCCCTGGCGATAAAAGATATGGAAAAACCTTCGAAAATTATCGGTCAGCGGATTTCAAAAATCAAGAAAAATTAGCCTGCTAAAAAGCTTAACACCTAATAGCCAAATGCCCAGATCAAAAATGCCGGCATTACACTTTCCCAGGTCGGAACATCATGTTTACCACCCACTTTCTCGTAGTAAAAAAGGTTATCTGGTCGTTTATATCCTTTATTTAAGAGCAATTTAACCACATCTATGGTATCATCAATAGAATCGATGATCATGTTTTTATTCCTGTCGGCCTTTTCATCTTCTGTACCGGTCATTAACCAGAATTTCATTCCGGGCTTTGTGGTTGTATTTTCAATTTTTGCATGTATAATGCGATCTGCATCGGTATAACCATCGGTAAGGTCTTTTTTACGCCACCAAAATGCGCCCGAAAAAACACCCACCACATCGAAAGCTGCCGGGTTATTCCACGCGATATCAAAAGCCGATAAGCCACCCAAAGAAAATCCTGCAAAACCGATTTTGCCGGTAATGGGCATAGCAATTTTCTTTTTAACAAAAGGCAAAAGCTCTTTAATTATGAAATCATTGTATAGATTGGCTTTCGCTCCGCGTCCTTTAAAATCGGCTACGCCAGCCACACCATATTCGAGTAATCGCTCTTCCGATGCTTTAATAGCCACAACAATTAACCTGTGGTTTCTTTTACCATGGTGCGCGTGCTCCAAAATCTGGCTAAAATCCATTTTGGCAACATCCTGTCCATCATTCAATAACAGCAATTCTATTTTCTCATTTCCTAAAATACCCTCAGGGGTGTAAATATCTATTTCAACCTCATGTTTTAAATGAGCTGACTGTATTTTATAACTGTTTGTGTTAATTTTTACCGGTAAAATTGTTGTGTACATCATAATCAAAATCCCCTATCACATGGCTGCTGCCTCAGAATTAGGGTGCAAAGGTACAAATCTCTGTAAACTATTAATTGTCAAAGGTTAATTTTTACATTACACATTTAATTTACTTCAAATTACCATTTAAAGTATTCTTTTTACAGATTTTAATTTATACCTTAAATCATTCAATTTTTTGTTATGGTTAAAGAAGAACATAAGAAATGGTACAGCCCTAACCTAAGTGGCGAAATCGACATGCTCATCTTTGGTCACAGTGGTATCCCCATCCTGTTGTTCCCCACGAGCATGGGGCGATACTTTGAAAACAAAGATTTCAAGCTGATAGACGCTGTAGAAGGTTTTATCAACGAGGGCAAAATCAAGATCTATTGTCCCGATGGGGTTGATAAGCTGAGCTGGTACAACAAAAGCATTCACCCGGCCGATAGGGTAAAAAACCACATCTGGTACGATAAGTATTTGCTGGAAGAAGTTGCGCCACTGGCCAGGCACGAAACCGGTCACAGCAAAATTATTACTGCGGGCTGTAGCTTTGGTGGTTACCATGCGGCAAACTTTGCTTTCAGGCACCCCTGGCTGGTTAGCCACATGTTTAGCATGAGTGGCGCTTTCGACATTACCGGTCAGCTGGATGGTTTTTACAACGATGATGTGTATTTCAACAACCCGGTTGATTACCTGTTGAATAACAGCAACCCCGAATTGCATTACATGAAAATTGTATTGGGCACTACCGATCGCGATATGTGCAGGCCTGATAATGAAAATTTATCGTCTATTTTAAGCAAAAAAGGGATCGACCACTGGCTCGATATCAGGCAAAATGCCGATCACGATTGGCCGATATGGCGGGAAATGTTTCCAGATTACATTGCGCAACTATAACTTCAGTAATTAGTCTGGAGTCCTATGTCTATAATCAACTAAACTTAAATAATAGTCCCCAAACAATTAACCGATTAACCAGTTAAACAATTAAACAAAAATTTACCAATGAAAAAAATAGGGATTTTATTTGGACAGGAACGCTCTTTTCCTGAAGCCGTAATTGAAAGAATTAATCAAAAAGCCGAAAAAGGCATTGTAGCCGAAGCTGTTAAAATCGACAAAATATTTCAGAATGCACCGCTAGGTTATTCGGTTATTATTGACCGTATTTCGCAGGATGTTCCATTTTACCGTGCATCGTTAAAAAATGCAGCCATTACCGGAACTGCTGTTATTAACAACCCTTTTTGGTGGAGCGCCGACGAAAAGTTTTTCAACAATGCCCTCGCCGAACAAATTGGGGTTCCGGTACCTAAAACCGCTTTAATTCCTTCAAGAGAACATCCGGATGGCACCACTAGCGATTCTTTTTCTAATCTGGCCATGCCGCTGGATTGGGATGCTATTTTTGAATACACTGGTTTCCCGGCTTACATGAAACCTTATGATGGTGGTGGCTGGCGCGATGTTTACAAATTGCATGATAAAGAAGATTTTTTCGATAAACATAGCGGTACCCAACAGCTGGTGATGCTGCTACAGGAAGAAATTATTTTTGAAGAATATTTCAGATGTTATTGCATTGGTGGCAAGCATGTGCGCATTATGCAGTACGATCCACGTAATCCACATCATTTACGGTATGCTACCGAAGGCAAAGCTCCCGATCCGAAATTGCTTAAAACAGTAGAAGAATATACCTTAAAACTATGCAGATACTTAGGTTATGATTTTAATACCGTAGAATTTGCCGTTCGCGATGGCGTGCCTATTGCGATCGATTTCTGTAACCCTGCACCAGATGCTGATGTTAAAAGTGTTGGCCAGGAAAATTTTGACTGGGTAGTAGAAACCACAGCTAATTATGCGATAGAAAGGGCAAAAACACAAAAAGACGGACAAGACAATTTAACCTGGGGCGAATACATTAAGGCTTCTGTCGGAGGAAAACCCTTAGTAGTTACAGCAACTCCTAAAACAAGTAAACCTGTTGCTGCTAAAAAAACTCCGGCCGCAAAGGCAACAACCGAAAAAGCAGTTGCGAAACCAAAAAAAGCAGCACCAAAAAAATAACAGGGATTAAAATTAATACGCATTAATATGAATGAATTTACGCTGGGCATAGAAGAAGAGTACATGGTAATTGATCCCGTTACCAGAGAGCTTACTTCTCACGACCAAAAAATTGTAGAGGCTGCACAAAAAATACACAAAGACCAAGTAAAAGCAGAAATGCACCAGGCCGTAGTTGAAGTGGGTACGGGCATTTGTCGCACCACTACTGAAGCCCGCAAAGAAATTTCCCAGTTGCGTTATACCGTATCGCAACTGGCCGGAGAGCAAGGCTTAAGAATTGGTGCCGCCGGCACACACCCTTTTTCGCATTGGGAAAAACAATTGATTACCGAGCACCCGCGTTACAACGAAATTGTGAACGAACTGCAAGAAGCTGCCCGTTCTAATTTAATTTTTGGTCTGCATGTGCATGTGGGTTTTCAATCGCGTGAGCTGGCCATACACATTGCCAACCAGGTAAGGTATTTCCTTCCGCACGTATTTGCCTTATCAACCAACTCTCCTTTCTGGGAATCGCGTAATACCGGATACAAATCTTTCAGGACAAAAATTTTCGACAAATTTCCACGAACGGGAATTCCGGATATTTTTAACAGCATTGAAGATTACGACAATTATGTAAAACTCCTTATCAAAACAAATTGCATGGATAACGCCAAGAAAATCTGGTGGGATATCCGCGTGCATCCTTTCTTTGATACGGTCGAGTTCCGCATTTGCGATTGCCCGATGCTGATTGATGAAACCATGGCTTTTACAGCGCTGTTTCAGGCTTTATGTGCCAAATTGTACAAATTGCGACTGCAAAACATGGAGTTTATCAGCTACTCGAGAGCCCTCATTAACGAAAATAAATGGCGCGCCGCCCGCTATGGCATTGATGGAAACCTGATCGATTTTGGTAAAGAAATGGAGGTGAACTGCCGCAACCTGGTATTGGAATTATTGGATTTTGTAGATGATGTGGTAGATGACTTAGGCTGCCGTGAAGACCTTAATTATGTACATAAAATATTAGAACATGGTACCGGCGCAGATAGACAGTTGGCCGTTTACCAACAAACTGGTAACTTTGAAGCCGTAGTAGATTACATTACTACTCAAACACTTATAGGCGCAAAGTAATTTTACAATGGATAAAAGAGGCTTAAAGGTGGCTGTTATTGATATGAATAACGGCGCACCTAATCAGGGCATGCGGGGAATTCAGGAAATTTTATCCCGTTTTAGAAACGAAAACAATATCGATTTAACCTTTGATATTTTTGATTTAAGGCAAAAAGGCGAAATACCGGGCATTAATTACGATGCCTATATTTCGAGCGGTGGCCCGGGAAGTCCGGTTGAAAGTGAAGGCGAAAAATGGGAAAATGATTTCTTTAACCTGCTCGACCAAATTGAAACATTTAACCAAAACAATGAAGAAAAAAAGAAATATGCTTTTTTAATCTGTCATTCCTTTCAGTTAGCCTGCCGGAAATACCAGTTGGGCAATGTAACCGAAAGACGCTCTAATGCGTTCGGCATTTTCCCGATTACATTAACCGACGATGGAGAAAAAGATGAAATTTTTGAAGGCATCACCAATCCATTCTATTCTGTAGATAGCCGCGACTGGCAGGTAATTGAGCCTGATTTTGATGCCTTTGAAAAGAAGGGCGCTAAATTGTTGGCCATCGAAAAAGAGCGCAAGCATGTAGATTTAGAACGTTGCATGATGTCGATCCGGTTTTCGGATGAAATTATTGGTACACAGTTCCATCCGGAAGCCGATCCGGTTGGAATGAAAATGTACCTGCTTCAGGAGGATAGAAAAAAGGCTATTGTAGATATGCACGGCGAACAAAAATACCTGGATATGCTCAATAGTTTAGACGATCCGGCCAGGATTGTATTAACTCAACGCGTTATTTTGCCTAATTTTCTGCAAAAAGCAATCGGGAATTTGCAGGAGGCCTAACCTTCTGGTTGCGTCATTGCGAGCAGAAGTTCTGGACAGAGATTTGGAGTGAAGCAATCTTTTAAAGTTGATCGTCATTTCGCAAGTTGATCGTCATTTCGACTGAGCGAAGTGAATGGAGAAATCTATTGTATATTTAATAGATTTCTCTACTACAGTCGAAATGATGGTTCGAAAAAAATCAAATAAAACCTATGATACCTGCACAACGCCAAAAATACAACCAACAGTTTAACACCGAAAAGTATCAGGCTTTTTTAAGCCAACTTGGTGAAGGTTATCCGGAAATCCCTTTCCGTGTTGCAGAAACCCCGATTTTTGTTCCGCAAGACTTAAAAGAGAAACTGATTGCAGCTGGTGAAGAAATCATAAAATTGATTAAACAATCCAATTTTAAGGCACTTACCCAAAAGGCAATCCCCAAAGACTGGAATGTACCTAACGAAAACGAACAACCCCATTTTTTAACCTTCGATTTTGGAATCTGTAAAAACGAAGCAGGAGCATTAACGCCCATGTTAATCGAAATGCAGGGTTTTCCATCATTATATGGCTTTCAACACCACCTGGCTAAAACTTTTAAAAGCAGTTTTGGGATAGATGATACTGTGAATCACTTTTTAAACGGTTTTACCAAAGAGAAGTACATTGCGCTGCTTAAGGAAGTAATTGTAGGTAAGCACCAGCCCGAAGAAGTGGCGCTGATGGATGTTGATGCACCTAACCAAAAAACAGCCATCGATTTTTTCGTTACACAGAAAATGCTGGGCATTAAGATTTTGGCTTTGGAAGACATTAAAAAAGTTGGCAGGCAATTATTCTACGAAGAAGACGGCCGACAAATACAGCTCAAAAGGATTTATAACCGGCTAATATTTGATGAAGTGGCTAACGATACAGGGATTTTCGAAAACAGTTTCGATCCGCGTGAAGAACTGGATATTGAATGGGTAACACATCCCAACTGGTTTTATCGCATCAGTAAATATACTATGCCTTTTTTAAAGAGTGAATTTGTACCCGAAACGCGTTTTTTAAACGAAGTAAAAACCATTCCGGCCGATTTAGAAAATTATGTGCTTAAACCTTTGTTCTCTTTCGCGGGGATGGGTGTAATTATTGATGTACATGCATCAGATATTACCAGCATTAAAGATCCCGAAAACTGGATTTTACAGCGAAAGGTAAATTATGAACCTGTTGTACAATCGCCCGATGGTGGTGTAAAAGCCGAAATCAGGATGATGTATTTATGGCCTGATGGTGGCGAACCTCAATTGTGTATTAACCTGGCCCGCTTAAGCAGAGGCAAAATGATTGGCGTACGCTACAATGCCGATTTTGATTGGGTAGGTGGAACGATAGGATTTATGGAAACATAGCCTTTCAACCGCAAAGCACGCCATGTAAAAACGCAAAGTACGCCAGGCATATTTAATACTTAATTTTCCTTACATAAACTGGCGTAAAAGTACCTTTAAGCTTTGCGTCCTTAGCGAAAACCTTTGTTGACTTTGCGGTTAATACTAGCCCAGCCTAATAATTTACATTCAATTGAACACCCAAACACCAAAAGCCCTTATATTTGTATTATGGATATGCAAACGATATTAGTCTTTTTACTTTTTGCGGTAGCATTGGTATATGTTGGCCGTTTGGTTTTCAAATCTTTACAGGTAAAGAAAGATGGCTGTGGCGGCAATTGCAAATGCGGCGTAGATTTTTCGGATATCAAACCTGTAAAAAAGTAGCCTCCCCTTTTTATGATCCATCAGTTCCAGAAGTACCTGCAAGAAAAAATCGAAATCACTGATGAACAGTTCGAAAGCATTTCGACTGGATTAAAAGTAAAGAAATTCGAGAAAAACGAAATCCTTCAATATACCGGCGATATACTTAAACATGGTTTCTTTGTAGGCAAGGGATTGTTAAGGGCTTACTCTATCGATGAAAAGGGCAAAGAACATATCTTACAATTTGCACCCGAAAACTGGCTGATATCCGATCGTAATAATATGAATAATGAGCCGTCAATATTTTTTATCGATGCTATTGAAGCAACTGAAGCCGTACTGATGCCCAACGATTTTATGGAACAGGCCGCCAACAAAGTGCCTTGTTTACAACCCATGCAAATCAGGTTGCTTAATAATTCTATCCGCTTTATGCAGAAAAGGATCAACATGCTATTAAGCGCAACTGCCGAAGAAAGGTACCTCGATTTCATTAAACTTTATCCCAATCTTACCTTACGTGTGCCGCAATGGATGATTGCCTCCTACCTCGGTATTACACCAGAATCATTAAGCCGTGTAAGAAAAGAACTGGCTAATAAACATTTTAAGCCTTAGGTAATTTGGAATGAAGGAGTTTTGAATGAGTGAATGATTTTGGTCAAGCTAACATTCAAACTTTTCAACCTTACAATAAATGAGAGAATGATTTGGTTAAGTTAACCTTCAAACATTCCAACATTCAATCACTCTATAATTCAATCCTTCAATTACTTACCATACATCAATTCTCACTTCAAACCACTGCCGTACTTTTGTGTTGTAAATATTAAACATCTCAAAAAAACAAAAATATGGCAACTACAAAATGGACATTAGATCCAACCCACAGCGAATTACAATTTAAAGTAAAACACTTAATGATTACTACTGTAACCGGTAGTTTAAAATCTTTTTCGGCAGAATTATCATCAGAAGGCGATGATTTTGAAAATGCAGCAATTTCTTTCAAAGGCGATATCAGCTCAATTGATACTGGTAATACCGACCGTGATAACCACTTAAAAAGCGGTGATTTTTTCGACGCAGAGCAATTTGCACACATCGAATTTAAATCTAACTCGGTTAAAAAAGACGGCGACGATTACATCGTTAATGGCGATTTAACCATTAAAGGCGAAACCAAACCTGTAAAATTAACTGCAGAATTTGGTGGTATTGCTACCGATCCATGGGGAAACACCAAAGCTGGCTTTACTTTAAGCGGAAAAATTAACCGTAGCGAATTTGGCTTAACCTGGAATGCAGCTTTAGAAACCGGTGGTGTAATGGTAAGTGAAGAAGTACGCATTTTAGGCGAATTGCAATTCGTGAAACAAGCATAAACGATAGGCGTTTGGCGATAAGCGTCTAAGCGCCTTACGCCAAACGCATAACAGAAAGGTTCCAATCATGGAAACAAAACAAATAAAAACCATACTTAAAGCACCCGCTCCGCACATGGTAGGCGATGGTTTTAGGGTTCATAATTTTTTCCCCAGCGGATACGAAATTGATATGAGTCCGTTTTTTTTAATGGATTACGGATCTAAAATCGAATTTTCTGCCAGGCGCGAGCCTCGCGGTGTTGGCGTACATCCACACAGGGGCTTCGAAACGGTTACCATTGCTTATCATGGTGCGGTTGCCCATCACGATAGCTCAGGCAATAGTGGCGTAATTTACCCGGGCGATGTACAATGGATGACCGCTGCAGGAGGCGTGTTACATAAAGAATACCACGAAGAGCAATACAGTTTAACCGGTGGCCCTTTTCAAATGGTACAGCTTTGGGTAAACCTTCCTGCTAAAAATAAAATGGGAAAACCCGGTTACCAGGCAATAAAGCAGGCTGACATGGCCCATTTCGATTTGCCCGAAAACGGTGGCAAAATCGAAATCATAGCAGGCAAATATCAGGGCATCAAAGGAAGTGCCCATACTTTTACACCCATTGAAGTATACAATGCCCGTTTGAATAAAGGCGCAAAGGCAAATTTTAGTTTCCCGGCTAACTTTAATACCGGTTTTGTGGTAATTGAAGGCGGAATAAAAGTAAATGGCGTTGAAAATGCAGCTGTAGATAGCTTTGTTCATTTTGAAAACAAAGGAACTGCAATTGAAATAGAGGCATTAGAAAATAGTGTGGTTTTGGTTTTAAGTGGAGAGCCAATTAATGAACCCATTGTTCAATATGGCCCGTTTTTGATGAATACAGAAGCCGAAATACATCAGGCCATTGAAGATTATAATCAAGGCAGGTTTGGGTATTTAGAAGAAGCATAAAAATCATTTCGCTCAACTTAATCAGCATTTTTATATAATAAGCCGGCATTTTGCAAAATTTGCCGGCTTTTTTGGCACTTAAAATTTGACCGCTGTCTACTTGCATTAACCTCAAAAAGAGTATATTAGAATAAATTAACGATCGCAAGCTACATCCCGGGTTATTTTCACAAAATCTTCATATTCGTTAATGACATTTGACTATAAATCAGAACAGAAAAATGTCCGGAAAACAAATATTTCAAACTGAGACTAAAGCCCGCTGGAATACCTTTACATGGGTTAGCCGCACTTTCTTTTTAGTCTTCATCATCGCAATCATTTGCGTGGTATACACCTTATCATCGGTACAGGCACCCAATTTGCCATTTATTAACACCAACACGCCCCTCACGCAAAAGCAGTTAGATAAGTTGAAGAAATCGCAACAGTACAAAGCTTTTTCCATCGAAAAATCTAAACTCGAAAAAATTAAGAAGGACCGTGAGCGTCGTATTTTATCCCACCGGGGCAATAGCAAACGCATTAACATGGCTTTTTATGTAAGCTGGGCTGCCAGTAAAGATGCATCGATATCCGATTTAAAAAGAAATATCAGTCATTTAGATATGGTGGCTACCGAATCGTTCTTTTTAAATGGCGATTCGATTGTGGATAAAGCTGATACCGCTGCACTGAAAGTGATACATGCCGGTAAAAAGTCGGCCATTGCAGTCGTTTCTAACTATAACAAAGACCACTGGGATGGAGCAGCTGTAAAACGCTTGTTAAATAACCCACAAGCACAGGAAAAATTGATCGGCGATTTAATCGCCATTACTAAAAAGTATGGGTACAAAGGTATTAATATCGATTTCGAAGAGCTTAACCTCGAAAACAGCGACAGTTTTAATGCCTTTATGAAAAACCTCTACGGGCAGTTTCATGCTCAAAAACTCATTGTTTCGCAGGATATTTCGCCAGAGAATGATGATTATAAGCCTGAAATCCTTCAAAAATACAACGATTACATTGTGTTAATGGCTTATGATCAACATACTGAGCAGAGTAATGCCGGCGATATTTCGCACCAGGAATGGGTAGAAGAAAAACTGGATAACATTTGCAGCAAGGTTGATGCCAGTAAAGTGATTCTGGCGCTTGCCTGTTACGGCTACGACTGGCCTCAAAATCGTGTAGGCAAATCGGTTACTTACGAGGATGCCATGATTAATGCCGTAAATTATAAAAGCAAAATCAATTTCGATCCCGAATCGGCTAACCTAAATTATAGTTATAGTGATGGCAGTGGAATAAAACATAACGTGTATTTTACTGATGCAGCTACTTATTTCAATTTAATCCGCAAAGCTGATGATTGGGATATCGCCGGTATTGCCCTTTGGCGTTTAGGTTCGGAAGATAAACGTTTGTGGAGCTTCATTTCAAACGACCTGAGTTTAGATACCTTGAAGAAAAAGCCTTTCGACCTGCGTAAAATCGCTTCGTTAAATATGGGCGGCATTTCTTACATCGGGAACGGAGAAATTCTCGATCTGATTTCTACCCCTCAGCCCGGTATGGTAAAATTTACACTCAATCAGGCTAATTTTTCTATAGCCAATCAGCAGTATACCCGTTTACCGGAGCAGTATGTAATTAAAAGATTTGGCGAGGCAGATAAGAAAATTGCACTAACATTTGATGACGGTCCCGATCCTGTTTATACGCCCCAGGTGCTCAATATCCTTAAAAAGGAAAAAGTTCCGGGTTGTTTCTTTGTGGTTGGCATTATGGCCGAGCAAAATATGGAATTGTTGAGGCAAGAGTATAATGATGGTTACGAAATTGGTAACCATACTTTCTTCCACCCGGATATGTCGGCTATTGGACCACGACGCGTAAAATTCGAATTGAATGCAACCCGACGTTTAATTGAAGCGGTGACGGGGCATAGTACAATTTTATTCCGCGCACCTTTTAATGCCGATGCCGAGCCACAAAATATTTCGGAAATTTTGCCGGTTGCGCAGAGTCGTAAAGAAAATTACATCAATATCGGTGAATTTATCGATCCCGAAGATTGGGAGCCTGGCAAAACAGCCGATCAGATTTTTAATGAAGTGGTAAAACAACAGGACAATGGAAACATTCTTTTACTGCACGATGCCGGTGGTAACCGCGAAGCGACTGTTGCTGCTTTGCCCAGGATTATTAAATTCTTTAAGGCCAAAGGTTATACTTTTACCACTGTTGGCGATTTAATGGGCAAAAAACGTTCAGAGCTGATGCCTGCAGTAAAATCGACTGCCAATAGCGGTTTCTCAGGCTCGGGTGATTATTTTTTTATCAATTTCTTTTACTACGGGAACATGATTTTGAATATCATCTTTTCGGTAGCCATTGTACTGGCCATTTTAAGAACCTTATTTATTGCTTATCTGGCCATCAGACAGCAGAAAAAAACCAAACAAAATGCAGCCAGGCTGATCCAGAATCCCACCGAAAAGGTAAGCATCATTATTCCGGCTTATAATGAAGAAGTTACGGCGGTTCAAACCATTAACAGCCTTTTAAAAACCACTTACCCGGATTTTGAACTGATTTTTGTAGACGATGGATCGAAAGATAAAACTTTCGAAATTATTGACCAACATTTTGGTAACCACCCACAGGTTAAAGTTTTCAGAAAAGAAAATGGCGGTAAAGCCTCTGCCTTAAACTATGGTATATCAAAAGCCAGTTCCGATTTTGTAATTTGCATTGATGCCGATACCCAGCTAAAAAATGATGCTGTAACTGAGCTGATGCGCTACTTTTACAGCGATAAAATAGCTGCAGTAGCCGGCACAGTTAAAGTAGGGAATGCCCACAACATCATTACTAAATGGCAATCGATAGAATACATTACTGCCCAGAATATGGATAGGCGCGCTTTCGATTTATTAAATACCATTACCGTTGTACCGGGAGCTATTGGCGCTTTCAGGAAAAGTGTGATTTTAGAAGTTGGCGGCTTTACCATCGATACCCTGGCGGAAGACTGCGATTTAACCATGCGTATTTTAAGAGCCGGTTACGAAGTAAAAAACTGCGCAACAGCCGTGGCGTATACTGAAGCACCCGAAACGGTAAGTATGCTCTTAAAACAACGTTTCCGCTGGAGTTTTGGGGTAATGCAGAGTTTCTGGAAGAACAGAAAAACTTTATTGAACAAAAAATACGGATACTTTGGTATGGTGGGCATGCCTAATATTTTGATTTATCAGATCATTTTGCCTTTGTTCTCTCCACTGGCCGATTTGTTTATGCTCATATCACTCATTAGCGGCTTATTTTCGCTCAGCGCCATCAATAACCTTACGTTAACGGGCTTTTCGGGGATTTTGAGCTTACACAATGGTTTTGGCCAGGTGCTTTTCTATTACGTTATTTTTATCGTGGTAGATATGTTTTTTGCAGCAATTGCGTTCAGAATGGAAAAAGAAAAATATAAAAACCTGCTATACCTTTTCCCACAACGTTTTTTCTGGCGCCAGTTAATGTACATCGTTTTGTTCCGTTCGGTTAGAAAAGCTATAAAAGGCGAACTGGAAACCTGGGGAACTTTAAAAAGAACAGGCAATGTAAAAGAACAGGTGGCCTTATAAAAATTTGAAAGAATTTAGCGGTTTTAATCACAGTTGTGCATTAGAACCGTTAAATTTATGCTCTGGCCTATACCAAAACCGGAAATAAAAGAATTACGGCATGAAAAATTCTAACCAAAATGTATTTTCTTTCGGCAACTTGCTTGCTATAGCCTTAATTGCAGGAACCTTAGATGGATTAGCCGCAGTAATATTCCTGGCGAAAATGAATTTTGTGGGCGTATTCCAATACATTGCCAGTGCCATTTTAGGCAAAGCAGCTTACACCGGCGGTATTAAAACAGCACTGATGGGCTTGATATTGCACTATTTTATCGCCTTCAGTTTTACTTTTTTCTTCGTCCTGGTAACGAACAAGATTTCAGCTTTAAGGAAGAATGTCCTGCTTTCTGGTATAATTTACGGCATTTTTGTCTGGGCAGTGATGAATTTATTAGTTGTGCCCTTAACTCAAATACCCCAGTCGCCGATTCATTTAGAAAAGGCAATTATTAATGCTATAATTCTGATATTTTGTATTGGCTTACCAATTTCTTACCTAACGGCCCATAAATTAAGATAGGCAGTTAAGGTTTTTCAATCATGCAGACCGCATAAGCTTAAAAAAAGAAGTCAAGTTTAATAACCGGTGTGCTATAAAACCTGAATCTTTGGATATCTAGTTTTTTTCTATGAGGCAAACAGCATAGGCTACAACTCCTTCTTCCCTGCCCACAAAACCCATTTGCTCGTTGGTGGTGGCTTTAATAGAAATATCTTCGGTAGAGATTCCGATTGCATCTGCAATATGCTGTTGCATGGCTGGGATATGTGGATTGATTTTCGGCGCTTCTAAACAAAGCATCGCATCGATATTGCCTACCTGCCAGCCTTTTTCGCTTAGTAACTTCACCGTTTCCTGTAAAAGGATTAAACTGCTAATCCCCCGCCATCTTTCATCTGTGTTTTTAAAGTGGAAACCGATATCGCGCAGGTTCGCTGCCCCTAAAAGTGCATCGCAAATGGCATGTAAAAGCACATCGGCATCCGAATGACCAAAAGCCCCTTTGTGGTGATCGAGCGTTACTCCACCTACTACAAAAGGGTGCTGATCTTTTAACTGGTGTACATCAAATCCGAAGCCTACTCTAATTTTCATTTGAAATTTGGGTTATTTGTTAAACGGTAACAGAAATGGTCAAAAGAATTAATTTTTAACCGCTTTTTTCTCGCCAAAGTTAAACAAAAGACCAAAACGTAAGGTATTGGCCAGCGGACTTGTTTGCGCATTTGCCAATAAATAAGAGAAATCGATATTAAAAACGTTGTATTTCAGGCCCAAGCCAAGTGTAAAATAACGGCTATCGCCCTTCATCGGACTCTGATAATTGTATCCCGCCCGTACGGCGAATTGCTGGTTATACCAGTATTCCAATCCTGTTGAAATACCAACTTCTTTAAGTTCTTCGCTAAACCCACCTGGCGCATCGCTAAACGAACCAAAAATACCAGCTGGTACTGAGCGGTTTGGATCTTTACCGCTTACAATATTGTTATTCGAGTCGTATATCGGCTGTGTAGGCACTAATAGTTTATTAAAATCGAGTGCTAAGGTGATGGTACTAAAATCATCAACAATGATGGTTGATGCACCTCCAATTTTAAAGTTAGTAGGCAGGAAGAAATTCTGGCCACCATCCGAATAGCTCATTTTTGTACCGATATTGGAAATATTGGCACCAGCCGAAAGAATGGCCTGTCTACCAAACATGGAGGTATTGGTTTTATACAATCCGGAAACATCAACAGCGAGGGCATTTCCACTGTGTACCTGACCGGATGATGAAAACTGGCCGGAAGCCAGGTTAGAATAAATGTACCTCACAGAAGTTCCCAATGAAAATTCTTCGCCAAAATTACGGGCAAAAGAAACATCAAATGCCAGTTCGTTAGGGTTCGCAATACCCAAATCCTGTTGGTTAATATCGGTAAGCTGAATAGAACCTAAAGAAAAATACCTTAACGAAGCGCCTATGGTATTGCGATCGTCTAATTTATAAAAACCACTTAAGTAAGCCAGGTTAATATCGGGCACCAGGCTCTTTAACCAGGGGCTATAAGAAACGGAAAAGCCATAAGGTTTATCCAAAAAGGCTAATTTCGAAGCATTAATACTGGCCGAATTTACATCGCCGGCTACAGCTACACCTGCATCACCCATTGCGCCGGCACGGGCGTCGGGTGTAATAAGCAGGAACGGAACTGCTGTTACAATATTGTTTGACTCGCTTCCATTTGTCTGTGTATTCCCTATGGTAGCCTGAGCATTTGTTTTGCTATACAGCAATGCCATGGAGAGTGCAGAAAAAGCAAGCTTACTGATATACTTGAAATTCATCCTTTGAAGGTCCGTAATTTTAGATTTTGGTATTTAGCAAATACTCGAGAATATATCATGTAACGTAAAACCAAAAATTATATTTCACCAAATTACGAATTCTATCACTATTTACTAATTAAACCTACGATTTTTACATATCGCTGTGACTACAGTTAACCTAAACACTAAATTAACAGCAATTTAACGAGATTATCTTACTCAATTATATACTTAATTTTTCATATTTCTTTATTCAGTGCAATAAATTTTCCATCAACGATGTTTAATTGTTCATTAACCGTTATCGAATGCGATGGTCGTCTGCTAAACATTGCTATTTCGGGACATATCCCCTGTTAAGTCTCCTGGAGCCCACTTGCATACCAGGAGTGCTGTTTAATCAAAAAACTACAGGCTATGTGAAGAAACTTAAAAATTATCTCACTTATTTATAATTATTTAGCTAAAAAATCGTTGAAAAAGTAAACAGACACAATACGCCTAAAAATAATACGTTATGGCTTAAAAATATATTAGATATTTTATTGTCACATTATTTATATATTCATTTAAAATTTGTTTAATTTTATCGGTTGAAAGGCCATTTGGCTATATCCCGTTGCTTTATATGAAAAAACTAATACTATATTCTTTTACTTGTTTATCGTTAGCCGCCCTGCTATCGAGCTGTAGCTCTAAAGGCGGAAACAGTTCCAGTAAAACAGGTATTCCCTATGCGGATAGGAAAAGTAAAAAGAACCAGTCTGGCGCTTTTGCTGTTGCTACGCAATATAAGCGTGCACCAGGGCCAGGTTTAATTCCAATTGAAGGTGGCGTTTTGGTAGTTGGTGGTAGTGCCATTGAGGTGGCAGGTGTTGAACCTAATATCTACAATTACAAAAGACAGGTTACTGTTCCATCTTTTTACATGGATGAAACCGAAGTTTCAAACACCGACTGGTTAGAGTATTTACACTGGATCAGATACAACTATCCTGAAGACCGTGAATTTTATTACAACGAGCTTCCGGACACATTGGTTTGGCGCCGTGCACTATCGTACAACGAACCATACGTAGATAACTATTTAAGGCACCCGGCCTACCGCGATTACCCTGTTGTAGGTGTATCATGGGAGCAGGCTTCACGTTACTGCGAGTGGAGAACTTCGAGAGCCAACGAGTTTATCTTACGTGAGAAAGGAATTTTGACCGACTACAAAACTTTAGCTGGAGGAAATTCGGGTAGAAACAATAGCGCTACTACAGCAGCAGCTACACCAAGACCGGATAAACCGTTTAATACTGATGCCTATCTAAATGGCCAGTATGATGATAAAGGTAAAAATGCACCAGTTGATTACAATACTAAATCAGGAGCGGCAACAACTACCGCAGGTTCGGCAACAGCATCAACCGGTGGTGGCAGAAACAGTCAGCCGAGAAGAACTGCAACGTTAGAGGACGGTGTAATTATGCAACCATACCGCTTACCAACAGAGGCTGAATGGGAATATGCAGCATTAGGCTTAATTGGTAACACTGAATACGAAAACATTAACCAAAATAAAATTTACCCCTGGAATGGTTTGGGTGTAAGCTCTGCCAAAAAGAAAACCAGAGGTATGATTCAGGCCAACTTTAAAAGAGCCCCTGGCGATTACATGGGGGTTGGCGGTTCACTGAATGATAAGGGAGATTTAACCGTTCCGGTTATCCAATATACACCAAACGATTTCGGTTTGTATAACATGGCAGGAAACGTGAACGAGTGGGTAAACGACGTTTACAGAACAGGTACATTTACTGATGCAGATGCTTTTAATCCTTATCGTGGTAACTATTTCACCAATAAAAAATTAGAAGATTCGCAAAGCGGTAAAATTGCACTTGATAAATATGGCAATCCGATTAAGGAAAATGCTTACTCGGGCAGGAAACAAACCTGGGCTGAGAAACAAGCGCAAACCAAACGTGCTGATTCGATTTCAAAATCAACAGATCCTCAGGGAGCTACCGCTTCTACAAGCTATCAGGCCGACCAGAGAGGTTATCGTGATAGACAGAATACTTTACTTAACGATGAAGGTGTAACCTTGGTTAACGATAAATCGAGAGTATATAAAGGTGGTTCGTGGAATGATATGGCTTACTGGTTAAACCCGGCAACCCGTCGTTTCATGCAACAGGATGAATCATCGGCCGAAGTTGGTTTCCGTTGTGCCATGACCATGCTTGGTGCACCTGAAATTAGCACTGCAGGAAAAAGAAGCTTTAAAAACCCTCCGCAAAAACCTTACAGGGTAAGCAGAGGTAAATAAAAAAGAAAAGTCCCGGTTGTTAAATCGGGACTTTTTTTATGCAATTTATGCCTTAGAGGGAGATGCTGAAACAAATCCGATAGCTATCGGATTTGTTTCAGCATGACGCTAACAGTTATTTAAACTGAACCAACACTTGGTTCTTTTCTACTTTATCGCCTTGAGTAATCAAAATCTTTTTAATCACACCATCGGTTGAAGATTTCAGGATATTTTCCATTTTCATGGCTTCTAAAATCAAGAGGTTATCGCCTTTTTTAACTTCGGCATTTTCTTCAACCAAGACCTTTAATACCAAACCTGGCATGGGTGCTTTAATTTCTGAAACCTTATTTGCTGCCAGGTTATCGAGACCGAGCTGTTTCAGTAGCTCATCAAACTGATCTTCGATACTAATCTGATAAGTATTACCATTTACTTTAATACTACAGGTTTTCTCAGCCTTATTTACCGCAACAATTTCTGTACGGAAAGATTTATTTTTATATAAAACATGTGCATGGGTACCATTTATCTCACTTAAATCAAGCTGAACAGGTTCACCATTTACCGCAATTGCAGCGCCCTTATTGTCTACCTCGAATAAAAACTGATCGTTTACTTTTACTTTATACATGTTTTATTGGGTTAAAGCATATTGAACCAGATTAGCGCCCATTTTAAGCGCCTTAGATCGTGTTTCTTGTGTATCTTCAGGATAAGTACCGAAATCTTCCCAACCATTCCCTAAATCGCACTCATACGTATAATAACATACTGCCCTTCCTTTATATATCAGCGCAAATCCTTGCGGACGTTTATTATCGTGTTCGTGTATTTTAGGTAAACCACCCGGAAACTTAAATTTTTGGGCATAAATGGCATGATTTGCCGGTAATTCGACAAAACTCAGCTCAGGAAATACCTTTTTCATTTGTGGCCTGATAAATTTATCTAAGCCATAATTATCGTCGATATGCAAAAATCCACCGCCAATCAGGTATTGCCTTAAATTTTTAACGTCCTGGTCACTGAAAACCACATTCCCGTGCCCTGTCATGTAAACAAAAGGGTAATTAAACAATTCTTTCGAACCTACGTCAACGATGCTTTCCTCGGCATAAAAATTAGTTTTCAGGTTGGTATTACAAAAAGCAATCAGGTTTGGAAGCGCAGTACGGTCAGCATACCAATCACCTCCCCCGTTATACTTTAACTTAGCCATGCGATAGGTTGGCGGAATGAAAGCGAAAAGACCAAAAACTAAAGCAGAAAGACCAAAGCAGAAAGCCAATGTTCGGAACTTCGGAAACTGAAAATTTAAGGTTGAAAACTTCAAAAGCTTATCGGTTAAGGTAATTGATTTCAAAACAAACAGCCAGCGCAGCAGTTTCGGTGCGCAACCTGTTATCACCTAAAGTTAGTGCTTTAAAGCCTTTGTTCAAAGCTAAATTCACTTCTTCTGGTGTGAAATCTCCTTCGGGACCGATTAAGATGAGATATTTTTGATGTGGCGCAACAAGTTGAGATAGATATTGCTTCTCCCCTTCATCAATACAATGCGCCATTAGTTTTTCGCCATCAAAAGGCTGTTTCAAAAAAGCGTCGAACGAAATGGCATCGTTCAGTTTGGGGTGATAGGCTTTTATTGATTGTTTTACTGCCGAGGTAATTACTTTATTTAAGCGATCTTCTTTTACTACCCTCCGCTCAGACCGGTCGGTAATAATGGGGGTAATTTCGTCGATACCCAGTTCAGTAGCTTTCTCCAAAAACCATTCTATACGATCGATATTTTTGGTAGGTGCTACGGCAATATGCAGGTAATGATTCCGCTTATGAAACTCAGTTTCAACTTTTAAAACAGATAAAGCTACTTTTTTGGGGTTATCGGAGGTAATTTCGGCAGTATAGAAACCGCCTTTACCATCAACCAGGTTAACTACAGCACCAACTGTTAAACGGAGTACCCTAACACAATGTTTACTTTCTTCTTCGTTTAAGGTGTAGGTATTTGAGGTGATATCTGGTGTGTAAAAAATATGCATCGTTGAAATTAATGATTATCAACCATATCTGCTTTATTAATTACGAGTTCCAATTTAATGGTTTCGATATTCTGTTCAGTTTTTTTAAGGATGGTAAATAAATAACCATAAGATTCATTACTCTCACCAACCTCCGGAATACGTTCAAATACGTGCGAAACCAGACCACCTATGGTGTCGAAATCTTCGTCTTCTGGTAAATCGTGTGGCAAGTGCTCATTTACATCATAAACTGTTGCAGATGCATTAACAATAAACTCATTGTCGGATACCTTTTCTACGAGCGGTTTTTCTTCATCGTACTCGTCCTGAATCTCACCAACCAGCTCCTCTACAATATCCTCTAAAGTTACCATACCTGCCGTTCCACCAAACTCATCCAAAACAATGGCAATCTGAATGCGGTTACTTTGCAGCTCGCTCATCAAATCGTTAATTTTTTTGGTTTCCGTTACAAAGTATGGTTTTCTGATAATGTCTTTTAAAGTCCAGTGCTGGTTACCAGCGGCAACTAAAGGCAAAATATCTTTGGCGTGGATAATCCCTACGATTTTATCCATGATATCATCGTAAACCGGTAAGCGCGAATAACCCTCTTTAATAATCGTGTCGATTACTTCTTCTTTATCCGAAGTAAGCTCGATACCCGAAATTTTGGTTCGAGGTACCATGATATTCTTTACCACACGCTCGTTAAAATCGAATACGTTTTTAATCAATTCGTGCTCATTGTTATCAAGTGCACCACTTTCTTTACCCTGATCAAGTAAATATTGAAGTTCCTCAGTACTGTGAAGCGACTCGTGACCACCAGCAGTATCGATACCAAATGGTTTTAGAATAACTGCAGCTAAACTGTTTAGCGTCCAGATTGCAGGTTTGAAAACTACATAAAACAACTGCAACGGCAACGATACAAATAAGGTTGTGGCTACAGGTCTTTGGATGGCAAATGATTTTGGGGCCAGCTCACCAAAAACAATGTGCATAATCGTAATTAACGAAAATGCCACAATTGTTGATGCAGTGTGGATAGAAGCATCGCTAAGCCCCCATTCTAAACTATCGAAAAGATTTTTAAAGATGGTATGCATAACGCCTTCACCAACCCAACCTAAGCCAAGTGATGCAAGCGTTATACCGAGCTGAGTGGCGGCTAAATAACCATCCAGGTTATGGATGATACTCTTAGCCATTTTACCAACGCGACTGCCTGATTTTGCTTTAATCTCGATTTGTGATGCGCGGACTTTTACAATGGCAAACTCTGCTGCCACAAAAAAACCGTTTAAAAGCACCAAAAACAAGGCGAAAAATAAACGCCAGCCAACCGATCCGGTATCAGGTTCCTGTAAGGCTACAAGAACTACGTTTGAGGTTGGCAGTATTGTACTTAACGCTGAATTTAAAAACAAACCGACCGTGGGTAAATCCATTAAGCTAATTCTCTAAATGTTGTGTTGTAAAGTTCTATGCTTTCTTTAATTACTTTATGCGCATAACGAACACCTAATAAATGTTCGATGGTTACATTTTTATCTTCTAATGCTTTATAATCCTGAAAGAAACGAACAATTTCTTTCATTTGGTGTGGAGGTAACTGATCTAAATCGTTGATATAGTTAACCGACATATCGTGGGCAGCTACAGCGATAATTTTATCATCCTGCTCTCCGTTATCAACCATGTGCATTACACCTACTACTTTAGCCTCAATCAACGTCATTGGGTATACATCAACTGAACAAAGAACCAGAATATCTAATGGATCTTTATCATCGCAATAGGTTTGCGGAATAAAGCCATAGTTAGCCGGATACATTACTGATGAAAAAAGAACCCTATCTAACTTAATCAGACCTGATTCTTTATCTATTTCGTATTTTGCTTTTGAACCTTTTGGAATTTCAATAATTGCGTTTACAATTTCCGGAACGTTGTTTCCAGGAGATACGCTATGCCACGCGTGATGATCGTCTTTTATCATTTTTAATTTAAATCTGTTTTATCCTCTTCGGGACCTTTCACTACTTTACTTTTTACAAAGGTAATTAATAATGGTATAGTTGTGATAAGGATAAAGCCAATAATAATATATAATAGGTAATCGTTAATTTCTTTTTCAAAACGGCGACCTAAAAAATAGCCTAATAAAGTTAATGAACAGATCCAAAGTGTTCCGCCAACAACATTATAAAGTGCAAATTTTTTGAAGTCTAATTTTACAACTCCGGCAAAAATTGGCGCGAAAGTTCTTACAATTGGTACAAAGCGCCCCATTATAAGGGCAAAGGCACCTTGTTTATTGTAATATTCTTCGGCTGCTTTTAAATAGCGTTTCTTAAAAAAGAAGCTATCTTTTCTGGTGTACAATACCGGCCCGGTTTTACGACCGAACCAATAACCCGTAAAATTACCCGAAATTGCCGCAACACATAAACCGGCCAAAAGCACGGCAATATTTACATCCAGTTTACCGGTAGCAACAAACATGCCAGCCAAAAACAGTAAATAATCGCCCGGGAGAAAAAAACCAAAGAACAGGCCTGTCTCTGCATAGATTACAAATACAACGAGATAGAAACCGCCCTCCCTCAATAATTTCTCGGGATCAATTAGCTGATGCAGGTAATTCCAAAAATCGTGCATATTCAATTATTCGTAAAACTACAAATAATTATTAAACAACAGCATACCTATATCAGGTTTAAAATTATTGCAGGGCAGATACCTAAAACAAGTGTAATTACCACTGAAACCAATAATACAACCTTGTATTGTACCGGCGTTGAAAGCGTAGTTTCAGCACCATCTTTAAACCACATGGCTACAATAACCCTGAAATAATAATAGAAACCAACCAGCGCATTTAAGATTGCAAAGGCTACCAATAAGGTTTTATACTCGGTCATTACGTTCAGGAACATCAGGTATTTACCAATAAAACCAGCAGTTAAAGGAATACCGGCTAACGATAACATCGCAACGGTTAAACATAAAGCCACCAAAGGATTTTTCTTTCCTAAACCGTTAAAACTTTCGAAGCTATCGCTACCTGTTTTCTGTTTTACCAGAATTAATACGGCAAAGGCAATGATTGATGCAAAGGTATAAGCAGCAGCATATACTAATACGTTGTTACCTGAGTTTTTAGTCAATACAATTAGCGAAAACAATAAGTAACCTGCATGCGAGATACTTGAATAAGCCAGCATACGCTTAAAATTCTTTTGGAACAAGGCGGTTACGTTACCGATGAATAAGGTGAGGCAAACAATAACGATTAAAGGCATCACCCAGAACTCGTGCAATGGGGCCAAAGCACCTGCAAACAAACGTAAAAATGCAGCGAAACCAGCAGTTTTAACTACCGTACTCATGAAAGTGGTAATTAAAGATGGCGCGCCTTCATAAACGTCCGGAGTCCAGAAGTGGAAAGGTGCCGCACCGATTTTAAAACACAAACCAATCATCATCAGGATTACACCCGGATAAAAGATCGGTGAAACTGCAGTACTGTTATTTACCAGATAAGCCTGGATTTTATCTAAATCGAAAGAACCTGTTGCACCATAAATTAAAGTGATACCAAATAGCAGGAAGCCTGTAGAAAAGGCACCCATTAAGAAATACTTTAATGAAGCTTCGTTTGAGGCGAAATCTGTTTTACGGATACCAGCCAGGATGTACAAACTTACCGACATAATTTCAAGCCCTACAAACAGCATGGCCATGTTTTTATATGATACCATCATAATCATCCCCGCAAGGGCGAAAAGGATGAGGGTGTAGTATTCGGCAACATTATCGCTTTTGGCGTGAAAATAATTTTGGGTTAATAGAAAAATCAAAAGTGTACCTACAATACAAACGCCAGAAAATGCAAGAGCGAAATTATCAGTCTGCATCATTCCGAAATGAACAGCATTGCCACCCCAGGCACAAAAAGTAAAGCCTAAGGCAGTAAGTAAGCCAACAACGGTAAGCGGCAATAATGCTTTATTTGCTTTAAACAAACCTGCATAAAGTACAATAAAAGCTGTTATACTAATGGTTATTATAATATTCATTGCTTATTTTACTGATGTTAATTTTTGATTTACCTGTTCTAATAAATGTTGTACAGATGCCTCTGTTAAGTGCAATAATGGTTTTGGATAAACGCCCAAAATAATAATCAATGCACAGATCAAATAAAGGACAAATTTCTCTGATCCCTGGATATCGCTGAAAGTGTTGGTTAATTCGTTTGTTTTGCCCAGCATTACATTCTGGTACATCCGTAACATATAAACAGCACCAAAAATAATGGTTAAGCCTGCAATTGCAGCAGCCCAAATGCCTACATTGTACACGCCCATTAGCAATAAAAATTCGCCAATGAATCCGTTTGTTCCTGGTAAAGCTACTGTTCCTAAAACAATAATCAGAAATACAATGGCTAGCTGTGGTGCTGCTTTGGCAATACCACCCAGCTCTTCTATTTTGTTTGTTTTAACACGCGAGAAAATAATATCCAACACAAAGAATAAACCAACCACGTTAATACCGTGACTCAGCATTTGCACCATCGCGCCCTGCATACCTTGCTGATTTAAAGCAAAAATACCTGCAGAAATTAAACCAACGTGGGCAATAGATGAATAAGCAACTAAACGTTTGGCATCTTTTTGTGTAAAGGCAATTAACGAAGCGTAAACGATACCGATAATAGACAGGCCAATAGCGAGGCAAGACCAATCCTGAACACCAACAGGTACAATTGGCAATAACCATCGGATTACACCATAAATACCCATTTTTAACATAATACCAGATAATAACATGGTACCTTGAGTTGGTGCCGCGGTATAGGTATCTGGCTGCCAGGTGTGGAAAGGGAAAACCGGCATCTTAATGGCAAAAGCAATAAAGAAAGCCCAGAAAATCCAACCCTGTTGTGCTGCATCTAAATCTAAAGCATAAAAAGCTGAGATTTCGAAGTTATGTGCCGGGTTTTGTAAATACAGGTAAATAATACCCATTAACATAAATAATGAACCGGCAATGGTATACACAAAAAACTTCATGTTAATGCGGATCCTGTCTTTTCCACCCCAGAACGCACAAATGAAGTAAATCGGGATTAATGCTGCTTCCCAGCCAATATAGAAAAGGAAAGCATCTAAAGCGGTAAATACCAGTAACAAACCGGTTTGCATGAACAGAATCAATGCATAAAAAGCTGCCGGATTTTTATAATCGTGTTTATAACTTGATAGGATAATAATCGGGATTAATAAGTTGGTTAATAAAACCACCAACATACTGATCCCATCGATACCGGCGTGAAAATTAATGCCCAGATCAGCAATCCATGGTAAGTTTGCTTCAAACTGTGTACTTGCATTCGGGATGAAGTTACAGGCGATAAACAAAGTCAACCCTAAAGAAACTACCGAAAATACGGTCGAAACTATTTTAGCCGACTTACCTGCAAATGCTGTAATAATAGCACCCGCAAGCGGAAGAAATATAAGTAGTAAAAGTTGTTCCATTATTTATTTTTGAACCCTTTTTATAATATGTAACTAAATGTATAGATCAATAACGCGATGATACCAAATACCATCATAAACAGGTAGAAACCTACGTTTCCGCTCTGCAATAAACGAAGGCCTTTACTTGCCTCGTTTGTGCTCCATCCCAAACCGTTTACAATGCCATCAATAACCTTATTATCGATAATGCGGTAAAAGAATTTCGAAAGGATATCCAAAGGTTTGGTAATGATGAAATCATAAATCTCATCTAAATAAAATTTGTTGTAAGATAGTTTGGCCAAGGCAGAACGTGGTGCCTCATCAGCAACAGGAACATGTGCATCTTTTACATACTTAAAGTAAGCATACAGTAAAGCACCCAAAGCAGCTGCTACTGAGATAGCCATTAAACCATATTCTGTAGAATGGCTTAAATCTAATTCGTGCTGTGCAACACCTGCGCCAGCCAGCCAATGTGCAAGCCACTCATTGCCTCCGAAAACATGCGGAAGGTTAATAGCACCACCAATTGCTGCAAGGATAGCTAAGATTACCAAAGGTAAGGTCATAGCAGCAGGCGACTCATGGATATGGCTTTCTGCGTGGTGCGTACCGCGATATTTTCCAGAGAAAGTAAGGAACATCATCCTGAACATGTAGAACGAGGTTAGGAATGCTGTTAATACCCCGATTCCCCAAAGGATAGGACTTGCCTGAAAAGCATGCGCTAAAATTTCATCTTTTGAGAAGAAACCAGAAAATGGTGGTAAACCTGCAATAGCAATGGTACCAATCATCATCGTGGCAAAGGTAGTTTTAAGCTTCCCTCTCAATCCACCCATGTGTCGCATATCTTGCTCGTGGTGCATGGCATGGATAACCGAACCAGCGCCTAAGAACAATAATGCTTTAAAGAATGCATGGGTTAATACATGGAAGAATGACCCGGTGTAAGCACCAACGCCCAAACCTAAAAACATATATCCCAATTGAGATACAGTTGAATAAGCCAATACCTTTTTAATATCAGTTTGCGTTAAGGCAATAATTGCAGCTACAAGAGCAGTTGCTGCACCAACAATAGCAATGATGTGCTGGGTTAGCGGAGCCAGATCAAACAATACGCTCGAACGGGCAATCATGTAAATACCTGCCGTTACCATCGTAGCTGCGTGGATTAACGCCGAAACTGGCGTTGGTCCTGCCATCGCATCAGGTAACCAGGTAAACAAAGGCAATTGCGCCGATTTACCACAGGCACCGATAAACAATAAAATGGTAATTAAAACTAAAATATTGTTACCTGGCAACATATTAGCTGCCTGAGGGAAAATTTTTGAGAACTCAACACTTCCGAAGAAATTGAAGATTAAAAATACACCAAGCAAAAAGCCTAAATCGCCAATACGGTTCATTACGAAAGCTTTTTTAGCTGCTGATGCATAAGCGCTGTTGGTGTACCAGAAACCGATTAACAGGTATGAGCATAAACCAACACCTTCCCAACCGATAAACATTACGATGTAGTTTGAGCCCAACACCAATAAAAGCATAAAGAACACAAACAGGTTCAGGTAACTGAAAAATTTACCGAATCCTTCGTCATCGTGCATGTAGCTGGTAGAATATAGGTGGATTAGGAAACCAATTCCGGTGATAATCAAAAGCATGATCGAGCTTAACGGATCGACCAGAAATGATAAAGGAATGTGTAATGCCCCAGCGCTAATCCAATCGAATAAAAATACTTCGTGAGATTTTTGGGTATCGCCTTGTAAGCTAAAGAAAATAACTACGCTGATAATAAAAGAAGCTAAAATTACGCCGCTCCCGATGATGCCAACAAGTCCTTTAGATAAAGATTTTCTGCCTAGTCCGTTAATTACAAACCCTAAAAAAGGAAGTAAAGGAACCAACCAAATCAATTGTTCTATTGTCATTCTTATTATATATTTACCACTTAAGGCGATTTAAAACATTAATATCTATCGATTTTGTATTTCTGTATACCATTACAATGATGGCCAAACCTACGGCAACTTCTGCAGCTGCCAGGGCCATAATGAAAAATACGAAAACCTGTCCTGATGGATCGTTGCTATGCACAGAGAAAGCGGTTAAAAGCAGGTTAACTGCATTTAACATCAACTCTACCGACATAAAAATTACGATTGCATTTCTGCGGGTTAACACGCCAATTACACCAATAGTGAAAATAATAGCACTTAAATAGATGTAGTGATTTAGCGGAACGCCTGCCATTTGTGTAGTTAAATTTTCCATTATGCTTCTACCTCATCTCTTTTAGATAATAAAACGGCTCCAACCATTGCTGCCAACAGTAACAGAGATGATAATTCGAATGGCAATAAGAATGGCCCGAAAAGCTCTTTACCTAAGTTTTCTACCAAACCTAATCCCGGATTTTTTAAGATTAACGGACTGCTGATGCTTGCTGCCTTTAACGAACCGATTAAGGTAACGACTAAACAGCATCCGGCAATTACCCCAACAATTTTAATCAATGGAGATTTTGATGGCTCGGTATCCTTGTTCAGGTTGAGCAACATCAGTACGAAAAGGAATAATACCATGATGGCCCCCATGTAAACAATGAAGTTTACAACAGCCAAAAATTGAGCATTCAATAGTACGTAATGCACAGTGAATGTGAAAAAGGTTAGGATTAAGTACAATACACTGTGGATTGGATTTTTTGCAAAAATCACCATCAGCGAAAAGAGGATACTTAATGTGGCTACGAAATAGAATACTTGTGTACTCATTAATTTGTTTTTTGTTTATGTTCCATAGTTTGTGTCGACACAAACCAGTATTTATATTTCGATTCGTGAAGACACGAACCGGGGTATTATTTTTTCATCTCTAACGGAGCCTCTACCAGCTTATCTTTTCCGTAAATGAAATCTTTACGTAAATAATCGGCAGGTACAATTGGTCCGTCTAAATAAATCGCCTCTTTTGGGCAAGCTTCTTCACATAATCCACAGAAAATGCAGCGCAACATGTTAATTTCATAAGTTGCTGCATATTTCTCTTCACGGTATAAATGCTTTTCTTCTGGCTTACGTTCTGCAGCAATCATGGTAATCGCTTCAGCAGGGCAAGATAGCGCACATAAACCACAGGCCGTACAACGCTCTTTACCGTTTTCATCACGCTTAAGCGAGTGCATCCCCCTAAAGTTGGTAGAGAATTCGCGTTCTACTTCCGGATATCTTACTGTAGCCTCTTTTTTGAATAAGTGGCTAATGGTGATGCCCATTCCCTTAACAATTGCCGGGAGGTACATGCGTTCCATAAAGCTCAGTGGCTTTTGTTCCAGTACTTTTTTCTTATTACTTAATGATTCCATAATTAAAACTTCTCAATAATCGCAATCACAACTCCAGTTATTATAATGTTGGCAATAGCTAAAGGAATTAAGCCTTTCCAACCTAAATTCATCAATTGATCGTAACGGAAACGCGGGATGGTCCAGCGTACCCACATGAAGAAAAAGATGAAACTGCATATTTTTCCAAAGAAAACGGCAGTACCAATAAGCGGTGCCCATGTAGTTCCTGCATGTGTTGCTACCCAGTCCATACCAGGATAGTTGTAACCTCCCCAGTATAAAGCAGCCATTACAGCAGATGAAACAAACATGTTGATATACTCTGCAAACAGGTAAAAACCTAATTTCATTGATGAATATTCGGTGTGGTAACCACCAATTAGCTCGGTTTCGCACTCTGGTAAATCGAAAGGTGCACGATTCGTTTCAGCAAATGAACATACCATAAATATCAAAAATCCTAATGGCTGATACCATACATTCCAGTTAAGGCCATGTTGTTGCTCAACAATTTCTTTTAAGCTTAGGGTGTTGGTCATCAAAAGCAGGGCGATGATGGACAAACCCATGGCAATTTCGTAGCTGATATTTTGTGATGCAGCGCGGATGGCACTTAACAAAGAATATTTGTTGTTAGATGCCCAGCCACCAATCATTACCCCATAAACACCAAGAGATACAACGCCAAAAATGTACAAAACACCTACGTTAATGTCTGTAACCTGTAGAGGGACTACTTTACCGGCTATTTCTATCGGGCTACCCCATGGAATAACCGCGGTACCAATACAGGCACAAAGCAAGGCCAAACCAGGGCCTGCGATAAATAAGAACCGGTTAGATGTTGTTGGAATAATTTCCTCTTTCATAAACATCTTTACCCCATCGGCAAGTGGTTGTAAAATACCAAAAGGGCCAGCTCTATCCGGACCTAAACGATCTTGCAAGAATGCAGCAACCTTACGTTCGGCATAAGTAGAATACATGGCAATTACCAAACTGATACCGAAAATTACCGCTACCAGAATAAATTTTTCTATAATAAAACCTGTATCCATTAGTATTTTACTGTTTTATGTAACTCAATTTCATTCGCTGCCTGCAATGCTGCGTTTGGCTTAATTACCGGCAGTGGTTTTAATGTTTCGTAGTGGTTAGATGCAATTACCGAAGTATCATCAATATGTGTTGGGTGTTCAATTGTCCAGTCGGAAGTTGCTTTTTTATCGAAACGGCAAGTGTTACAGATAAATTCTTCTACTTCACCAAACTGATCTTTACGTGCGGTAACGCGGATCACATCTTCTCCTTTATACCAAAGCGTTACTTTACCGTTGCATTTTTCATGGTCGCAATTACGGTGTGCGTCAACAGGTTTGGTAAACCAAACACGGTTTTTGAAACGGAAAGTTTTATCGGTTAGAGCACCAACCGGGCAAACATCAATTACGTTTCCTGAGAAATCGTTGTCAACAGCCTGTTGGATATAAGTAGAAATTTCTGAGTGATCGCCACGGTTTAAGATACCGTGAACGCGTTTGTTGGTGATCTGATCGGCAGTAAAAACACAACGGTAGCACAAAATGCAACGGTTCATGTGCAACTGGATCTTATCGCCAATATCGATACGTTCGAAAGTACGGCGCTCAAACTCATAACGTGTTTTTTGCAAACCGTGCTCGTAACCTAAGTTCTGTAAATCGCACTCTCCTGCCTGATCACAAACCGGGCAATCTAAAGGGTGGTTAATCAACAAGATTTCTACTACACCTGCGCGTGCTTCCAAAACTTCGGGCGAAGTAATGTTCAGCACTTCCATCCCATCCATTACGGTTGTACGACAAGAAGCAACCAATTTTGGCATGGGGCGGGGATCTTTCTCCGAACCTTTTGTTACCTTAACAATACAGGTACGGCATTTACCACCACTGCCTTGTAACTTAGAATAATAGCACATGGCTGGCGGAACGATATCACCCCCGATTTGCCTTGCAGCATTCAGGATAGTGGTTCCGTTATCAACCTCTACTGTTATCCCATCTATCGTAACCTTAACTTTTTCACTCATGGTTAATGATAATCTTTATTTTTTCCTTGGTTCGTGTCACCACGAAGCAATTGTATTTATTTAACTTTCGTTTCGTGAAGACACGAAACGTGCAGTTTTATTTCTCTTCCGTTACCGGAGCTTTTTCAATTGGGGTTGCATAATTTGCAATACCATAATTCTGGCTTTGGCTCTTCACCGGCTCCTTAATGTGCCACTCAAATTCATCTCTGAAATGACGGATGGCACTGGCCACTGGCCATGCTGCTGCATCACCTAAAGGGCAAATGGTATTTCCTTCAATTTTACGCTGTACATCCCACAATAAATCAACATCATCCATACTACCATGTCCATGCTCAATTTTGTGCAAGATTTTTTCCATCCAGCCTGTACCTTCGCGGCATGGCGAACATTGTCCGCAACTTTCGTGGTGGTAGAACCGTGAAAAATTCCAGGTATTGCGTACAATACACTGATCTTCATCAAAAGCGATAAAACCGCCCGAACCCAGCATGGTTCCTGTAGCAAAACCACCCTCAGATAATGATTCGTAACTCATTAAGCGAGGCTCGCCGTTAGCATATTTTAAGGTTAAATTAGCCGGTAAGATTGGCACGGATGATCCACCTGCAACTGTTGCTTTCAGGCGTTTTCCATTGGCAATACCACCGCAGTACTCATCGGAATAGATAAATTCTTCAACAGGTAAACCCAACTCAATTTCGTAAACACCTGGTTTTACTAAATTACCTGATGCCGAAATTAATTTGGTACCCGTACTTCTGCCGATACCGATTTTGGCATATTCATCGCCACCATCGTTAATAATCGGCACAACAGCTGCAATCGATTCTACGTTATTTACTACAGTTGGACAGCCATACAAGCCGGCAATTGCAGGAAAAGGTGGTTTAATACGTGGATTACCCCTTTTACCTTCAAGTGATTCTAACAAAGCGGTTTCTTCACCACAAATGTAGGCACCACCCCCCGGTTGAACATATAATTCTAAATCGTAACCTGTTCCTAAAATGTTTTTACCTAACCACCCTGCAGCTTTTGCTTCAGCAATTGCTTTTTCCAGGATACGGATCTGAGGCATCATTTCTCCACGAACGTAGATGTATGAAACCTTTGCTCCTAAAGCAAAACTCGAAACAATCATTCCCTCAATTAAAGCATGTGGAATGTAAGTCATCAGGTAACGGTCTTTAAAAGTTCCCGGCTCAGACTCATCGGCGTTGCAAACCAGATAACGGGCAACACCTTCTGGCTTAGCCAAAAAGCTCCATTTCATTCCTGTTGGGAAACCAGCACCACCGCGACCGCGTAAGCCTGATTTCTTAACTTCTTCAACAATCTCTTCAGGTGTTAAAGTTTTAAGGGCTTTTTCAACGGCACGGTACCCGCCTTTTTGGCGATAGACCTCAAGTGTATTGATGCCTGGTACGTTTATATGCTCAAGTAACAGTTTTCGAGACATTTTAATTAGTCTATAGTCTGTAGTCAATAGTCAATAGTCTTGAGTTCAAATTAACTCCCGACTTTAGACTTCCGACTTAGGACTTATTTTTCAAATCTTCAATCAGTTTATCTACACTATCGGTAGTTAAGTTTTCGTAGAAAGTATATTCCGGGCTAATTTGTAAAACCGGTCCGAAACCGCAGGCTGCCAAACATTCAACTCCTCTAAAGCTGAAAAGGCCATCGGCAGTTACTTCACCTTCTTTAATACCTAACTTATCTTCTAAGTGGCTTAATATTTTTTCGGCACCTACCAGGCAGCAAGGCCCTGTACGACAAACCTCTAAAGCGTATTTACCCTGAGGTTTTAAAAAGTACATGGTATAAAATGTAGCTACCTCGTATACTTCAATTGGCTGAATATTTAAGTATGCAGCAACTTGATCCATTGCCGACGTTGGCACCCAAAGAAATTCTGCCTGTACCAAATGTAATAAAGGTAGCAAAGCTGATTTTTGTTTTCCTTCGGGATAACGACTTTTTATTTCATCAAATTTGGCCAGCAATTCTGATGATAACGTTACAGGTGTTTGTTCTTCTACTTTAAGCATCTAATTCTCCTGCAATAATGTTCATACTACTCATGTTGATAATGGCATCAGACAATAACATGCCCTCACTCATTGGCGCAAACATCTGGTAATTTATAAAACTTGGTCTGCGGAAGTGTAAACGGTATGGGGTACGTCCGCCATCATTAATCAGATAAAAACCTAACTCACCATTACCGCCTTCTACAGCGTGATATACTTCTGCTTTTGGTGCATCAATTTCGCCCATCACAATTTTAAAGTGATAGATTAATGCTTCCATATTGTTGTAAACTTCTTGTTTTGGAGGAAGATAAAATTCAGGAACATCGGCATGGAAAATACCTTTTTCTTCTGATTTTAATTTTTCAAGAGCTTGTTCAATAATGCGCAAACTTTGCCACATCTCTTCATTACGAACCAAATACCTGTCGTAAATATCGCCACTGGTACCTACCGGAACTTCGAAATCGAAATCCTGATATGAAGAATACGGATCGCTTACGCGAACATCATAATCTACACCGGTAGCACGTAAAAGCGGCCCCGTCCAGCTGTACTCTAAAGCAGTTTCTTTGGTTACTTCTGCAACGCCGGCAGTTCTATCAATAAAGATACGGTTACGGGTTAACAGGTTTTCAAACTCTTTTAAAGCTACCGGAAACTCTTTTAAGAATTTATTGATTTTGGCAAAGGCGATATCATTGAAATCTCTTTCAAAACCACCAATACGACCAATGTTTGTTGTTAAACGTGCTCCGCAAACCTCTTCGAAAATCTCGTAAATATGCTCACGGAATTGAAAAAGGTAAAGGAACGTGGTTGTAGCACCTGTATCCTGACCAATAATCGTGTTACAGATAATGTGATCGGCAATACGCGAAAGCTCCATTACAATAACGCGCAGATAATCTACACGTTTTGGCATTTGGATATTCAGCAACTTCTCAACCGTCATGTGCCAGCCCATATTGTTAATAGGCGAAGAGCAATAGTTTAAACGGTCGGTAAGTGGGGTAATTTGATAAAACGGGCGGTGTTCGGCAATCTTTTCGAAAGCACGGTGAATATACCCAATAGTTGAAACGCCGCTTACAATACGTTCGCCATCTAATTGCAAAACGTTTTGAAAAACACCGTGGGTTGCAGGGTGGGTTGGACCCAAGTTTAAGGTCACCAGCTCACTTTGCGGGTCGTTATCTGTAAATACCGGATGGTTATGATTCATAAAATTACCTTCCAAAAAATTCGTCTTTTTTATCTACTCTGTTCGGATCTTCCAATGGATATTGTTTCAACATTGGGTGTACACCTAAATCGTCCATATTCAGAATACGGCGCAAATCAGGGTGGCCTTCAAATTTAACCCCAAACAAATCGTAAGTTTCGCGCTCCATCCAGTTGGCACCTTTCCACACTGTTGTAGCGGTAGGGATGGTTGGATTTTGCTCTGAAATAAAAACTTTAATCCTGATCCTAACTTTTTCTACCATGTTATGCAAATGATAAACCACCGCAATACCATGATCTTTACCCGGATAATGAACCGCAGTAATATCAGTTAAGAAATTAAATTTTAAATCGTTTTTAAGAAACGACAATACATTGATGATTACATCTTTTGTTGTTGCAAAGGTAAGCAAACCATAAGGCTCGGCAACCGCAGTTACCTTTTCGCCAAACTTTTCGCTGAGTTTTGCCAGGATAGTATTATTTAGTGTCGTTTCTTCCATTATTTAATACCGTATTGACCTAAAAGTTCTTTGTAATAATCAGAATTTCTTCTTCTGCCCGATTCGTTTTTAACCAAATCCTGGATCCGCTGGAAACCATCTAAAATAGCTTCAGGTCTTGGCGGGCAACCCGGAACGTAAACATCAACCGGAATAACCTCATCAATACCCTGCAAAACAGAATAAGTATCGAAAATACCGCCACTACTGGCACAGGCACCAACAGCCATTACCCAACGTGGCTCTGCCATTTGGATATAAACTTGTTTTAATACCGGAGCCATCTTTTTCGCGATGGTACCCATAACCATTAAAACATCGGCCTGACGGGGAGAAAAACTCAAGCGCTCTGCACCGAAACGACCTAAATCGTAGTGAGAACCCATGGTAGCCATAAATTCGATTCCACAACAAGAAGTTGCGAACGGCAACGGCCATAATGAATTTGAGCGGGCCAAACCAATCACTTTATCTAAAGAGGTGGCAAAATAGCCAGGCCCTTCGGTTCCTGGAGGCGCATCAACTATATTAATTTCACTCATGTTTATAAACAAAAAATGCTCATCCCTTTGAAGAATGAGCAGCAAATTTACAATATTTAAAAGGCAATTGAACTAGATTCACCAGATTTAGAACCTTTCTAAATAACCAAAATCAAGCTTAGTTAGTGTAAGTGATACACATCTCAGTTTGCAGTTGCCATATAGCAGCTACCAGTCCTAAAATTTGAACCAAAACTGTCAATTGTGAACTGAAAACTGTTAACTGCCTAGTTCCAGTCTAATACTTTTTTCTTGATTACGTAGATGAAACCAAGCAATAAAGTGCCCATAAAAATGAACATCTCTATCATACCGTCCATCTTTAATGCACGGAAATTAACCGCCCAGGGATACATGAAAATAACCTCCACATCAAACAATACAAACAGGATCGCTACCACGAAATATTTAATCGAGAATGGCTGACGGGCATTACCCACACTTTTAATACCAGCTTCGAAGGTTTCTAATTTATCGGCCGTTTTACGTTTAGGCCCTAATAAGTGTGTAGCTACCAGAGTGGTTACTACGAAACCTAAAGCAACAATTACTTGAAATATAATGGGTAAAAAATCTATAGAGGTACTTTGCGCTTGCATAATTTTTATTTTGTTGATGCAAAAGTAAAAGAAAAAGGCAGAGTAACCAAACTCTGCCTTTTCTAAATTATTTAACTTTTAATTATTTGCCTTTACCTTTTGCAGCTGCTGGAGCTTGTAGCTCTTTCAATTTCGCAGTTGCATAACTATCAGCCGGATCTAAGGCCAGACATTTATTTAAGTAGTCTATAGCTTTTGCTTTGTCTTTATCAGCATACCAGGCACCTAATAAACGATAAGATTCAATTAAATTGCTTTTAGCTGCTGCTTGCTCTTCAGGTTTAACTAACGTTATATATTTTTCATAGTACGGAATCATTAAGCCTTTTGTAGCAGAAGCATTTTTAGTCTGATCAATATAATCGTTAATCCTGGCTCTGTAGAAGTAAGATAAAGCAAAATCAGGAGAAGCTTTTGATAAACTTCCAAGAGCTGAATCAGCTCTAACTAACCCCTCGATATTCAATGGCTTATTTTCTTTTTTCAAATAATAAGATTCTAAAAATCTATTGATACCAATATATAAGTAGTTATAAAGTGAGCCTTTACCATTTGGATTATATTTAGCCGCTAACTCATAAACATCAGCAGATTTAGCATATTTTTTAGCCTTATATAATGCTGCAGCAGCTTCTGATAAAGCTTCAGCATTAGCCGAATCTACTCTTGTAGCCTTAATAATATTGTTTAAGGCCAAGCTATCTTGTCCTGCTTGCAACTGCGCTTTACCCAAATAAAGATAATCATTACCTAAAATCCTGGTTGTATCTTTCTCTTTTGCAAAGAACTCAGTCATACTAGTTAAGGCCACTGGATAATTCTTGTTCTCATAAGCAGCCCAGCCTTTCATCCTCGATACGATTGCATTTTTTGGATCGTTTGCAGGTGCTTGAATTGAAGACGCTACTTGTTCTAAAGTTTTGAAATCTTTAGCATAAAACAAGAATTGAGCATAACGTAACTGAGATTCTAAAGATTTATCAGTCAGATCCATATACTTTTTATAGTTCTCGATTCCTTTAGCGGCTTTCTCCTTGTCCAAACCGAAGTTACTCCACTGTAAGTATAACTCACCTAGCTCGCGGTAAGCAGGACCGTAATTAGCGTCAGCAGCAATTACATCCAATAATTCTTTTTCACCTTCAGGAAACGCACGCGATTCTTTATACATTTTACCAATCTGCGTTTTAGCCCTTCTGTTGGTAGGATCAACATCATTTACACGGAAATATGGACCTAATGCTTCTGAGTTTTTCTTTTGCAACGCATAAGCGTCACCTAAGGCTAAAAATACACCTGCATCCTTATCTTTTGCATCTAACTCATCAGCTTTAGTGATGTTCGCAATCGCGTTAGTGAAATCAGGTTTAGAAACTTCGTCACTTGGTTTATCCTGAGCTAAGTAGGCTTTGCCAATCTCCAGGTAAGTTTGATAATCCTTTTTACCCAATTCAATCGCTTTATCGAAGTTGGTTTTTGCCGAAGTAGGATTGTTCGACAATAAATCGGCTTCGCCTAAACCAATCAGGTTTGAAGCATTTTTTGGATCAGCAGTTACACCCTTGGTGAAAACAGCTCTTGCTGAATCGATGTAACCTGTTTTAAGGTAAACCAAACCCAGGTTATAATAATTTTCGCCATCTGAGGCTTTAGAGCTTACCAACGACTTAAGCATCGATGAAGCTTTCTGATACTGTTCTGCGTCAATGGCTTTTTTCGCATCAGTTAAACTTTGAGCAAAAACTGCAGAACCCATCAACACCAAACCTACATTTAAGGTTATTGCTTTCTTTGAAATTTTCATTGGATCAATTTTTTGTTTTTAAATGTTTTTAAAATCGGGCTGGAGTGAGTTCTATTTTATCCAAAATCTCCAACCAAACTTAGCGAACATTGGTTTTAACAATAATGAAGCATTATCTCTAAATACTTCGTGGTTCAATTTATAATTTATTTATTACTTTCTTTAGTTAAATTTATTTCTCTTGGCATTAGCTTGTGCGGGCCAAGTCCAGATTTAAGTACAATCAGCTGTCCTCTCTGGCTTCTTAACCATGTTGCAAATCCTGTGCCTAAACCATCTCTACCTTCGCACTCAATTATATTTACGTTTCTTAGAAAAGGATAGACTCCGTTTATAAGATTTTCTTGCGTGGGCTTATAAAATTTATCACTTCCTACTTTTCCTTTTTCATTTTTAACCCCCAGCATTTTAACCTTTGCCAGGTATTGAGCCATTTCGGTATTCTGTTCAGAAACCCAATTTACGCCCAAAATACCAATAAAATTTTTATCCTGCGCAACAAGTTTGATAACTTCGTTACTGGAATTTTTTGAATAAACGTTTTTTGCGGGAAATTGGCTGATATTAGCCAAATGTTTAAAGTATTGAAAGGTACTTGAATAAGCGTTATCAAAGACCAGTTTCTTATCTGAATTTCTCCCCTGTAATACATCAACCACTTCTTTAACGGTAATGGTACTATCAATATTGTCCTTATTCGTAATTAATGCAATTCCATCAATAGCAAAACGAATTGAATTGATTTTGATGCCACGCTGGTTGTAATACTTTTCTTCGTGTTTAGTGAGCAATCTTGGCATTACAATTACACGAACACTATCATTTAAAAAAGCGGCAATAATCTTTTCTTCAGGTTTGACAGTAGTTTCAAACTTTGCCTCTGGGTAATCCAGACGAAAGATATCGATTTGCTTCTGAACAATTGGGCTCACGCTTTCGTCAACGAGCATTCTCATTGTTCCGCTGGTGCGGGTTTCTTTAACACCTGCACTTTTATCTTTTCGTTTACAAGAGATAAAAGCAAGTACCATAAAAATGAAGAGAATATTTTTCATTACTGACTTGAGTCGCGCCTTCCAAGACTTAACAATCTTACAAAAGCATAAAAAATTAAAAAGATTCCGATTGCAATACGGCCCCAGGTTGGGATGAAATTAAAACGCAATGCAAGCGGCGGCCAAAAGATAAAGGCAAGTCCCATTAACAAATATAACAGGAAGGCCATTAGCCCTAAAATGAGCAAAAACCGCTGTTTAGGCGATTTTTGCTTAAAGATATCAAAATTTAACATCTACTATTAGTTCAATGTAAAATTAACGTTGATGTTGTATTTTACCCTTACTGGTTTACCATTCTGAATACCTGGATTCCAACGTGGGCTTGCTTTTAATACGCGGATTGCTTCTTCATCTGTACCACTTCCTAATCCACGTGTTACTGTAATATCGGTTAATTTACCGTCTTTTTCTACTACGAAAGATAAAAACACTTTACCTTGTACGTTGTTTTCCTGAGCCATTGGCGGATATTTAATCGCATTACCCAGGTATTTGTAGAATTTAGGTAAGCCTCCCGGAAACTCTGGTTGTTTCTCGATACTAACGAAGTCATAAACCTGGTTATCATCAACAGCAACCGCTGCTTCTCTTTTAGGGCCTTCACCAACTGGTGCAGCAATTACGATATCTGCAGTTGGATCACCTTTAATATCTCTCTGACCAGGATCTGCCTCTTTCAGTTTTTCAACTGTTGGTGGTTCCTCATCACGTACCTGCTCATCTGGCTTTACGATTGGAGGTGGCATTTTTACCTGATCTACCTTTGGTGGCGGTGGCTCTACCGGAGGTGGAGGTGGTGTTTCTGGATTAACTGGGGGCGGAGGTGCAATAATTACTTCTTTCGCTTTCTCAACTTTTTGGTCCTCTTCTAAAGAACCTTTAATCAATCCGTAGATTTTTGGAGCAAAGAAAAGCGCTAGAAATACTAGTGAACCAATAATTAATGCCCGAGTGGTATTGGTACCATTGGTTTTACGCAATTGGTAAGCGCCGTAGTTTTTGTTTTTTTCAGCAAAAACTACATCAATCCACTCCCTTCTTAATATATCTAATTTTGACATGATTACTGATTTAACAAATTATAAAATACCTTGAGATTTCATTGATTCTTTTTCACTATCCAAGATATTGTCGTCATCAATCTGACGAACTTTAACCTTTAATATTTCCAGTTCATCCATGATGTCAACAAAGTTCTTGAAGTTTGAGCCACTTGTTGGTTTAACTAAAACCACAAATTCGCCTTTTACTCCAGATGCATCTGCTTTTTTTCTGTTTTCGATAATCGACTTGTCAACTTGAGATAAGCTTTCGTATGTTGGAGCTGTTGCACCAGCTTCTCCCATGTACCAGGCTACTTTATCATTTTTACCTAATAAAATAGTCATTGTTTTAGAAGCTTTCAGTTCCAACCTGTTATCCTTGTTGTTGTCGTCTTTATCAGGCTTAACAATATCCATTGCCTGTGGCGTAGATATTGAGGTGGTTAAGATAAAGAATGTTACCAAAAGGAACATCAAATCAACCATCGGCGTCATATCTACTCTCGGGGTGGCTTTCTTCCCACCTGTGTTTAATTCTGCCATCTTTTATTTTTTTCTAGCTTCAGCGTTAGTAACCAATAAAAATTTGTTCACTTTTTGCTTCTGCAAAACATCCACGATTTTTTTAACTACAGGATACTCCTCTTTAGAATCGCCTTTGATACTTACACGCATTGGTTTCTGATTAATCTCAGCGGTAGCAGTACGTGCATGTAATACCCAGGCATTTAACTGGTTATCTGTAGAATCTGTTGGAATACCGGTTTGAACACCTGGTTTCATACGGTCTCCTCCAGGCAAGGCTAAGAACGATTTTAAACCTGAAATCGGCACACCAAATGTTCCTACAACAGAGAATTTTTTAATTTCTTCCGGAGTAAAATTGATTTTGTATTGCTGTCCCATCAATTCTAAGGTTCTCGCCCTAACTTTCTGGCCTGCTACTTCGAAGAAAACCTTACCCTGACCAATGGTTAATATTGCATTGTTTTCAGCTGGAACCTTAAATTCATACGTAGATGAAGGTGTTGATACCGCCAGTGGTTCTGGTTGTCTTGCCGTAGCAGTTAATATGAAGAACGTAAGTAACAGTGCAGCTACGTCGCACATGGCGGTCATATCTGTTACTGTACTGGTTCTTTTAACTTTAATTCTAGGCATAATTTTAATTACTTTTTAATAATGATGATCTTTTTCCCGGTTTTCCATAAAGCCGGTAAAAATTTTTTCAAAATTTATTATTTATGCGAACTAGCGTAAGTTTGAACGATGCTGAAACCAGCTTCATCAATAGCATATGTTAACTTGTCAATTTTAGAAGTTAAGATATTGTACATGATAATTGCTAAAGTAGAAACCGCGATACCAGTCATGGTGTTGATTAGGGCCTCAGAGATACCTACCGCTAATGCAGACTGATCTGGAGCACCTGAGTTAGCTAAACCGGCGAATGCACGGATCATACCTGTTACTGTACCTAATAAACCGATTAACGTACCGATTGATACCAAAGTAGCAATGATAGTTAAGTTTTGCTCTAACATAGGCATTTCCAAAGCAGTAGCTTCTTCAACTTCTTTTTGGATGGCAACGATTGATTGCTCAACATCTAAGTTAGTGTCAGCTTCAACTTCGCTATATTTTTTTAAACCTGATTTAATTACGTTAGCAACAGATCCTTGTTGTTTATCACACTCAGCTTTAGCAGCCTCGATGTTACCAGCGTTTAATAATCCTTTTACTTTGATGATGAAGGTATCTAAGCTAGATTTACCGCTTGCTTTGCTGATTACGATTAAGCGCTCGATAGAGAAAACGATTGTAGTTAATAATAAACCGATTAATACCGCTACGATTGGACCTCCTTTAAATGCTGTACCAGGGTAGTTATTTGGCAAAGGTAAGTTTTCGTTGTTGTTATCGATAAAGTTTGAAGGATCTCCTAATACGTATCTCCAGATAATGAAGCCAATTACAATACAGATAGGAATTACCAATGTTGCGAAAACGTTAGATGCACTTGAAGAGCTCTCTTTTTTAACAGTTGTTGGTTTTGGTGCGTTTGCCATTTTTTTTTGAATTTTAGTTTTAGTTCTTGTTTTTAATTTTTAGCTGTTATTTCTTTTGTATTACACACAACGTGTCTTATCTGATTTTGTTGCGAAAAACAAATTTATAAATTGATTTTAAATTACAAATTAATAAATCAATAAACAATCAAATCGTTACTTAACATTTAGTTTACGGTAACTCACCTGGGCATATAACAAAAAAATTGCCTCAGCCGGAGGCAATTCTTTCACAATAAAAACTAAAAAAAAATCGAATTGCAAATTTTTTGCTCAAAAAATGCATTTTAAAGTGCATTTAACATAATTTTAACGCTTCGTCATGCCTTTTTGATACTTTAGGTACTTCGAATTGCTTAAAATTTTCTGCAAACGCATCAGCCAGTTCGTAGGCCTTTAAAAAGTATTCTTCCTGATCGTCCCACGTTTTAGACGGGTCTAAAATTTCGTTCGGTACTCCCGGACAAACTATAGGCATCATTAATTTAAACACATGGTGTTGTTTATATTTATTGTGATCTAAATCGCCGTTTAAGGCAGCCGTAATCATGGCCCTGGTATAGCTCAATTTCATTCTTTTACCAATTCCGTAGGCTCCACCTGTCCAGCCGGTGTTTACCAACCATACATTTACCTGGTGTTTTTCCATCTTTTCGCCCAGTAATGCTGCATATCTGGATGGATGTAATGGCAGGAAAGCCTTACCAAAGCATGCAGAAAATGTTAACTGAGGCTCCGTTACACCGGTTTCAGTACCCGCAACCTTGGCAGTATAACCGCTCATAAAGTGGAACATGGCCTGTTCTACATTTAATTTGGAGATTGGAGGCAGCACCCCAAATGCATCGGCAGTTAAAAAGAAAATATTTTTAGGTACGTCAGCTATCGATGGGATTATCGCATTATCAATGTAATTAATTGGATAAGCTACACGGGTATTTTCAGTTTTTGCAATATTGGTATAATCTACCTCATTTGTACCCGCAAAGAAGTTGGTATTCTCTAATAAAGCTCCTGTTCGGATAGCCTTATATATCTGAGGTTCTTTTTCCTGGGTTAAATCTACGCACTTGGCATAACAACCACCTTCGAAGTTGAATACCGAGCTTGCGCCCCAGCCATGCTCATCATCACCAATCAAACCTCTTTCCGGATCGGCAGAAAGTGTGGTTTTACCGGTACCTGATAAACCAAAGAATATAGCGGTATCTCCATCTTTGCCTACATTGGCCGAGCAGTGCATGGATAAGGTATTTTTAAATACCGGCAGAATAAAGTTCAGCACCGAGAAAATGCCTTTTTTAATTTCTCCAGTATACCCTGTACCACCAATCAGGATCATTTTTTTGGTAAAATTCAGGATAGAGAAATTCTCTTGCCTTGTTCCATCAATTGCAGGATCGGCCTGAAAACCTGGTGCAGCAATGATGGTCCACTCTGGCGTGATACCCAGTTGATGTGCTTCAGGACGAATAAATAAATGATGAGCAAAAAGATTCTGATAAGCTGTTTCGGTAACTACCCGGATGGAAATATCGTAATCCGGATTGGCACATGCAGACGAATCGCGAACATAGACGGTTTTATCAGCCAGATAAGCGGTTAGCTTATGAAATAACTGATCGAACTTTTCAGGACTGATTTTAATGTTTACATCGCCCCACCATACCTGGTCTTCGGTAACGCTGTCGCAAACAATAAACCGGTCTTTAGGAGAACGTCCGGTAAACTTTCCGGTATCAACCGCCAGCGCCCCTGATGAGGCCAGCGTACCTTCATTATTCAATAACGCATCTTCAATTAATTCCGTTGGAGATAATTGGTACTTTACGGCAACGTTTTCGCGTAGATTTAAATAGCCTAAATCTGGCGTTTGCAGTTTCTCTTTGCTCATAACAATAAGTAAGTTAGTACAGCAAAGGTAAATACTTATCATGCAGAAAAACTAGTTTTAACAACTAATTTTTTACATATTGTAGCAAATACACTATTATGTAAATATTTTATTTACAGCAGTTTACAATCGTTTTTACAAGGATAAAAAAAATCAAAAATTACACTAAGTAAAACGTTAAACAATAATTTAAAACCTGCATGCACAAAACGTTTTTACTGAATTAAAGCCTTGCTGAAACTCAACATATTATAACTATAAACTAAGGCTGGTTTAAAATGTAAAAAATATTGTACTGCTTATGGCAACCTTTGCCCCCCGATAATTAGCCTGATCAAAACAAATAAGGAATTCTATTTGCAAAATACTACAGCTTAAAAAATATCGCTATTGCATATACTTAAACGTTTTAATAAAAAATTCGAAATAAAAATTAAAAAACATTTGCATTTTAAAAAAATTATCTCCTACTTTACGGTGTATAAAGTACACCAAGACAACATGATTTTTAACACTTCAATTATTACAACAATTATTATTACCACCGGTATAAACCAGCGGGGCTAATTTGTTGTAAATTGAAAAAACATAAAACACAGAGAGCGTCCCGACAGAAGTCGGGACGCTTTTTTTTTAAGCTAAAACCATTGAAAACTGCAGCAATAAGTTCAAATAACAATTTAACAAGGCATTGTGCAGGTTTCATTACACAAAAACCCCAAACTAATGAAAGTACTTAAATTCGGCGGCACATCCGTAGGTTCGGCCGAGAACATTAAAACCCTCTTACGCCTGGTAGGTGAAGAAAAACAGAAGAACAGCCCGGTAGTTGTATTATCGGCAATGAGCGGTGTAACCAATTTGCTAACCGAAATGGCCGAAATGGCTGAGCGCGGCGAAGATTACGATGCTCATTTAAAAGCAATTGAAGCAAAACACTTCGCGGTAATCCGTTCGCTTTTACCAGCTGCTGCACAAAATCCGGTATTTACGCGGCTAAAAATCTTTTTCAACGAGCTGGAAGATTTATTGCAGGCGGTAAGCAATTTAAAAGAGCTGAGCTTACAAACCAAAGATCAGATTTTAAGTTATGGCGAACGCTGCTCTACTTTTATGATCAGCCACATTGCTTCACAGCATCTTAGCGACGCGCTTTATGTTAATGGTGCTGATTATATTAAAACCGACAGCAATTTTGGTCAGGCAAAAGTAGATACAGAATTAACCGAAATGCTCATCAACAACTTTTATCAGGAAAATAAAAACAAGGTACTTTTTGTTACCGGTTTTATTGCCAGCAACGCAGCAGGACGGGTAACTACCCTGGGCCGAGGTGGTTCTGATTATACTGCAGCCGTTTGGGGTGCAGCCTTAAATGCTGAGGAAATAGAAATCTGGACAGATGTAAATGGCATGATGACTGCCGATCCACGGATTGTAAAAAAGGCCTTCTCTTTACCTGAACTGAGCTATACCGAAGCCATGGAGCTAAGTTATTTTGGTGCTAAAGTAATTTATCCACCAACCATGATCCCGGCTTTCATGAAAAAAATCCCGATTGTGATCAAAAACACTTTCGAGCCTGATTTTGCCGGAACCTATATCAAAAGTGATGTTAAATCGTCAAATTTACCAATCAAAGGTATTTCATCTATCGATCACATTAGCATCATAAACCTGAGTGGTAGTGGCATGGTAGGTAAAGCTGGCTTTAGCGGCCGCTTATTCTCTTTACTTTCGCGCGAGCAGATTAATGTGGTATTGATTACCCAATCATCTTCAGAGCATAGCATTACTTTTGCCGTAAAACCAACCGATGCTGCACAGGCCATTGCCTTAATTAAAAAAGAGTTTGAGCTAGAGCTTGATGCGAAAAAACTCGAATTACCAGAAATTGAAAATAACCTTGCTGTTTTGGCCATTGTAGGCGAAAACATGAAACGCACCCCGGGCATGAGTGGGCGTTTATTTAGTGCACTGGGGCGCAATGGTATTAACGTAAGGGCAATAGCGCAAGGCTCGTCAGAATACAATATTTCGGTTATCATCAGTAAAGATGATTTATCGAAAGCCGTAAATGCGGTTCACGATGCTTTCTTTACCGACCTGAAAAGGACCTTAAACATCTTTTGCTTAGGAACGGGAAATATCGGAAAAACCTTATTCAACCAGTTAAAAGAGCAAATGCCTTTCCTTGCAGCCAATAACGATTTACAGGTGAAGGTAACCGGAATAAGCAATACGCGTAAAATGACTTTTAATGCTGATGGATTATCGCTCGATAACTGGGAAGCTGAATTGGATGAAAAAGGCGAGCAAGCCAATCTGGCCGAATTTGTAGCCAAAATGAAAGCCATGAACCTGCCTAACTGCGTTTTTGTAGATAATACGGCTGCCGAAGCGCCAATTGAATTTTATCAGGGCATATTCGAAAGCAGCATTTCGGTAGTAACCTGTAATAAAAAAGGTAACTCAGCCGATTTTGCACAATACAAATCGTTTAAAGATACCGCGCGCAAATTCGGGGTAGATTTTTATTACGAAACCAATGTAGGTGCCGGTTTGCCAATTATACGTACATTAAGAGAGTTGATGATGAGCGGCGATAAAGTGGCGCGCATTGAAGCTATCTTATCGGGTACCATTTCTTATATCTTCAACAACTTTAAAGGTGATGCCGGATTTTACGAAACGGTAAAAGAAGCACAGGAGCTGGGTTATACCGAACCCGATCCCCGTGATGACCTGAACGGAAAAGATTTTATGCGCAAAATGCTAATCCTGGCGCGTGATGCGGGTTATCCGTTAGAGGCCAGTGATGTGAAAATCGACAACATACTACCGGAAGCTTGTTTAAACGCCACCTCAGTTGAAGATTTCTATTCAGAATTGCAAGCCAATGCGGCCTACTTTGAAGATTTGAAACATACAGCAGCTAAAGATGGTAAGGTTTTACGCTACATTGGTAAACTCGAAGACGGAAACGTAGCAATCAGCCTCCAAATGGTTGATGACAGCCATCCTTTCTATATGCTTTCAGGCAGTGATAACATTATTTCTTTCACCACCGATCGTTACAAATCACGTCCGTTAGTGGTAAAAGGCCCGGGTGCAGGAGCAGAAGTTACAGCTGCAGGTGTTTTTGCCGATATCATTAACGTAGGCACTTTAAGCAATTAGTGTTATGAATTCAGTTTTAGCTATAAAAGAAGAGATCCTGCTTGTGGTAAATCAGGCGATGATTAATTTCGAAAACATTACTGAAGCAGCCTGGAATGATAAGCCACAGCCCAATAAATGGTCGAAAAAGGAATTATTGGGACATTTGATTGATAGTGCCTCGAATAACATCCGCAGACTGATAGTTGGCCAATACGAACAGGGGGTTAAAATTATTTATCACCAGGATGAATGGGTAACCTATCAAAATTATCAGGCTGTTGATCTGGCTGAGGTAAAAGCGCTTTGGAAGCTACTTAATGACCAGATTAGCCGGGTTATTGAAAATATCCCTGAAGAAAAACTGCAAAACACCTGCGATACCGGAAAAGGAAAGACTGAGCTGCACACGCTTTCCTATTTTATTGAAGATTACCTTGTGCATTTAAAATATCATTTAAATCAAATAACTGCTTAACCAAGCGCTAAGCCTATTAATAATGAAAAAGAGTATAAAAGTTTTCGCCCCAGCCACTGTTGCTAACGTAGTTTGTGGTTTCGATGTACTGGGATTTGCCGTTAATGAACCTGGCGACGAAGTTGAAATGCGCTTAACCGATACACCGGGTGTGGTGATTAAAAAGATTACCGGCGATGATGGCCGTTTGCCTTTAGATGCCGCAAAAAATACAGTTAGCGCCAGCGTACAGCATTACCTGAAACATGTAAACCGCTTGGATGTAGGCGTGGAGATCGAGCTTCATAAAAAAATGCCTATTGGCAGTGGTTTAGGCTCAAGTTCGGCAAGTACAGTAGCCGGTTTATTTGCCATAAACAAATTAATGGGCGATTTACTTACTACCAAAGAACTGGTTCCTTTTGCCATGAAAGGCGAAGAACTGGCCTGTGGTTATGGTCATGCCGATAATGTTGCACCTGCTTTACTGGGTGGATTTGTTTTGGTAAGGAGCTATGAACCACTGGATGTAATTTCTTTACCTACCCCTGCCGGCATGTATGCGGCCATTGTTTACCCAGAGGTAGATGTACCGACCAAAGATGCGCGCCAGATGATCCGCAGTAAAGTATCGTTAAAAGATGCTGTTACCCAGTGGGGAAATGTGGCCGGCTTAGTGAGCGGTTTGTTTATGAACGATTTTGATTTGATCGGGAGGAGCATGAAAGACGTACTGGTAGAGCCTACCCGTTCGATTTTAATCCCGGGATTTGAAGAAATGAGGGCTTTGGCTATGGAAAATGGCGCCATCGGCTTCGGAATTTCAGGTTCAGGTCCATCTGTTTTTGCTTTGACCAAAGATGAAGAAACAGCCCGAAAAATAACCAAATCGCAACAACAACATTTACACAAAATCAATATTAACAGCAAAGCTTTTGTTTCTCCGGTTAATGCCGAAGGACCTCGAGTAATTTAAACATGTAAAATGGGAGATGGATGATGGCAAATCACATTACCATCATCCATCTTACCTCTTCCATCCTAAACAATGAAACTATATTCAACCAACAATACAGCTTTACGTGTTTCTTTTAAAGAAGCCGTTTTTAACAGCATGCCGCAAGATAAAGGCTTGTACATGCCGGTAGAAATTCCGCAGCTGGATGCTGCTTTTATCGAAAATATTGAGAAATATACCTTACCAGAAATTGCCTATAAAGTAGCCTCTACCCTGCTGAAAGATGAAATTCCGGCTGATGATTTAAAAGCGTTGATTGAAGACGCAATTAATTTTGAAGCGCCGGCAGTGAAACTGGATGATAAAACCTTTGTATTAGAGCTTTTCCATGGACCATCTTTAGCCTTTAAAGATTTTGGCGCGCGCTTTATGAGCCGGGTGATGGCCTATTTCTTAAAAGATGGCGAACAGCTTCTGGATGTATTGGTAGCCACCTCGGGCGATACCGGTGGCGCCGTAGCACTGGGCTTTTTAGGTGTACCCAATACGCGTGTTACCATTTTGTACCCAGAGGGAAAGGTTAGCCCGATACAAGAGTTACAATTAACCACCAACGGACAAAATATTCGCGCTATTGAAGTTAAAGGTACTTTTGACGATTGTCAGGCTTTGGTTAAACAAGCTTTTGCAGATGCTGATCTGAATGCGAAATTCCGACTTACCTCGGCTAACTCTATTAATATTTCGAGGTTAATTCCGCAAACTTTTTATTACTTCAATACTTATGCACAGCTTAAGAAGCAAGGCCTTAACGATGTAGTTTTCTCGGTACCAAGCGGAAACTTCGGTAATATTGGTGCAGGTTTACTGGCTTACAAACTGGGTTTACCTGTAAAACAGTTTATTGCGGCTACAAATGTTAATGATACCGTTCCACGCTTTTTAGAAACCGGCAACTACGAAACCAAACCTTCTACACAAACCTTTTCGAACGCAATGGATGTTGGCGCGCCAAGCAATTGGGTTCGGATTATGGATTTGTTTAACCAGGATGTAGATACCTTGAAAAAAGTGGTTACCGCTTACCGTTTTACTGACGAAGAAACGCTGGCCGGAATTAAGTCAATCGACCATCAGTTTAATTATGTGGCTTGTCCGCATACTGCAATAGCTTATTTAGCGGTAGAAAAATACAGAACTGAAAACCCGGCTGATGAAAGTGCTGCTGTATTTTTATCTACAGCGCATGCCTGTAAATTTCCGGATATTTTTCCTGAAGAGATTGCCGCAAAAATCGAAATCCCTGAGCAGGTTACCGCTTTAGAAAGCAAACCTAAACAGGCCGACCAATTGGGAGCAGATTTTGAAGGATTTAAGGCTTATTTGTTGAAAGGATAAAACTGATATAACTACGAGCATAAAAGGGATTCGGCTTTGGCCTGAATCCCTTTTATGCTTATGATGATTATAGAGAGACCCTGAAATAAATTCAGGGTGACGATTAGCGTTGATGATTTAATCCTTTACCTACTTAGAACGCTGCGCCCTTAAAGCCTTAATCTCGCGCTTTAATTCCTCAATTTGTTGCTGTTGCTCTTTAATACTACCAACTAAAAGCGGTACCAAACTTTCGTAATCTACCCTGGTTATGGTTGCAGTTTTAAAGGCGTTTTTACCAGAAGAGTAATCTTTTGCCTGTACTGAAACAAGATCAGGAACAGCTTTTTTAGCCTCCGCACCAATAAAGCCAATCTGAGGATTAGCCGATAAGCGAAGTTTTTCGGCCCAGGCTCTATCGTAATTAAAGCTTACAGGTTGCAGTTTGGTAACCTGACTTAATGCATTTTCTATAGGTTTAACATTGTTTTGCACAACTTCTTGTGCACTAATTTTTAAAGATGCAGCGATTAAAAACACTGCAAATGAAATTGCTCGTTTCATATATGATGGTTTTGTAATTTTTAAAATAGACTATTGGGTTTCACAATGCTTGTAAAACCTGACACATGCAAAAAATGCGTTTATACGGATGGAGGAGGTGTCAAAACCTCGGGGAAGTAAACCAGTTTAAAAGAATGATCGGGAATAACCAGCTTTTTAGCTATTAAAACCGCAAAATAAGTTTGACCATGAAAAACAACTTGCTCAATTGCATATTCGGTCTCTAACTTTTTATCTTCTTTCTCGGTAGCATCATCATGCGTTGATAATGCTTCGATGTTATCGGTTGAATAACTTAAATACGAAACCACATGACTTACTTTTATTAAAAAAGTTAGCGCAATGCAGGTAACAAGAATATATTTAAGGGCATCAAACTTCATTATTGCAAATATAAGCGCTACGCTTTTAAAACAATAAAATTATGGTTAAAGTTCTGTAAGAATTTCGAGCATAGCTGTTGTTGCGAGTTCAATATCGTCTGTTGAGGTACGCCAATTTACAAAGGCGGCCCGGATTCCTCGTTTGCCGTTGTAGAAAGTTGGTGTCATGAAAACTTTGCCAATTGCATTGAGTTTATTTAGAAACTCCGGCACATGATTTTCTTCCCTCAAAGTAAAACAAACGGTGTTTAAACGCACAGGCGCCAGCAATTCGAAAGCTGGATGGTTGTTAATGAACTCGCCAAATAGCAAGGCCATTTCTACATTGCTTTCTACAATTTCCTGATAACCCTGTTTTCCATAACTTGTTAAGGTAAACCAGGCTGGCAAAGCTTTTAAGCGACGCGAATTTTCGGGCAGAAAATTTAAATAACTAAAATTTTCCATTGGATTGCCCAGATAAGCTGCATTTGAATTTTGAAAAGTTTCTACCTGCAATAGCTGATGATCTTCCTTAACCAAAAACACAGCACTTTCATAGGGAACATTTAGCCATTTGTGACAATCAACCGTAATGCTATCTGCGTTTTCCCAACCTTTTACCAAATGGCTGTATTTTGGCGAACAAGCGGCAAAACCACCAAAAGCTGCATCGATATGCCACCAGAAATTATATTTTTGTTTTAACTGGTTAATGGCTTCAAAATCGTCAAAATCAACCGTGTTAACAGTTCCGGCACTTGAAATTAAGATAAAGGGTTCGCCATTTAAAGCTTGTATTTTGAGTTCCAAATCGGCAACATCCAGCGCCTCGCGATTACCCTCCATTACCTTTACTGCGGTAATGTTGTTACTCCCCAAACCCAGCATAGCCAGCGATTTAACTGCCGATGAATGTGGGGTGGCAGATAAAACATTTACCTTGCCTGTAATGCCCTCGCGTGCAAAATCTTTTCCCTGTTGTTTACCAAACCACTGCCGTGCTACTGCTAAACAAGTAAAATTAGAAAGCGTAGCCCCGGTTACAAAGCCGCCAAAAAACTGCTGTGGTAAATTAAAAAGCGACAACAAAAGCTGGATGGTTTCAAGCTCAATCAAAGCAGAAATATCGCCATTTCCCTTTGCTGATTGGGTATTTTGATCGTAAATGGTTGCCAGCCAATCGCCCGCAATGGCTGCAGGTGTTGTTCCTCCGGTTACAAAGCCCCAATATCGCGGGCCCGATGAAGCTACAATAATGGGTTCGAAGCGCTCGTTAAATTGCTTTAAAGTACCTTCTGTGCCCAATCCTTCGACAGCTAAACTATTTATCAATTCTAGTGCACCACTATTTGCTGTAGCGCGTTCATGAATCTGATTTAAATAAGCTACCCCTTGCTCTTTCACCTCCGTTAAGATGGTATCGAGATTTTGTTGGTCTTTATTTAAATGATTCATGGTCAATAGCATTTAATTGTTCAGGAAAAATTCAGACCTCGCAGGTTTTTAAACTTGTGAGGTCTCTTAAATAGGTTAAAAAATTGCCCTGGCAATTTGTTTGGTTTGCTCAGGTCGGCCCATCGTGTAAAAATGCAGCACAGGTGCGCCGAAATCCATCAATTCTTTACACTGTTTAATCATGGCTTCGGTACCAATCTCTTTAGCCTCGGCGTTATTTTTAGCATGCGATAATGCTTCAGTTAACTCGTTTGGTAAATCGAGGTGGAAAATTTTAGGTAAAACCGTTAGCTGCTTTAAGGTGCTGATTGGTTTTAATCCCGGAATAATCGGCACATTGATATCGTTCTCTCTGCATTTTTTAACAAAGTCGAAATATTTCTGATTGTCGAAAAACATTTGGGTAACAATAAATTCAGCACCCATATCTACTTTCTTTTTCAGGTATTTAAAGTCGGTATTTAAATTAGGTGCCTCAAAATGTTTCTCCGGATAGCCCGCCACACCGATACAGAAATCGCTTTTGTAGCTGGTATCAATATCTTCGTGCAAAAACTTACCGCTGTTATGGTCTTTAATGTGCTGAATCAGGTCGGTAGCATAATGGTGACCACCTTTTGTAGGAATAAAAGAGGCTTCAGCCTGACGGGCATCGCCACGCAGCGCCAGCACATTATCAATCCCCAAAAACTGCAAATCAACTAAGGCATTTTCGGTTTCTTCTTTGGTAAAACCGCCACAAATTAAATGCGGAACAGCATCAATCTTATATTTATGAATAATGGCAGCACAAATGGCAATGGTACCGGGGCGTTTGCGGTACGATACTTTTTGCAACAAACCGTTTTCCTGCTCTTTGTAAATGTAATCTTCGCGTAGGGAAGTTACATCAATAAATGGCGGATTAAACTCCAACAAAGGATCGATAGCATCGTAAACCCACTGAATGCTCTGCCCCTTCATTGGCGGCAATAATTCGAAAGAGAACAAGGTTTTACCCTTTGCGTTTTTTATATGGTCTGTAATCTTCATAACCTGGTATAGTTGTAGTGCTAAATGCTAAGGAAGCATCTCAAACACAATGGCAGTTCCTTTTTTTTGATGACTGCTAACATCAAAATTATATGTTCTTCACTAAGAGATCCTTCGTTGCACTCAGGATGACAAAGCGGATTAATAAGCTAAATTCGGACTTAACCACCGCTCAACTTCTTCAACCGGCATATTTTTCCTGATGGCATAATCTTCAATCTGATCTTTGGTAATTTTACCTAATCCGAAGTATTTCGAATCGGGATGCGCAAAATAAAACCCACTAACCGCAGCAGTTGGATACATGGCGTAACTTTCTGTCAAGCGTAAACCAATTTTATTTTCGGCATCAAGCAAAGCGAATAAAGTTCCTTTTTCGGTATGCTCAGGACAGGCCGGATACCCCGGTGCCGGACGAATACCTGCATATTCTTCTTTAATCAGCTCCTGATTGCTTAGGTTTTCATCCTTGGCATAACCCCAATATTCCTTACGTACGCGCTCGTGCATGCGCTCCGCAAAGGCCTCGGCTAAACGATCGGCAAGCGCTTTGGCCATGATGCTGTTATAATCATCGTGGTTAGCTTCAAACTCATTCACCAGTTCATCAATGCCAATACCTGTTGTTACCGCAAAACCGCCAAAATAATCCTGAATACCGCTTTCTTTTGGCGCAATAAAATCAGATAAGGCATAATAAGGCTGCCCGTCTACTTTCTCGGCCTGCTGGCGGAGGGTGTGTATAGTTACCAGTCTTGAGTCTTGAGTCGACAGTCCTGAGTCGACAGTCAGACTTCCGACTCCGGACTTCGGACTGCGGACTTCCAAAAGAATATCGTCTTCAACCGAATTTGCCGGCCAGAAACCAATTACACCTCTAGCAGTAAGCAACTTTTCATCCAGAATGCGTTTTAACAAAGTTTGTGCATCATCGAAAAGTTTTTTGGCTTCGTCGCCTACGTTCTTATCGTCAAAAATTTTCGGATAGCTTCCACGTAGCTCCCAGGTATGGAAAAACGGGGTCCAATCAATATAAGGCACCAATTCTTCTAATGGGTAATTATCAAAAACCCTGGTACCTGTAAATTCAGGAACCGGAAGATCTGCTTTAAAATCGATCTTGAATTTATTTTCGCGGGCCTGTTCTAAAGTTTTAAAACGCTTATCCGAACGTTTATTTAAATGCGCTTCACGGGCTTTATCGTATTCAGCCTTAATTCCGGCAACATAATCAGCCTTGGTTTCAGGATTCATTAAAGTGCTGCAAACCGTAACACTTCGCGAGGCATCCAACACGTGAATAGCGGGTCCTGAATAATTTGGCGCCACTTTTACCGCAGCATGAATACGTGATGTGGTTGCACCACCGATAATTAACGGGATAGTAAAACCTTCGCGTTCCATTTCTTTGGCAAAGTGAACCATTTCATCCAATGATGGCGTAATTAATCCACTTAAACCAATAATATCAGCATTTATTTCTTTGGCTTTCTTGATGATTTCCTGTGCGGGAACCATCACGCCCATATCTACAATTTCGAAGTTATTACAAGCCAGTACCACGCCCACAATATTTTTACCGATATCGTGTACATCGCCTTTTACTGTAGCCATCAACACTTTTCCGGCCGATGAATTTTGATCCTGATCGGGATTATCCAGTTTCTCCTGCTCAATAAAAGGCAACAGGTAGGCAACGGCTTTTTTCATTACCCTGGCCGATTTTACTACCTGTGGTAAGAACATTTTACCGGCACCAAATAAATCACCCACAATGTTCATCCCATCCATCAATGGTCCCTCGATTACCTGAATCGGGCGGGCATATTTCTGGCGTGCTTCTTCTACATCATCATCCAGATATTCTACAATACCTTTTACCAATGAGTGTGATAATCTTTCCTCAACAGATCCTTTTCTCCACTCTTCATCTTTAACAATCTCTTTCCCTTTCGATTTTACGGTATCGGCATATTCTACCAGGCGTTCAGTAGCATCTTCCCTGCGGTTCAACAGCACATCTTCAACCCTTTCCAATAATTCCGGTGGAATTTCCTGATAAACCTCCAGCATCCCGGCGTTTACAATGCCCATATCTAAACCTGCCTGAATAGCATGATAAAGAAATGCAGAGTGCATAGCTTCGCGCACTACATTATTTCCCCTGAAAGAGAACGAAATATTCGAAACCCC